>Ga0163148_10007278_pt1 | contig 10452 bp, 9 predicted proteins | sample OliLakLV19MP7P2_FD_148606 | JGI IMG/M metagenome (GOLD analysis project Ga0163148, IMG submission 148606) | Freshwater microbial mat bacterial communities from Lake Vanda, McMurdo Dry Valleys, Antarctica- Oligotrophic Lake LV.19.MP7.P2 | ecosystem: Environmental > Aquatic > Freshwater > Lake >... | reverse complement strand
GTCGCAAATGGAAAAGGAGGGGTTTGGGGAGGAATTTTCCATTTGCTCCGCTTTTTGTTTTGGGGGAATTCGGGGCGGACAAAAAACAGAAAATACAAATTCGATATTGTGCCTCTTACATTCTACTATTTTTCGTCCCTGATCTAAAGGAGTCCATCCTCGGCATTCGCCTCGGACATTTCCGCTAGGGCTACTCGCGCCTAGATGTCTAGGTTTGGTGCTTATCCTCGCACTACCGCTCTGCGGAGCGTGTGCTCGGGCACCAGACTGTTTGGGGAGAGGAAGGAATCCTCTCCCCAGCTTCGGTTTCCTCCTCGCAGTGGTTTGTTAGAGGTTACAGTGCTTTCGTTCGTTAGGTGGTCATTTAGAGTCCCTGCCTTCGTTGTTTGTGCCTTCGGAGTCCGCCCTCGCACAACCCCTCTCCACGTTTTCATATCTACTGGTAGTGGTGTCGCTTCCGCTTCGGATTTCTGTATTGCAAGGTAACGGCGGCGCTCATCCTTTAGCCATGGACGCCCTAGCGGAAATGTCCGAGGCTCAAATGCAAATGCTAGGACAAGATTAAATAAGGAATTTCTTTTATACTTTTTATTGTGCTTTTAGCCTTTCTTCCTTTGAGTGGGTAATTTGTATATTTTGTTTCAAGAAGCAGTGCTTCAATTCCAACTTTTCTCGCAGAAATATAATCATACCAGTAACTATCTCCAATCATTAGTGCTTTAGACTTTGCTATGCCTCTGTGTTTCAAAATATCAACCATCATATTTCCTTTTGCTTCCGGATTATCTATAGTTGCATAGTATTCATCAAAAAAGTCAGCAAGTTTGAAGTGGTCAATTTTCTTTTTTAAAATCCGCATAGCTTTCTTATGAGCGTACGGGTGAGCCGAAAGTAATATAAGAACAATATCTTGGGTTTTTAATTTACGTAAAACCTTGGTAACAGCAGGAATAATCGTAAGATATCGCATGTAGTTTTTACCAATATTTTTACGCTTATATATCCAATGCGGATTAATTTTATGTCTAGTTGTTTTTGGATACCACAAAGTTCCATCACCATCGAAAAATAGTATCTTCTTGCCATAATATTTATTGCCTTTCTGGGGTTTTGCCATATTTAAGTATTATTAACTTACTTTAAAAGTGTATACTTATATAGATAATGTTTAAGTGAATCATGAATAATAGTATTGAAACATGAATATAATACTAACTTATATATGAAAAATATTAAAATATTTGGAATAGGCCTATCTAGAACAGGAACATCAAGCCTAACTTATGCACTTAGAATATTGGGATATAAAGCCTGTCATTTTCCCAGAGACTTGAATACTTCTCTTGAAGAATACGATGCACTGACTGATACACCAATTGCTCGAGATTATAAAAGATTGGACGTGCTTTATCCAGGTTCAAAATTCATCTTAACGGTAAGAGATATACCTAGTTGGCTAAAGTCTATGGAGAAACATTTCATGCTTCACCCAGCTTCAACAAAAGAAAAATGGATACAACAATTACGCCTAGATTTATATCAAACGGTTGACTTCGATTCCGCTTTACTAGAAAAGTCTTACATCGTTCACTTAGAAACAGTAAAAAACTATTTTAAAAATAGAGATAGCGACTTACTCATAATGAATATAAATGACGGAGATGGCTGGAAGACTATTTGCCCATTTCTTTCGAAGCCTATACCTACTATTAATTTCCCAAAAATAAATACGACTGCAGAAAGATTAAATAATAATTAAAGTCAATTTATTTTGTGTAAATAATTCCATCCTTATCGACTCCACAAATCTTTACTTTTCCATTTAATACATCATCTCCCAATCCATCAGGACCAGGGGCATCATCTACTATTTGAATCCAACCCAGCACTTTACCAAAAGAACCAGTAACGCTAGCGCCGAACCACCCATAATGATTCAATAATTTAATCTCGACAGATCCACTTAAATCACTGGCGCACATTATAGCCCCAATTCGTGTAAATTTTGACTTGCTCTTTGTACTCGCTGTTAGATGCCAGTGATTTTGGACTTCCCTATGTTGATATTGAGATACACCATCATTATATGGATATTCAAATTGATCTGTTTGATTGATATCAAACCCAAGTGGGCAAGATAGGTATACATCTAATTTTGCATCACCTCTTTGAGAAACTATATGTTGTCCAGTAATATTCATACGCTCAAGAGTATGTAACATCCATTGAAAACTAGAGTCATGCTTAGCAACAATATCATCAAGCATTAAGAACAATCCCGGTCTTAAAAAAAGAATATATCTTTTATATTTAATTAGTTCTTCTTTGTATGCTAACTTAGCATCGCCCACAGTATATGAAAAATTCTTTTTATCTTCAAAATCACATATTTTTCCTTTTGAATCTTGGCTACGTACAATTTGACCTGACCCGTTAATTAAAATACAGTTATTAGCTTTCGTCGTACGTGTCCATCTTGAGTGGTGAGGCGCCCCATAAGCTGGACCATAATAACCTGATGATATTGCCAGTGCATCACCCCCTTTCATTATTGTAAAAGCATTTTGATCAGCATGAGAATGGGACACGCTCCCATAAGGACTACTTTTAAATAAAAGGAAGGTGTCGTGATCTGGTTCAGATATATTACTATGCATAGCTACCCAGCCCACATCATAAAATACACGCGAATTAGGTAAATCTTTAGGAGATTTATTCTTAAAATCATCATCAATCATCAACGATACAACTCCACTTAAGGAAACTTGATCATTAAACTCTTTTGCCCACCAATTACAATAAGGATCGTTGTATAAACGACCATGATATGTCATCAAATTAATTAGATTATTTTTAAAGACCATGTCATCTTGCTCCGCACCATCACCAAATGGACTAATTTCACTACGTAATGATTTGCAATAAAAGAAAAACCATCTTAAATTTTTATAAAAAGGAAGATTCCACAGATTATAGTTGCAAGTAATTCTTAGAGCTTCAAAGGTTGGCAAGTAAAGAGCATTGTAATTGGCTCCATAGTTGATACCTTCTACCCATCCACCATCATTACCTCCCCAATATGGATATATGGTAGTTAATGCCTTAAGCGAATATTCCAATAAAACTTCCATTCTCTTGCATTCTCCATTCATAACAATTGCCATTTCGGATAAGTAGACGATTAATCTTCCTTCATGACTTTCGCCGGGATAAGTCAGATAATTTTGATTATGGACTAATCGATGATATGTCTGCCATGCACGGTCTTCACAAGCCTTAAGAATTAACTTTCGTTCTTCATTGTTTAAAAAATGAAATAACCAATCATAGGCGCGATGCATTGATTTTGCTAGAAGCAAGCCAGGTTCATCACCAAAAATAGAACAGACTGACGTAGCATCATCCAAATTTGTCGGCCAGGAAGAGACTTCTAATAGAATTTTTTTTGCAACAGATGCATATTTTGTTTCTCCGGTTATCAAAAATGCCAGGGATGTATTAATAAGACCTTCATCAAGAATACTGGCTAAATCTTTATGGTACTTACGGTATTCTATTTTTCGTTCATCATGATTTTGAATATATTGATAGCTGGGATACTCAGGAAATTTAATTTTCCCGACTGATTTTTCTACATGTTTTATAAAATAGGTCCAAGATTTTTTTTTGGTACTTTCAATCTTTTCCCTGATACCTAGAACAGCATTCTTTGTATATAAGAATTTTGGGTGTTCTTCAGATACGCGACCTAACAAAACACTTGGTGATATCCAAGGAAAATGTGTTGCTTGTCGTGTAATTGAAAATTTATTTTCTCCTCGCCACGCATAATTATTTCCCTTACTATCTTTGGCTAAAATATTCCAATAATAGTCATCTGGAGGTAAAATCAAATCTGGCAGATGAACAGGGTCAGCCCCCACATCCTTTTCATATATTAGCTTCCGTTCAGATGTTAATATTATTAGATGATAGTTACTTGCACCTATTACTGGTAACCATGAAAATCCAGGCGGGGATACATCTACTGATTCCCCTTCGGCAGGAAAAGGAAACAGCATCTTCTCTGCCCTTTCCTTTAGAAATTTAAAAGAATCATTTTTTTTATTCATAACAGTTTTCATTCCCTTTCTGGCTTTTTTCCATATCGAAGTTTTATAAGTTCAATCATACGTACGACTTGAATCGAAAATTCAAAAATAAGTAAACTAAATCTTTTATCCCAATCTAAATACTTCAACTTTAAAATTCTCCTTGATCCGTGAACGGCTTCTTTGAAGTATTTTTTCCAAAAAGACAAAAAACTTTCATCAAAGTTAATATCTCTTGTAAATTTACCCCCTGTTACTCTTCTAATTTTTTTATATAACTCTTTGACTTTATACCTTGCAGGATGTTTCACTACTGCCTCCATTGAATAAGCTATGGTATATCCAGAGTCTGTAACTCTTCGACACCATTCTCCATCAGCACCGGATTTAAGGTTTCCATTGAAAAGACCAACCTTATCAAACATTTTTTTTAATGTGAAAAGATTAGCGGTGGTAGCAATCTTGATTTCTTCAACATACCTTTCTTGTTGAAGAAAAAATAAGCTGTCATAAAATTCTACCGTATTTGGTTTACTATCTCGAAAGAAAAATTCTATTGCACCACCGATAATGCCGTGATTATCTAAGACCAATCTTTTTACACCAGCTTCTAGCCATTTGACTGATGGGATACAATCAGAATCTGTAAATGCAATTATGGTACCTTTTGCAAAAGCAATTCCCTTATTTCGTGCAACGTAGGAGCCAGGACAGGATTCTTTTAATATAGAAACGCCTGGATAATGCTGAATATCTTGTTGAAGATTATTTGTAGAACCATTGTCAATCACAATTATTTCAAGACATTCTTTAGGATAAGTTTGTTTCTCTAGTGCCTCAATGCATTGCTTTAAGCGCAAGGTGTCATTATAGACGGGTATAATAATAGATACAAAAGGAGTTTTTCGCATACGATTAAATTTTTAAAAGATGTTTTTCTAGTCGAAGAGTAACATTTCTCCATCTAAATTTCTTATTGGTTTGTGCTCCATTACGGCTCAATTTTGAGTATAAAGAAGAAGTAAGAACAACTTTCTGTATAAGCTTAGAGCAGGCTTCGCTAGTAGATTTATAAAATAGAGCATTATTGTTATTTATAGCAAAATCTTTATACGCAGGAACTTCATCGTTAAGAATCGTTGGGATACCCGAACAGATTGACTCAAGGGCTGCCTTACCAAAAGATTCTCCAATTGAAGGAAAAACTGCCACATCATTTGCTTTCAATAGTTCAGCAATTCTAGAAGGAGTAACTGCTCCGGTGAAAACAAAGTTACTTTCCAATCTGGCAACTTTAATAGCATTCAGGATTAATTCGTAGTAAGACCTATATTCATCTTTTATAAAATTTTGATTTTCTCCAACAATAGTAACAACGGGGGTGAACCTTTCTTTTTTAAGAGATTTCACGATATCAACAAGTTGAGATTGCTGTTTTTGTGGTTTAATTGATCCCACACAAATAATTTTTATTTCTTTATTTTTAGCTGACACATATTTTTTTGACTGATGGGAAAATATTGCATCATCAAAACCTCGATGAATCACTTTGACTGATTTTGGTTTTACTCCTTTCTCAATAATGAGCCCTCGTTCATTATTAGAACAGGAAAAAACATTACGCACATTCTTCAATGCGAGCGCTTCAAGTTCCTCATATATATTTGAAACTGATTGATATTTTTTATATTCATTACTTAATAGCATCGGAAACAAAACAGTTTTTTGGAGAGGAGTGACACCTAAAAATAAAGGCCCGAAAGATGCTAGGGGATGGAATATACAGACAACATCATATGCAAAAAGTTTTTTATCCTTGAAGAAATCAACACTAGTTATTGACTCAATTATTTCCGGAATATCTGCCACCGCCTGAGTTAAAAAAATATCCTTTGTGAAAGGGATTTGATTTATAGCAACCCTAACAACATCAACATTTTTACCTAGATTCACCAATTGTTCCTTTTGTTCTTTAAATTTCTTTTTAAGGTACTGACCGCTTTCTGGAATCGGAGAGATTTTATTCACATATATGTCAACGTTGTGTCCCAATTTCCCAAGTTCTAATGCATAATGCCTGACGGTAACAGGACAACCATCGTTATCGATTGTAGGGATTGAGGGGTCTCGATTGTAAGTTAAAAAAGCTAATCTCATAAAGATATCTTATTTCTTTCTTTCAAATAAAGGTTCTGGTTTTACAATTTTCTCTGCGCCAAAAATGGCAATGATCTTTTCCGCTGTATTTGGTAAGAATGGTTTTAAATTATTTGCAATAGAAATAATCCGTTGCACATAAGATTCCAGTATTTGCTGAAGTTTCTCTCCGTTTAAAGTCCATGGTTGATCATTGTGAATATCTTTATCAAAAGATTGTATTTGGTTCCAAATTATTCTTATCGCTTCGTCGGGACGGTATTCTAACATAGCTTTGTCAATAGATTCATCAGATTCAACTACCACCCCTTCAAATACCGACAGGAAATTGTACCCAGATTGCTCGCATAATCGGGCTATTCGAGATACTAGATTCCCTATGCCATTTGCCAAATCAGCATTGTATTTTTTGGTAAATTTTGACAGAGAAATATCCCCGTCATTCCCAAATGCAAACGAGGTCAGGAGTAAATAACGTAACCCATCAGTTCCGTAGGATTTTACAAGATCTAAGGGGTTAATTATATTTCCTAATGATTTAGACATTTTTTGACCATCAATAGAAAAAAAACCATGAGCAAAAATCACTTTAGGTAACTCTTTATCTAGAGCAATTAGAAGTGCTTCCCAAATAAGTGCATGGAACCACAAAATATCTTTTGCCATTAGATGAAGATCAGCTGGCCAAAAATGTTTTTTATTGGGGACAATCAGCGTTGCAGTGTAATAATTAAACAAAGCATCCACCCAAACATATATCGTGTGTTTGCTGTCCCAGGGCACGGGAATACCCCAATCTACACCCGTTCGTGAAATTGAAATATCATTAATGTCCCCACGTATTTTGCTGAGAATTTCGTTCCTTCTTTCAGATGGAAAAACACTATATCTTTCGTTCTCTAAGGCGTCAAGTACTTTTGGCGCAAGATCTCGTAACTTAAAAAAATAATTTTCCTCCTCTTGTTCAGCTAGTTCAGTTGTCGGATGATGAGGGCATTTCCCATCAATAATTTCATCTTCCATAAGATATTTTTCACAGCCGACACAATAGATACCCTTATAAAGAGATTTATAAATATATCCTTTGTCATACAAAGTTTGCAACACACTCTGAACTATTTTTTTATGATCCGGATTCGAAGTACGGAAAAAATAATCGTTACTAATCCCGAGTGCTTTCCATGCTATCTGATACTGATCTGAGATTTGATCAACAAAATCTCCTGGGGTCTGATTATTTTTCTTAGCTGCTTCTGCAATCTTTGCCCCATGCTCATCGGTTCCAGTCAAAAAAAATACATTTTCTTTTCCTATTTTTTGGCGATAATATCGAGCAAACACATCAGCAACTATGGTTGTATACGCATGCCCAATATGTGGCTTGTCATTTACATAATATATAGGTGTTGTAACATAGAATTTTTTCATAACTTTAGCAATCCTTAAACATAATTTTTGCTTGCTCGTACTCTTCCTGAGTGTCTATATCCATCCACTTTGAATCTTCATTTATGTTTACAAAACGAAAGCCCGTAGTGTTGGGGCCAACGCCCCACCATTTATATATTCCTGAAGCAAGATCTATATAAATATCTTTTAGCTTATCTCTTGAAACAAGTGAGCAAATCTCCGCTCCAACACCTTCTTCTTTCGAATATTTAGTAATCTTATCATCAACGATAACTAGCTTCATAGATTCTTCATCTTGCACCGAAAGATCCACGAGTGAAATTGATTCTCCGTTAAACGATGTAAGAAGTTTAGGAATGAGCTCATCGGTAAGAATCATATCTGCATCAAGCATTAAAGTATCATCGTATCCGGTAGTATCGAGTGCTACTTTAAGTGAATAAGAATTTCTCCCTGAAGGAAAAGATTTGTCATATATCAAAGAAATATTCTCTAGAGGAGCAAAGAACTCTTCGGCGTGATAACCAACTACAACATAAATTGATTGAATGCCACTCTCTTTTAGTTGCCGAACAAGCCTACCAACAAGAGTCTCATTGTTTATTTTTAACAGCCCCTTAACGGCTCCGTCAAATCTTGTTCCTGTTCCAGCGGCAAGTATTATTGCTCTCATATAGAACAATAATACTATACTAAAATAATATCTACAAACTTAACTATTTGCTGAATCAAATGTATCTTTTTGACGAAGTAAAACCTCGATGGCCTCTCGAATGTAATCGGCATTAATGTATGGAGAAGTTGGATAAAATTTTAGAGCACCCATTTTTGCTCCAGAAAAAGTGGAAATATATTTACTGCTGTAAGAATATTCAACACCTTTCGAATATTTCATTCGATTTTCCATATCAAACTTAAAAAACGATTTCATGTAGATATTAATTTTCTTCGTATAACTGATAGCAGTTTTATCAGAGCTCGAAACTTCGAGGTCTTTCATTTGAGCAAGCTCGGGAGGATATACTCTAATCATCGACACATATCCTGGGGAATTTTCGTTTAATATAACAACATCACTTCTATTATTTTGTAAAAGTATTTGTCGCAATAATTGATTCATCTGAACAAGATTACCGAGATGTGCTTGATAACCGGTTTTACCTAAAGCGTGAATTGCCCCTAGTGCTGCCAATGCAGCGCCTGCGGGACGAGAAGTTTCAAGAGTATAATCTACCGGAGAAAACTCACTGAACTCGCGAGCAAGTTGATGTGTGTCCACATTATCATTATAGGAAAGGAAGGAAGCAGTTTCAGCATTATTGATCATAATCAAACTACAAGGTACAGGGCATGACCCCACTCCTTTATGAAAATCAATTCCCCAACTATCCGCTAGATTTACTTTTTTTATTTTATCGTACTGACTTTTTAAGAGCTTAAGAGTATAGGACTCTATCCCTAATTTATTTTTTTCGAAATCGTAATCCTTGAACATTAGCCACGCCCAACCAATCACAGAATCAACATGTATTTGCGGAATATAATCGAGTTTGTATGTTTTAACCAAATTGTTCCGTAACAAAACAAATCCGCCAATATCATCGATAACATTGTCATAAGTAGTACCTCCATTTATCACAATGACTGGAATTTTATCTCCCGACTCGATCGCCACTTTTAACTTTTCTTCAGCGTCTTGTAGGTTACTGGTTCTGTCCGTATTTGCTTTAATTACCAAGGCATTTCCTACACCAACACCGAGCCAATTCAAAGCATTAAGGTGTGAAAAATGCGAATCTTCAGTTATTGCAATTTTTATATTGTGAGGGATTCCATCTTTTCTTGATTGTGGAAATATTTTTGCCACTGCAAGTTTGATCGCATATAAATTCGTTGCAGTTCCTCCGAAAGTGAAAAACCCGCATGAGGTTTTATGATTAACATCGGCAAGTTCTGAGAGAATGCGAGTAACAGCATGTTCTGCAATCACTGTGTTGCCAGATAGCCCGTCATTAATATTAAAAATATTTAAATCAAGTGCTAATGAATATAAAGCTGAGGAAACACGGTTCACGGCCGCACCGACATTGTATTGCAAATTTGGACTTCTCCAGAGTGGTATACCACCAAAAAGGTCTTTTGAAATATCCTGAACTAGAGCGGTCGGATTAATTGAAGACTCAACAGGAACCACAGCATATTTCTCGAGAAGCTGAGAGTATGTGTCTTTATTATATTTTCCAGATACTCTTGCTACATTTGATGAATCACTCTCAATCTCTTCGAGTAAATCAGAGATTGCTTTCATGGGCTCAATCTCAAACTGTTCTCTTACGTGTCCCAAATAGCCAATTGGCTTTGATAGATCATGGATTCGAGAAATATGTGAGAAATTATTATTGCTTTGATTAGACATACATTTATTTGATCAGCTCCTCAATTTTAACATCTAGTGCTATTGCAAGTCTCTCAATATTTTTCAAAGCCATATTTCTCACACCCCTTTCTATTCCAGAGATGTAGGTAGGATGAACACCTAAAATTTTAGCCAGATCGCCTTGCGACATAGATTTTTTCAAACGAAGCTCTTTAGCTCTCTTTCCGAATTTTATTGAAATATTTGACATATCCACAACTTCACAGTTGCTAATAGTCTACCAACTATTGTAACATTATTCTATATAGAAAGATATTTCTATATGTGGATACTAAATTATGTACCCGCCCCGAATTCCCCCAAAACAAAAAGCGGAGCAAATGGAAAATTCCTCCCCAAACCCCTCCTTTTCCATTT
>Ga0163148_10007274_pt1 | contig 10453 bp, 13 predicted proteins | sample OliLakLV19MP7P2_FD_148606 | JGI IMG/M metagenome (GOLD analysis project Ga0163148, IMG submission 148606) | Freshwater microbial mat bacterial communities from Lake Vanda, McMurdo Dry Valleys, Antarctica- Oligotrophic Lake LV.19.MP7.P2 | ecosystem: Environmental > Aquatic > Freshwater > Lake >... | reverse complement strand
CGAAGTGGATATTGTCGCCATCGAGGCGATAGGCGCTTTTACCCTGGTTCAGCAACATCTGTTCGAGGATGCACGCGATGGTCGACTTGCCGGATGCGCTCAGGCCTGTCATCCAAACAATGACGCCTTTCTGATTCAACTGCTTCTGCCGTTCGTCCCGCATGACCGCGCCTTCGTGCCAGGTGATGTTGACTGCTTTTTGGACTGACATGGTTCACTTTCTGTTGGATTACTGGAAAATGTTGCGAGCCGAACGGTACATGATCGACAGCGATGACGACTAGTTCATGGCGTTATGCTTCGACCATGTTTTGCAGCAAATTCTTCCAGCGACAAGGCCGTCAATCTAAACTTTTCGCGCAGCTTGCGATCATTGGTTACCAAGTAAAGTCCGAGGTCTTGCGCCAGTGCAATGAATTCGCAGTCGTAAGTTGCATGTTTGGACTCGACGGCAAGGCGAAGCACAACGTCGTCGGCGGGCACTGCGTCGGGTGGCGAGACAAGGTGATCAGCCTTTTGAAGCGCCTCTAATGCCTTATGCAAACTGATCACTCCGCCGCGCACCAGGGTTGCCATGACATTCAAGAACTCATGGCGCCAGATTGCAGGCGCGACCCACTCGGAATCGATCTCAAACACACGCTCGGCAAAGGGAGTAGATTCGCCATCCACAAGCAGATACGTGATCAAATTGACGTCGGCGACAATCACTCTCGTCCCTCGTCGCGCGCTTTACGAATCATGTCGTCATCAAGTTTTGCATGTGGGCCCATAGAATCTCGAAACAGCCGAAGATCCTCAAGCATTGCCGCGACTTCGTCGCGACGCCGCGGGCGACGTAGCATGCCTCGGCGCAGGCAATCGATCGCCTCGGCATTTAGGTTTCGCCCTGCCGCCGACGCCTCTTTTCGGAGCGAATCCACCAGGCCGTCCGGAACATCGGTCAACTCCAAATTGGTCATGGAACTCACTCCTGTTCAAACAGCGCCGTCGAGAGATATCGCTCTCCAAAGCTGCACATGATTGTAACAATTGTCTTACCCTTATTCTCCGGCCGAGCCGCGACTTTGGCCGCCGCCGCGACGTTTCCGCCGCTGCTGATTCCTCCGAACACGCCTTCTTCTTTATGCAGCCGGCGGGCCCATTCAAACGCTTCGTCGTCGGTGATCTGAATCACTTCATCGACGATATTGGTATGCAGGTTGTCCGGCACAAAACCGGCGCCAATGCCCTGCACCTTGTGCCGCCCCGGTTGGAGCGGCTGATTGGCCATTTTCTGGGTAATCACCGGCGACGTCACCGGCTCGACCGCAACAGCCTTGAAGCTCGGCTTTCGCTTTTTAATCACTTCACTCACGCCGGTGATCGTTCCGCCGGTGCCCACGCCGGCGACGATGAAATCGACGTTACCGCCGGTATCGACCCAAATTTCCTCTGCGGTCGTCGTGTGGTGAATGCCCGGGTTGGCCGGGTTTTTAAACTGCTGCGGAATCCAGCCTTTTTTGTGCTCCTTGACCAATTCTTCGGCTTGCGCAATGGCCCCCCGCATGCCTTGGTCGGCCGGCGTCAATACGAGCTGCGCGCCCAGCGCCTTGAGCAGCCGGCGGCGCTCGATCGACATGCTTTCGGGCATCGTCAAAATCAACTTGTATCCCTTGGCGGCGCACACGAACGCGAGTGCAATGCCGGTGTTGCCGCTGGTGGGTTCGATAATGACGGTGTCTTTATCGATAAGCCCTTTACTTTCAGCATCTTCGATCATGGCGGTGCCGATGCGGTCTTTCACGCTGCAGCACGGATTGAGGAATTCGCACTTGGCCAGCACCCGCGCATGGTCACGCGGAATGATGCGATTGAGCCGCACCAGCGGAGTTCCTCCGATGGCGTCGGTGATTGATTCGAATACCCTTCCGATTGGTGGCCGTGGCATATGTCGCTCCTTTGAATTGCCGTATATACCTATAGGTGAATCACATTTTCAAATCAAGGCACACGTAGTGGATGCCGCTTGCGGCTTCGCGTGACACAAAGCGCATTTCGCAAAACTTCGCAAACTAACAAACGTTCATGCGCCAACCACCTGATCATAAATCACCCGCGCCCGAGCGACATCATCAGTCCCGTGCACGATCGCCCGACCGTCGGCGAACACCGTCAGCTTTGCCGACGAGTCTTTAAGCATAACGCGCAGAAGATATGGAGTTTGCTCCGTTCGGGCCACACGCGCGAGCCGTTGCGACAACTGCCCCAAGTTCAACCGAGTTCCGACGGGCGCACGCACCTGCACCGCATCGCGTCCGCAAAGGCTGGCGCCGCGGTCGGCGGATCGGTTCAGGAACTCATAGTCATTAAGGCCACAGCACACACACTCTGCGCGGCGCGCGTCAGAAATATCGATGGATCGCATCCGCTGCGACCACGCGTCGATCGTCAGCATTTGCGGCGGCGGCGCGTCGTTCATCAGAAAGCGCAACGCCGCAATGACCTGCCACGATGCGACGATGCCCGCCACGCTCGCCAGCACGCCGACTGTATCGCACGTCGGCAGTTCCCCCGCCGCCGCCGGCTCGGGAAAGATGCACCGCAGGCAGGCCCGACCGCGCGCGATCGGCATCACGCGGCCTTCCACACCGACGCACGCGCCGTAAACCCACGGCTTGGCGAGTTTGACGGCCACATCGTTGATGAGATACCGCGTTGCGACATTGTCGGTTCCGTCGAGAATAATATCGACGTCATGCACGAGCGATTCGATGTTGTCCGGGCCGACGTCGATCACATGCGGCTCGACAGACACCTTGGTGTTGATCGCGCGCAATCGATTTCCCGCCGCAACGGCTTTGGGTGTGGCGTCGTTGGCATCGCGTTCATCAAACAGCGTCTGCCGCTGAAGGTTGCTGATTTCAACCACGTCACGGTCGGCGATGCGAATGAATCCCACTCCCGCGCGGCAAAGTTGTTCGGCGATGACCGTGCCGAGCGCGCCGCAACCCACCAGCAGCGCACGCCCGGCACGCAGCCGTTCCTGCCCCGCAGGACCGATTTGCGGCAGAAGAAGTTGACGTGAATAACGCGACATTTTATTGAGCGGTGGAGCAGACATTCTTGTCGGCTGCGGCACAATCTCATCCCTCGCGCTCGCCGCACATGGGTCATTCGACTATAGTCGAAGGAAGAAAGAGGACACCATGCCCGCCGATACCGATGACATTCTCGCACACTCAGCAAAGCTCGGCCAGATGCTGGTCGAACACCCTGCCGTCACCAAGTATAAGCAAGCGCAGAAGTCGGTCGCCGATGACACCGACGCGCGCAGCCTCATGGGTGATTTTAACCGCATGATCGAGGCCCTGGGCCGCCAGGAACAGCAGGGAATGTCGATCAGCGACGCGCAGCGGCTGAGCCTCGAAGCGTTGCAAAGCAGGCTTGCTTCCAACATCAAAGTAAAGGCGCTCAACATCGCGCAGATGGAGTTCATGGACCTGCTGCGTAAAGTAAGCGAAAGCTGGCAGAAGCCCCTCGGTGGCGCAATGGGCGGCGGCGCGGAACCTGCCGCTCGCTCTGGGCCACAAATTGTTGGCGCTTAAACACCGCAGCCATAACGATTAAAAATTGGCGATTAACCAGTACCGCTATCGATCCACTCTTCTTAATCGTTAATCGTCAATAGTTGCGCCGAATTTCGCGATCAAACTCAGGCAGACCATGGCACTCTGGCTACTCAAGACCGAACCCAGCGAATATTCCTGGTCGATGCTCGTACACGACAAAAAGACCGCGTGGTCGGGCGTGGCGAACGCAACGGCGTTGATCCATTTACGGGCGATGCAAAAAGGCGATCTGGCGATCATCTATCACACCGGCGACGAAAAACAGTGCGTCGGCGTGGCGGAGATTGTCAGCAAGCCATATCCCGATCCGAAACAAGACAATGAGAAGCTTGTTGTGGTGGATGTGAAACCAAAGCATCCGCTGAAACACCCGGTGACCTTGGCCCAGATCAAGGGCGATCCGGCTTTTGGCGGATTCGACTTAATTCGCATCAGCCGATTAAGTGTCGTCCCCGTACCGTCGGCAATGTGGAAACGCTTGATGGATTTGGCGAAGATGAAGTAATCATGGAACAAAGTGATAAACCTTCGGCAGTGGAAAGCACGCTCGACCAGGTAACCCATGTCGGGCCGACCGGCGACGTTGAAACGATTTACTTCCAAGGCTCGCCCATGCTCCGCGGCGAGTTGATGAAGACCACTTTCTGGCTCGTCTCCGGCCTGCTCATCGCGGCGCTGCCGTCGCTGATCTGGGTGTTCAAATTCGACGATTTCAAAATCTGGTGGTTCTGGGCGATCTCTATTTTCATCGGCGCGATCGTGGTTGCGGTGCCCATCGTTGTCACCAAGCGGATTAAATACCGCATCAGCAATTACCGCATTGATCGCGAGATCGGTCTGCTCAGTAAGAAGATCGACACGCTGGAACTCTGGCATGTGGAAGATATCCAGTTCAACCAGAGCATGATCGACCGCATTCTCGGAGTCGGCACGATCACAGTCTTCACGCACGACGACACCACGCGTACGCTCAACCTTCAAAGCCTGCCCAACCCGCGACCGATTTTCGAGAACCTGAAAAACCGCATCATCGCGGTCAAGCGGCAACGGGGGGTTCTCAAACTCGACGGCGGCGGGCACGATCTGACGCCGGGGGATTAAACGCCTCGGTGATCATCTGTATTGATTGGTGGAGACGACGTCTATCCAGCCGCGAAGCGGCGCAAGAGGTGGAGCTTGGGGCGTCAGCCCCAAGTAGACTCGTACGTCGCATCAGCCGCGAAGCGGCGAAAGATTGATCGTCGCTCACGCCCAGATGAACTTCGGATCGTACTTCACACCATGCCGTTCCAAAAACGCGACCAACTCATCCTGAAAATTAATTCGCTGATGATGTTTTTCCTGATCTGCGATGTACTTTTGACGGCTGGCACATTTGACCGACTCACACTGAATGCCGCATAACCCGACTGCCACGCAAACGCTCTGGCGCTTGGAAATGTTTCGTGAACCCACTTCGATGAATTGGCTTTGAGCGTCCGCATAAAATCCGGCAAGACAAAGGTCGCCGTTGTCTCGATCAATTCGTGGACGTGATCGTCAATGCCATTGATGCGGATCGGAATGGCCCCGTACTCGCGGGTGATTCCGCCGAGGTACGCATGCAGCCGCGCTTTAATCGCGTCGGTTATTACGGGTTCGCGATTCTTCGTCGAAAATACAACATGGAAGCAGATGGACGTAAGCGTTTGGGCCATCGATCTACCGCCCTTTCAGGGCTTGCGTCTCACCTCTATTTCCCCAGGGCTTGCGCCCCGGGCTTCACTTCTTTTGCCGCTTCGCGGCTGAATTCATTCAATAAAAACGCCAGCCTCAAAAACCGCCATCGCAAAAGCTCGACCAACGTTTACACCGTCCGCCACACCGTTTCCTCCGGCAGGTCTTCCAGCGTCACGCCGATTTTCGTCAGGCCGTCGCGGATGGCGTCGGCCAACGCAAAGTTCTTGCTCACCCGGGCGTCTTTACGCATCTCGATGACCAGGCCCATCACCTTTTCCAGCAATTCATTCCCGCCCTTCGCGCCCGCCGCGTTGCGGAACAGGCCCAAGATGCTCCCGAGCCGCTTCAATGTCAGCCCGGCGGCGAGGACGGCCTTGATCACGTCGGCGTGCTTTTCGTGCTCGACTCCGGACATTTCCACGAAACGGTTTACCTCGGTCGCTAATTGATGCATCACCCCGATCGCGCCGGCGGTGTTGAAATCGTCGTCCATGCTTTCCAGAAACCGCATCTTGGCACTCAGCACTTCTCTTGCGAAATGTTCGTGCTCGCCTTGCAGCATGTCGCCGGAATGTTGATCCATGTCTTTGGTTTCGCTGTCGAGCTTCGCGCCGGCGAGACGTTCGATGCGCTCGAACAGACGATGAAAAGCGCCCAGTCCCTTTCTGGCTTCGGTCAGCACGTCGTCATTGAACTCGATCGGACGGCGATAGTGCGTGCTGAGCAGCAGGTATCGAATCAACTCCGGTCCATGCTGGGTAAGCAAATCAGCGATGCGAATGGCGTTGCCGGACGACTCGTGCATGTCGTCGACCGTCCACTCGCCGCTCTTGGCTTTGGTTCGCACGCGGGTCAGGCCGTTATGCATCCAATATTTCACAAACGGCTTGCCGGTGCAGCTTTCGCTCTGGGCCAGTTCGTTCTCATGGTGGGGGAACATCAAATCCATCCCGCCGCCGTGGAGGTCGAAACTTTCGCCGAGGATTTTGGTGCTCATGGCCGAGCACTCGACGTGCCAGCCGGGGCGGCCTTTGCCCCAGGGGCTGTCCCACGCGGGCTCGCCGGGCTTGGCGGACTTCCATAGCGCGAAGTCGGCGGGGTTTTTCTTTCCTGAGCCTTCAAGCTCGCGCAGACCTGCCTCCTGTTGCTCCACCTTTCGGTTGGAGAGCTTGCCGTAGTCGGCATCTTTAGCCACATCGAACCACACGTTACCCGCAGCGATGTAAGCGAAGCCTTGCGCAATCAGCCGCTCGCACATGGCGATGATCTCGGGCATGTGCTCGCTGGCACGCGGGAAGTGATCGATGGTATCAACGCCCAGAAGCTGCAGCGCCGCGAAGTATTCTTTCGTGTGTCGCTCGGCCATCTCGATGACGGTGGTGCCGGCCTTTGCGGCGGCATCGATGAGCTTATCATCGACGTCGGTGATGTTGGTCACCCACTTGACTTCAAAACCTTTGTAGACCAGGTATCGTTTAATGGCATCGAAAATCACCGGCCCGACCATGTGACCGATGTGCGGCGATTTGTAGACCGTCGGCCCGCACAGATAGATCCCCACCTTGCCGGGTTTCACGGTTTCAAACAGTTCTTTCTGACGGCTGAGTGTGTTGTAAACGCGTAGGCTCATTTCCATTTCCGATTGTCAATTCGGGATGATAGAATGCAAGGGGAGTAATTCGTATGAAGACGTTTACGATCAAGCAGATTCAGAAAGATATTGGCCCGCTGATGAGCACGGTGGCCAAGGAGACGCAGCCTGTCATCATCAAAGACGGGAAGGACAAGGTTGCGGTCATCATGAGCATGGCCGAGTTCAGGTCATGGAAAGAGACCGTCTTCCTGCTGAGCTCGCCAAGGAACGCCAAACGGCTGCGTGAAACACTCGCCGAGATGGATCGATACGTATATGGCGCCGCGCGGAATGGCCGATGAAAATCCTCTTCTTCCAGCAGGCGTGGACGGAGTATGTTGATTGGCAACGCGACGATCGCGCCAACTTGAAGCGCATCAACCAACTGATAAAAGAGATCAAACGATCACCGTTTGAGGGGATCGGCAAGCCCGAACCACTGAAGCACCAGTTTGCCGGGTACTGGTCGCGACGAATTGATAGCGAGCACCGGTTGGTCTACGCCATCGTGGATGACATGATCGCGATCACTCAATGCCGTGGGCACTACTGAGCCTGCGCCAGCAACACCACCGCATGCGCTGCCACCGCCTCGCCCCGGCCGATGGCGTCGCAGCCTTCATTCGTCCCCGCCTTGATGTTCACCGATTGCGTACCGAGGAACTTTGAAAGCAGTCCGATCATCGCCGGCTTGAACGATTTGAGCTTCGGTCGCTCGGCCATGATGGTGATGTCGGCGTTGATGACATGCCAGCCGGCTTTTGTGCCCATTTCGACCGCGGCGGTGAGGAAAACGCTGCTGTCGGCGTTCTTCCAGCGATCGTCGGTGTTGGGAAAGTGCTCGCCGATGTCGCCCGCGCCGATCGCGCCCAGGATTGCATCCACCAGCGCGTGAATGACCACATCGCCGTCGCTGTGGGCCATGGCGCTGATTTCATGCGAGACGACCACGCCGCCCATCACCAGCTTGCCGCCGGGGTGGATGCGGTGGATGTCGTAGCCGTGGCCGATACGGAAATCTGTCATGGTGGTGGCACAGACATTCCTGTCTGTGTCTCCGGTTATGGCATCGAATCGGAGACACAGGCAGGAATGTCTGTGCCACCGAGAAGACAACTACTACAACCCGTACTCTTTAATCTTCCGATAAAGTGTCCGCTCGCCGACGCCCAGCATTTTCGCCGCCTGTTCGCGGTTGCCCTGGCACAATTCGAGCGTTTGCTTGATCGCCTGTCGTTCGATCTGATCCATCGGCACGCCCGCCAAACTCGCCGAGCCGCCGGCGTCAACCGGCGCGGCCCCGCGAATGTCCGATGGCACATCGGTGGCAGTAATCTGCTTGCCCGATGCCAGCACCGTCATTAGATCGATCGTGCTCTTAAGCTGCCGCACATTACCCGGCCAGCCGAAAGCGGTGAGAATGCGCTGCGCATCGGACGTAATGCCGTCGATTTCCTTCCGATGCTTCTCTGCAGATTGCTTGAGGAAGAAATGCGTCAACAGCGAAATATCCTCCCGGCGTTCGCGCAGCGGCGGGATGCGGATGGTAATGCCCTTGATTCTGAAAAACAGGTCTTCGCGAAAATACTTTTCGGCTACCAGTTCTTCGAGGTTCTTGTTCGTCGCGCTAAGCAAACGTACGTCGACCATGCGCGGCGCGTTGGCGCCCACGCGAATGACTTCACCCGTCTCGAGCACGCGCAGCAATTTCGCCTGCATCGCTGCGGGCATGTCGCCGATTTCATCCAGAAACAGCGTGCCGCGGTCGGCATACTCGAACCGGCCTTCGCGATCGCTCAGCGCGCCCGTGAACGCCCCTTTAATGTGGCCGAACAGCTCGTCTTCCAGCAGACTCTCCGTGAACGCCGGGCAGTTCACCGCCACCAGCCGCGCTTTCCGCCTGCGCGAGGCGGTGTGGATTGCCTGGGCGATCATTTCCTTGCCCGTGCCGCTTTCGCCGAGAATGAGAATGGGAATATCGCTGTTGGCCACCTGCCGCGCGGTGTTGATGACCTGCGTCATCGCCGGCGACCGGCCGATAAGCCCTTCAAACCCCCCGCGATCGATGATCTGCTCGGCCAGGATTTCGTTCTGCCGTTGAAGCTGCGCTTTTTCAACCGCGCGGTTCACTTGCGCACGAAAATCTTCCAGATCGAGCGGCTTGGTAATGTAATCGTACGCGCCTTCCTGCATCGCCTGCCTGCTCGTCGGCACATCGTTGACCGCCGTCACCAGTACCACCGGCGGCTGCGGGTTCAGCGTCTTGCTGAGCCGCAGCACTTCCAGCCCGTCTTTTCTTCCGTCCATCAGCAGGTCGGAAACGATCACGTCATACTTCGTTTTTGCCAGCCGTTTCTCGGCCTCGGCAAAGCTGTAGACCACGTCGCAAGTATGACCAATGCGCTGCAGCGCCTCGCACATCACCTGTGCGTGCTCGGTTTCATCATCCACGATGAGGATGTGTGCGTGCTGATCGGTATCTTCAGGCATAACAAAATTGTACTCAGTGATTAGCCATTGGATTAGGGGAATGCAAGCGCTTTTGTCGGAGTGGCCGTTCTGCCAGCAGCAGCGTTTGTCGCACGATCAACGCTCAACTTTCAACGTTCAACATCCAACGTTCAAACGGTTTTTGGACGTTGAATGTTGAACGTTTTCCATTTTTACTGCGACGCCGCCAGCGGCAGACAGATTGTGAAATTGGTTCCCTTTCCCGGCTCGCTCTTCACCAGCAGGTCGCCGCCGTGCTCGCGGATGATTCGGCGGGTGAGCGCCAGGCCGAGTCCGGTGCCGCCTTTTTTCGTGGAGTAGTAAGCCTGGAAAATCTTCTCAAGCGCGTCGGGCGGAATGCCCGGACCGGTGTCGATGATATCGATGGTCGCCTGGTATTCATCCGCCGCGACGGACAAAATAAGCTCGCCTCCCTGGTTCATCGCCTGCACCGCGTTGAGCATCAGGTTGAGCACCGCCTGCTTGATCAGCTTCACATCGACGCTCACCGTAATCGGCTCAGGATTCTTCTTCACGCGCAACTGAACGTGCTGCAACTGCGCCTGGGGGTAGAAAAAATCGCACAGTTCTTCGACGGTGCTGTTAAGTTCGACCGGCTTGGAATCCAGTTCCATTCGTCCCGCGTAGCGAAGGAAATCTTCCAGAATCTCCCGCATCCGCGACGTCTCGGTTTGAACGGTTTTCAGCCGGTTGGTCAGCCGCGAATAGGCAGGGTTGTCGGGCGTTACGTCCTCGGCGAGCAACTGTAAATTTAGTTGAACCGTCGAAAGCGGGTTCTTGATTTCGTGCGCCAGCCCGCCGGTGAGCGTGCCAAGTTCGGCCAACCGCTCGACTTCGCGCGTGCGCCGCTGAAGGTCTTCAAACCGCCGAAACGCGCGCACCGCCCACACCGCCGACGCCGCAGCGCAGAGCAGGAAGCCGAGAAGCATGCCGAGGAGAAACGTCAAGCTCCCCCTCCTGGTACTCCGGGAGGGGGAGC
>Ga0163148_10007268_pt1 | contig 10459 bp, 9 predicted proteins | sample OliLakLV19MP7P2_FD_148606 | JGI IMG/M metagenome (GOLD analysis project Ga0163148, IMG submission 148606) | Freshwater microbial mat bacterial communities from Lake Vanda, McMurdo Dry Valleys, Antarctica- Oligotrophic Lake LV.19.MP7.P2 | ecosystem: Environmental > Aquatic > Freshwater > Lake >... | reverse complement strand
CAGGCGTTGGCTTGGCCGTTGGCTTAGCAGAAGGGGCATACGTAGGAGGAGCAGTAGTAGGCATGGCACTTGGATGGCCACTGGCAACAGTTGGTTCCATTGTGGGGCTGTCAGTTGGCCTGTCAGCAGGTGGTCTTGTGGGCTTGGCCGTTGGCTGTGCAGCAGGCTTGACTGTTGGACCCGGTGTTGGGGCAGCAGTTGGCTTGGCTGTGGGCAAAGCCGTGGGACTTGCAGTGGGCTTCGCGGTGGGACTTAGTTGCAGTGGGCTTGGCTGCAGGTTCCGGTGTGGGAGTTGCAGTGGGCTTCACGGTGGGACTTGCAGTGGGCTTGGCTGCAGGTTCCGGTGTGGGACTTGCAGTGGGCTTCGCGGTGGGACTCGCAGTGGGCTTGGCTGTGGGTTCCGGTGTGGGACTTGCAGTGGTGGGACTTGCAGTGGGCTTGGCTGCAGGTTCTGGTGTGGGACTTGCAGTGGGCTTGACTGGCTGCAGGACAGTCTTGCTGTTGGAGCCATTCTTATCGAGCACGAACGCAACGGAAGCATTCACACGTGCGTGGCCTTAAATCTAAGTGCGAACAGGGTTCTTTCTTGTCGATTGTGCGCACGTTCGCAATGTTCGTAGCGTTGACACGCCGGACGAACCTCGGTGTGATGTTTCTTCTTCATTGTGGTGTGTGTTCAAGTGTGTTTGTGTGCACATTGGCTCCACTCCAACGCAGCAGTGCATCCTGTGTTGTCTGTCATTGCGCGCTCCGTAGCCATGGAGACACTGACTGCATTGCAATGACATGATTGGCTGCTCTGTGACTGACCTTTGTTGCCCAGCACATGTGCGTTGAGTTGCACGTCAAAGCTTGATTGATTTGGTGGCAATTCGTAGCAAGCAACCATCAACTACACCCACACAATCATTTGTGGCACCATTCGTTCCCATAGACACAAATCCAGATGCCGCGGAGAACACATCCTGCATTGTCATTGGCCAGTTAACATCTAATGCCGAGCGACGATTTGTGGCCCTTGAAGTTCTCCATGTGACTCGACAGAAAGAAGGCACAGAGACACCACAAATGTCCACAATGTCAAGATGTGAACCACCAGCAAAATGACGAACAGTGCAGAAGACACAAAGTTCCGGCATGATTGGGCCACCGCGCAACTTGGCCATGGCCGAATCCACCGAAAGTGAAGGACCAACCATGTTTACCAGATTGTCGAAAGAATGCTTCTCCATGCGCAAGGCCCTTCTGAAAGTGCCATGTCATAGGTTCCTCGTCTCACAATCACGCCGAATCAAACGTTGTTCCACAACGGGTGGATTTCGAACGTGTGGAGTGCAGCACCAACAACCAATGGCAAACATCATCATGTTTAAGAAGACAGAAGCAGCTGCCATTCCGGCATCTTGCTCCGCAAGTGACATTAGAATGCACGGATCCATCTGATTGTGTTCTGTTCAGACCATGGCAGCACAACACTAGCACGAAGCAACAGCTTAAAGCCAAACATGGACATGACATCAAAGCGTGCGATCCACATTCCAGGTTTACCGGATAAGTGTGCGTGACAGTAAAAAAGACTCGGAATCTATGAAAAAAGTGAGCCTGCCAAAAAGAAATGTCCGTCTGGCGACTACTTAGGCAAAATGAGTACCGCATCGGCCTACGAACGTGCGCGTTCGCACTACTGGAATATTCCAGTCGTGCCGAAGCACGCACGCGTCCATGCGTAAGAAAACAGGTTTTGGAGTAACCGCACCAATACTTTCGTACTCCATAAGAATGGCTCTTAGTAAGGGCATCTCACGAAGTTGGATTGGTAGTACGTAATAATTTAACTGCAAATTCGAGTACTAGTACCGGTACCGGGATGCTAGTATGAATTTTACGAAGTTGCTACATGCATATGGCTCATCGGTGAGCGGCGTGGGGCTAGTGGTGTTGGCATGAACTAATAATATTCCACACAGCATTCCACCAAACTGCAGTTGGGTGTCTAACAAAATTGTCCTCTTCCAACGCATTCTTGCCCACGTACGAACCTGGTAGCTGCAGGACGAAGCTCGCAGCGCAAAAGTCGCGTCGTTCCAAAGCAGTACCCATCTGCATTTAGGTCCAGCATCTCTACCTCTTCGCGCTGAGGAATCGCCATATACGAAGAGGCCCAACTGACACTCGAGTAGAAGCGCAGGAGGCACCAATGAATGCGCGCCCCTTTTGCCGGCCGTCGATAATGTTTCATCGCAAACATTGACCAAGACCCCCGAGATCTTCCTTGACGAAATCGAGCCAAATGAAGAATGAGTCCTTTGCGGATTGTTGCTGTTTCTGTGGAAGCCTTCTTCTTCTCTTTGCGAGATCATCATGCCGGATTATTATCATTGCATAAATACAAAAGACTCCAAATATGTCGGACATTTGCCGCTTTTTTGATATAATGAAAGGATACGGAATCGGGGGCACAACATTCCAACCCTTGTTTCAATCCCCATTCTTGATTGTAGTCAAAATACCAATCGTGCACCCCGGGTTGGGGAGGAGCCCAGGATAAGTGATTGCCAGGTGCAAAGGGATGAAATCGTTCTCGTGCTTGATCGTCACGGGTATCGGTCAAACCAATGTTAAAGACCTTGCGCAAACACTCGGCAATCATGACATCTTCCATGGCGGTATGTCGATGTGGATTGCAATGAGGATGATCATATCCAGTGGTAATGTATTTTCGTAGTGTCCCACGCGATAACACATATCCAGCTCCACCACTGTTGAAGTAATTGTCCTTGCCGTAGCCCTTGAAGCGTCGTCCGGCAAACAAATCATCGTCGGGGGTTTGTTGTAGCGTCGATAAGTACTGTCGTAAATTTTCGGGAATCACCAACAAGTCTTCTCCTCCCAGTATAAAATAATCAAATTGTTCCAAATAATGATCGCCAATATATTTCCAAATGGCCCGTGATTTTTGCCACATGTTTTCATATTCTTCCATGCCTTCATGTTCAATGGCCAAGGCTGGAATCCGAGGATCACTGGCGGTGGAAAACGCGACAAATCCATCACAGTGAGGAGCCCAAGTTTCGCGCATGGCCCGAACACTTCCAGCATGATTGACTTCCATGGTATACACCCCACAAAATATTTTGGGACCGGGTTGTGGATTGTTGCGAGACGGAAGCATTCCACGAACCGGAACGCCATCCAATAGTTTTTTATTATCGTCCGTGGGTCCTCCAAAGACGCCAATTTCTTCACAATATTCGGTTTGTAGAGTTGGCGGCCATGGGTTGCCGGCGGCGTCGTGTCCGTCCAAAAACATGCGATGCAACATGGTGGCATCGGGAATCCAGCCATGTGGTATTGGCGACACGGGATGCAAATCGGCAGGATCGTCTCGACACGTGAAGGGACAGGAAGGATGATCTTCAAATTTTCCCTTTTGTACAAAACATGTTCTGACATGGCAGGTGGGATCATCGTCTTGCAATTGCGAATAATCCGTTTGCCAGCCGTACCAGGGATTATCCACATTATTGTTATTGTTGTTGTTGCCATTGTTGTCAAGGGAACGTTCTACTTGTTGCTGCCCAGAAGGCTTTTCTTGGTGTCCATCACTACCACCACCGCTGGAGTCCACAACCACAAGGCTCATCTTTTTGTCTCGAACATGATCCAGATTTCCATGAAGATAAAAGAGTCCAAAAATCCAGGCCGATAGAAACGCCACCATCAACAGGGATGAAAAATCGTAGCGTCGTTTTGGGTGGGGACGCCCTGCAGATGAAGGTGCTTTTCGAGGCTTTACCATGCTGTCTGTAGTTATTCTTGAGGATGGATGGAATGGATGATATAAGCTATCAGCAGTGCTGTTGATGCTCTGCCAACAGAATGACTGTTGTTGGAAGAATGCCACTCGACTTGGCTCTGGTAGCTAGCTAGTAGCTATCTAGGACTACGAGTGGTATGTACTACAGTACTACTAGCTAGCTAGCTAGCTAGCTAGTAGTAGTAGCTTTTTAGTAGCAATTAGACCGTCATTGGAGACCTGGGTCATCGGTCATGGGTTATGAGCTCTGTCAGTTCAGTCTTGTCGGCATGAATTTTTTGAATTTTTGAATTTTTGGACTCACGGATTACAAAATGCTGCTCTACCGTACTACATGGGAAGAAAAGCTACTTAATTCTATGTAGCCTACCGCGAACCTGGCATGGTTGTTACGTCGTACCGTCTCCTCAAAGGTACTGCACAGTTCGTGAAGCAATAAGACCTTGAAGTGGTTGTGCTTTTACCCACTCACCCACGCCATGGGGCTCAATCAATTCGATAGCGCGGCCAACTAATCCATGAGCGGAAGGCAGCAAAGCTAAACCCGCATCCCAGTATTTTGGGTTATGGTGGTGGAAGGGACTGACTATCCTCGTAGGGAGCTGGCAAGGGGAATCCGCGTACATACAGGAGAAGAAGAAGCGGTAGGTTTACTTTTTTAAAAAATCCTATTAATTATGTAATGTGACTGGTCAGTCAATATATAAATTTGGGGGGTAAAGTTTGATTCGCGGCAACGATCCTCCCACTCTTTTTCCGGCACATTGTCGTTGCACCGCCCAAACGAATCAAAACAAAACATGCAGATATAAAAATTGGTCCCCCCTCCAAAAATGAAAAAAAAATTATTCCGTCGCTCTGTTTCTTTCTCCTTACAACTCGCGGTCGGAAAGTTCCACATCGGCAAAGTCTACATGGAGCGATGGATCCGAGTGGTCGCCTTCTTTCACGTGTTCAATGGCCTGTTCCGGAGCTTGTTCTTCTTGTTCTTCTTGTTGTTTCTTTTGCAGCTGCTCATGGAAAAGCATGCTCTTACATCGCGGTTTTTGAACCCAGTAGGTGTTCATCTGGCCTTTTCCTTTCACTTCCACCTTGCCGCGCTTTCTCACCACTATTTTGGGGGCTTGTTCTTGCAAGAGTTGGGCTGTCACCTCCGAGCACAGAATCTTGAGGGCTTTGGAATTGGATTCCATGCGGCTTGCTGTGTTGACGGCATCGCCAAACAGACCATACCGAGGATTCATGGTTCCAATGACATTGCTGACAACCGGGCCAGAGTGGAAACCAGCACGGATTTTGATACATCCCCTGGCGGGGTTGTCTTCGTCAATCAAGATCTTACCTGCTGCCTCGACAGCATCGATGGCAAATTCAGCAATATTCTTCACGTGCTCATTGTCCTGCGTCTCGTCAAGATTTGTCACTCCCATATAAGCGTCGCCGATGGTCTCAACTTTGAACACTTTGTGGGCTCTCGCTAATTTGTCAAAGCAGGTATAAAGGCGCTCCAACATTTCCGATACCTTGATGGGAGACATGGACTGAGAAATGTCCGTAAAGCCAACAATATCCGAGAAGAAAATCGTGACGAGCTCATGACTTTCCGGTTCGACTTTCCTGCCAGCTTTGAGAGCATCGGCAACGTGTTTCGGGAAGACTTCATACAGAAGGTCTTGGGTGGACTTGTTGTCTTTATTCTTGGCCATCCTCTGGTCCAATGTCGTAGGCTCTGCTTCTTGGCTATTCATGTCCATCAACGCCATGTCAAGATCCTTGGCATGTGGCCTGAAACGACGAAATTTGGAAGCAGATAATTGTAAGAAATGCGCCGCTAGGAGAGAAAGACTCCCAACCAAGACAACAGCCAAGGTGAAGTTCTCGAGCTGTACTTACCTATAGAATGGATCCGGACTCCAGCACTTTTTCATTATATCAGCCATCTTCTGTGGCATGGTTTCCGGGACATCTGGTCTCCTGTTGATGGATGGGTCGCACACCTGACATAAAACCTTCATCATTGCTTCACCTTCATATGGGTCTTTGCGAGCATAGATTTCCCAAAGGATGATTCCAACAGAATAGATATCACATGCGGGACTGTACGATCTGCCGCGCAAGTATTCGGGCGCCATAAAGTAAGGAGTTCCCGTCAAACCGTTCTTCTTCTTTTCGGAAAGGCCAAAGTCAGCCACTTTGGCCCTGAACCTTGAGTCAATCAGGATGTTCCTCGCTTTCATGTCACCGTGGCAGATAGGCGGTTTCGATGAATGCAAATAGCGTATGCCTTGGGCAATATCCCTCATGATCTGTAGAATCATGTCACCGCCCGCGTACAATGTTTCGTTCTGAAGAAGATCGTGAAGACTGCGACATTTGAATGGACACAAGAAAGGCGTGTTCAGTTGTCATGGGAAGAATCAAGAACAAGAAGAAAAGCCAATTAAACCGTAAGGATACTCACCTGCCATACTCCATGTACTCCATCACTAGCATAGGATCGTGGAATGGGGATAACACTGCTCCCATGACAGTGGTGATGCATGGGTGCCTTAGGCGAGAGAGCAAGCGCATTTCTTGCATAAACTCTTGTTTCCTTTGATTTTGTTTATCAAAACAAGAGAAAACGTAATGTGCTACCGATGATCGAGACGTGGAACCACCTGTCGATGTACCAAGAATGCTACTCTTCATCATACCGCGATGGTCATCCCTCTTTCCTCCTGGGCACCATTTGCTATGCCTTCCGCCATCGAACTTGGCAAGCATATCCAAATCAACCTGTCCAGTTCCGGTACTTCTGGTGCCGCTAAAAGTGCCACCATAAGAGCCAATGCTTTTGCCAGTTTCAATGTCAACTGAACCATCCGTAGCTTCCGGCATGTTGGCCTCCTCAGAGTCAGTTTTTGAGGAACGGCCATCATCCACCACTTCATCCTTCGAAGCGCCAGCAAAGGAACCTCCATTACCGGCAAAGGAACCTCCATTAAAAGATTTCACAGAACCCCTTTGCCCATCTCGCTGCTTCTTATCGGGCCGAATAACACGCTTAATAGCAACCTTGGTGCCTCGGTATTCGGCAAGAACGACTTGGCCAAAGGATCCTTGGCCGATAACGTCCAAAGGGCTGTCAAAGTGCAGCTCCTCGACATTCACAAGCCAGATCTGGTCACTTAGATTTCTCTTGTGGCGCATATAAAACATGGCCACAGACCCTGCGATAACAATGAGGAAGGTCCCGATCGTACAGAAAATGGCGACGGACTTGTAGCACGTTCCAGATATCTCAAGGTACCCTCCATCGCAGATACATTTTCCGTCTTCGGTAGGCGATCTCGCCTGCCCTTGATAGTCACCCTGGCAGTTTCTAGGTGTAATTTCCACCTGAAATGGCGACAGTGGAAGCGGGACATCATTCGCGTAAACATCGATGTTTGCGATGCCCAGTTTGGTGTGGGAAACAAGAAATTCATAAGTTGACGTCTCCTCGACATGACGCACGGGAAGTTCTTGTACAGCGCCTGCAACTGTCATGACAGCACGGACGGTGATTTCCTCGCGATGCGAGTTGTCATAAGCCTGAAGAACGATCGACTTGGTCTGTTCTACACTGGTACACAACGCATCCTTCGAGCAATCAGCCTGATTTTCTCCATCCACAAGGCTACTTTCGTTGCTAGTAGTAGGATACACATCAATTTCCAATTGACAGGGCTTGCAGAAACAATCGTACCCCTCCTTGCAAGCCAAACCTTCCATGTCACAATTGTTGGTGAAAGTATCTTCATCCACCTTGATGTAACCTGTTGGACAATGAATGCCTTCATAGAGATTGGTGGCGCGTGTGCATTGCCAACGCCCTTTGTCGTCCTTGAGCATGAATCCTCCCGCCTCGTGCATGGTGCGCACACTAGCGTAAGATCGTGCAGTCCTGAACCCAGCGAGTTTCCCGGCGCGAGTGGCATTGAGTGCCAACCATGCCAGATCCTGGGTGGTATCGCAACCGGCGTGGGGGGCGAACGTCTCGAGGAAGGGCAAAGAGTCACAGTGATCACGTGTATTTTCAGCATAGCACGCCTCGAGTCCCTCTGCAGCCTCCGCATGATCGCCCAAAGCGAAGAGTGCATTCTGAACTTCCTCGGCCACCTCATTTGTGACGCCAGGAAGTGTACCGAAGGCAAACTCAGGAAAGATATCTGTCGAATGCAAAAATGGGAACATATCACCATCTTCCATGACATAGATCTTGGGTTGAATGACATTGAAAAGACTGGTGTCCAATGGGTTTCCTTCACTGTCCAGGCCTCTCTCAATCTGATCAGTGCGGATAAAGCCCACGTCATAGGTCCCATCGAGGACACCGTTGACAACATCAAACTGGTTATAGGTAAAGACAACTTGTTTCGGCTCCATCACATAGGAAACACCAGCCTTTTCCATTTCGTAGAACTGCACCTGCCCTGCCAAGATCATGGAGAGGGCACCTGCTCCAATGATCTTATCCTTGAAGTCATGGACACTCTGAATGTCCTCTCGATCCTTGTGGGCAATCATGACACCTAAGTACGGACAAGAAGAAAGAGGGTTGGCAAACCTTGAGTGAGCGACATCCAATGATTGCATTAGGCAGAGGAAAACTTGACTGGAAAGATCTGATTCTGAACACGACATTCCTACCTGCAAAGACATCCAAATCGTGTACTTTTCCGCGCAAATCCAATCGTGCAATCACGGTTGCCAAAGCGGATGCCTCCAGTTCCACGCCCAAACAGGAAAAGACACCAGGATTGGCCAAGAAAAAGTCCATATCGCCCGACTCGCCATTTTGATAGAGATCTTCAAAGGTCATGGGGACCATCTCAAACTCGAGGGGAGGATCAAACTTGCGACCAACGGTGGCGGTGAGATAATCCTCAAAGACCAAAGTGTACTCCTCAATGGCAGCATCAAAACCTCGAATGGCATTGACACCAACACGAAACTTGTTACCTCTCTTGCGCGACCTGGGGTCGAATTCATAGATTGCTTCCTCCAGGGGGCAAAGCCTCGACGCGGACTGCTGAGGCTGAGATGGTTCTTCTCCTTCTTGTCCTGGCTGTTGAGTCGTCTCCTCTGCAGCGCCGCCGCCGAGAATGTTGAGATTCATAACGGCCGAATCAGGATTCCCTGTGATACCGTTTGCCATGGACGTTGGAAGCGTGATGATACTGGAGATGGCGATGGCAGTCAAGGCCATCGAAGTGATGGACCTGCAAGAAAACATCATTTTGTTTTGCTTTGCTGTTTCGTTTTTGTTTGCAAATATTTGTGGTTGAAAATTTCGATGTTGCAATGTTTGTTTTGCTGCTTCGTTTTTGTGTGCAATTATTTGTGGTTTGAAAAATTATGAGCTTCCAGTTATTTTAAAAGGTAGAGGGCGAAAAAAGAGAGGAGGGAAAAAAGAATGTAGATTTTCTTCAACACAGTATTACTACAATCGTACACCTGATAGCTACTAGCTAGCTATTAGTACAGGTAATAGTTGTTCTATCTCAGCGTTCAGTGAAAGGGATCTTACCAAGTGTCTCATTAGTTTTTGCGAATGCGAAGCAAAGATGGTGAAAAAGTAAGAAAGCAGGGTCATTGATGGGGGCAATCCGAACACGGGGTAAAGTTCCAATGACCTTAACGAGAGACAATTTTACCAGTAGTTATTGCCCTTTACGTAACCCTGTAGTACATCTCTACGGTAACTGTTCTTTCCTCGGTAGTTAATCGGAGTAACGAACGCGAACTTGGAACTGCCCAGTAGTTATACTTGAGCAACACCATGCTTTTCTTTGTCGTTCCTTGTATGTGAATGACTTTTAATCGGTGTTCAGGTCTGTGCTTCTTTACGTTGCGGATCATCTTTCTCACTTGTTACTAGCATAGCTAGTAGTAGCAGCAAGGAGATTCTTAGGAGAAGTGTAGAATGACTACAATTTGCGGAGGCGATTGCAAACCGCACAGGACGCTTCGAAATCTAGAATTCTTGTCTTTTCACCAAATCCACCGTCAAATAAAGGAGGAACAAGTTGAAGATGCGAACTTCTTTATTTCTCAAGATTCGTTTCCTCTTATTCCAAGTTTGCAAATGACTGCTGAAGCGGATCGCCACTGCCCGCAACGCGATCAAACCGGCAAGAAGTTCGTCTTTACTCTTTACCATGATTTCTCTACATCACCAGGAGTTGCTACGAAGCATACGATACGTCGTACAGTACTACTAGCATTGCCGCATCAATGACTTAAGAGAAAAGAAGGAGCATGGGCGGTTAAACCGGTATTTTAAAGTTTCACAGCCATCTGCAGGCTCTCACAAAGATGTCCTGTCAAGACCGAAAACTGCTACTGTAGACTGTCATGGTACGCACTGTACTTTTTCCCACGGCGAGTCGGCTTTCTTCCATGAGGAAGGTATCGACTCAAAACTGCCTAGGAGCTTTCGGAATGTACCCCTGTTGGACATTGTTAAAATGTCAAGGCAGTAAGGAATAGAGGGAAGAGGCGAACTGCGCTTCCTGACAGAGATTCTTCTTCTTTTTTGAGACGTATTTAAAACTTTGTCGAAGAAAAAGTAGATTCGGCTATCTTCCTTTTCAACTTCCCGGGCCGTAGGTGAAT
>Ga0163148_10007267_pt1 | contig 10465 bp, 11 predicted proteins | sample OliLakLV19MP7P2_FD_148606 | JGI IMG/M metagenome (GOLD analysis project Ga0163148, IMG submission 148606) | Freshwater microbial mat bacterial communities from Lake Vanda, McMurdo Dry Valleys, Antarctica- Oligotrophic Lake LV.19.MP7.P2 | ecosystem: Environmental > Aquatic > Freshwater > Lake >... | reverse complement strand
TTCTTCTACTTTTAGTCGACTCTTATCGCTGTCGACAACCGCTCAGTTTTCCGTCTCCGCTAACACAAGATTGATCTTTGAGGTTCCACCACACTTAGCACAAGGCTGCCTCCCACACCACAACCAGCGACAAGGACAATGGCACAGAAATGTCCACGACCACGCGGCGAGCAACGTACTCGAGAATGCCTGTGCCAACAGCGACGAAGACAACGACTGCATCGACGAAAATCATGATGAAAACGACGTTCCACAACCTTGGAGACGCCTCTTGGAACTTCCGGCACGGGCTTCATGGCGTGCATCAGACCCACATCCACCGGCGAGTGTCTTGGAGGCCCAACAAAGTATTTTGAATGCCAGTGGTGTCACGACCAAACAATTGCGTCACATGTATGCAGATTTTCTTGTCCCTCGTCACCAGGCATTGGCAGAGCGACGCGAACGGGAACGGCGGCGCATGTTCAACAATCAATATTATTCCAGAAAGGCACAGCACAACGACGAAGAAATTGCGCCGGTTGTCTATGGCAAATTGGAAGCATTGGCCTCCTTAAAGCATCGCATGAAACCCAATTATGCCATTGCCAAACGAGTATTGGAAGAAGCCAAATCCTTGTTGGGTTATGAATTTAACAAAAACCACCATCAAAGCAGTAATATCAATATCGCTAAACAATGCTGGAAAGCACGACGCATTATTGACATGGGAATTGGAGTCGGAAGTGCTTCCGCGGCAGCTCTAGTTGTTTTTGAACATGATGTCGAATGGGTGCACGGAATCGATCCCAGCCGATGTATGCGAGAGTGTTCCAAGGAATTTTTAGAAGATATCACGGCAGCCATGGCCACTATGCAAACACAACAAGCTGCACAGCAGCAGCAACAACAACGAATCAATCCACCTCGCGTGACCTTGAGTGGCAGTATTACCACAGAAAAAGCAACTTCGACTTTTGACTTGGCTCTCCTAACGTATACTGCCACAGAACTACCTCATGTAGCATCCACACTGGCAGGAGCTGCTATTTTGTGGCAAAAATTATCACACAATGGTTTATTCGTTATGATTGAACCAGGAACACCCGATGGGTTCAATTCCATTCGAGCGGTTCGCAACATGTTGTTGGATTGTTGTCCGCCAGCAACGCCAAATACTATTAGTGAATTTAAGGAAAAGGACGAGGAGGATGCTGATGCATTGGATCAATGTCATATAATCGCTCCGTGTACCCACAATGGAAAATGCCCCATGGAGCGATATCAGCATGACCATTTGCGCCAGAAACACCCAAAAACTCAAATGGACTACCACAACCGAGATGGTGATGACGACGCGACCACCGCCGCCGCCGACGACTTGGGCCATGATTGGGACGACGAAGATGAAAGTGATGGCCAAGACTATTTGACATCCAAACTCGTTGTAGAAACTGAGTTTCTCAGTCGGCGATTTTGCAGTTTCGTGCAAACCATGTCGTCCGGAAGTCACCTAAGCAAAGGCGAGAAGTTCTCCTATCTAGTTGCACAGAGACGCGTGCCAGGGATCGGGCATAGTCACGACATCAACAGTCCAGCCTTTTCGGTGGAGGCTTCGTCTCAAAATGACAAGCCCCGCGATTTGTTGGCCAGCGTCTACCAGGCCAATGGACAAGTGGACAAGGGTAATCAAGTCAAACAAGACGAACATAAACGCCATGTACAGGACTTGTTCGAAGCTGCACAAGCGTTGGAGTCTTGGTACCTCGACTCCGAAGAGGACGATCTCGGCCTGGAGTTTGTGCAAGGAGATATAAATCGCGCCTCGTTTGGTCGCATTATTCGTGCTCCGCTCAAGAATCGCGGTCACGTGTTTATTGATTATTGCGCTGCGCCTGGCAAACTGATACGTTCGCGTGTTAGCAAAGCCCTGGATTATCGACTAGCACCTGGGCTCTTTACTGCGGCTAGAAAGAGTCGTTGGGGTGGGTTGTGGCCCCACGTTGAGAATTGCCACAAACTCTCCTCAGTCAAGACTAGTCAATTAAGATTATGATTAGAATAGTGATACTGACTCTTTAGGTCATCACTAACACTAAACTGAACTGTCCATAAAAGACACTTCGAACACCCTCCATGTCTTGAATGACAGGAAGGACAAAAAGATTCAATCTGAGAAGGATTTGTCAACAACAAAGTGTCACATTTTTACTTAGGCTGTCAGCGAGGTTATTTTCTGACTTCACAGATAATGTTCAGAAATTGCTGTTACATTAAGTCAATGAGGAATCTGTGACGGATGTGAATGTGACATGTCCTTTGAGTGCTGGTTGGATTCTCAGCCATTGAGATGGCGCCCATGTTGTCAACTCTGACAGTGATAGGAGTTTGGACAGGAATGCCAAGGGACAAAAGAATTTGGACCACAAAAATGATTTCTTTAGCAAGTTCAGTCAAAGCAACATATTCAGCTTGAGCAGAAGAAAGAGCAAGAATGTTTGCTTGCTTAGAATGCCACATGCAATACCCCAAATCGGGTATAAAATAGAGTATCCTCATCCGGGACTCATTCACGGAAGATACGCTTCTCAACGTATGGGACTAGTTGTTACTAGCCCTATCCTTCACAAGTAGTTAACAACCGTAACTCTATCCCTAACAGACGTACGGTAGGACGACTAGTATATTAGCTCATAATATGAAATAATAGCCGTTACATTAACTTATATCTAGTCTGTTGATTAACAGTCGCAAGCAATATAGATATCTGAAGCTAACTGTTCATATCGAACTATACCAAGATGTGGAAATTGATTCCGACATCAAATGGCGCGAAGGTACCTGATCTGCACTTAGGAGAGACATGCAGTGCCAAGCCTACATGAGCGTACGTCTGACACTCGCTTATTAAGCGAGAAACTGCCAAACTTCTCGCTCATCCCTAAATACAATCGCCGGTGACTTCGCTTTATCCTTAACTGGAAATAAACTTCTCCGTTCTCACAAAATTCAACGAATTACCGAATTTGAGTAATCAGAGCGAACCAGTAACAAGGCTACTACCAAGACGTAATCATGGGTAACACTATCGCAAAATCGATCACCTCAAGAATACTCGCCGCGAAGGGAGATTCCAAGCGTACTCTCAAGATCTCGACGAAAGGCATCCCGGACTTCAACGGGAACCAAGATAACTGGACAAAATGGAAGACCAGCGCGTTGAACATGTTCATCGCGGGTGGATACAAGGAAATTTTGGAATGTTACGTACACTCGGAAGCCCATGAAACCGACAACGAAGTGGTCTACACGCTGTTAGCTGGAGCAACCATCGATGGCACGGTGCGCCATGTGGTGGCGAAGCACGATTCTACCAAGGATGGACATATGGCTTGGCAAGAACTGTGTTGCTTGTTTCATGGAGAATCGCGACCGCTTACCACAGCAAAGTGACTCTGTGAAAAGCTACAAACCACATGTCTGTACGCTGCGAGCAACAGCGACCGGTATTTGGACTCTTTCCTCAAGACACATTGTGACCTGGAAAGCCATGGAGGACATATGAGCAAACCAGAAGCGATCGGATTATTTTTGGATAACATACACGATCCGGATTATTACTCATGGAAGACGGCCATCAAGCTCCACAAACTTTCCCTGGATGAACACGTCCTACAGTTCCGTGAACGAGCTGATGATATTAACGCCACACAAACCAACAGAAAGTGTCTCAGGTAACACATCCATCGGCTTGCGGGAAAACGCGTCACCCCGTCACCAGATTCAGATTCAGAGACCGAAACCACAGCACCGAAGAAAGTTCGTTTTCAGAAGGTCCGCCGCAATGGAGTCAAGGAAATCAAGTTAACCGACAAGGGTTTGGTGTCGATCCCAGCGAAGGAATGGTACGACGACTTGGACGAAGCAGAACGCAACTACATTCAAGCGTACAATGCCAAAGTCAGACACAACGAGTCTACTATTGATTTGACACCGCCTACCAAGCTTAAGCTCGTCCGCAGAAACGGAATCAAATTGGCGACCAAACTGATTGAAGACAAAAAGAAAGGCGAAGACGAGTCGTCTGATTCGGAAACAGAAGAAACCACGTTGAAGACTGACCGCAAGAAAATCAGATTCAACTTGAAGGCGCACGATGTGAAAAATTGACTTGCAAGGGAAGATGATAGTCCCAACTTCCCCTTACCACCCTTTCAAGACATACCGATACCACCTGCCTCTATCTATGCCAACGACCATCGGGTCTGCGCAAAACCGACCGGAGATATCATGGTGGTTGACACTGGAGGAGGCGAATACTCCACGATTACGGACAGAGCCTGGCACATCCTCTCGAATACCAACCATTCGTCACTCATGTCTGGATATCAGTCTGAACACGAACAAGTTTTGTCTGTGGTCAATGCAGTGACGAAGGCCTACATTGAGGGGAGAGATGAACCGGTCCTATTCGTGATGCACTACACGACCCTAGTGGTCGACAAAAACGAAAAGGAATCCCTACATGTACCATTTCAGTCAATGAGACACGGTATCAAATTCGATCTGACACCAAAGACACATGGAGGAAAATGTAACATGACTATCGAACAAGAAGACTTCCCTAGCAAGTTCAATGGAGAGAAAATATTCTTTAACATCGAGAAACCTACTCAAGAGGAACTTGATTGTTACGACTGCTACGAACTTACATCGGAAGCAGAAATGAGCAAAACATGGGAACAACGGCTTTGCCGGAAGAGCAAGAAAACAACTCATGAAGGCATCCCACTAGCCGAATGGAGAAGACGATTAGCCTTGGCCCCGGCAGACATAGTGGAGAAGACCCTCGAGAACACTACGCAGCATTACATGACAGTAGACTGCGAAAACAGAACCAACATGAGACAACACTACCAAAGTTGATTCAGAGGCCTAAAACTGCCTCGACTGAAGGAAGGCGTCGCGACCGACACATTCTTTCCATCAGAAAAGACTTCTATGGGACACACATGCTCGCAATTCTTTGTCGGAACTGACACGGACAGATGGTGCGAACACTGCAGAGACCACTGCATTGGAATGTTGACATCAGAACCCGGTCATCCTTGGCAAAATCCAGCCAAGAAACGCATTGGAAGACTTGGAAACATGGTTATCGCCAACATGAGAGAGACGGGAATGCCCATGCAGTACCACAATTGGATGCAGCTATGGTGTGTGGATGTTCACAACGTTCTATCTAGCAAGAACCTGGGATACCAGAACCCGTTGTGCTACTCTACAGGATATTTGACCGACATTTCCAAGTTTCGATTCTATCCATGGGAGCCGATCTGGTGCTACATCCCATCAGCTAAGGCCCCACACGATAACTTAGAGAAAGCTCGATGGCTAGGATTTGCGCATACTGCTGGTGACAAGATGACATGCTACATCAGGACCAAAAAGGAACCTGGTGAAGGAAGAAACACGATTCTGATTTGGTCATTGATCAAGACACGAAGGAAGAAGATCGGAACTGAAGACGAATATGTGGACGATGAACCGGACGTGAACGAGTTCCTGCTTGAAATGAACGTCAGGAAGGGCTCGGACTTACTAGAAGAAGTTGAGACTGTCGAAGACGAAGAATCATGGCTAGAACAGAACCCGGCTACAGATGACAATGCTGTGGAAATGTTTCCAGATGGGTACGTCGATGATGTCCTTCCTCCGGAACACGAGGACCACTTGACTGCGGAAGAAGCAGAGGAGTTGCACAATCAGTTCCAACTCGAAGATGACGACAACTACGAATTCGAACGTATTATCGATCACAAACTTACAGCGCCTGGTTTGATGTTGACGGTGAAGCACACTGGAGACACTGAGGAGGAGACATTACAAGTTCCCTTTTTGGTACTGAAGAAAGACGTACCGCTAGAACTGGCGCGATACATCCGTGATAAGGTCGTTGAGGATAGCCGACGAGGCCACTACAATACGTGGGCGAAGAAGGTTATCAAGAATCACGGCAGGACTGTCCGACGCATCAGACGATACTACAACATCAACTGTGTGATCAGAGCATGAAAGAACAGAACAAAATCAGGAATGTCTCGCAACCAACGGAACGCGGCGACACCAATGAGAGAAAAATACGGGATCAGAATTCCTCAGAGTATCAAACAGGCCATCATTTTTGATGATGAAAACACGAATACGAAAGGGCAGGACTCTATGGCCAAGGAGATTGGGAGTTTGAAGAAACTTGATGTGTTTGAATTTCATCCATCCAACCACAAGTGCCCCAAACAACAAGGCTGGTCATTCGCACCCATGCACATGGTCTTTGACGTCAAACGAGAGGATCTGCGGCACAAAAGCAGATTGGTCATCGGATGACATGTGATTGACTCGTCAAAACACAGCACCTACTCATCCGATTCGGTTGTTACAGCTGGTCGCACTACACAACAAGTTGAACATTATGACCGGTGACATCAGCAACGCTTTTTGTACGGCACCAGTCACTGAACAAATCTACACTCGAGCAGGACCCAAATTTGGAAATCAAGAAGGTTGTATCTTGGTCCTTAAACGAGCACTCTACGGATTGAAGACAGCAAGTCGTTCTTTCCATGAATTCTTTGGCCATTGTCTGCTACAACTTGGGTTTTCCCCTACTCGAGCTGACCACTTATGGTACAGGAAATCTGACGATTACGAAGGCTACAACTACATTGCAATCCATGTTGATGACATCATCATCGCAGCCAAACGCCCAGCCGAATACATGTCGCAGATCGAACAACAATTCAATGTCCGCAACAAGGAGGATTCGCCATCTTACTACCTCGGCAACTCTTACAAGCACAACAATAAAGGCAATATCCATGTCTCATCAACAAAGTACATCAAGGAAGTACTCCGACAATTTGCGAAACAACATGGGGAAGTACGAAAACAATCTATCCCCATGCGCACTACCGAACATCCGGAAACGGACCAATCTCTGTACTTAAATGCGGAAGAAATACAACAATTCCAGCACATCATTTGAGTGTGCCAATGGCTTGTGGTTTCGGGGAGATTTGACATTAACTATGCCGTCAGCTCTTTGAGTCGCTTTTCAATCGCACCACGGAAACGTCATTTGGAATTGGCGAGAGAAATCATGGGATATCTCCGTAAATACCCAAAGCGAGGATACTAGATCAACCCGCTTCCACCCAACACACCTTCCGACTACAAACTCATAGCCATCAAGGAGGACTTTGGTTACCAATACTCCTATGTCCAGGAGGAGATTGATCCGCGATTCCCGACCCCGCTTTCCAGTGAATTAGAAATAACCATTTTTGTTAACGCGGATCACGGTCACGACAAGGTTACGGGGAGATCCATTACTGGATTACTTGGGTTCGTTGGCTCCACATCAGTCATTTGGAGTTTCAAGCGCCAATCCAGCATTCAAACATCAACCTTCGGAGCAGATTTCACCGCGTTGAAGAAGGCTGTGGACGAAGCCACTGCGATCCGCTACCACCTACGATCAATGGGAGTCAAAGTGGAGAAGCCCACTCCAATCTACATTGACAACATGTCAGTGGTACTCAATGCTTCCAACCCGGGGAGCACCCTCAACAAGAAAGCGATCGCTCTCTCGCACCACTACACTTGAGAGCACGTCGCCAATAACGTAATTGAAATTAGGAAAATCGAGTCAGAACAGAATTATTCTGACCCGATGACAAAAGCGCTGAACAGCACCAATCTACATGGCTTCTTCTATGAAATCCAGAGCAACTAATTCCTGGATCATGGTTTGACAGCAACATGACAACAGTACTCCCGCAGCATTGTTCTCCGGAACACGTCTTCTGGGGAGATCGCACATCTTATCCAACGTACCTTTCGGAGAGAACGCACAGCAAGTCCCACATGAACCCCCCGGCGCGATCGTGGAAACTGACATGATCAGAGCAGACAGATTTTGTCTGCTACGTGCATCCCTACCGACTAGCAAAGCAATCGCAACACGATCGTGGCTACACACACCCTCAACGGACCACTCGTGGCGAAACAAACGTGACGGGATTGATTTTACTTAGGAGAATGGTGCAGGGAACCAATTCTCCCACCAGCGTGAAGTCTCCAAAATCAGAACTGACAGATCGTGACTCGCGATCTGTCAGCTCTTTGTCGGACGAAGAGACTTTTGTCATTCTCCATCTCACAAATCAAACTTTGTACACAACACAACAACATTTATCCCAACTGTCAAACTACACAAACATGAGTGGAGATCTCGACAATGATGAAGTCTTTGATCGGCTCGAAGCGGTCGGAGAACGCACTTCCAATTTTGCTACCAACGTGATAGGACTCCTCAAGTTCATCCCAACTGCCGTTAATAACCTACGAACCAACATCAAGTCTCTGAAAGACACCATCACTCAAAAGGATGCTGCCATTGCCGCCAAGGACACGGAATTGGCTCTCAAAGATGACGAACTTGATCTCCGACAAGACACCATCAAAGACCTCGAGGCAGAAGTGAAAGATTTGAAGGCTGGTCTTGTTGACGCACGCAAGCAGATTCACAATGCTCAGAGTGCCACTTGCTATCAGAAGCGCAAGACTTTGGACGAGATCGAACACAAGGTGTAGGCAAAATGAGTATGCATCACTCAACAGAAACTCATTGGAAAGATCGCTTCGATGATTACCACCTTCCAGACCAACAACGCCGGAGCTATCCTTCAAACTACGAATGCTCAAATCAGCGACAACGAAAGCGACAACAACGACGCCAACCCAATTTACAGGCTCCACACATTTGTCAGGAACGTCGTGTACCCTCACTATCCCAAGAGCACTCGCCGCGCCTTCTCCCTCTCCAGATCGGTCATCAACCACGACATTGAAGCAGTCAATTTGCTGGACAATATTAATGTATGTGGATTGGCATTCAATGCGTTGCTACGCCGAAAGGGTTACACTGAGGCGCGTTTTGACAAGTCTCCTACGATCGTTGGAGTTCTCTTTGGAATCTTCGCGGAGTACTGGATCATGCTTCAGTGGGCGTATTGCTGCAAGCTCCTACAGAACAAGAAGGACCCATACTGCTTCATCAGAGTCGAATGTATCTTTGAAGTCTGGGTTCACTGCTTGTTTGAGCACTTCTACGACCTTGAAACCCATCAGGCGAAACGACTCCGAATCGGTGAGACGATCCCCGCTTTTACGGATGTAGAGATGGTCGAGTATAAATTCCACAAATCTGAGTATGGTAAACGCTTCGACAACGACCTTTCCCAGCGTCATGGTGCAGAACTATACGCGTCCCTGGTGCATGCAGAGGATTTGAAGTGGCAAGACACTAACACTTATTGACAGCGAACAGACACATAAGAACCTGGAATACGCTCGTCTACAACATTTATTGATTCAACAGGTGCACATAATGGAACACTTCAATAGGCCGCTACCATGCGGGAAGATCCCTTTTGACAACCCTGACCCTTGTGACTATGCACGTGACCGTTTCTGCCAAGAGAACAGGGAAGTATGACCCGCTACCAACATCAATTATCTGCGGTTCCCTTGGCTGAGTCTTTTGTGCTGATATATAATTATATGTTTGTCTCATATCCAATCATTTGGCTATATCTGCCATGATTGTGGGGAGAACAACCGTAACTCTATCCCTAATGGACGTGCGATAGGACGACTAGTATATACGCTCATAATATGAAATAATAGCCGTTACATTAACTTATATCTAGTCTGTTAGTAGTGAAGAAGGTCGCTCAGGAGAGCATCCAAGACCAAGTGCCTATGTAAGATAACAGCTGCATATTTTAACCGCCACAAACTGCCTAGAAGATGTTTTGTTCTGGATGGTACAACACGAGCTATCGTTATAAGACAAGTCATTCCCAATTGGATAACAAGTCTATAACTGGCACGCCGATTCTTCACGTAGAAGCATCGTTCATCTCAGTAGAGAGAGGATTACCCAGGGATCTTGAGCCGAACCTCTCTCAAATATTACATTCATTTTTGATTCATTCTAAAGCTTATAATTTCATTTACAAACAACTCAAAAGGCCTGTAGCTTTTAGCGTAGTGCATTTTGATATCAAACCACAAATTGTTATATTGCAAAACAATTTTTTTACTTTGAATTTATTCAATCATGAAAGTTTCTGTTCCCAAAGACTTTGGAAACACCAGCAAAAAACCTATTCTCCCATTGGTCCCAGAACCAATCAAGAGTGTTAAGAAGGAAGATCTTACCACTGTCAGCCTCTACAGTGATCCAGCAGATCACAACTTGACGCAGGTCAAATTCTCCTTCAAAGGATCAGATGGAGACAACAAAACGCCTTGAGAGATTCTCGGTTGGCATTGCAACGTGGAACAAGCCTTGAGAGGACTCGATCTCACTACTGGTACAAACCAGTGCAACATGGCAAATCAGTTCATGCGGGGATCC
>Ga0163148_10007265_pt1 | contig 10466 bp, 4 predicted proteins | sample OliLakLV19MP7P2_FD_148606 | JGI IMG/M metagenome (GOLD analysis project Ga0163148, IMG submission 148606) | Freshwater microbial mat bacterial communities from Lake Vanda, McMurdo Dry Valleys, Antarctica- Oligotrophic Lake LV.19.MP7.P2 | ecosystem: Environmental > Aquatic > Freshwater > Lake >... | reverse complement strand
GCCTGTGCTTGAGCTTCGGCCTGTGCTTGAGCTTCGGCCTGTGCTTGAGCTTCGGCCTGTGCTTGAGCTTCGGCCTGTGCTTGAGCTTCGGCCTGTGCTTGAGCTTCGGCCTGTGCTTGAGCTTCGGCCTGTGCTTGAGCCTCAGCCTGAGCCTGTGCCTCAGCCTGGGCTTGAGCCTCAGCCTGGGCTTGAGCCTCAGCATGGGCTTGAGCCTCAGCCTGGGCTTGAGCTTCGGCCTGCGACGCCTGCTCGGCAGCCTGTGCCTCAGCCTGGGCTTGAGCTTCAGCCTCGGCTCGAGCTTCGGCCTGCGAAGCCTGCTCGGCAGCCTGAGCTTCGGCCTGCGCTCGAGCTTCGTCCTGCGACGCGTGCTCGGCAGCCTTAGCTTCGGCCTGCGACGCCTGCTCGGCAGCCTGAGCTTCGGCCTGCGACGCCTGTTCGGCAGCCTGAGCTTCGGCCTGCGACGCCTGCTCGGCAGCCTGAGCTTCGGCCTGCGACGCCTGCTCGGCAGCCTGAGCTTCGGCCTGCGACGCCTGCTCGGCGGCCTGGGCTTCAGCCTGCAATTGAGCCTCCGCCTGCGCCTGAGCCTCGGGCTGTGACGCCTGCTCGGCCTGCCCGCCATCCCTGAACTCTCGAAGCGGTGGCGAGTCTGTGGAGGCCTGCGAGAGAACGATGCTCGGTCCGCTACTCTCGTCGCCTGATTGTTCCCTCGCGGCACCGTAACCGGTGTAGGCGTTACCGTCGTTGACCGGCCGGAGCCCCATGACCTCGGGCGGACTTCCGATCTCGGGCGCAGAGCTGAAAATGCTGGGATTGTCTCGGATAACGGACTGCTCACCGGCCAACATGCCGGGAGCTACTTCTGTCTGGGACAGCTCAACATCGGCCACCGTGCTGTCTGTGAGGTCGCGCAGGCTGGTCTCCTTTGAAGGAGCTCTATACACGTGCATGTCGAAATGCTCGAGGCCATGAAGCTCCATCTGCCGAGACGCTTCGGCCACAAGAGCCTCTCGCTCGAGCATCGATGGATCTGACTTCGCGGCCTCCATATAGGCATTCCATTCAGGGTTCCGATCTCCATCACGCGCTGCATGGATAGTGCCCTGATGATGGTCGGCATCCAGAGACACCGTAAAATCGTCTATGTTGATATCGCGGCTCTCAAACGCGTCTCGACGCTGTTGCGCAAACGCATGATGATCTTGTGTCTTATACGGCTGGCTCTGTATGACTTCTGCCGCGCCGTCCTCTGTCACAGCACGTTCTTCTGAGGCCAATGACTGAGCATCCCGGAACTCTGCGTTCACCTGTTCCGATATGGACTGCCCAACGTCTTCGACATGTCGATCCTCTTGACCTTGGGTCAGCGCTGAGAACAGCTCAAGATTTGCGTCGCGGAGCGTCGGATTGCGTGATAGATCACGGTATCCGGTGGTGATGACCGAATCGGAATCTGCGACGATCTCGAGTTTATCGAGTGTTTCACTGCTGTTGTACCCAGCAAGTGCGTTCGTCACGACGTAACGGGTGTCAGGGCCCGTCCGACCTGTAATGACCCCAGGCGTTTCTAGGAGCGGGATACCCTCGGGGACATTGGCAACCCCATGCGCACGATTAAAGTCCTCGAGCGATTGGATGGATTCGGCGGAATCTGGCGACCAAAATTGCGCTCCGTCCCAGACTTGTTCAGAATGGGAAACTACGCGGGACAGCTCTTTGCCTTGGTCGATCTGCTCGCGCGCTATCAGCGCCGCTGGGGTCAACAGTTGCTCGCGCACGGTCTCCCACGACTGGCCTTGTCCAATCACAACCGAGTCAAACTCGGTTGGTGCCGTTTCAGGCACGTCCTGCCGCACGACCTCCGGAGGCTCGTGGTCCCATAAGTTGGAATCTCCTGCCATTTTTAAGTCTCCCTCGCAAGACCAAATAACGAGTTCCAGTCAGGGCGATCTGGCATAGACAGCAAAATCGGTTGGTCATTATCCTCTTCAAATGTCACAGCCTGGCCCGGCCGCAGTGTAGCGACGTACTCCATCTGAAGTTCGTCAAAGTTCATGGCCTTGCCCAAGGACTCACGATCGACAACGGATGTGATCCGGTGCATGATCTTGAGGTTCGTGTTCTTGATGGCGTCCGGAGCCAGCTTTGTCGGCATTTGCTCAACGACCAGGATTGACTGACCCAGCGCACGGATCTCCGCGAGCATCTCGACAAACATCTGAGCGGTCTTCGCAGAGGCACTTTTGCCGGCAGTCTCTCCGCCAGCGGATTCGTTCGCTGCCTCATTGGACAGCAACCGGTGAGCCTCCTCAAGAACAAGAAGATGTTTGGGTCGACCTTCAGGTGGAACCTGGTAGTACGAAGGAAGAACACGCTGCCGATGGTCCAGATCTTCGGCCTGCCTTCGTTCATACAAAAACGTCATGATGAAAGCCATTACGAGCGATTTGTCGGTTGGATCAGCGAGTGCTTCAAGCTCAAGAACGGTGATTTGGACCGGAGAAGCAGCGGCGGTCTGGGCGTCGCGCATCCTACTAGGAATGAGTCCGACAAACGGATTCCAAGATGCCTCGGAAACGTTACGCGGGAGTGGCAACAAAAAGCGCGGCTCAAATTTTGGATGCGAAGGCGTGGCGTTTGGAGAAAGTGACGTTTGAGTCGCCCACTTCGTCCAATTGTCGGATGTCCACGCGGTGCTAGGCTGCATCTGCAAAAGCAACTTGTCGGCGACTTTGCCAGCTTGGCCTATTGGACCGCAGCGCAGTCGTTTGAAACGGTCGGTAAAAGGAAGGAGCATCTCGCTCTTGTTCTTGGAATCGCCCAGTTGTTCACTAAATCCCGGCAAGAACACATTCTCAACATAGTCGCAGAACGTCTCCAGCGACGGGAAGACCCCGAGACGATACCCCAAACGGGAAGCTGCGTTCGGATCCAATACGCCCTCCCTCTCCCTCCGCGTCAAGTTTTGCAAGATGAACTTCTTGTATTCGACTGGCTCGTCTCTATCCTCAGCCTCCTTTCGTTTCTTATCACATTGCAACTTTGCCGCAGACTTCGGGAGTAATCCAACACAGCGAGGGCCAATAAATACACTCCCCGGTCCACCGCGTGCGTAGACCGAAGCGAACCCGCAACCCCCATAGTAGGGAGATCCTGTGTAGTACTCTCGCAGAGCATTCTCGATTCGAAGCGAAAACCAATCGGGCATTTGGAAGGCAGACTCGAAACACGCTTTCAGAAAAGAAATATGCCGAGCAACAGTAACGTGGGGTTGAATCCGCATCGGATCGAAGCAGAAGTGATCATCCCCGGGACGAGGCTCGCTCGGATGCCCCTCGAAGTGGCGACGACGCAACTCATAACCGATACTCCCCTGTGGATGCTTCCATGTTCCTTCCGAAGCTTCGGCCATCTTGCGATTCTCAACGCTCTCCGCATCAAACTTGTCGTAATACTCGGCTTTGATCGGCTCGACGACGAGCACGTCGATGCCGTTACGGGCGGCCTCCAGCACAAGAAAGGTCGTCGTTACCGTCTTGCCGGACCCAGTGCTACCCACGACGAGCCCGTGCTTCGTGAGGTTCTTGAGCGACATGGAGTGCCAGACGGAAGTCTCAGACCACTCGTCCATTGCACGATGCTTCCTGTCTTTGCCGGTTGCGGACTGACGTAGCGAGTAATCTCCGAGGATGGGAACGCCTACGCGAATGCGGGATGGCGGCGGATCAGCCCACAGACGAGGCTCTGACTCGGTCAATTTAAATACCGGAATGCGTTCTTGAGGTACCGCGCGGAACGGAGCCACGAGATGAGTATTGAGTCCAGGCAAACCCGCCTCGAATGCAAACGGGAGGCGAAGAACGGTCTCAGCCTCCTCGGAGGTGTACATGCTCCGTAGCCCATAGACAAAGCCTTGGTCGTCGTCGAGTTTGCTGGAATGCCGAACGCCATGCAGTGCGGCCCATACCTCTCGATCATGATCACGCTCGGCGCGCCGGACATCCACATCCTGCCGAACACGCTCCAATGCACTCATGTCGCTGGCACCACTGATCGTACCGGCCGTGTCAAACTCATCAAGCTGGAAGCAGTGCAGCCCACCATTCTGATTCGCAAGCGCAATTGCGATCCGCCGACATGCTCCTTTGCTCTTGGCGTAGATGCGTGTTTCAACGATCGCGAGCTCCTGCGGAGATCTCGCGTAGCGGTCGAGTGTCGCTCGCACAACGGCTTCGCCGCCGTGGAGAAGGGCGGCACGAGTCTCGGTCGGCAGCACCTCCCAAAAACGACGCAGCAAGTCCGCTCGCCAGCGATCGCCCGCCGCGATCAGTACTGGAACTGGCCACATTTGAGAGGAGAGCACTGCGGGACACGCCGAAATGAGCTCTGAGCAGAGTCGGCGACGGTCAGGCAAATCGTCAACCAGCGGCACAACAAACGGGATGGCGATCCCATGATCTAAGGATGCGGGTTCTGGAAGAAGAGAAATCGTGATCGGAACATGCGGGTTTTCACCAAGAAACCTTTCGCCGAAGGCTTCTTGGTTGTCGGCAGCAGCCTCCAGTGGCGGGGGCGGAGTGAGGATCGGGTTGGTCCGTGGAAGGTGCACTGCAAGCCTTCGCCGGATCAGCTTCGTCAAAAACCAGGTACTATCCGTGTTGGTGTTATCTGGAGATGGCCCTATCTGAGAATCCAATTTGGCATGATCAGCTACCCACTGGTAGTTGCGAGGAAGTGCTCGCTCGAAGGCATCGAGCGAGTTGTTCGAACCGCCTTGCTCCCCAGCGACAAGTAGCCATGGACTGATCCTCCCTATGTCGTGCACGACCCAGCGAACCTCGATCATTCGCGCGGCACCTTGGGCAAGAACATCCCGAGCAGCGGCCCAGAGCGTCGACTGAAGCACTGCGTGCTCAGCGACACCAGGCTGGCCATGCCCTCGGATCGCCGCGCTTCGGATTAGGTCAGCCGCCGTCTGCGCGGCTGGCGATCCGACCTCTTCTGGGAGATAGCGGGGACAAGAGTCGGCTCTATATGCACGTATGTAGTTCATTGACTGCACCATCACCTATGCGTGTCTTCGGAACCGGAGTTTGTCTTGGACTCTGGTACAGTGGGGGGATTGCTTTCCGAGGTGCTTGCCACTCGCGATGGATCGACGCGGGAACTCTGTGGAGCAGTACTTGGCACCTTCATCTCCAATATGTCACGAATAATCTGCGCAAGTTGTGGATCTCGGAGCATTGCCGCTGTCGCGTACTGACTACCTAACATCGCTTCTATCGCAGATCTTTTCTGTTCAAACTGATTCTGAGTGAAGGTTGCATCTCTTTCTGTGCCACTCTTTGTTAGTTCGTCCATCTGTGTTTGAAGCCTCGCTGCATGTTCATCGGCAATGGACTGCATGGAGGCTATCACTTGCGGGAGATTCGATGGAACGACCTCTGCGACCACATCAAACAGGCGTCGAATACCCTCTCGTGCACTATCGTTCAAAGTGCGGAATGTGGAAAGCCTGCTCGGCCTTCCTGGTACTTCCCTTGTAATCTGATCTAAGAACAATAGTTCTACTAGTTGACTAACTGGACTAAGCCCGTCAGTACCTGCGGTTCTTCCTGCGAACACTGCCCGCAGTCTTCGCTCCGCATCCAGTTTTAGTGTATTTGTAGCCACGATAATGTTGGTAGAAGCATGCATTTGAGGAGACATAATCCCCGTTTGAGTAGGGCTGATGCCGTAGAGAAACGGAGCCGAAGGGGGTCTAGCGGCTGCATCAGTGGCATTTCTGTAGCCACCTGCAGCGTACATCGCAACCTGCGACTGCTGCTCCAAGAGACCGTCAAGAAGGACATAGACAGCCTGATTTAATATCTGTCTGATGGCTTTGTTGACTTCGATTTTCTTCCTTGCTTCATTTCGTGGATCGAGTACTGCGGAAACACTCTTTAGCATACCCCAATCGACGTAAGGCCGTCCTTCTGCTTCGATTCGCGTAAGAGCTGAGGTAGGTAGAACCGAATCGCTGTAAGCAGAGATTGACAGTGTCACTTGTACGCTCAGTCCGAGGGGCAGGTCAGGAACCTGAACGTCGATAGGCTCTCCGGCCTCGGGAACTCGGACCAACGCAATCGCGCCATGATCGAACCAATGTTGTTCACTGGGTCGAAGCAAGACCGCGATGTCGGAGGGAAGTCCCTGAATAACATGAAACAGTCTAAACTCTGCGTTCGTGTCCTGAGAAAGGCGGACAAACACCCCCGGTAGATCTGACTTGCCACCAACCTCGATCAACTCTGGCCTGGGAGTGCCGGGAGCATCCGGATGAACCTCGAAGGTTTCGGCGAGTGTTGTTCGAACGACTTCAGAGGCAAGACTCAAGAGTATTGCTAAGATAATCAATAGATATACGCTTTGGATCGCTCGGAACATGTCGAATGGCCGATAGAGAAGGTTAAAATCATTTGTGCTGCTGACTAGCATTGCCACTATGGTCATTGCGATCGCCAACATTCCGCCTGCGAGTATACCAACTGAAATAAATCGCAATCTCCTCATTCTATTAATCGCATGCCGTGTAGCTAGAGAAACCCCCACCGCACACACTACTAGCCCGAAGCCACTGAACGTGCTCCCCACTTGGAGGCGGTCAAGAAGATCGTACGGAGCGTCGGAACCTAACCACAATGCCCTTCGAACCACCGCAAAAATGGCGATGAGAAGTCCTACTGCGGCGGCGTAACAGCCCGCAACGACCCAATGTCTGGTAAAGTCTATGGGGGGGCGGAGCCACTCTCCGATCCAGGCCTTTGCCCGTCCCGCTGCGAGTAGCAACGCCCCGAGGACTGCCAAGGCTGCTTGAATAGCAATCACCGTCCACGCGATCCATCCGAAGAACTGCTGACTGTAAAGAGCAAGCCTGCTGCTTTCATCAACGGCGACAGATTGGGCATTCTGGTGAGCCGCCGCCAGTATTGATCCCGACAGGGTGGGCACACCGTAACCAATTACGTTGAGACCAGCGTCGATGACCACTATTACGACTAGGGCCAGTCCAATAGATGCAGCTAGCCTTTCCGTTGTCGATATCTTTGCTAATGAGTCGATCTCGGTGCTAAGCTTGCTGACAGTAACCTGTTTCACGCGGATGTTCCCTTCGCAGGACTCTCTGGCTGGGGTCTTCGAACGAAGTAGGTCGCCATCACCTCACTCCCCCTTTCAAGCAGGGGACGCCCAATCTGGGTAACCGGATAATAGGCGAGTTCCTGATTCTCCTGATCCACAGTCTTGAGGTACCAGCTGCCTTTATGGTTGTAGATCTCTGCGTCGGAGCGACAAATGCCCGCCCCGAAGCGGCAGCCCGCTCGAATTGTCCAGCGGCTGGCGCCCAAGGGAATGAGCACAAGCACGACAACCCCTTCAGCAACCGCCGCAAGCACAGCCTGCGTCGAAGCGTGAGCGAAACATCCAGCCAACTCGCTGGTTTTGAGCAACGATCTGACAGGCTCGGAAGTTGACGACTTTATCGACTTTGCCTTTGAAAGGGAGTCACGGAGCTCATTTGCTCTATTCCCAGAGGCCTCAACAAACTTCGCTGAGTCTCCTAGGTCACCCCTGCTGTTAGTCTTGAAAGCCGACGACGCGAACTGCCCAAGCTCTTCGCTCGGCGCTTGACCTGTGAATGACACCATCACGGAGCAGTGCTCGTAGCGGCGAGCGACGCGGACCGGCACAGGAGCCGTTGTGTCGCCAGACGCGACAAACCGCGCCGGCCCAGTCCGGAAGTCGTGGACAATCATTACTTGGCCGCTGCGACCCAACTCCAGATCGGTTTGAGTGCGCATCACCTGAACGGTTTTCGATTCTAATCGTAGTTCGCATTCGCCGAAGAACGGACATTCGAATTGGGCACCAGATTCCCAGATCTGGTCGATCCGCAGGATGATCGGCACCACTCTCATCAACCTAGAACTGGGAGACTTCCCGGACCCTGCCCAACGCCACCACTCGGAGGGAACGACGTTAATCGGAGCAGGATCAGCTGGATCACACTCCGACGTCATGACCCATAGCGTCGGCAAGTGACCGTTCCCGAGCTCACGTACGGCACACGCGACTGGTGCGAGCATGCCAATTACGCTCGCGGCCGGCCAATCGGTAGTTCTTGTCTGAAGGGCCGCTTGCACTGAATCTGCTGTTCGCCAATCACGGAGGGGCATCCACGGAAGAACTGCCTCCGCGTCGCCCAGTCGAAAAACTCCTAAACAGGACTCGTTGTTGACACCGCGATCAAGCAACACCCGCACTATGTCATCCACCCGCGTTGCAGCGGTGGCACAAGACAGCCCTGGCGACAGCAGGATCACGATGCGAACGATTGGTGGGCGACGCACCACGCACTCCATGGCGACGACTCCACTGCATTCCGGTAGTGCGGCCCAGCGGGCGACAATCGCATGAGATGCAGAGTGATCTTGCGCACTGCTCATGGCGCACCTTTTTGAAGTACTACTCCGCGTGCGAGCAGCCGACGTTCGAGCTCGATCTCGAACTCCGAATCTGGAAACCCGACAAGTGTGACGCCCCGTTCTTCCACCGACACTTGCACCTCACGGCATTTGGGGGTGAGTCGAGAGGTTCCAGCAACAAGATCATGAAACCTCTGGTTTGACGACCCCATCCACTGATATGGACCATCATCGTCGCGATACTCACCATCGATCAGAAAATCGAGGGTCTCCAATAAACCACTCATCAATCTTGAGCTACGGATCGCTTCAATGCTGAAACCCGAATATGATCCGACGCCGAGTCCGGCCTTGCGAAGACGCAGACACAGTTCGCGCAATCCCTCCGCCTGTTCGAACGGCTCGCCACCCGAGAATGTGACGCCCTGTATGTCAGGAATAGAAGTAAAGAACTCAGCCAGAGCGCTCACAGTTTTCTCAACTCCGACAGTGAACGCAAGATACTCTGGCTTGATACAACCAGGGCAGCGACGGCGACAACCTGTCACCCAAAGAACTCCCCTACGCCCGGGACCGGAAACGAGCGACATTGGTTCAACTGCACCGGTACGAATCGTTCCGGGGTTGGGAACCAAACACTCGATATCATTACGCAGAAATGTCATCTCCATCGTTCTCCCATTCCAGTGTGAGGCGACATTCAGCAATGCGACCTTTTCGGATCAGTGATTTGATCTCATCCGCTGGTCGACCAGCTGTAACAACCACGCGATTGCCCTCGAGTTTATCCTTGTCGAATAACAACACGCTCGACAGCGGAGCGAGCACGTGCTTTTCGACCAGATTGCGTACACCACGGCCACCGTTTCGGTCAATGCCCTCTGGATTCCATTGCAGCCAGATACACGCCCCAGCGTCAAATGAGAGCTCTAGTTGATGCTCTTTGAGGCAGTCGCTTCGGCAGCGGTCGGTCATCTTCTCGACAACGCCTACCCGGTCGTGCGGGTCGCGAAGATCATTGAACGCGACGATGTTGTGCTCGCCAATACGGTTCAAAATCTCCGGTCGGGCAAGGCGGGAGACGAAGTACTCACGGACTGCCTCTACATAGCCCCGCTGTCGCTCACCCTTAGTGGAAAGCTCAGGACGCAGCGACTCTTCACTAGCAACGGTCGTTACGATGGGAGCGACGGACTGGATGGCACTACAAAAACGGCATCGTTTCGCCTTCGCGACAATTACCTCACCACACTCGGGACACTCTGTCGTGGTGGCTTGGCTGGCCCCAAGATTGGAGGTAAAAATAATAATGGACTCTGCAAAACTAGCAGTTCTTCCTTGTCCATCCGTCAGGCGACCTTCCTCAAGAATCTGCAGGAACTTGTCAAGAAGCCGCTTATGCGCTTTCTCGATCTCATCGAAAAGCACGACTGTGAACGGGCGCTCCATCATGCGTTGCGTAAGTTGCCCACCCTCGGAGTACCCGACATACCCCGGCGGAGATCCGATCAGTCGCGAAACGGAGTGCTCCTCAGAGTACTCACTCATATCGAACGCCACGAGGGCAGACTCGTCGCCAAAAATGAGTCTCGCGATCGCCTTGGACAACTCGGTCTTTCCCACACCGGTTGGGCCTGCGAAGAAGAAAACTCCTCTGGGTCGTCGCCCAAGCCCCATCATGGCCGATGTGCCAGCGCGCGCCTGAACAAGCTTATCAACCACAGCATCTATGGCCTCGCTTTGGCCCGCAATGCTGAGCCGCAACTCGGCGCCGCTTTCACGGATCGTCTGCAAGGAGACTTCTTCCCACGCATTACGTCTGACAGCGTTTGTAAATCTGTTATACAAGCGACTGAACTCAGATTCACCAAGTCCAAGGGATGCTTCGCGGCTTAGTTCGCTCAGTGCCAGCATATCTCGCGTTGAGAAACCGTCGATGCGGGCAGCAGCATGGTCCAGCTCTTTCATTGAGGGCTGGGCACTCCTTGAACTGTGAAATTTGGG
>Ga0163148_10007259_pt1 | contig 10479 bp, 8 predicted proteins | sample OliLakLV19MP7P2_FD_148606 | JGI IMG/M metagenome (GOLD analysis project Ga0163148, IMG submission 148606) | Freshwater microbial mat bacterial communities from Lake Vanda, McMurdo Dry Valleys, Antarctica- Oligotrophic Lake LV.19.MP7.P2 | ecosystem: Environmental > Aquatic > Freshwater > Lake >... | reverse complement strand
CGTTTTCTACGGCCTGATGCACGCGCTGCGCGGGAAACGCGGGGTGCGCGGGGGCTTTATCCACGTGCCGTTTTTGCCGGAGCAGGCACGGGCGGGGCAGCCAAGCATGCCGCTCGAAACGATGGTGACGGCGTTGTCTCTCGCCGTGGAAACGGCGCTGCGCAGGAAGCGCGATGTGCGCGCCGCCGGCGGGGCGACCCACTGAAACCCGTCTAGTTGTTGAAGCGGAACAAGGCCACGTCGCCGTCGGCGAACATGTAATCCTTGCCCTCGAGCCGATACTTTCCGGCCTCGCGCGCGGCGGCGACGCTGCCGAGGCGGGTGAGGTCGGCGTAAGAGACGATCTCGGCCTTGATGAAACCTTTCTCGAAATCGGTGTGGATGACGCCGGCGGCCTGGGGCGCCTTCCAGCCCTTCTTGATCGTCCAAGCGCGAACTTCTTTTTCGCCGGCGGTGAAATAAGTCTGGAGACCGAGCAATTCGTAGGTTCCCCGAATGAGCGAGGAGACGCCCGAGTCGTCGACGCCGAGGTCTTTCAGGAAGGCCTTGGCCTCGTCGGCCGGAAGGTCGATGAGCTCGGATTCGATGCGGGCGCTGATGGGCACGTAGGCGGCGTCGTGGTGGGCGCGGACGAACTCGGCCACTTTTTGGACGAAAGGATTCTGCTCGGCGGTGGCGAGATCGCCCTCGGCGACGTTGCAGGCGTAAAGGACGGGCTTGGCCGTAAGCAATTGGAAGAGGGCCATCATGCTCTTCTCCTCGGGGGTGGCGGGGAGGGTATTGGCGGGCAGGCCGGAGTTGAGATGCGGGCTGAGGCGCTCGAGGAGGGCGACCTCGGCTTGAGCTTCCTTATCGCCGGATTTAGCTTTTTTCTGGGTTTTATCGATACGTTTTGCAACGGCATCAAGATCGGCGAGCACGAGTTCGGTGGTGATCACCTCGATATCGCGCACGGGATCGACCGAGCCCATCGTGTGGATGATATCGCCGTCCTCGAAACACCGCACGACTTGGACGATGGCGTCGACTTCGCGAATGGTGGCGAGAAACTGGTTGCCGAGGCCCTCGCCCTTGCTGGCACCGGCGACGAGGCCGGCGATGTCGACGAATTCGATCGCGGCGGGAATCACGACGTTGGTTTTGGCGATCTTTTGGAGCACGTAGGCGCGCTCGTCGGGCACTACGACCACGCCGATATTGGGCTCGATGGTGCAGAACGGATAGTTGGCCGCCTCGGCTTTGCGGGAGCGGGTGAGGGCGTTAAAGAGAGTGGACTTACCCACGTTGGGCAGTCCGACGATGCCGGCTTTGAGCATAAGGAAGGGAACAGAGCGGCGGGAGTAGGGGCTTGACAAGCCGATTGTTGGCCGGTGCTTTTCTCCTCTTTTTAACTCAGAACCGAACCGAAAATCTCACCGACATGGCTCTTAAAATCCGTCTCACCCGCATCGGCGCCCTCCATCAGCCACACTACCGCGTCGTGGTTGCCGAAGCCCGCTCTCGCCGTGATGGCGCCCCCGTCGAAACGATCGGCACCTACGACCCGCGCGCCAATGGCTTTAAGGTGAAGCTGGATCGCGTCGATTATTGGATCAGCAAGGGTGCCAAGCCCAGCGATACGGTCGGTTCCATGATCAAGCGGGCGCGCCGCGCCGCGCCAGCAGCCGAGGCCGCCGCGCCCGCATCCGCACCCGTTCCCGCTGCGAGCTGAGCGCCGGACGAACCGAGTTTTCTGCAATCGCCCGGCCGCGAGGTTCGGGCGATTTTTGTTTTCCAACCCAGCGAACGCCCAATGCTTAAGATCGATATCATCACGCTTTTCCCGCGGATGCTCGACGGGTTTCTTGCCGAAAGCATTATGGGGCGTGGGATTGACGCAGGGCACTTGGCGGTGGGCGTGCATGACCTCCGGCGGTGGTGCATTGATAAACATCGCACCGCCGATGATCGTCCCTTCGGAGGTGGAGCCGGGATGGTGCTGAAACCCGAGCCGGTTTTTGCCGCGATCGAGCAGCTCCAAACCCCGGGTTGTCGCCGGATTTATCTGACGCCCGACGGCGTTCCGCTCTCGCCGGCCTTGGCCCTGTCGCTATCGCGGGAAAAGCACCTCGTGATGCTGAGCGGACACTACGAGGGAATCGATCAAAGAATCCGCGATCGGGTGATCGATCAGGAGATCAGTATCGGCGATTACGTGCTCACAAACGGCACCCTCGCCGCCGCCGTGGTGCTCGACGCGCTGGCCCGTTTCATCCCCGGTGTGCTCGGCGAGGAAAAGTCGTTGACGCACGAATCCTTCACTAACAAGTTGCTCGACTTTCCTCAATACACGCGTCCCGCCGAATTCAAGGGCATGTCCGTTCCCGAAGTTCTTCTCTCGGGCAACCATGTCGAAATCGAAAAATGGCGATCCGCGCGGCAATTGGAGAAAACAGCCTCCGTCCGACCCGATTTACTCAACTAAACTCAACGTATGCACCCGATTATCAGCCAAGTCACCGCTTCGCAGGTGAAAAAAGACACCGCGCCGTTCAAAGTCGGCGACGGTGTTCGCGTCCACACCAAGGTCCGTGAGGGCGACAAAGAACGTATCCAAGTTTTTTCAGGGATCGTGATCGCCCGCAAAGGCGCCGGTATCCACGAGACCTTCACCGTTCGTCGTATCAGCTACGGCGAGGGTGTTGAGCGCGTGTTCCCCGTGAATTCGCCCAACATCGAAAAAGTCGAGGTCGAGCGCGAGTCCGAGGTGATGCGTTCGCGCCTCTATTATTTGCGGACGCGGACCGGCAAGGCCGCCGTGGCCGTCAAAGAGCGTGAGTTTCGCGCCAAGGCCGTCGTCGCTCCCGTCGTTCCCGCTCCTGTCGTCGCTCCCGTCGTGCCCGCCGTCGCGGTGACCCCGGCTGCCGCTTCGTAAGGCGTTGCTTGGACGATGGAGTGATCTTGCCAAGGCGAGCCTTTTGAGGCTCGCCTTTTTCATGCCTGAAAATTCTCCCGCCGCCTACCGATCAAACCATTTCCGAACACCACTTCCTTCTCCATGACGCTGCAAACCCATCTTCTCGCCAAGGCTTCAAACCAAGCTCGCGGACTCGCGATCGACGCGGTCCACGCCTGCTCCTCCGGCCACCTCGGCTTACCTTTGGGGTCCGCCGAGATCGGGGCCGTGCTTTACGGACACGCCTTGATCCACAATCCCGAGCGCCCGCGTTGGCTGAACCGCGACCGCTTCATCCTCTCGGCGGGCCACGGCTCGATGTTCCTCTACGGCTGGCTGCACCTCAGCGGCTACAATCTGCCGATCGAGCAGGTAAAGCAGTTCCGCGCTTTGCACAGCATGACCCCCGGTCACCCCGAGTTCCATGAAACCCCCGGAGTTGAATGCACCACCGGCCCCTTGGGCCAAGGCGTCGGCAACGCCGTGGGTATGGCGATGTCGGGCAAAATGGCCGCCGCGCGTTTCAACACCCCCGAGCACGCGATTTTTGACTATCATGTCGTCTGTCTCGCGGGCGACGGTTGCATGCAGGAAGGCGTCGCCATGGAGGCGGTCGCCTTTGCCGGTCACCAAAAGCTCGATAACTTGATTTTGTTTTACGACTCGAACGACGTCACTCTCGACGCGATGGCCGACAAGACCCAGAGCGAGAATACCGCCCAGCGTTTCAAGGCGATCGGCTGGGAGGTTCAGACCATCGACGGCCACGATCTCGCGGCGATTCTGAAGGCGTTCAACAAGGCGAAAAAAACCAAGTCCGAGAAGCCCCAGCTCATCATCGCCCGCACCGTCATCGGCAAGGGTATCGCCGAGGTCCAAGGCACGGCCAAAGGCCATGGCGAGGGCGGGGCGAAGTTCTCGGCGACGGCGCGCGCCTCGCTCGGCCTGCCGGCTGAGGAACATTTTTTCGTGAGCGATGACGTCCGCGCGTATTTTGCCGCACACAAGGCCCGCCTGATCCGCCAGTCGAACCGGTGGCACAAGACCTTGAAGGCTTGGCGTGCGGCCAACCCGGAGAAGTCCGCGCTGTTGGATTCCGCCGCGACGCATCCGAGCGCCGCCCACCTGGCCGCGAAAATCCCTCTTTTCGCATCGGACGTGAAACTCGGCGGCACCCGCGCGGCCGGACGGGACGTGCTCCAACCCCTCGCCGCCGAACTCCCGCTCCTCATCGGCGGCAGCGCCGATCTTTACGGCTCCACGCTCAACCTCATCAACGGCGCCGCCGACTTCGATCCGGCCCACCGCGAAGGCCGCAACATCCGCTTTGGCATCCGCGAACACGGGATGGCCGCCATCGCCAACGGCGTCGCTTACGACGGCATTTTCCGCCCGAGCATCGCCACGTTCTTGGTCTTCGCCGACTACTCACGGCCGGCGATGCGGATCGCCGCGCTCTCAAAGCTTCCGGTGATCTACATCTACACCCATGATTCGATCGGCGTCGGCGAAGACGGCCCGACTCACCAACCGGTGGAGACCGTTTCTTCCCTGCGGCTGATTCCGAACTTCGATGTCATCCGCCCGGCCGATCCCGAAGAAACCGCCGGGGCCTTCGCGGCCGCGCTGGAGCGGACGGACGGACCCACGCTCATCGCGCTCTCGCGGCAAGCCGTGCCGGTCCTCAACGACATTCCCCCGCATGTTCGCCGCGCCGGTGTTTTAAAGGGTGGCTATGTGGCGCTCCAGGAGACGGCCCCACTCAGCCACGTCCTGCTCTCAACCGGCAGCGAACTTCATCTCGCCCTAGACGCCGCGAAGGAGCTGGGAGCCGGCGTGCGGGTGGTTTCGCTGCCGTCGTTTTCACGCTTCGACCGCCAAACAGCCGAATACCGTGACAGCGTCCTGCCCCCGTCGTGTCGGGCCCGGGTGGCGGTCGAGGCCGGGGTGAGCGATCTTTGGCGCAAATACGTCGGTCTCGACGGTAAGGTCGTGGGCATTGATCGCTTCGGCATCAGTGCGCCGGCCCCGCTCGTTTACAAGGAATTGGGTATCACGGTTGAAGCGGTGATCGCCGCCGCTCGCAGCCTTTGATCCATCGTTTCTTTCTCACCGACCATCGCTCCGTCTGCCGGATTCTAACCTAGTCCGCTCACGCGGGAAAGTGGCTTTCATGTTACAACCAGGGGCAAAGACTTGCGTTTGTAGTTAGCCTCCTAACTATATCCGCTCTTCGTAATTTTCCAGCCGCCACCCGCCCAATGCCTCTCTTGCTTCTCAAGGAATTACCCCGCTACGAGTGTTTGCTCGCAGGCGCCAAAGAATTTCCTGATCTCGATCCCTCGGCTTGCGAGGTGTTCTTGCACCTTCTTCGGACGGGAGACGAGGTGTTCGGTGTGGCTGAGCGAAATCTCACCGACCATAATATCTCTCACGGTCGTTTCAGCGTGCTCATGCTGCTTTGGAATCCGGCGCACCGCCGCGCGATGCCCGCGAGCGCCGGTCCCTGCGTCCCCGGGCCGCGCACCCCGGCTGAACTGGCCGAAGCCGCCGGGGTGACCCGAGCGACTATGACGGGTTTGATCGACACCTTGGAGCGCGACGGCCTCGTGCGGCGGGAGCCCGACCCGGACGACCGTCGGATGATGTCGGTGCGTCTGACCGCCAAGGCGGACACACTGATGCAGACGATGCTACCCGACCATTTTCGCATCATGGCCCGGCTGATCTCACCCCTCTCCGAGCCCGAACGCACGACCCTCGTGAGCCTGCTTAACAAGATTCTCCAACACGCCTCGACCTTGTCCCCGGCCGGGGCTTTGCCGGTCGAGATTCAAGAGCCCGCGCTGAGGTGAACGTTTCCCCGCCGGATATCCCCAAATCATTTCGAACCGTTCGTTCACCATCTCTTTCTCATGATCAAGAAAATCACCACCTACGCGCTCACGATCCTCGGCCTCCTCGCCATCGTCGGTGCTCTCGCGGGCACAAAAATCCTTCAATTCTCGGCCATGGCCGCGGCCGGCGCGGCCTTCGCTCCGCCGCCCGAGGCGGTCACCGCCGCCCCGGTCACCGAGGCGGTCTGGGAGAACACCCTCACGGGTATCGGCTCCCTCGTCGCGGTGCAGGGCGTGACGGTTTCGACCGAACTCGCCAGCAAGGTCGTGGCCATCTCGTTCGAGTCCGGGGCCAAGGTGAAAGCCGGCGACATACTGATCCGGCAGGATACCACCACGGAGGAGGCGCAACTCGGCCAGTCCGAAGCGGGCCTCGCGCTCGCGACCATCAACCTTAAACGGAGCAAGGAATTACTGGCCGAGAAGACGGTTTCCCAGTCCGAGTTCGACGCTTCCGACGCGCAGTTCCGCCAGACGACCGCGGCCGTCGCCAATCTCCGCGCGCTCATCGCCAAGAAGACGATTCGCGCCCCGTTCGACGGCCGCCTGGGCCTGCGTCTGGTCAATCTCGGTCAGTCCCTGCGCGAGGGCGAGGCCATCGTCACGTTGCAGACGCTCGACCCGATCTACGTCAACTTTTCGCTCCCGCAGCAACGTCTCCCGTTCATCGCGGTCGGCGGCAAAATCCGCGTCAGCAGCGACGCGGTGACCGCCGGGGCCATCGAGGGAGCCATCACGGCGATCGCGCCGGAGGTCGATACCGCCACGCGCAACGTCCGCGTGCAGGCCACCCTCGCCAACGCCTCCGAGCACTATCGGCCGGGAATGTTCGCCAAGGTCACCGTGATCCTCCCCGCGACCGCCGCCAACCTCGTGATTCCTTCCACCTCGGTGCTCTACGCCCCCTATGGCGACTCGGTCTTCGTCATCGACGAAAAGAAAAACGAGAAATCCGGCGTGATGGAGAAAATCCTCCGCCAACAATTCGTCCGTTTGGGTTCCGCCAAGGGTGATTTTGTCATCGTCAACGCCGGCTTGAAGGCCGGCGAGCAGATCGTGACGAGCGGCGCTTTCAAACTCCGTCCCGGCATGGCCGTCATCATCGACAACACGCTTGCGCCCAAGGCCGAGCTCGAGCCGAAACCCGTCGAGAGCTGATCCTTCCGATCCCGCGTTCCGCGATCCCCGCCCGACAGGGGTTCCCGCGCCGCATCGCCCACGCGCCTTCACCCAATGAAATCTTCCTTTACCGACCTCTTCATCAAACGCCCGGTCCTCGCGATCGTGGTCAATCTGGTGATCATCATCGCCGGTCTCCAAGCCTATCGCTCGCTCAACGTCCGCCAGTATCCCCGGAGCGATAACGCCACCGTCACGGTTTCCACGGTCTACGTGGGGGCCAACGCCGAACTGGTCCGCGGCTTCATCACGACGCCGCTGGAGCGCGTTATCGCCGCCGCCGACGGCATCGATTACGTCGAGTCCAAGAGTCTCCAAGGCTTCTCGCTCATCACCGCCCGGCTGAAGCTCAACTACGAGCCGACCAAGGCCCTCGCCGAAATCAGCGCAAAGGTGAACCAGGTCCGCAGCGATCTCCCGCCCGAGGCCGAGGTGCCCTCGATCAGCGTGCAATCCGCCGACTCCCAGTTCGCCTCGGCCTACATCAGTTTCGCCTCGGAGATCCTGAACCAAAGCGAAATCACCGACTACCTCGTCCGCATCGTGCAACCGCGCCTCTCGGCCGTGCCGGGCGTGCAGCGCGCCGAGATTCTGGGCGCACGCACGTTTGCCATGCGCATCTGGCTCAAGCCCGAGATCATGGCGTCGCTCAATATCAGCCCGTCCCAAGTCCGCGCCGCTCTCGCCGCCAACAACTATCTCGCCGCCGTCGGCAACACCAAGGGCTCCCTCGTTCAGGTCAATTTGACCGCCAACACCGACCTGCGCTCGGCGGAGGAATTCAAGCGGCTCGTCGTGCGCCAGACCAACGACACCATCGTCCGTCTCGAGGACATCGCCGATGTCGTGCTGGGCTCGGAGGATTACGATTCCCGGGTGCGGCTCTCCGGTCAGACCGCCGTATTTTTGGGCATCTTCCCCCTCCCGCAGGCCAACACCGTCGACGTCGTCAAGCGCGTCCGCGCCGAACTCGAGGCGCTCAAAAAGGACCTCCCCAGCGGTCTCAGCGCTCGCATCGGCTACGACGCCTCCGAATACATCAGCAACGCCATCCGCGAGGTCAGCACCACGCTTGTCGAGACGCTTTTGATCGTCGTCGTCGTGATCTTCCTCTTCCTCGGCTCGTTCCGCTCGGTCCTCGTCCCGATCATGGCGATCCCCGTTTCCCTGATCGGCGGCATCTTTTTGATGCAGGTTTTCGGTTTCACGATCAACCTGCTCACGCTGCTCGCGATCGTGCTCTCGGTCGGTCTCGTCGTCGACGACGCGATCGTCGTCGTCGAGAACGTCGAGCGCCATCTCCGCGCTGGGCTCACGCCGCTCGACGCCGCCTTGATTGGTGCGCGCGAGTTGGTCGGCCCCGTCATCGCGATGACGCTCACGCTCGCCGCCGTCTATGCCCCGATCGGTTTTCAGGGCGGGCTTACCGGCTCCCTCTTCCGCGAGTTCGCCCTCACGCTCGCCGGCGCCGTCACCATCTCCGGGATCGTGGCCCTGACGCTTTCGCCGATGATGGCCGCTCATCTCCTCAAGGCCGGCCACGCCGACAAGGGATTCTCCGGTTGGGTCAACCGCCGTTTCGATGCCTTCCGCGATTCCTACGCCGGGGTCCTCGACCGCACTTTGCACAACCGTCCCGCCGTCTACATGTCGTGGGTCGTGATTTCGGTGCTCACCGTGCCGATGTATATGTTTTCGCCCAAGGAACTCGCGCCCGCCGAGGACCAAGGCGTCATCTTCGGCATTCTCACCGGTGCGGCGAACGCGACCGCCGACCAAAATGCCGTCTACGCCCGTGCGGCCGAAGCGGCTTTCCTCAGCACGCCCGAGGTCGATCTCACCTTTCAACTCATGTTTGGCGGCGCCGCCGGCGCGGCCGTCGGCGCCGACGGCTTCAGCGGCATGGTCGTAAAGCCCTTCAACCAGCGCGACCGGACCGTGCAACAGATATTGCCGGAGTTGTATGGCAAGCTCGGCACGGTCACCGGCATGCAGGTCTTCGCCACCACGCCCGCCGCGCTCCCCGGCGGCAGCAACTTTCCCGTCGAGTTCGTCATCGCCTCGACCGCCGATGCCGACCGCCTGCTGGAGCTCGCGCAAAAGATCCAGCAAAAGGCGGCCATGAGCGGCAAGTTCGCCTTTCCGCCGCTGATCGACCTGAAATATGACCAGCCCCAGGCGGAAATCGTGATCGACCGCGACAAGGTCGCGGCCCTCGGTCTCAGTCTATCCCAAGTCGGCGCCGATCTCGGCTCCGCGCTCGGCGGTAACTACGTCAATCGCTTCAATATCGCCGGTCGCAGTTACAAGGTCATTCCCCAGATCGCTCGCGCCGAGCGGCTCAATCCCGAGCAGTTGAAGGATCTCTACGTCACCGGTCCCGGCGGCCAAGTGGTGCCGCTCGGCTCCATTGCGACCATCGTGAACAAAACCGTCCCGCGCTCGTTGAACCGCCTCCAGCAACTCAACGCGGTCAAGATCTCCGGCGTCACCACCCGCACGCTCGACGAGGCCCTCAAGGTCTTGGAAGAGGCCGCCCGCGAGATCCTGCCGCCGGGCTACGTCGTCGACTACACCGGTGAGTCGCGACAGCTCCGCACCGAGGGCAACAAGTTCCTCCCCGCCTTCATCCTCGCGGTTGTCCTCATCTTCCTCGTCCTCGCGGTCCAGTTTAACTCCTTCCGCGATCCGCTGGTCGTCCTGGCCGGCTCCGTCCCGCTCGCGATTTTTGGGGCGCTCGTCTTCACCGTCCTAAAAATGCCCAACCCCAATATGCACTATTGGACCGACGGGTGGACGACCACGATGAACATCTACGCGCAAGTCGGCCTCGTCACCCTCGTCGGCCTCATCGCCAAGAACGGCATCTTGATCGTGGAGTGGGCCAATCATCTTCAGGAACAGGGCCACACAAAAATCGACGCCGTCCGCGAGGCCACCCTCACGCGCCTCCGCCCGATCTTGATGACCTCAGTCGCCACGATCGCCGGCCACTTCCCCCTGGTCCTTGTGACCGGCGCCGGCGCCGCGGCCCGCAACAGCATCGGTCTCGTGCTCGTCGGCGGTATGGCCATCGGCACGATTTTCACGCTGCTGATTCTCCCTTCGCTCTACGTGCTGCTCGCCAAGAATCACTCGCACAAGCGTGTCGCGGATGAACCCGCGTCCACCGTTTCGCCCGAACTGCTTGCCGCCAAATAAACCCATGAAGACCGCCCGTTTCCTCGCTTTCATTTTCGGCTCCGCGCTTGCTCCGCTTGCGGCTCAGCCGGTGCCAGCTCCCGCACCCCGGGAGGTGCCCGAAGTGCTCGACCTTCCGACCGCCCTGCGCTTCGCCGTCGATAACAATTTCGCGATCCGCCAGGCCCGCGAACGCATCAAGCAGCAGGACGGGGTGGTCGTCGAGGTGAAGGCGCGTTCGATCCCCAATGTCGCCGCCGGCGCAAATTATCAACGCAACGACCAATC
>Ga0163148_10007257_pt1 | contig 10481 bp, 18 predicted proteins | sample OliLakLV19MP7P2_FD_148606 | JGI IMG/M metagenome (GOLD analysis project Ga0163148, IMG submission 148606) | Freshwater microbial mat bacterial communities from Lake Vanda, McMurdo Dry Valleys, Antarctica- Oligotrophic Lake LV.19.MP7.P2 | ecosystem: Environmental > Aquatic > Freshwater > Lake >... | reverse complement strand
GTCTGACGTAACCCTTTCCGTAAATTTGATTTTTTATCGCGGTGTCTTCGGTTTCAGAAATCCTTCGGACCTGGCTCTTACTCACCCCACTCTGCAAATCCAGCATCGCCGCTGCTTCTTCGTCGAATAGAATGTTGGCGGGCCAGCGGCCTTGTTGTCCGCCAATTCTCGACGCATCAATATTCATCGCGCCCGTTCCCCACTTCAGAACATTAGCGGCAACGGTCAGGCCCTTTTCAAGGGGCTTTCTAGCAAGGCAAATGGGCTCGTTATTTGGAGAAAGGTTTTTTGTAGGCGATTGCCATGCACAGCCGACCGCAGTATTTAGGCTTTCTAGCAGGAATTGTTTCAAATTTACATTGGCATTGCTGACATACGTGTTTAACACGCTTAACTCTGTTTCTATTATTAAACTGTCCTGCACATTTGTTCGAGCAGAACTTTCTTCTGTGGCCTGGTATACTTTCAAAGCGCACTCGGCAATTTGTGCAAGTGTGGCTTCTATTTCTTTTATTAAATCTAGCGTAGCAACTGTTGGTGCAAAAGTGATTTTCTGACTTGACGGACTTAAGTCGCTCAAATTGTTTTGCACATCCGAGACACTTAACCAAAAACCATTTTGTTTTATCGCGTCCAAGATGATGTTCGCGGGCATGGCCCGCAATATCAATGAGTTCAAGGTTCGTAAGTCTGTTGTCGCTTTTGATTTCATTTCTGTGGTGTATATGCTCTCGGCGCTTAAGTTTGCGTCCCAAATGCTTTTCCATAACTTTACGATGTTCAAGAATATTAAGCCCACCTCCGGTAAGTTGGACGTAACCATCTTTTCTAATAAAACTTCTGATTTTAGAATAGGAAATAGCTCTGCAAGCGGACGAACAGTGTTTGCGTTTTTTTGCGTGGCTTGGTTTAACCGCAAAAGATTTTGTGCAGACTGGGCAGTTAAGATTGACCATAACGACAACTCCAATAAAAGAAAAGTTTCGGTCAATATATCAGAGCCGGGAGCTGGTTCAAATACTTTCTGAGCGTAGCATACTGGCTCGTTCGCTGGCTTTAAAGCAGTGCCCCAGCCTTGCCATTGTTCTTTAAGATTGTGTGACTTAGGAAACCCACTCCCGTAATTCCATTGAATTTGGTCTCTGATTTCAAACCCAGCGTCTTCAATGTTCACGACAAGCCGATGATAAGTGCGCGTGCCACAGAACGACAAAAGATGCCCGCCTGGTTTCAAAACGCGCAAGCACTCTTTCCATACTTCAATTGTGGGCACGTCATAGTCCCAGTGCTTGCCCATGAAACCACCTCTTGATCTTTTGCCGCTATTCTTTGCAGCGCTCAGACCATAGGGCGGATCGGTTACAACCGCGTCCACAGAGCTAGCTTTCAAAGTCTTAAGCTTTTCCAGACAATCACCGTGAATGATCATTCAACACCCTTCAGCTTTAGCATTTTCTCTTCGATGCGCTTGTCTAAATCTATTTCTGAAATGTCGTCGACCTTGCCTGACAGCTCGACCTCGGACTTGTCGCGCCAACTTACAGGTTGCCGGTTCTTAAGCCAGAAAATGGCGGCGGTCGTGTCTGGAGGGTAATGCTCTTGATAGTCTTCAGTGATAATTGCGCCCTCGTGTTGGAACATCTTTGTGGCTTTGTGAGAATAGCCAACAGCGCGGTGAAAGAGAGAGGCTTCGACGAGTTCGTCGGCGGTTTGTTTGCACTCTTTTAGGGCGTAAAGAAAATCTGGATACTTGCCCTTCCAATTGCAGACAGTTTGTCTGGAAACGCCAATGACCTCAGCTATTTGATCATCTGTCTTGCCAGCTTCGGCAAGCTCAAGGATTTTTTGGCTCAGCTTTTCATTAAATTTCGTCGGACGACCAACCCTTTTGTCATCCATGTTTTGATATCGGCTTCATGGGATTAGGAACAAAGGTGTCGACATCGGCCATTTCGTCAAAAGCACATTTGACGTTTGGACTCACTTCATATTGTTTCATTAACCAAATCCTAAATGCCCTAAACATAAAAGATAGTTTTACATTTTGTTTAGTTTACGGATTGTAAAACTCTGATAGCCTTTAGGCATGAATGAACTTTCGGACTCAATCGACCAAATGCTTGAAAACTTTGACACTAGAATCCTGATGAACGAGGAAGTGGCAGAGCGAAAACCAATCACGCTTTGGGTACCCCTGGAATACGGTCACAAGTATGAAGAGCTGCAACGGAGATCCAAGCGCAAGTTTGGAAAGTTATTGAAGGCAATATTCATGAGTTCGATTGATAAAGTGAGGATTGAGGATTAGTCAGAGGAGCCCCTCGACGCCCGGTCATCGAGGCTGAGGCCTGGCGTTGCCGGCGCAAGCGCTCCTCTTCAGAATCTAGTCTACGCTATTTCGCTGCTATAATGATTCTTTTTAGAATGGCTTTAAGAAAGTTTGAAGTGAGGCGCTTCATCCATGAAGCTGCAATCGCGTCCGTGCAGCCAGAGGTTAGCATATAAAGAGATGTTAAGGTCGGCGGTGGCAGGCCGTCGAATGAACCTGCTCCGCTTGGGGCTACTTATACATTGGGCTGCTATTCGGCGAACCGATATCGCGCCACCCTCGACTATGCTCACCGCCTATTTCGTTACTTGCGCTTTGTAGTTTTGGATTTGCGTGCAGCTTTTTTATTAGCAGTTTTCTTGCTGGCTTTTTTCGTTGTAGCTTTTTTCATTTTGTTCTCCTTTGTTAATAAATAGTTTGGTGAGCATAATCTTGTGACCCGGTCATAGGCTACCGATTCTTTTAAATTCTTTAAACTGACTCTGCTTAATTAGCACCTTTTTGTAAGAGCCCTTAAGAATTACGACGCTTACAATTGAGAATGGCGGACTATATAGGTCCTCATAGCATTCTATTTTTTCGACAAGCCATATAGCGTCCGCTCTTGGGAGGTAATAGACTCCAGGCTTAGTCATCTTTCCCCTCGATCTTTGCGAGTGCTTCGGTAGCAACGCTCTTCATGGCCTCGACACAATTAGCTGCGTGTTCATGATGATCTTGGCTGTAAGGTCCAAGACCAAGTGTAATTTCATTCAAAGCTTCCATCGCGATAGTGAGCTTGGCTTGTAGTTCTTTGATGTAAAATATTTTTTCATCTAAAAGAGTGTTTGTTGTTTCGCGGTCTCTATGCAGAGCTTTTTCTAGCTCAGCGACCATGTCGTCGCGCTTTTTGATCTCGGCTTTGTGATATTCCATAACCTCAGTGATTTCACTCATGCCCATCCTTATCCATGTTTTTACATTTAATTAAACTAGCCAACAATCTCGATAGTTCGTTGATTAAGATAGGCGACCTAGCGCGGCTCAATCGTCGGAGCACACACTCAATCGCCACTTCAATTTCAGTTCTACCAGGATCACTCATGTTTCACCTTCCTGCTCGCTTCGAGATTTGCCAGGACATTTTCAATCATACTGGCACCTTCATTCTCCCACGACCATATAATATCAGTCAGCGCACCTTCTAGCGCAGCGATCCTAGCATCGCGCTTTTTGATTTCTGCTTTGTGATATTCCATGTCGACGACCTTTTCCCATCCATCTGTTTTCATACTCGAGCCTTGAGCCATTGAATCAAGGCCTTTGCCTCAGCTTTAGAGATACTAAAGCTATGATAACTGAAGCTTTCAGTTTGAATGTGTCTATGCTTATGTCCTAAATCACACTCGACAATTTTTTCGACGGACCTCTCTTGGTTGGTCGTGAAAACAAAAGAAAGTCCTCCATTAGAATCTGAAGAAATCTCTAGCTCAGGATTCATTTCTCGGTCGTCATCCCTAAGCTTGGCTTTTGATTTAAGGAACGCGCTTATACGCTTGGCTTTCTCTCTTGGCTCAGCGACCGGGATTTCTTGGTCAATTTCCCATTGCTCAACTTCGGACAATTCAGTTTTTTTCACGCTTCACCTCCAGGGCACGCCCTCAATAATTTTAAAAGCTCGTCGGCAAAGTGGTCGTGTGCTTTGGTTTCTTCAGACCAGTAGGTCGGTGATGTTGGCCAAGAGGCCTCTCTCGCTGCCTTCGCCGCCCAAAAGACTGCGCTCGCTGCTGCCCACAACGCTGCATCCGCTGCTGTGCTCGCTGCATCCGCCGCCTCTCTAGCTGACCACGCGACTATTTCAGCTGCTCTTGATGCTGTCCTAGCGACCTCCACCTTTGCACTCGCTGCTTCAATCGCTGCCGCCCTCGCTTCACCCGATGCTTCACTCGCTGCCGCCCTCGCTGCCGCCCACGCTGCTTCTCGCGCTGCTTCCCACTCAGACTCAGACGCTCCCTTGTGACAACGAATAATTTCCAAAACTACGGCGCGGGAACCTTGCACCGCTTTTTGATCAAAACCACAGGCGTCTAAAGATTTAAGCGCGTGCTCAAGAACTATAATTAGAAATGGAGATTTCACACTTTCGAGATCCACACCCGGCGCGATAGCTTCCAAAAAAACTTTAGGCCAGGTCTTTGATTTCTCACGCGTCATGTTTTCAAAAAGTTTGTCTTCTAGGTGTGCAAGCCATTCGGGAATACCTAGCTCTGTTTCATACGCTTTGTGGTCGTAGCCTTCAAGCGTACAACCAACAGCGCAACCGCGCCCGCTTTCCCAGCCTTGCCCGCGCACTAAGTTGTCGGCTTTAATATGGCCTTCAACACGCGCGATGTATTTTTGCTTTATAGCTTCGTCACTGAAAAATGCTTTCATGTTTTTACTCCAATGAGTTTTTCAAATGCTTTTCTTGCTTGGAGCGGAACCACTGAGTTGCCGAGGCATTTAGTTCTGTCCACCCGGTAGAGTATCCCATTATTTCCTCCACGAATGACGGGCTCAGCGCTCCACCCATTGTAAATGGCAGGTCTGGTGATTTTCGATTTGCTCCCCCTCCCCCTTTCCAGTCCCGCGCCATGGGCGTCGGTATCACGCCTCGGCGACTCATTGAATCCAGACTGAGTCTGCGTTTCGCATTCGGAGATTCCGTTTGATTGAATCCGTACGGGCTCGCAGTTGGCGTGGGCAAGCATGAACCACCTTTTCCTAAGGTGACAGGCTCCAACTTCGGCGGCTGAAACAATCGTCCATCGACAATCATACCGTAATTCGGTAAGTGCTTGCGCAACGGCATTAAGCCCTCGAGTTCTAATTGCTGGGACATTTTCGAGAAAAACAAATTTCGGGTTAACTTCTCGGACAAGCCTTTCAATTTGAAAGAATAAACCTGAACGACTGCCGCCCAAGCCGATACCATGTCCTGCAACGCTGATGTCTTGACAGGGAAATCCTCCAAAAATGATATCGATTTCTGGCAGCATATTTCCCTTGAGCGTTCGCACGTCATCCCAGATCGGCGCAACGGGCAGCCTTCCGTCTCGCATTCGTGAGAGCAAGACCGCCTGAGCGTATCTGTCGTTTTCACAATAAGCGACGGTCCGGACCCATGGTTCCAAAGCGAGTGAGATTCCTCCGATACCGCTAAATAAATCCAAGCCATTCACGCCCCACCAAAATCAATTTGCTCGCGCATGAAATCTAAAGTGCGACACGCCTCGCACCTGTCAGTGTCCACGTCGCATGCGCATAATTCGTTGAGCGTAAAAGCCGCTCGCTTGACTGCCTCGATTAGAGTCAGCGTTGTCTCAAGTGCTTGCCCCTCTTTATGAGTCATCATTGCCGCTTTGGGATTCTCGTCGGACAACCTCTCCTCAGCGTCCGCTTTCAGTTTTGTCAGATTGATTTTATTCATCACGCTTCTCACCATATTGCTCTCCCCGCTTTTCGCGGTAAAATTATAACCAAAAACTGATTTTGCTTCTATAAAGTAAAGCCATAGAGTTTTTTTCCATTGCCGATGCGTGACCACGCCATCGATGGGCGAAAGTTTAAAACGCAAGGCTCGGACGTGGTCGCCCACTTGAAACTTTGGAGCTGGAAGTGCGGGCGCGGCCACTTTAGTGCGGAATGGAAATGTCACGCTTCCACTCCTTCGTTTACTTTTCTCAAGAGCTGCGCACGGCTTTTCACGTTATGCTTTTTAAATATATTTGTCAGATGAAACTTCACCGACGCAATCTCAATGAACATTTTGGCGGCCACTTCTTTATTCGGTAAGCCCTGACAAACTAAAGCGAAAACTTCAGCTTCGCGGGGAGTGAGCGCGGCTATGGGCATGGGGAGTCCTCGGCGCGAGGTGCTTTAATTTCCAATTTTCCAAATAATTTGTCATGGGCCACTATGGTTGCAGTTTCTCTGCTGAAAAAAACGTGGGCGTCTTTTCCCCACTGATTCTCAATAATTTCTCGAATATATTCTTCGGTTTCAAAAAGTATTTCTTCTGCTTGATGGATGCCGATCAAGTTACTCCATGTTTCAACCATCTCTTTCGCTCCCTCTAGAGTGATCTTTCTTTTCTGATCATCAACGGCCATTTTATATATCGCTTGGTTGAGGTTTGCTTGCCGATTTAGTCTTTTGTAAGTTTCTTGGATCTTTGACAAAGTTGTTCCATGCTTTCGGCAGGCTTCCTCTAAAATTATGGACGTGTTGTCTTTTTTGGCCATGACAAAACCTCCGCTTCCGGAACGATTACCTTATCTTGAAGAGCGGACTCCACAATTTTAGAACAAGCAAAATCGACGTCTAAGAATATTTTAACTCCGTGTTTGCCCCACCGATTCTTTTTGGCTTCAAGGTAAAAAACCTTTGATTCTTCTGTCAGGAACAAAAGTGTTGAGACGGACTGCATAGACCGCTTGCTCGCTTTTGGATCACCGTCGTCATTTGCTTGCGAGAGAATAATTACGTGGACGTTGTTTTCTTTTGCAGACTCTTCAAAGAACTCCACAACTTTTTGAATCTGTCGCCATTCATCGTCTCGAGTCCTAAGGACAATTTTCTGGTCGTAATCAATGATAAATAACTTACAGCCCGCTTTTGCTTTGGATCTTATTTCCGCTGAAATTTGAGCAGCATCCCATTTGGTGCCATCGGAAACATAGAGCGCATGCATCTGGCACAGCTCTTCAATATGCTTATCAAGATAATTATCTCCTTTTTCGATCCAGTCCTCAAACTTCATTCCTGCTTTGGCCATAAGAATTTTTGCAAGCATGTCCTCAAAGGTCATTTCCATATTGAAGTAGGTAATTGGAAAACTTTTGCGAGCAGATAAAGCCAAGTTAATTGCGAGCGTAGTTTTCCCACGACCCGTTGCGGCAGTAATCATAGTTAGGCGCCCAGGATTGAAGCCGCCAATGGCCCGGCTAAGGCGCGACCAGCCTGGGATTGATACCAAGGCTACCCCTTCCTTAATTTTTGCCGCTTGAGCCAAGCAGAGGCCCTTAAAACTCATTCGGTCATCACGCATGAACTTCGATGAGGCTTGTTTTTGCAGAAAGTCGCGGCAAACCTCAAAAACTGCTAACGGGTTTTGATTGAGTTTGTTTTTCAATTCTTGCGCCGTGCCGTACGCGATGAAGCCGGTCATTGCAATTTTCAATTGCTCCGGTTCGGTCGGTAACAAAGTAGTTCCCTCAAGGGTTTCAAAGGAACTTAGCAAGTCTACTTGCGCTCTCGAGTAACCCCCACTCTCGGCGGCAAGTTCAAAGTCCTGAATCAGCATCGATCCTCGGCACGAAGGGAACAGTCGCGGGTGGATGCCAGACTCAAGCAGGTAATCTCTGAGCTTCGGAACAAAGAACCAAGCCTTTGCGAGAGATTCGAACGCGGATTGATAATTTTCGTAATTCATGGCCCGGCCTGAATTTCACGAAACTGGGTTTGCTCTTGCAGAGTTTCGCGGCGGAGTTTTATTTCTGATCTGAGTGATACTTTGAAATATTGAGCCCTCTCCCCGCCTTCGAGGTTTCGAGCCTTCCCAAACGAGAACCCAGAGAACCAAAACTTGTAAACGTCGAAGTCATCCTGGAAAGCCTCGCGCGTTTCTGCGGCAATGCTTTGAAGAAACACCCGGTCAGGAACCAAGGGAAACATTTCTTCCACGAATTTTTTGTGAAAATCGGAAAACCTAGATTCAAGCTTTTCTGTCGCGTTTATTGCTTTCGGTTTCTGGATCGAAGAGAAAATCTTCTTCGGTTCTAAGAACTCTTTGACTTCTTCTTTTGGTAACGTATTTCTAGATTCTAATTCCTCCGAAGTAGGGGGCCCTCCTACCTCTACTTCCTTCCTTACTTCCTTACTAGAGCGGTTTTCCACTATAAGTAGTTGTAATCGTTCAAGAGTCAAAATCGCCGGTACCACGTCGGTACTATTCCGAACACCCGCCGAGCGCATGCCGGTACCACTCAGGAGCACCGTCGGAGTACCGTCGGTACCCATCTGAAGGAGGGCATAAAGGAAGATAATTTTCTCAGAAAGCGTGAGTTTTTGGACCTTAGAATCCCTGAAAAATGAGGTCGACACCGAGACGTAAATACTTGGTTTTCCGACCCGAGTTGGATTCCATTTTTTGAAATTCGGAATCGAAACTTCCCATTCTTGATCTATTCTTTTGCGTGCCACAATACCCTCCAGGTCAAAGACCGCTAATGTTGTTTAAGTGTGATGAGTTTTAAGGAAACCAGGGTATCGAGCACGACGGTGATAGCCGGACTCAGATCAAATTCGAACTCGCAGGCTTTCGACGCTACGGGTTCCAGGATGTTGACTAGATCCTCTTTAGAGATACCTAGAGGCTCGCTAGGTTTCTGAATCAGCAACTCAGACAGCTTGCCCGTTCTAAAAGCAAGAGTGGTTAGTTTGTCGGCACTGAAGTGCTCTTCCTGTTCTTGGACAAAAGCCACAACCCCTTGTACTAGCGCTACGTACTCATTTACCCATTCCGAATTAATACTGCTCATAACCCCTCCCAGGAGTTTTGTGTTTCTTGTCTAAAGTTGAGAATTTAAGTTCTAATTTGGAACGCCGATAAGCGGATGGTAAGCTTGAAAAAAGCCCACGCACTTCGTCGCCCGCTTTCCCTCGCCCCGACCGCTTCAAACGAATAAAATATCCGCGACTATCGTAAGCAAAATGCTCTCTTAAAAGTTTCTTCGAAGGAAGTGGTGTTCTTTTTGTCATATTAAAATGGGATATCATCAACGAGCGATGGCGTGACCTGGCCCTCATCCTCGAGCGACAAAAGCTGAAGCGACTCAAGAGCCTTCATCGTTTTATCACTCGGCGCTTTTGGAAGCGGAAAGATCGCGTATTCTGTATCGTGGATTGAGCTTCCCGTTCGTTTGATTTTTATCACGGTGTTTTCAAGCTCATAATCCTGACTTAGTTCCTTGAGGGTTTTATACATTGCAGGGCCCTGCTCGAGAATTTTCGGTTCTAGATTGCCCTCCGCATCCATAGTTACGAAATTTACTCGAAAACGAAACTTTGCTTTCGCAGTTCCCTCGGCGACGATCGTGGAAACTTTATCCGTCCAGGTTTGATAGAAGTCCCTAACTTCACCTCTGAGGATTCCAAGAACGGCATCTCCATCTTTCAGCTTCAAAAACTTTCCGCCATCGGCCTGTGGATTCTTATCAAATTTCATCATCACTATTCTCCCTTTGTTTTGTTGTTTAGAACTAATTTAGTTTTGACGTTAATAATTTCTTTTCGTTTGTCAGACACATGAGTGACCGTATCGCTCCCATCAACCTTCGACCAAAGATGCTCAAGCGTAGGCTTTGGCAACAACCCTTCAGCCTGCGCAACGGAAAGCAGCTTTCTTGTGTAGGCCAGCTCTTGCAAATTCTGCTTTAAATAAACTTCAGCCTCAGCTTCGTTTGACCAAATGCGGCTCCCGCGGCCAGCGACTAACTTTAAGCCCTCAATCTTTTCACCAGATTTTAAGCGGTGGAGAGCCAAGCGCTTCACTTCAGCGAGAAAGTCCTCAATTTGCGATTGATGCTCAACTATTCTAGCAATCTGAATATCCGAGAGCGTTTCAAGGAAAGGAAGTGTGATTGCTTTTTCTTTCGTTGAAATCATAAGTGCCCTCTCAACAATTTCAGCTTGCTTAGGACAAATGCCCTTCGCAGGACAATATTGACAATGGTCGCCCAAGAATAAAGGAGCATCACTCCGCTCTGTCAGTCTTGCAGCTTCGGCAATGATGGGCGCCCACGCTAAAAGATGATCATTAGTGATTGTCCACGTTCGGATGGGCCCGTCTGCGTGAGGCGCGCGGGGCTGGATAATTACGAGTTCAATTTCTTCGAAGTCCCATTTGTGCTTTAGAGCCGCACCGAGAGCATAAACTATTAATTGCTTATTCTCTCGAACTTCCACTCGAGAAAGCCCATATTTGAAGTCGGCAATGACAAGCCGTGCTCCTTTTTTGAAGACAGAAATGTCTAACGTTCCAAAGATGTCAGGATGAATTTCATAAAGATCCAAGCGGGTTTCGACTTCAACGACGCCGCCCATGTCGGTGCGTTTTTTGATAACGTAATCT
>Ga0163148_10007256_pt1 | contig 10481 bp, 11 predicted proteins | sample OliLakLV19MP7P2_FD_148606 | JGI IMG/M metagenome (GOLD analysis project Ga0163148, IMG submission 148606) | Freshwater microbial mat bacterial communities from Lake Vanda, McMurdo Dry Valleys, Antarctica- Oligotrophic Lake LV.19.MP7.P2 | ecosystem: Environmental > Aquatic > Freshwater > Lake >... | reverse complement strand
ACGAGTCGACATGGCGCAAGCGCTCGCGCAGTTCGGCATCGCCAAGCTGCGCAATCTCGGCGCCGGTGATCACCGCCGGGCGCTCGGACAAACCAACCTGGCGCGCGATCGCGAGCGCCGTTGCAGGGTGATCGCCGGTCATCATGATCACGCGCACACCGGCGCGCCGGCATTGCGCCAATGCGGCCGGCACTTCCGGACGCGGCGGGTCTGCCATTCCGACCAGGCCCAGAAATTCGAATTCAAAGTCATGCTGGCTCTTCGGCCATACCGGGTTGGCAGCGGTGCCGGAAGTTGTACCGGCCCATCGACCACGCGCCACTCCCAATACCCGCAGGCCACGCGTTGCCATCGCTTCGACTTCTGCCCGAATCGCTTCGCGTTGCGCATGATCGAAATGGCACAGGTCTGCCACCGCCTCCGGTGCCCCCTTGGTGGCGAGCAGATACTTCGCCGCATCAGCCGCAGCGAATACGCGCGTCATCGCCAGAATGTCTCCCGACAACGGATACTCGAAGTCGGGCAAGCGGCCGTCATGCACATGCTCGGTACCGGCCAGCCACTGCCCGCCGAACTGCTGGATCGCTTTTTCCATCGGGTCGTACGGGTCGCCCGGCGTGGCCAGCATCGCAAATTCCACCAGCGGATGAAACGCCTCCGGCAGACTCTCGGCGCCAGCGGGAGAGAATCGCGCAGCGGCACATGCCAGCTCCATCACGGCCATGCGATTGAGGGTGAGCGTACCGGTCTTGTCCACCGCCAGCACCGTAATCGCGCCCAAGGCCTCGACCGCTGTTACCCGGCGCGCCAACACCTGCTGCCTTGAAAGCCGCCACGCGCCGAGCGCGAGAAACACCGTCAGGATGAGCGGAATCTCTTCCGGCAAAATCGCCATCGCCAGCGCGATCCCCGAGAGCAGGCTTTCCAGCAGCGGCCGCCCGTTCCACCACCAGCCCAGCATCACCTGCGCGCTCGCCAGCAACAACGCCGCCAAACCCAACTTTCTCACAAGCGTAGCTGAAGCACGCTGCAAGCCGGAGGGTGGCTCGATGGTGGCGGCCAGATCTGCGCCAATCCTTCCCACCGCTGTCGCAACACCAATCCCGCGCACCTCGGCCAAGCCGACACCCCGAGTGACCACGGTACTGGCGAACAACGCCGCCGGGCTCGTGCCCCTGGGTGCTTCAACCGTTGCGGCGGGGCCTTGCGCTTTACCGTCCGCCGCCAGCTTGACCACCGGCACGGCTTCACCGGTGAGCAGCGACTCGTCGACTTCAAGCTGCCCTTCGAGCAGCCGCGCATCAGCAGCTACCCGGTCCCCTTCATGCAGCACCAGCAGATCACCGCGCACCACATCGCGGCCCGCGATGCGCAGCTCCCGGCCGTCACGAATCACCAGCGCGCGCGGCGCCGAAAGATCCCGCAGTGATTCGAGGGCGCGCTGGGTCTTGCGCTCCTGCGCCAAGGTGATGCCGATCACCACAAACACGAAACCAAGCAGGAACAGCGCTTCGGCGCGGTCGCCCAGTGCAAGGTAAATGCCGCCGGCGGCCAGCAACATCAGGAACATCGGCTCGGTGACGACATCGCGCACGATGGCGAAAGCCGATTTGGGCGCGCTGCCGGGCAGCAGGTTCGGGCCCTCTGCAGACAGGCGTCGGGCAGCCTCGCCCGCACTGAGCCCCGCTTTTGTCACGCAAGCGAAAGGCCGGCGTTGCGGATGGTGCGCTTGAGCCGATCCACTTCCTCGATCAAGTCTGCAACCAGTGCAGCCAGTTCCGGGTTGGCATCAAAATCCCGCTCGACAGCTGCCAGCCGCCGGGTGCGCACGATTTCGACACTGGTGAAGCGCCAACTGCCTGCAAGCGAGATCGACCTGCCCGCCGGGCCCAGCACAAAGCCGGCAGCAACCCTTTCCATGACCCAGCCTGGCTCCACCGCGCATGCGCGCGCCAACTCTTCGAGCGTCAGCGTGGCTTCATCGATCAGCACGCCGGTAAGAATGTCGTCTTGTGTCATGTCGCAGCCCCTGCTTGCTCGCGCGGATTGAACGCCATCTCCTCAGCCATGGCTTCGTACAGTTTACGTGCCTTGTCGCTATCTGCCGGCGGCAATACCACCTCCAGCACAATGTACAGATCGCCCGGCGGCTGGCCCGGAATGCCGCGCTCCTTCAAGCGCAGCTTGCGCCCGGTTTGGGAGCCCGCCGGCACCTTCACCTGCACCGGCCCCGATGGCGTCGGCGTCTCGATGGATGCCCCCAGAGCACCTTCCCACGGCGTGACGCGCACGGTCTGGTAGACATCCCGCCCATCCACAAGATAGCGCGAGTCAGGCCTGAAGTGGATTTCCAGATACAGGTCACCGGCCGGCGCCCCACCCATGCCCGGCGTGCCTTGCCCCGCCAGACGAATGTGCTGGCCTTCCTTTACCCCTTTGGGAATCTGCACCTTGAGGGCTCTTTCATCGGTGACGACATGGCCTGATTCATTGAGCCTGGCGGCGCGCAGTGCAATGGTTTGCGCAGATCCGTGAAAAGCGTCTGCCACGTCAATCACAATCTTGGCGTGATGATCTTCCCCCCGCCTTTGGTAGGTGCCGTCGTGCCCATGGCGGCCGGCACGCTCACCCTGGCCCGCACGGCCACCCCGCCCGAACAGGCTGGCAAAGAAATCGCTGGCGTCGCCATTGTCCGCACCGGAGAACTCAAAGCCCTGATCCCAATCCGGCGGTGGCTGAAATTCCTGCCCGGCGCGGTAGCGGCTGCCCAACTGGTCGTACGCAGCGCGTTTTTCGGGGTCGGACAAGACCTCGTTGGCCTCGTTGATTTCCTTCATCTGCTTTTCGGCGTCGGCTTCCTTGCTGACATCCGGATGGTACTTGCGCGCAAGCTTGCGGAACGCCTTCTTGATCTCGTCCGCAGTGGCGGTCTTTGCCACGCCGAGCACTTGGTAGTAGTCCTTGAATTCCACCTCGACCTGCTCCGGTAGTCATTTATGCAGATTCCAGCACATTGACGCTGTGCAGATTGCACAATACGCCGAGATTGAGTAGAACATCGCCGCCAGGCTTCGCGCTTGATCCAGATCAAGCCGCCCCGCGTGCCTGCCGCAATGTAAACAATCTCTCCGCCTGCGATTCACTTGCAGGCAATCATGCACCTGACGCAACTGAACGCAGCAGTTCGAATCGAAGACTCGCGCGTTCCTCTTTCAAAACGGCTGGAAGCGCTGAAAGGCGGCCGCGCCGGCCAATGGAGCATGCGCATCAACGATCAACGGCGCGCGTGTTTCAGGTTCGAAGCCGGCGACGCATTCGATGTCGAGATCGTGGACCATCACTGAATGAAGAGCAACATGCCCAGGAACGGACTACCCCCGATCCACTCCGGCGAATTTCTGCGCGAAGCGCTCGATGAACTCGGCATTTCCCAGGCGCGCTTCGCCATCGCGATCGGCGTCTCGCCACAAACGGCGGGCGGCCTTAAGCCGCTGCGGCGCCACCTGCACGCCGTTCCCCGGCCTGCAAACCATCGCATCGGGCTGGATGACCTCGCGCACGACGTGTGCGCTTCAACGGCAAGCTGTCACGCTTAGGCGCTTTTGCGCTTTCAATGCGCCTCGTGGGCTCAATGGCGTGTTGCGCCGTATCAGTGGTGGACGCAGCCCCGCATTGGCCAACGACAGCGTGGGGAAACCCGAGCACCTCGCCGGCAATGAGGTAGACGGATTGCGCTACGCCGCAAGCACGCGAAGTAATATGAGCACCGAGTTCTGGATCAATTTGCAATGCAGTTACGAGTTGCGTGTGGCAAAGCGTGAACTCGAACCCAAACTCGCAGCAAGCATTCGACCGCTGGCGCATCGTGGTGTGGCCAAGGCGTAACAAGTTGCGGGATTTTCTTTGCATCCGTTCCTGACTGAAGCACACGAAGCCCATCGCGCGGTCGTGCGGCGCTTCGGGCGCGCCGAGGAGAGGAATTTCAATGCCATTTTTGGAGTAATCCGGCGCCGGCCGCAGACGAAGTCGTCGCGTCGGCTCGCCCAGGTGACCGGTAATTCTCCGGATCACCGGCCCCTCGGTGATGAAGGCGATGATCCGCATCGCGCCACCGCACCTGGGATACAGCAGGGGCCGTACCTCGTCGATGCGCGCCAGCAGCAGCGCCCGCACTTAGCGGGATGCCTGGCGATGCGCCGGTTCGTCGGTCGCGTCGGCCGGTGGCGCGACGGCTGCCTGCGAAAGTGGAATCGGCAGTCTCAGGAACAATGCCTTCAGCCGGCCGCGCCAGTGCGGTGACCGCCTCGCGCAGCGGCGAGTTGGGAGCCAGGATGCAGCGCACCGACCACGGCGGTTTTCCCGGTCTGCTCAGTGAACGTCGCAACAGGCATCGCGAGCGCGCCGGTGGCCAGGGCGCGAATGATTTTTCGTCGCTTAAGCGTGTGGTCCCCGGGGGCGCCTAAGCGGCCCTGAACCCGGTGGGCTGCACTACGGGCAAGCCGCTGCGCTTGCCTGTAGTTGCGCTTGCCGACGACACTGGCGGGAGTGCCGCCACAAGCCTAGTCGCGGTAATCCGGCTCGCGCCGATCCAGCATGCGCTTCAACGCGGCGAAGTGGTGATCCCAGTTCGGCTTGCCGCCGTACATCGGGCCGCCGGTCATGTTCATGGTTTTCTCGACGACAGGCTCGGGCAGGTGGTGCAGCTTCTGGCCGGTCCACATGGCATAGATCTGCACCTGGGCCACCCGCTCCAGGTAGTAAAGCTTTTCGTAGGCCTCGGCAACCGAACGGCCGGCGGTGAGTGCCCCGTGGTTGGCCATGATCATCACCTTCTTCTTGCCCAGGATGCCGGCCAGCCGCTCGCCCTCGGCGGGGTCGAATGCCGGCCCGCTGTAGTGCATGTCGTAGACCACTTCCTTCATGAGGATGCACTCGGTCTGGCCGATCGGCTTGATGGTCGGGTCTTCCAGGCGCGCCAGCGCCGAGGCGAACGGCATGTGGGTATGCATGACGCACACCGCCTCGGGGTTCAACTTGTGGATCGGCGCATGGATGCAGAAGCCGGAGCGCTCCGCTTCACCCTCGCCGCTCAGGACCTTGCCCTCGTAGCTCACCTCGAGAAAGCAGCTAGCGGTGATCTCCGACCAATGCAGGCCGAACGGAATCTGCAGGTAACGATCGTCTTTGCCCGGTACCGCACAAGTGAGGTGATTGAAAATGCCCTCGCTCAGGCCGTGCATGTTGGCCAGCCGGTGCGCGGCCGCCAGGTCCTGGCGCATGCGCCATTCCGCGCTGTCGTTGCTCTCTTTACCGACTTCACGCAGGCGGTTCGGTGCCGCTTGGGGGGAAACACTTCTCATGTCGATCTCCTGGAAGTACGTTGAGGAAAACTGCGTGGGACGCCGGTGGCGTTGCTACTGCTTCGCTTTCGCGAAACCCGGATGCTGTTCCAGCCGGGCATTGTAGGCACAGAGGTTGGGATGGGTAGCCGCTGACAGCAGCTCGAAACGCTTGGCCAGAAACAAGGGGTAGCCCATCATGATGTCGGCCGCCGTAAAGGTGTCAGCAACCAGGTAACGGCCGCCGGGCACTGCCGCTTCGACCGCGCCCATGCACAGCAGCGCCCGCGCCCGCCCGTCTTCGACCACTGCCGGCAGGCGCTGCGCTTCGGGTTTGACGAACGAGTGCTGCGCCATGTCGCCCAGCGGGCGCGCGAAGGTCGCCTCGGCAAACCAGCTCCACTGCAGATACAGGCCGCTCTCCGGCGTGCCGGCGGCGGGGCGCAAGCGCCCGCGGCCGTAGCGCTCCAGCAGGTACTCGACCATCGCGCCGGATTCGAACATGGTGAAATCGCCATCGCTCATCACCGGCACCTTGCCGACCGGATTCAAGCGCCGATATTCCGGCGAGGAACGATAGGCCGGCGAAAAGTCGACCGTGACGATTTCATAGGGCAGCGCCAGTTCCTCGCACAGCCAGATGATGCGGATCGAGCGGGTGTTGGGGGCGTGATAGATTTTGATCATGTCGGTTTGCTGGCGATGGAAGAGTGAGGGTTACTGGATCGCGGACCAGTATAGCGGCGCTCAAGGTCTTGCGCCGCGCGAGTCGGGGTGGTCGCTGAAAGACACGCGCCGGTCCATTCGATCACCCCGGTCGCCTGGATCAGGATCGATTGCAGAATCTTGAGGCCGAGCGCCTTGGCGGTATGCATGTTGACCACGAACTCGAATACCGTCGCTTGCTCGAACGGCAAATCCCCCGGCTTGGCGCGATAGAACTGCACGAGCCTGCCCAGGACAGCGGCGGTCACGTAGTCGTCGGGACGGGCGGAGATGCCAATGCCAAGCCGCCCGTCGGAAACCGCGACGAACATGTTGCCCATGTGAAAGCAGGCGCTGCGGAATTCATGCGCGTCGATCTCTACCGTGTATGCGCCCTGCCGGTCGAATGACCCGATGGCTGCCTATTCCAGCGTAAGAACCAGACGCTTACCCAGTGCGGCAGCGGCTTTATCGAGAGTCTTGAGCGATGGCCAGTGGGCAGGATTCTCAAGACGCTTGGCGGCGGGCCAGGACGTTCCAAGCGTGCGGGCGAGTTCCGATAACGTTCGCTCGCCACGCGCAAGCCGCAGCAGCATGGCTGCCTGGGTTTTTGCATCCGGCGCAATGTAATGTGCGCCGCGCACCTTCGGGCTCGGGGCGGGCACATCGCGGGCTTCGTCAAGGCGCCACGCCAACATGGCCGACAACGCCTCGGACGCATTGAACAACGCCTCTTCCTTCGTATGACCCTCGGAGAACGTGTCCGGCAGGTCGATGAACTGAACAAAAAACGTTCCGTCCTTTTGCGATTCGATGGTGGCGGGGTAGCGAATGTCCATTGAAATGCCTCACTTGAGCTTCACGCCGGCCTGGCGTTGGATGGCGGCAAGAAGACCGGCGCCGATATCGCGTGCACCATGAACCGGCTCAGGTACCGCTTGCCCAGCCTTGGTCAGGATGTGGAGGCTACCGTGTATGCGGTTGAGAATCCACCCGGCGGCCCTGAGCCTTGCGCTGACTTCTTTGCCAGTCATGTTTTCCACGATAGATCAATAATGATCTATATGCAAGTCTCGCCAGCCTTGATTGTCGACAAGCTCGATCCGTACGAAGTGCATGGCTTGCGACCTTGACGCGCTCAGGCGCGAAGGACTTTCGTGATCGTCGTGGACTCGAATGTTCTCGCGTACTCGTCGCGTTCGGGATACAGATCATCGAGCAAGGCGCGTGTCGATGCCGACAGCAAGAGCCGTGCCGACTCCAGCCTCTGGACGGCGTCGACCACCGGCGCATGCAGCGCCCACAACGCAGCAGCGTCGGTTTGGCGGGCTGCCAGCACCGCGCTCACGCGCGCCCGCCAGAACGGCGGATACTCGCAGGCCTGCCATTCGCCGCGTCCACGTCCGTAATGCGCGACCGCAAGGTAGCGCAGCAGCAGCGTGGCCAGCAGCTCGTGCAGGAACGCGTCATCCCAGCGCACCACGTCGTCGGTCTTGCCGCGCGCGACGTTGACGCCGCGAGCGACGCCCGCGCCGCCGAGCGCGCCAAGCAGTGCGCCGGTCAGCATACCCCCACCGAACGAGAGACCGCCGACCGCAAGATCGGCGGCCAGCCCGGTCAATGCGCCGGACACCATGCCCCCCATCGCCGCAGCCTTGCCTTCGTTTATGCGGGCATCGGTGACGACGTCACTCGCCATGCGCGCTTCGACTTCGGCCGCCGCACGGCCGTCGAGCCCGTACACGCCGATCAGGCGGTCCATCGCGGCGCGCAGGTCGCCGTCGAGTCGCTGCGCCAGCGTGCGCAGCGCCTGCTCCTGCGCCGGGTCGCCCGCAGCGCGCAGCGCGCCGACGGCCTGCGTCAGGCGCGCCAGCATCGGCGTGGCCGGCAGCGTTACGCGCGCGCCTACTGCCGCAGCAAGCGGCTCCGCCAGCGTTGCCATGGCTTCGTCGAACTGCACCCAGCGCCGTTTGCGCCATGCCGCAGCGAGCCGCTCAAATGCAGGACGCCGGGCCGACGGCAGGACTTCGGCGACTGTGTCGAACAGCGCGAGTTCCTGCACCCAGCAGCGCGCGAACGCATCGAGCGGCAGCACGGTCCGCACCACGGCATGGTGTTGCAGGGCGCTACGCCATCGCTTTACCTCCGCCGCTTCGTCCGCTGCCGGCCGCGGCGGTCCGGTCTGGTTGAGCAGTACGATCACCGGCTTTTGCATCCAGTCCAGCACCGCCAACTCCGGCGCGAGATAGCCCGCATCCTCGGGCGTCTCGGCCGCGTTGACGAGATAGAGCACGACGTCGGCGCTGTCGCGCACGTTGCGCACCGCGAGCTGGGTCAGGAAGAAGGGCCGGTCGCGAAAGCGGTCCCACACTTCCGCGAGAAACCAGCCCATTGGATTGCCTTGCTGGGCGAGCCGCCTGGCCAGCCGGGCGCTGTCGCCAAACCCGGGCGTGTCCCAGAGCAGCAACGCATCGCCATCGGGTGTGTCGACCAGCGGCCACGCCGTGGCCTCGGTGGTCACGTGGGGCGCGTCACGCACTTCGCCGACATCGCGTACAAGCAGTGTGCGCGCCAGCGTGGTCTTGCCCGCGTTGGTGTGCGAGATGAGCGACAACGAAATCGTCGTGGTCGTCATGGCGCGGGTCGCGGCGACGGCGCAAGCATGGCGTCAAGCGCGCGCTCGGCTGCCGCAAAATCCGGCGCGGCAAGGTCGACGAAGAGTGCGGTGCAATGATGGTCGTCACACATCCGCCGCCACAATGCGCGGCGTGCCTCGATGCGTGCCGGGTCGTCGGGGAGACGGGCACGCAGGCCGGCCTCGTCGACGACGATCAGCAGCGGCTCGTCCGCAGTCGCCCGGGCGGCCATCGCAGCGACGAAGGCGCCGTGCGTCTCGTCTTCGGGTGTGGCCGCTAAATTGAACAGCAACACCGGCCACGCGGGCGCCGAGCCCGACGTAGCCACAACGTCGACCTCGCCGTAGTCGACCGCAGGCGCGATGGCGACGTCGGCATGGCCGCCAATGGCTCGCACTAGCAGCGTGGCCAGCGTGGCCGCCGCCGCCGCGTCCGGCGTGAAGCTGTAGGGAGTGACCCGGACCGGCACGGGGCCATCGCGCAGCCCGTGCACCAGACGCGCGAAATAGGGTTCGTCGATTGCCACCGGCAGCCGCGCCGCGCGATGCCGCTCGACCACGCCGGCGCCGCATGTCAGCAGCAATCGCGGCACCACCACCACCAGTGCCAGCGTCGCTGCCATCCGGTGCAGCCACGGCGCCGCGTTGGCGCTGCCCGGGGCGCGGATCGCCGCGATCCCTGCGGCATCGGGGATCGCGCCGCCGGTGAGCCACGCGCCAGGCGCGTACAACGCCACCAGCAGTTCGCGCACGAACGGCGCCTCGAGGAATGTGCTTTCCCACGTGGCGCGGTATTCGACCGCAAGGCCGCGCCAATACAGTCCGACGATGACGCCGATGCCCAGCGCGGCTGCGGCCAGATGCAGCACGCGCGCCGCGCGCATTGCATAAAGCGGCGCCGACTGGTCAATCCAGGCGTGCGCGAACGCCGCCATTGCACGCACAAGGGGATCCGTGACACCCCCGGGAAGTTCGCGTGGACGGCCGCGGCTCGCGGCGAGCCGGACCACGGCACGACGAAAGGGCCCCATGGGACTCGCTGCGCCGTAGCGCGTGACAAATCCGGCGCCGAGCACCGCGTAGACGGCCAGATTCCACAACACCAGCAGCAACACCGGTGGCGCCAATACGTTGATCTGCTGCGTGCTTCCGAGGCGGTCCACTGCCACGCCGGCGACGAACGCGAGGACGACCACCGCCACGCCAAACCACGGCCGCCAGCGCCACGCGCAGACCATCCCCGGCAATGCACTCTTGCGCGCAGCCAGCCGTTCCAGCGTCAACGACGCGCGGCGGGCAAGGAAATCCGCCGGGATGGCATGCTCGCCAACCACCTGTGCCGCAGCACGGCTGGCCCAGGCCCGGTCATCGTCGGACCACGCCGCGCGCGCGCGATCCGCCTCTTCCAGCGCCCGCACGGCCATCACCTCCATCGCGCTGCGTTCGTCCATGGCCGCCATGCTACCGCGATGAGCGGGCGCCAACATGTAGCGCAGGCAATCGGCGCGAACGCAGGAACTCGGCCGTGGACTTCTAACAGGCCGGTGGCAGCGGGGCGCGCGCCCGGTCAAAGGCCCGGGATCGCAACCCGAACCTGCAGATACTTTGCCGGTTTGGAAGTGCTGAAGGGTTTTGCGGGGCGCACGCTGTATGCGGCGGCGTGACTACGCTAGCAGGAGCACTGTCAAATCGGCATAAACGGGCAAATTGGCCGGCTGATGCAAACGTAGCCTCACTCGCACACCTTGGCGTTGCCCGCCCAACGTCCGCCACTCCTGGCCCCCCCTTGGCAAGCCTGAAGT
>Ga0163148_10007255_pt1 | contig 10481 bp, 7 predicted proteins | sample OliLakLV19MP7P2_FD_148606 | JGI IMG/M metagenome (GOLD analysis project Ga0163148, IMG submission 148606) | Freshwater microbial mat bacterial communities from Lake Vanda, McMurdo Dry Valleys, Antarctica- Oligotrophic Lake LV.19.MP7.P2 | ecosystem: Environmental > Aquatic > Freshwater > Lake >... | reverse complement strand
GACTTGGTTCACGTGATTATCTGTCATGCTAAACCATAAGGGAAGTCTAACCAAACGTTCACTGACCGTTTCAGTGTGGACTAAATCGGCGGCGGGTCGCCCATATTTTTTGCCTGCTGGAGAAGAGTGCAGCGGCACGTAATGAAATACGGTGTAAATGCCTTGCTGTTTCAATGCTTCGATAAAGGCAGTTCGGATTGCCAAATCAGGCAAGAGTAGATAATACATGTGAGCATTATGTTGACAATCCTGCGGCACAATTGGCCGGCGAAGCTTGTTTTGGGTTTCTAAATCGGTAAATGCTTGATGATACTGATGCCATATTTCTAGTCGGCGTTGGGTAATGCGATCGCACGATTCTAACTGTGCCCATAGAACAGCCGCATTTATATCACTAGGTAGATAGGAAGAACCAACATCCACCCAAGTATATTTATCGACTTGACCTCGAATAAATTGGCTGCGATTCGTTCCCTTTTCCCACAAAATTTCTGCTCGTTCTGCCCAGCCAGGGTAGTTAACTAATAGTGCGCCGCCTTCGCCGGATGTGAGATTTTTTGTCTCATGAAAGCTGAAAGTTGCCAGTTCTCCAAAGCTACCAAGCGGCTTGCCTTTATAAGTGGATGCAATTGCCTGGGCAGCATCTTCGACGACCCAAAGCCGATGCTGTTGAGCGATCGCCAAAATAGCATCCATCTCGCAGGCGACCCCTGCATAATGAACTAACGCGATCGCCTTCGTCTTTTCAGTAATCGCCGCCTCAATTTTAGACTCATCCAAATTCAGCGTATCCGGGCGAATATCGACAAACACAGGGATCGCTCCACGCAGCACAAACGCATTAGCTGTAGAAACAAACGTGTAGGAGGGCATGATCACCTCATCCCCCGGCTGCAAATCCATCAAAATTGCTGACATCTCCAGTGCCGCCGTGCAAGAGGTTGTTAGAAATGCCTTGCTGCATTGGGTGTTTGTTTCTAACCAGGCGTGACACTGTTTGGTAAATTTTCCGTTACCGGAAAGATGCCCACTCTCAAGCACCTGCTGGATAAACAGGATTTCATCCCCAACAATGGGGGGGCGATTAAAGGGAATTACTTGGTGCATTCTAAAATAATGTGGGTGTAAGGAATGCGTAGCAAGTCATGACGGATACTAGCAACGACATCCTTTGAGAATACCTGAGAAACAATTTTTGTGTAACCAGCCTGATCGCGAACATTTTGCCCGCGATCGCGCTTCAACAAATGGTGGGCAATCGGGGATTGTCCTGGTAGATAACAGCCATCTAATGTAATAAACCGACCTTTTGGCTTAAGCGCTGCTTGGGCTAATTGACAGAGTTGCAATGCTTCCATATCGCTAAGATGATGTAAAACCCCAATTGCTAAAACAAGGTCAAAATAGCCAGGATAGGTTAACGTTTCGGCACTAACCCGATTGCGATAGAATGTTACGCGATCGCCATATTGCGCTTGAGCCGCCTGAATATATTCCTCGCTGGTATCAAAGCCTACATATTCCACGTCTGGCAATTAAGGAAACTTGGTTATGATTTCCAAGGATTCTTTCAGGCGTGCATATAGTTCATATAGGAACTAAACTAGCGGTTATACTTTCGCCCTATTCTGCTCCCAAAAACTCTAGATAGCCATTGCTTAATTCTTTTACCGCTAAGTCATAAAGCTGTTTGCCATGTTCGGGAGTTGCCAAAGCTGGGTTAGAACCCATGCGACCATCAGGATAGCGACGGCGAAAATCTGCGGCTCCATAAATTCGGTGGTCTTTAGAAACGTCTGGGTCTAGAGTAGCCTGCTTAATCGCTTCTGGGTAGATGTATTGCGTTAAAGCCACTTCGCTAGGGGTTGCATGGGAGCCTTCTTGATCGCCATACAGTCGTTTTGCCAAACTGTAAACAGAACCGCACATATACCAATTGCTGACCTGACAGCGTACCTGATCGGCGTTCGCTACGTTCAAATCAGCCAACGTGACATAGGTTTCAGCAAAAGCAGCCTTTAAAGTTGCCACATTACCGCCATGCCCATTGATAAAGAAAAATCGGGTAAAACCTACCTTTGCCAAGCTGGTGATTATGTCTCGAATGACCAAAATCAATGTGCTAGGACGAAGGCTGATGCTGCCAGGAAAAGCCGTGTGATGGAGCGCCATGCCCACATTCATCGTAGGAGCCACGATCGCTTGGGTCGCTTCTCCCACCCCACGAGCGATCGCCTCCGCACAAATCGCATCAGTACCGATTAATCCAGTGGGTCCATGCTGTTCAGTCGAGCCAATCGGAATAATAATCCCCGCCGACTGCGCTAGATAGGCTTCAACTTCTGTCCAGGTGCTTAGATGCAACAACATTACTTTTCAATCCTTACATTATTAATTCTTATATTTAGCCTTCTATATTATGAGCAAAGTCGGATTTTGCCGATTATTATAGGGTCTTAAATGGTCAATTAAAGACAAACCGCTTAATAAGCTGACATTTTTCTAAGGAGTTGAATGCGTACGAGTTCACTTAACAAAGGCTAGAATAGTTGGTACAATCTGATACTTAAGATGGTCAGATTGGCAAATACTGTCAAGGTTCGTTTAATTGCTGGATAGTGGGTCATCAAAATAATGTCCATCGGGTGTTGAGTCATTTATGCCTCATTTACCTAATGGATGTTTAGCCAAAGCTTCAGTACCAAATTACCTCTCGATAAAGGTTTGCTCTTGCCTACCAACCAAAACGTTTCTACCAATGTATTTGCCTTGTCACAAGTAATGATTTTAACGCTGCTTTTCTTCCGAAAACACCTTAAAATTCTCAACGCCTCTAGGAACGCTACAGATTGGTGTTCAGACTTTCGACAATTTTTTTGGGAATTAAACGCATTTTTCACAGATCAGATTTTAAGCAGGAGTTGCATATGATATCTGCTTAAGTTTGAAGTGTAGTGTGCGATCGCCTCCGATTGCCACCTACAGGCAAATCAAAAAAATGGTTTTTAACCAGAAAGTTTTCTGCTCGTCTGTGAAATATTGATAACTAAGTGTTCAGGAGAAGCAACCATGCTACATCGCAAGATCTATCAGCTCTGTTGTGATGGTCGTGAAGTCTGGATTTTCTTGCGAGATCAGCAGCGCTGGATAGAACGAGCCCGCATCCTAGATATCGAAGGGGATTTGGTGACTCTGCGCTACGAAACTGATGAAGAAGATGAGAATTGTTCTTGGGAAGAAATGGTGCGGCTAGAAAGCATTGGCGCTGTTACCCAAAAATTGGCATCGGTGCCGAAAGGAGATATAGAGCCGCTTGTTTCTGATGATTGCCCCGAAGCGGAACAAATCCCTAACAATCGCTTTCCAGACACTAACCCCGAATAACTGCTGCTCAAATCAATGGGTCATATCTAATTGCAGCGATCGCGTTTCATAACAGAAAGCGATCGCTGTATTTTTTAATATTTGTTTCGCTAAGCCAATATATGTCTTAAAGAATTATTAGCCGCTTACAGCCGCAATGATGAGGCAGCAAAAAGAATAATCTAATAAATCGAGCGCAAGGGGTCAAAATCCGGGCAGTTAATTGCCTCTTCGGTTAGCGCTTTAGATGGATGTACCGTACATTTGAGCTGATAATTACTCGTAAAAAAAAGACAGTTTGAGCAAGGAATTCGATGCATTTTTCGCGTTATTAGCGCCGCATCTCTAACTGCCGTCCACAGATTCCAACCTATTAACAAAACAATAAGCCAAGCTGTAAAAAAACAGAATGGCACCAGAATTGGCTGAATTGCTTCGATAATTGGTTTGAGAATTTGAAACACCGTAATTACCAGGTAGTAAGAAATTAATAAATATCATCAATCAGCTAATGATTATTGGCGTTGCAAAATGTGAGGATGATCTACCCACTCTGTGGTAAGTCAGCTATGGCTCGGAAGCCTTCTCTTTAAGAGGATGGCTTAAGAAGCACATTGTCCTACTGAGTTAAGCGAAGCGCAAGAATCTAGGGTTTCCAGCGATCTGGCGAGATGCTTCACTTCATTTCATGCCGTAGTGCTTTGAACCGCTTCACCAACAGCATGACTCTGACTTCTCAGCGATTCTGTGAGGAAAAGGACTCTAAAAATCCTGTTCCTAACGCCTAGTTGAATGGAATTGGAAAGAAAATCTTCAAACAAACATTAAGTATTTGTAATAATTAAAGCCTGATCACGCTTAATTTACGTATCTCTAAAGAAAGATTAGTTACTCTGGTAATGGCACATTTTTATCGTTGTGATCGTAGCGCTCCATGAAAGTATCCCTATCATCTAACCCCGCTCAATCTCGACAAGTTCGGCAGCAATTAGCAAACCCAGATGAGTCATTGACTTATGAGTTGGGCAAAGCGGTTCAGGAATTACCTCCGCTCTACACTCGTTTGCTAGCAATCACCATTAGCGTGATGGTTTTTGGAACTATCGCTTGGGCATATTTCAGCAAAGTTGATGAAGTGGCTGTAGCACAAGGTGAGTTGATTCCTTCTGCCCAAGTGAGACCCGTGCGATCGCTAGGAAGCGGTTCGATTCAACAGGTTTATGTCAAAGAAGGCAAGAGTGTTAAAAAAGGCGATATTTTGCTAGCCGTTGAGCCTGAAAAAACGAAAGTCATTGATGCCGATATTGCCCGCCTCGAAAAAACTTCCAAGCTGATCCAAGACGATCTCAATCGCCTAGAAGCGGAGCGATCGGGAAATGGGCGAACTGGAACTGCCATTCAAGATGAATTTTTGAACGCTCGGCTTAAAGCGTTCGATGAACAGAAAGCAGGCGCTGAAGCCGAGGCTAATCAGCAAACTGCCGCGATCGGGGAAGCCAGAACCCGCCTTTCTAGACTGGAAGAAAATTTGGTCAACGCTCAAGAAAATCTTAGAAACGCCGGAAAGAATTTAGAAAACGCGCAGGAGCAAGAAAGAGGTTTACGAACTTTGCTGACGGATAAAGCAGTTCCTCGACTGGAATATATTCGGGCGAAAGATAACGTGACCAATGCGGAAGACAAAGTTGTTTCTGCACAAGATAAAGTCGTTTCAACTCAAAAAGAACTCGCAGGACAGCTAGATCGCATTCGTCAGTCAGAGCAAGGCTATCAAGCGGCGAAAAGTAAAGCCAATGGACTTGCCTCTCAGCGCCAAAGCGAAATTCTCACAACGCTGACCAAGCGCAAAGAAGAGATTGCTTCTACGAAGGGGCAACTAGACCAATCTAGAAAACAACGAGAGTTGTCGAAGATCACTGCGCCCTTTGACGGTACGGTTTATTCGGTCAAGGCAACCAGAGGACCCGTGCAGCAGGGTGAAGAATTACTTTCAATTTTGCCTAAAGGAGAAGAAGTCGTTTTAGAAGTCAAGGTTTTGAACCGTGATATTGGATTTATTCAAGCGGGGCAACCAGTTAAGGTGAAAATGGCAACGTTTCCTTTCCAAGAATTCGGCATTGTGGAAGGCACTGTGATGAAGGTCAGCCCCAACGCGATCGTTGAAAAGGATCAGAATGGTCAATCTCAAGGACCTGTTTTTCCCACGCGGATTAAGTTGAAGCAGCAGGCGATCGATGTCAACGGCAAGAAAGTAGAACTTACCCCAGGGATGTCAGCAACTGGAGAAATTGTCACACGCAAAAAGTCGATTCTCACCTTCTTAGTAGAGCCTGTAACTCGCCGATTTAGTGAAGCCTTTCAGGTGCGCTAGGTTTTCTTACAGCAAAATTTCGATGGTGCCCTGCTGTCCATCTATGCGAATCAGTTGCCCATTCTGCAATTGTTGAGTGGCATTCTGCACATCCATCACGGCAGGAATCCGATATTCTCGCGCCACGATCGCCCCATGGGAGAGCCGCCCTCCAACCTCAGCAATTAAACCACCCGCTCGCGCTAACAAAGGTGCCCAGCCAGAATCAGTGTAAGGAACCACGAGAATCGTATCTTTGCCAATATCGGAAACTGCCTCTAAAGTCATCACGATTTTCACCCGTCCCTCGACGATTCCAGCGCTAGCACCAATTCCCTGAAGTTGCCGAGCGGTTGATCTTTTGCTGAGCGTTGGCACGGGAGGCGCATTGCCGTAAACCAAAAAAGGAACAGAGGGCAACGCGCGATCGCGCTCTAATTGCGATCGGCGCTGAGCAATTAAATCATTTATATTCACCTCCAGCATCGGCTCTTTGGGTTCAATCAATTGCCGTATCTGTTGAATTTCTAGATAAAAAATGTCGCCCGGTTGCAATAACCGTCCAGTGTTGAGCCATTGCTGCTCCAACGCCACAAAGCTCCAACGTAGTTCAGCCAGCAACCGACTATAAATTTCAGTGACTCGACCTTTGATATTCATCCGGCTCTGAACCGTGTGCGCGAACCCTTGAAGCTGAGTAGGTGCCGGGGGTGCAGAGGTTGGAGCAATGCAAAATTGAGTAAACAATTCACGGATAGGTGTGGGTGATTCCTTCCAAGTGGGCACTGCAATATCTGTGCCTACTTCACTCAGGTAGCCATATTGCTCTAGTAACTGGTCAAATTTCGCAAGAATTATTTGCCCGTCAGGTGTTGAATTCAGCGCTTCAAACAATTCTGTAGCGGAACAGGACGCAGCCTCGGCTAGCGGTTTAGGCAGAATTGATCGAGCGGAATCAGCCAGTGCTTGTAGCGATCGCAGGGCTGCAATTTCTGGAGTCGCACTGTTGTCTAACTTGACATCATCCACCTTAAATAATGCTTTTCGTAAAGCAGCACTGAGCGGAGCCAAAATACTGTAGTACGTCGCTGATTTCAGCAACTCTAGAGTAGAGTCGATTCGGTTCAATAACTCAATCTCGGTTAAGTTTTCAGCAGGCTGCTGAGCGAATTCAATTAAAGCAGGAGTTATTTGCAAGCGATCGCACTGGGAAAAATCTTTCACCAAACTCAATTCACGCCCTAACAATCGCATCAGTCCAATCGAATTTCTGAGCGTGGAAACCAACGGCGGCTTGCTAAATTTGGCACCTTTCGTTAGAAACTCCAAGCTTTCCGGTGGCAGCCCCATTTGCCGGAAAATTTGCCCTAGTAGAGATGCATTGAAATAAGCACGAGAATAATGTAGTGTCGCCGTCTCATCAAAATTCAAGCCATACGATCGCTTGCCCAAAACCAGGGTAAACAGATTACCCCAAACGCCACAGGTCAACGGACGATTAATCGACCAGGTGAGGGGACAAATCAACCCCGGAATCACTTCTGCGGCTATCTTCCGGGTCCAAATAGGCAACAGGGTTGTAATCGGACGAGTTTGTAATAGCCAGAGAGTTTGCCCATCATAGCTCCACTCTATATCTTGAGGAATGCCCTGGTAATAAGCTTCCAATTGTCTTGCCCAGTAGGCAACCTGCTGAATAATCCGAGGCGGCACTTCTCCAGCCCCCTCCACTTCCAAAATCAAATCATCTGGCATGATCCAGAGTTGTGAACGGGTGGGCGATCGCCCGATTCGTGAAACGATCCCCACAGGAATCGCTGACTTTTCATTTCGCTGCAACACACCATCTTCCACAAACACGCGATAGGCTTCTGGCGTTAATCTGCCAGAGACGACCTGAGTTGCACCGCCAGATAATGCTTCAACTACAACCATTTCACCACTTTGAAGCATGGGATCGCGGCTAAAAGCGACTCCTGAAAAGACTCCGCAAATCTGCTGCTGAATTAGAACCGCCATGGAACTTTCCAGCACCCCTAAATCTCGCCGATATTGGGTAGCAGTAGATCGGTTATAAGACTCAAAGCAACGATTAATCGCAGGCTGTAGCCCTTCACGTTTTGTAATGTCAGCAATACTCTCATATTGCCCAGCCGCAGACGCGCCCTCAGAATCCTCCCCGATCGCAGACGATCGCACAATCAAAGGAAACTGAGGCGATGGATTTAATCCCTCAATTAAAGGTTGCGGATCATCCCCTACCGCCAACACCCAGCCCATGGGCACTGGATAGCCCAATTTTTTAAGATGAGCCAGTGTTGCTGCTTTTTGCCCATACTTATTGACATCTAAAAAATCATCCAAAGAGCGGATGGCACGGCGTTGGAATGGATCTTTCAATGAATCTCCTTGAAAAAACTTAAATGCACCACGAGAACTAGCCTGCACAGACTGTGAATTAAGACTCAGATCATCAGGAATTTTGGTATAAATCCAGCCCAGCAGGAATGCCAAAAACGCCGTAGCAACAATTAAATCTGGCTGCTCTGGACGCAATAAAACAGTGGCTAGAATCAACAAACCTAAAACGCCAAACTGAGCCTGTTTGCGATCGCGCAAAACCGTAAATCCAACGCCACCCACTAAACAGACAAGACCCGCAACAACCGGATCATGAACAAAATAGCCCCAGACTACATTGGTTGTTCCCGCACCGCCACTAAACCAATAACGCCCCATCACAAGCGCAATCAATGCCATAACTTCCCACACTTGATCAGTAGGAAAAAAGAATCTTGCTAGTAAAACAGCAGCAATTCCCTTCAAAGCTTCCGAACAAACTGCCAATATCCCTGCAAAACGCCCACCATGGTAAAAAGCGGCAGATACGCTAACATTGCCAGTGCCCAGCGTTCTTAAATCTTTTGCAAAAAAGATAGTCGTAAGCCCACGAATCAGTGGAAGCCCGCCCAATAAAGGACAGACAACAAAAATAACTAAAGCGCCCCAAACTTGCATCAGCGTCATCAGCCTATTTAATCAAAGCTTTCGATCTACATGGCGCATCCAAACAAATAGCGCTTTTCCCTTAGCACACTAACTTGCTTTTCGGCTCCAAGCCTTCTGCATCGGCTATTCTCGACTTGCCATCAACTCAGGTCTATTTTGAGTTCCAGGCAAAACCTTTGCATCTCCAGTTTCGATATATCCCACATAAGATGCACCAGCCTCAATATCGAGAGAATTTGCAACTACATCGCCTTCCAAGCGAGCAGCACGGCTAAGAGTCAACCGCCCTTGGGCTACAACCCTAGCTTTAATGATGCCATGCACAACCAAATTACGAGCGCGGACTTCGGCTCCTTCCACAAGACCTGATGCAGAAATTTCCATATCACCACTAACATCCACTGTGCCATGAACAATTCCATCCACTCGAAGATCTCCATCCACATGAAGATTTCCTTGAAATTCACTATTTGGAGCCAGATAAGTCAGCGAGGTCGTAACTTTACTTTTACCCTTATTAAACATAATCTTCTCCAAATAAACGCGAAAGCGTTGGTTGAGGTAAGCAACTAGATTATTGTGTTTATCCATCTATTCTGATGATTCTCAATATCACTCGCTATCCCATGATGTAATACGTATACAAAAAGTATTCCGCAGCTTTTAAAGAACTTTCAAATAAAAATTGTCGGATTTTCTTATCTTTAAGAGAATGTTACAAGATTACTAATAAATTTAGTAGAAAGTAGCAAACAAGTTTATTTATTAAAAGTAATAAGCCCTCCCCATTCCGGGGAGGGCTTAAATCATTCAACTGGTGGAGTCAAAAGACTAACCGTTGATTGCAGGTGCCACTAGAGCAACTGGAGTCGCTTCGCCAGCAGCCAAGTCTAGAGGGAAGTTGTGAGCGTTGCGCTCATGCATTACTTCCATTCCCAAGTTAGCGCGGTTCAATACATCTGCCCAAGTGCTGACCACTCGACCCTGGGAGTCAATGATCGATTGGTTGAAGTTAAATCCGTTCAAGTTAAATGCCATGGTGCTGATGCCCATGGAGGTCAACCAGATGCCAATGACGGGCCATGCACCCAAGAAGAAGTGCAAGGAGCGTGAGTTATTAAACGATGCGTACTGGAAGATCAACCGTCCGAAGTAGCCGTGCGCTGCAACGATGTTGTAGGTCTCTTCTTCTTGACCGAACTTGTAGCCGTAGTTCTGCGATTCGGTTTCGGTGGTCTCACGGACCAAAGAAGAGGTGACCAATGAACCGTGCATTGCACTGAACAAGCTGCCGCCGAATACACCTGCTACGCCCAACATGTGGAAGGGGTGCATCAAAATGTTGTGTTCCGCTTGGAAGACAAACATAAAATTGAAGGTGCCGGAGATGCCGAGGGGCATACCATCAGAGAAAGAACCTTGTCCGATGGGGTAGATCAAAAACACTGCGGTCGCTGCTGCAACGGGTGCTGAGTATGCAACACAGATCCAAGGGCGCATTCCCAAACGGTAGGAGAGTTCCCATTCCCGTCCCATGTAGCAGAAGATGCCGATCAAGAAGTGCAATACAACCAGTTGGTAAGGTCCACCGTTGTATAGCCACTCATCCAAGGATGCCGCTTCCCAAATAGGATAGAAGTGCAAGCCGATCGCGTTAGAGGAAGGAACGACTGCGCCGGAGATGATGTTGTTGCCAAACATCAAGCTACCTGCAACAGGTTCACGGATGCCGTCGATGTCTACGGGAGGTGCGGCGATG
>Ga0163148_10007249_pt1 | contig 10489 bp, 4 predicted proteins | sample OliLakLV19MP7P2_FD_148606 | JGI IMG/M metagenome (GOLD analysis project Ga0163148, IMG submission 148606) | Freshwater microbial mat bacterial communities from Lake Vanda, McMurdo Dry Valleys, Antarctica- Oligotrophic Lake LV.19.MP7.P2 | ecosystem: Environmental > Aquatic > Freshwater > Lake >... | reverse complement strand
ATGGGAATGTATTGCAACCAGATATACTTTTCTTATCAAATGCAAAACTGAATATTGCTCAATCAAAGCGAATAAATGGCTCACCAGATTTGGTAGTAGAGGTGCTTTCTGAGAGTAGTGCCTATTTTGATTTCAAAAAAAAGAAAGCCATATATGAGCATCATAGCGTGAAAGAATATTGGATAGTAGATGCGCAAACAAAATCTATAGAAGTATTGGAAAATAGCATTACAAACGGCTTTGTATTAATTGGTGTTTTTAACGAAGGAAAAGTATTCCAATCTAATCTTTTTATAGAATTTAAGCCCAACCTTGTTGATGTTTTTATCTAATGAGTTTCGGAATGATTTATTCTGATACCACGGCTTTACAGAAGCAATGAATCTATTCGATGGGCTTGCACGAGATGCTGCGACTCAGACCAACTAAATACCGTAAATCGCCCATCTTGCGAAGCTACCAAAGCAATAGAGTCGTGCTGGTCTTGCACAAATTGGGCAGCCGACAAATGCCTTGTGCCACCTGACTGAGCTGGAAATACAATAGAAGCCTCGCCCCCATTGATTGGCTCAGTCACTACCATTTGCTCAACCAATGGCTTGTTGTAAGCCCGGTATATTTTCTCGCCAAAAGCCAACACTTCATATTTGTCGTTCATTACTATGGCACCATCTATGGCGGTAAGCCCCGCTACCAGCTCTACCTCACGGCTCAAATCGGTTTGCCATTTGGTAATGTCTCTTTCCACTTCAGGTTGAAGCATCAAATCTGCCAACCCCGAAAAAGCTGGGTTTATAGAATAGTGCAAAGGATGCCTGATAGAATCTCTCCATTGCTCAGAATCTGCAGGCACAATGAGCAAAGTACCACCCCGCTTGTGTGCTCTAATAGAAACAGCTAACTGCAACATCAGATTTATGGGTTCGCTAAATAGTGAAGGGGAGGTAAAATCAAGCAGCGACATTATCAGCGTAGGGAAATCGGGTTTTTTAGACTGATGGTCTTCTACAATTTTAATTTCATCTCCCGTAAGCACCGCTATATTTGAAAATTTGCCAAAGCCATCTGTTCTGCGGTGTTTTACTACTACAAGGCCAGGCTCAGAAACATCAAGAACGAAACAGAAATTGGGTATGGTAGCCGTAGCTCCCCAAATGTAAAGGATATTATCTTTGCTCCATACGCCCAAATGCACGCCAGAACGCTCGAAACCTGGGGCAATCTTAGTGAGTGTTTCGGGGCTGAGTGGAATTTGCTTTGAAAACATGATGGGCATTCCTGCTTGGTCTGGAGATAGATAAGCCAATGAAATGCGAGGTGAATGTCCTTCTTCTTTTCTCAGACTAGTCCAGAAAGCCGCATCAATAATGGCTTCAATCTCATCAGCTTTTGGTATTTGCACGCCATGGTGTACGCCTTCACCTTGGGCATTTGCACGGTGGTTTTCAAATATATTTTCTATAGTTGCTGCTACTATTTTTGCTGCTTTATAGGTTGGTTCGGTTTGCATAGGGGCTTGGTTGTGATTTACAATTCTAAGCTCAACATATTGTTTTTAAGCTTTTTGCAAGATAACATACTTGAAGTTAAAAAAGTGTCAGCATAAAATCTTTTGTATTGATGTCAAAGATTACAAGTTAGCAAAACTTATAGCTATTGGAATTGCCAATGTAAGTACCTAACAGCTACTTTTCCCCGTTTGCCTTGTACTGGTTTACAGGTTTGAACTGCTCTTTTACAATAATTGGATAACCTTGCTGCTCCAATTTGCTTTTTATTTCGTTGGCCTGAAGATCGTTTGCGGTGCCGAATACAATAATTCGATGCAACTTGTAGTTAGCGGAAGATTTGAACTTAGAGGCTATATCATTGCTCATCACAGATTGCACGTAGGTGTCGAATCCATCGGTTTTGAGCTTGTCCATCAAGTGATATACGTTGTCAAGGTTGCGAAATGCACCCACTTGATAGCCGAACCCCACGAGGGTAGTAGCGTTACCATCAACAGAATAGAGTTTATACATCTCCATATCGCTATTTAGGGCTATGGGATCGCTATTTAGAGGAGCTATTTTGCCTACAGAGGCCAACAAGGCATCTACTTGGGCTTTGTCGGCAATGCGAGGCTGATAATTGATAGAGCGAACCAAAGGATTGGGCTTCCCAGAGGCTTCGGCAGCTGCAAGCTGCTGTTGTAGTTTCTTATCGCCAATCTCATACACTACATCACTATTGTCTGACTGGCGATCAATGAACTTAAATGAGCCATCTTCGTTGGGAATAGAGTGATCGATTACTCTATTATATCTATCTACCAAATCTAAATTAACTTTATAGGCAGCAACTGTAGGATCGGTAAGCTCCATTTTACCCATCATCAACCTTGTAGCATCTTTTGGCTTGGTGGCTGCATCTATATAAGGTATATTTTCCTGTTTGATAATGTGGCTGTTGTTATCTATTACGCTATAGCCCATGCGAGACTGTACTTTTGCAGAACTAACTTCATAAATTACCTTATAATTGCCTGGTTTAAGATTTTTAAAGGCAAATTGACCTTCTTTTGTGGTAGTAATCTTAGATTTTACCATCTTATTATCAGCATCAACAAGCATTATTTGCACATTTTCTTTGGGTAATGTAGCATCTTTGAAATCTACAAATCCAGAAATATTGTACGCAAGACTATCGGAGGCAGGGGTGTATTCTTCATTACCTTGGGAAATAACTTCGGTGCCAGGGCTATTGATTTGATAGCTAATATTTGTAGATTGAGGGCATGGGGGCTGTACTTCAAAGGCTACATTGTAGATGCCTTTGCCTAAATTGGTAAAATTTACATTGCCGTTTGCATCGGCCGAGGCTACTGCTATTTTATTTCCGAACTGATCGTAAAGAATAGCAAGGGTTTTACAAGGCCCCCCATCACTATCCATTATAATATTGAGCTCTCCATCATTTACCTGCACCTGCAAGCCATGCCGCAAGCCTTCTCGCAAGTTTACATCGAAGTGCCCCTCTCTACTTAGCATCTGTTGCGGCTCCGCGGTTATCTCTTCTGGGCTCAATAGCACGATAGCATCGGAAATTTTCACTGCATTGGTATCGATTTCAAACTTCATTCGCTTAAATAGCTTCATGTTAATTCCCCCTCTAAAAGAAATATACTGTAATGCAGAGGAATTGTCGGGGTAGGCATCTTGTAGGAGAGTGCTGGAGCCAAAACTTGTTTGAATTACACCTTGTAAAAAGATTGATACCTTTCGTGTAGCCCTTACTTCAATACCTGCACCGGCAATGGGGCCAAACATAGGAGCAAAATAGAGGTCTAGCTTATTAAAACCTTGCACATTTTTTTCAACTGGAAAGCTGCCTACGGAATCCGGAAAGGTTTCTATTACTTGCGAGTTCCTATTGAGGTTGATGAAGGATACATTCACACCTGCAACTACATAAGGATTGACACGAAGCCTGGGATTTAGCAAATACATCTTGCCTAACACACTTAAGCCAATGGCATTCAGAGAATTGATACTGCGAGAGGTGATAAGAAAGTTAGCATCGGCACCGAAATACACCCTGCGTTTGTATTTATACCATGCAGCCATACCCAACATGGGTGCGGGAGCGTACCCCTCAAAAAGATTTTTCGGCACTCCAAGGTTGTTGAAATTGACTTTGGCAGGGAATACACCTACACCAATGTAGGGGCTAAGAGAAAGCTTTCTTTCTATCTTTTCAGTGATAATAATTTGAGCGTAGGCTTGGCTAATCGCTAAAAATATAGTTGTAGCGATGCTTATTACTAATATGTTTGCCCTAAACTTCAATATAATTACTTTACAAATGCCTTTTATTATATTTACAAATATAAGATAACTGTTGTAAACAGTAATAGATCATAGTTTTTAGGTTTGAATTTGATTTTTTCCGTTGACTTTAGCCAACGTTGTAGGCAATAGTGATTACTATGCATGCCTACATAAATGTATTATGGTTCGCATAAGCTGATAGGGACAATAATACAATCGTCTGAGGCGAGGATTACACTACCTGTCCATGAACATTTGCCGCTACGGGAGCTTATAAAGTAATTGTATAAGCCTTTATATCTGGTAACGGTAAGAGCATTGGTCTTACTATCGGCACAAGTGAAAGGCAAGCGACTTGCTGTAATGTTACCAATGGTATCTACCTCGTTTAATTTGACGGTAAGTGGAAGTAAAGTATCGTTTATGGCAGTAGTATAGAATGATATAGTACCACTCTCACACTTGCTAAGATTAACAAGCCTTACTTCACCCTTCACTACATTGATAGTATCGGCCCATACACAACCATCGGTGCTTTTGGCATAGTAGCGATAGCGGCCGGGGTCGCGGTATAGGGTAATGGTGTTCTGATTTTGAGCGGTAGGGGCATTGCTAAAGCCATAAACGCCTGTAAGGGTGTGTAAACTCGCATTTGTAGTACTAATAGTAGATACGCTAATGTTAATTGGCAGCTTATTAGGCACTGTAGTATAGAATATAATATTGCCATCATCGGGAGTAATGGTAACCCTGAGAAACAATGTCTGCCTTTCTTTCAAATCTTCGCCTGCAATATAGCCACCCAAGGAAATATTGCTTAAGTTAGCAAAGCGTACATTGTCGAACTTGGTAATGAGAATGTAAAATTCTTTTCCTGCCCTCAGCTCTATACTTGCTTTGCCATCTTGATCGGAAGTGGCGGTAGTAAATCTATTTGCTCCATAGTTTTTTGTAGAAATGGCATTGGCGTAATCAACATCATTCTCATACACAGATATGTTGGCCCCAGTCACTGTATTGCTATTTTCATCTATTACAGTAAAATTGATGGTGGGGTTAACAATAAAGTTCTGTTCTTCTTTCTTACAGGCGGAAAATGTAAAAATTATTAAAAGAGATGTGAAAATTTTTCGCCTAGCCCACATTGGAGTGGGTGGCAACACTAGGTTAGAGATAAATTTAGTAAAACGGGTACGTATACTTTTAATCATATTATACTATTCGAAGATTAAGCCTTTGTCCGACTCCTTGTTTCCATCTACAACTCTCAGTGTGTACCTACCTATAGGAAGATCGGCTTTGCTGTATACAAAATTTAGTTTTCCTTCTGCATTGGCAATGCTTCGTGTATCGACCAACACGCCTTTTACATCGTAAATATTGAATACAACGGTGTTTTTAAAGGGCGATTCATATTCTATATTGAGCTTATCTCTACTCGGAATAGGAAATACTTTAAGATTATGGGCATTGTATCTGTTGTGTTTGGTAATAATGATGGTATTGTCTGTCTGTTCAAAATCGTGTTTGCTTATAGATTCGAGGCCTACATTATTTACAGTATAATAGGGAGAATAGGAGATGCATTGATCTTCAGTATTGATACTTACATAATAAGTACCATTGTAAATAGGCTTGTATTCACGGTTGGTTTGCCCTACAATTGCCCTATGAATATTGTCTGATGGCGTAATTACATACCATTGGTAGCTAAATGCCATGCTCGACTCTAATAAAGTATCATTTGCAGTGCCTCCATAGGCAGTAATTGTAGGTATAATATTTTTGCTACTCAAATCAACAGCCACCGCAGTTGCAGGCAGAACGCAGCCAGTGCTGTCCATAACTGTGGCAATGTAGTCGCCATTGGCTATAGGATAGTAGGCACTAGCTGTAGCATTGGCAATAAGGCTTTTGCCTATTTTCCAACTGTATCTGTCGAAGCCGGCAGTTACGGTAAGGGTGTAGGGGAGCAGACAGGAGGTTTGATTGAATGCAGATACGCTTGGAAAAGCTTTGCACATCATAGGCTGGTGAAAACCTTGGGTAAAATAGCCGGGTTGATTAAGACCTGTAAACACAATGGCTTCACCCACAGTCCACATGTAAGTAACATTGCTTACAGTGGCCTGATTCCCTGCCGAACCAATCGCATTAGGTGCTGATTTGGTTGTTTTATTGGGTTGCGAAAAGGCTGCACCGCTGCAAAAAAACACAAAAAAATAAAATGTCTTTAAAAACAAATGAATCTTTCTTAAGTTTGCAGGCGCTTCAAACCAACTTGCTAAATGGTTAACACAGGTATGTTGCTTAACTAGATTAGTAATGTCATAATTTAACACGCTCTTGTCCATTTTCACTCTGCTATATACAAGAAAAATATTTTCGTTTCACGCACGCCCATTTCCGATTTCAGTTGTGAAATCACCGATTTCACAACTGAAATATCACTTTTCTGGATTTGTAATCCTGAAGCCAAATAAGGGGGATTTCAAATCCTTTTTATCTGAATTCGACATTATAAATGTCGAATAGCTGTTTTCAAATCCTTTTTATCTGAATTCGACATTATAAATGTCGAATAGCTGTTTTCAAATCCTTTTTATCTGAATTCGACATTATAAATGTCGAATAACGCTTATAAACAAGTTGCAAGCTTTTTTGTGGTATTTGATTTTCATGTTTATTCGCATTATTTATAATTTCAAAGTATGTCAATTTTTTTTTACCTCAACAATACCCTTCCTTCACTTCCACCACCCACGCTTTCAAGCCAAATTCCTATACTTGCGCCTACGCTGGGGCTTGGCGTGCCTGTAGCAGCTTCACTAGTAGCTGAAGTAACAACATGCTGCCCAACTATACTAGCTCCTCCTATGTTCTTTACTCTTACAATACCACCTATGGCTACTTTGCAATTTGCACCAGCAGCACAAGTTTCAGTCAATACACCAATCACAGCATTATTAGAAGGTGTATTGGTTGCTGTAAAACTATTATCGCCTCCGCCAGCTACCACAATAGTGCCTGAAGTATAATTTGAACCTGAACCGTTTCTTAACCAAATTACAACATTAGATTCGGCAGTAACACTCCCATCTCCCAAGCCTACATCTCCATTTACTTGCAAAGTAGAAACAGGTTGATCATTATTCATGTTAACGCCAATTTTACCAGAATTATCAATAAACAACACATCGTTAGATGCAGTGCCATTATAGAATCGCAACCGTATGTCATTTTGATATGCGGTAATGGAATGGGAATTACCAAACACATCCCATTTCCAGCCTTTCGAAGTACCCTCATTAGCTCCTTGCCCTGCTAATCCTGAAGTCATGTAATCAATTTGTAATCTAGAATCTGAAATTCCGGATTGACCAAATATTATATTGCTGCCATTAGTTTCGTAGGTGTGAAAAAGTCCTTTTGGAATATTTGTACCAATCCCAATTCCACCAGTTGTACTCACAAATATTCGAGGTTGATTGCCAGTAACTATGGCTACAGGATAATCTTCGTTAGTACCGATTTTAGCATACCCAGTAGTGGTTACAAAAGGGAAGCCCGTAACAGTATTGCCACCTACATTCCAGTTGAAATTTTGGTTGTTGTTGTTGTTGTTTCCTTCTTTTATATCAAACTTAGAACCATCCCAAATGGCTACATCCTTTCTATCCAAATCCCAAAAGAACATCCCTTGGTCATCCATATTGAGCGAAGCAGTAAGCACTGCCATTTGCGCTGTGGTAACATACGGTACTACCATACCTTTGGTGCCATTATTTGAACTAACCCTAAATGCTTCTCTACCAGTAAAGGTAGATACACCAATGCCTACGGCACCCCCATTATAAAAAATAGCTCCTAAAGTGGTAGTTGTCCATTGGCTTGCAGCCACAGTGCCCATTCCCAAATTACCCAAGCCATCTACCGTAATTACTGAGCCTGAAACAGAAAGGTTTCTGATACGTGCATTGCCATTTACATCTAGCATGGCGGTGGGAGCGATGTTGATCCCTAGACCTGTGATGGCATTGCCCATCACAATTTGGTTGGAGCCTGTGGCGGTGGATGATGCACCTATGGCAACAGCATTAGTTAAATTATTTGCTGCAAAATCTACCCCATTACCTATGGCAATATTGTTGTTACCAGTAGTGTTTATTTGACCTGCACCACTACCTATAGCAATGTTGTTGTTACCATCTGAATTTGAAAATCCTGCCCCATTACCAATGAAATTATTATTAGAACCTGTTGTGTTAAAATTTCCTGCCTGTGATCCAAGAAAATTATTAAAATTACCTGAAATGTTTTGTTGCCCTGCACTAGATCCAAAGAAATTATTATTGGCACCAGTATTGTTTAATTGCCCTGCTCCACTTCCCAAGAAATTATTATTATTTCCATCAGAGTTTGTAAATCCAGCATTTAATCCTAAAAAATTATTGCCAGAGCCCGAAATATTAGAATATCCTGCATTGAATCCAAAGAAATTATTATTTACACCTGCGGTATTTGCAACTCCTGCTGTTAGTCCGAAGAAATTGTTATTTGAACCAGTGCTGTTATTAAATCCTGAACCGTTTCCTAAAAAATTATTATTTGCTCCTGTAGTGTTTGCTGCTCCAGCATTATTTCCTAAGAAATTATTGTCATTTCCTGTAGTAGTAGTGTTTCCAGCACTATTCCCCATAAAAATAGAATTGTTACCATTCATTCTCAAAGCAGTATTAGTACCAATCATATAAGCACCTGCTGTAGAGGCTAGTTGGATGTTGTCGGAGTTGTTGAGGGTGCGTATGTTGGTGCCTACCAATGTAAAGTTGGATGGAGAAACTGCGATAGTACCCATGCCCAACCTGCCAGCACCATCTACGGTAATTACACTTCCGCTTGCGCCTGTTAGGTTATTACCAATGATGGTGCCAAAGTAGCCAATGCCGCTTACGGAGCCATTGCCTTCCACGGTTAATCTTTCGTTGGGGGTAATATTATTTCCTATACCAATACCAAAGCCATTTATTTTAACGGCACTTAAAGCAGTAACAGGACCAGCATCGGTTCCACCAGCATTTGAAACAATAAAATCAAAAACACCAGCACCTACATCAAACCCAAGAACCCCTGCATATTGATTAGAAGAACCTGCTCCAAAAATATAATTACTTGCATTCCAATAAGCATTGAAGCCTATACCAGGAGAGCCTGAGTAAATGTATACTGGATTAACCTGACCAAATTTAGCGTGAGTAAGGTTGACATCTAGTGATACATCCAATGGGAATTGCGGATTTGTAATAGTGCCCAAACCTAAGAAACTATTGGTTGAAAGTTTGTTTAGAGGTTGAGAAACAAATTGATTGCTTGTGCTAGTAGGAAAAGTACCAATACCCAACCTACCAGTTCCATCTACGGTAATTACACTGCCGCTTGCACCTGTTAGGTTATTACCAATGATGGTGCCAAAGTAGCCAATGCCTGAGGTAGAGCTATTGCCTTGAACGGTTAATCTTTCGTTTGCTGTAATATCGGAACCTATCCCCACATTTCCTGCACTGTTCACTTTAAAATCATAACCAATACCATTACGACCAATACCAAAAAAATCATTATCACTTTGAGTAGGGAATTGGTTTAGACCAACTTGCCACCTCGAAGTAGCTCTATTGGTAGCGCTATTGTTGTACCTTCCACTTGAAAACTCAATATAATTTTGAGCTTGTGCAGTAGCATCTGTAGCAAAAAGAGAAGCTTGATTTGCGGTTTGGAAAACAGATAAAGAAGAACCAAACATTGTCCCGCTTACAGAGCTATTTCCCTGCACGGTTAATCTTTGACCTGGAGCCGTTGTGCCTATCCCTACATTTCCATCACCTTGAATACGCATCAACTCAACAGAATTGGTAGAAGAAGTGCCTGCAAAAAAACCATGATTGCCACCTGTTGAACCCACGGAATAATAAAGAGTTGCAGGTCTAATGCCAAATCCATAATTCTGAAACTCATCATTTCCATCTTCGTGAAGCACTATTTTACGGTTAGAATTTAAATTGGGAAATTGCAAAAGGGCATTGGGTGCAATCATACCTATACCTACAAAACTATCGGTATAAATACCTAAAGTGGTGGTAATCCATTGGTTTACACTACTTGCCACCGTTACAACTTGGCCATTGGCATCAATACCTAAGTTTGCAACGTTACCAGCTAAGCCACTCAAAGTCAAAGGCCCTGTAATGCGAGCATTGCCAACTACATCTAGCAAAGCAATAGGAGTTGTGGTTCCTATACCTACTAAACCTTCATCAAATATGGCGGCATAGTTAAAAGTAGCATCTCTTGCATGTGCTCTAATACCAATATTGGTAGTGGCAACTCTATTTGCCAAAGTATAGTATCCAATTTTAGTTGTGTTAGCTCCTAAAAGTGTCCCTCCTGTAAAATCACTTTTTACTCCCACAATCAGTGCTCCCAAACCCGATGCATTACCGCTTACGTTTGTTACTAAACTTAGACCAAAATCATTTGTACTGTTATCATTAACTGTAAAATTTGAATTCAACTCTACTCCTTTATTTGTACTTGAATTACCCCCTGTAGTATGGGTAAAATTTATTTGGGTTCCGATGTTTGTACCTATCGGAGCAGAACTATAATCATAAGAAAGAATG
>Ga0163148_10007247_pt1 | contig 10491 bp, 7 predicted proteins | sample OliLakLV19MP7P2_FD_148606 | JGI IMG/M metagenome (GOLD analysis project Ga0163148, IMG submission 148606) | Freshwater microbial mat bacterial communities from Lake Vanda, McMurdo Dry Valleys, Antarctica- Oligotrophic Lake LV.19.MP7.P2 | ecosystem: Environmental > Aquatic > Freshwater > Lake >... | reverse complement strand
ACCCAAGCCCCATGCGTATTGCTCTCCGCCGCATCCCCCACATCCCCCATCGCGCCTTCATGGGCCGCAACCTCATGGGCAACAACGTGCGGCACCAACTTGCTCATCTCAACGATCAGCGGAGCCAGATCGCGCAGATGGGCGAGGGCGAGGTGGGCGAGGTGTCGCTCGCGATGAGCGAGCGCCGCGGTGTGCAGGATCTCGTAGCTGATCGCGGCCAGACTGAGGGAGGCATAGAGGTCGCGCAGAAAGCGTGACGCATCGTGCTCGCGCAGGCGGGCGAAGAGCCCGCCGAGCGCGCCGGTGAAAGTGGCCACGGCGCGTTTGATGCCGCCTCCCACCGACCCGCCGATGCCACCGAGGTAATTCTCGAGCACCGCGACGTGATGCGCCAAGGTGCGCTCGCCGTGCAACAGCGCCTCGGCCGCCTCGGGCGCCGCCGCCACTTCATGATCTTTATGCCGACGCAGCAGGTCGAGGATATGCGTCTCGACTGCGAGCATCTCCTGCACGTGCTTCTGCAAACAGTCGAGGCGAGTGTCGTAGGCGACCATGGGTGCTCCGAGAGCCTGCCATTGTATCGCACACCGATCGGCCGGGTGGACGAGCAGCGTCCGCTTCCACGTCCTGCTACCACCCCAGGCAGCCTGTGTCGACCCGGTGGCGCGGTTGCGCCAGCCGCGAAGAAAGCCGATAGGATGGGCCAATTCGCCGCCGAGGAGCCGACATGGAACCGACCCCGCCCGCTGACGCCTTGACCCAGGGCGATCACCACCTGCGTACCCGCCGCGCCTTGCGCACGCTGGTGCAGTACGAGATCGATGTCATCAAGGCCTACGAGCACGCTCTGCGTCACGTCAGCGATCCCGAGGTGGTCGATACCTGGTCGCGGGCCAAGGCCGACAACGAACGCCATGTGCTGGAAATGTCCGAGATCATGCGTGCCCTGGGCGAGGCCCCGCCCCACTTCCGCAGCGATGCCCGCGGCTTGGCGATGGACGCGGTGGCCGAAATCACCGGACGACTTTCGAGCGCGCTCGCGCTGCGCAGCGCGGCGCGTCTGACCAAGCGCCTGCTGCGGCGCTACGAACGGGCCTCGGCCTGGGACCTGCCTCTTGAGGTGGTGGCCAATCTGCAGGCCAACGAAGCCGATCTGCGCCGTCATCTCATCTGGTTCGGGTCGCAAGCCACCGTGGGCGCGCACTGAGAGGCTGGGCCACGAATTCTGCCCGTCGGTTGCGACCGCTGTCGGCCCTTCGGTGGATTGGTGCCCAGCCCTCGTATCCCCAGAAGCACACCGCGAGGCACGGTGCGGTGAACGATCGCCCGCGGCGGCTTGGCAGACGGCCGGCGACGAGCACCATGCGTGCATGCCGCGCTCCTTGCTTCCCGCCCTCGCCTTGCTTGCCCTGCTCGCCCTGGCCGCCTGTGGCGGTCGCACCAAGGCCCAGCCAACGGCGCCCATGCCCGACTCGCCGGCCAAGCCGGAGCCCGCGGCCGCCACCAGCACCCGCGCCCCCACCTTGGCCGATCGCCTCTCGGCCGCAGCCCCAGGCGATCGTCCCGCCCAGCCGGCCTACGAGCGTGTCCTGCCCGGCATGGCCGCCGACGATATCGCCAAGCTCCTCGGCCGTCCCGACCATGTGCGTGAGCGTGGCGAAAACGCCACGCTGCGCTGGCGCACCGGCGGCCCGCACGACCCCGACTTCATCGTCTGGCTGCGCCAGGGCGTGGCCGATCGCATGCGCTTCGCCGATCGCTGGTAGCCTCAGGCGCCCGCGGGCGGACGCCGTTTGCGCGGCGCCGGCTTGACGGGCACGTCGGCCTCGACCAGCCCGGCGTGGGCGAGAACCTGATCGAGGGCCTCGACGAAGCATACCTCGATGCCTTCCTTCACATGCTCGGGAAGTTCGTCGTAGTCGCGTTCATTGGCGAGCGGCAGCAGCACGGTGCGCAGGCCTGAACGCTTGGCGGCGACCAGTTTCTCGCGCACGCCGCCGATCGGGTAGACGCGGCCGGTGAGGGTCAATTCGCCGGTCATGCCGAGTTTGCGCCGCACCGGTTTGCCCAGCGCCAACGACAGCAGCGCGGTCGCCATGGTCACGCCGGCGCTGGGGCCGTCCTTCGGCGTGGCGCCGGCCGGCACGTGCAGGTGGACCTGGCGGTGCTCGAACCAGCCGGGCTCCAGGCCGAAGCGCGCGCCATGGCTCATCAGATACGAGCGCGCCAGGCTGGCGCTCTCCTTCATCACGTCGCCGAGCTGGCCGGTGAGGGTCAGCCCGCCGCGGCCCTCGCCCTTGGGGATCGCGGTGCACACCGCTTCGATCTCGAGCGTGGCGCCACCCATCGCCGTCCACGCCAAGCCGGTGACGACGCCGGGCACGGCGTGCGCCATCAGCTCGTCATCGCGCATCAGCGGTTTGCCGAGGAAGGGGATGAGATCGTCAGGGCCGATCGCGCGCCGGCTGAAGCTGACCGCTCCAGCGCCGGCTGCCTCGACCGCCTGCGCCTTGGCGGTTGCTACCTTGCGGCAGACCTTGCCGATCAGCTGTTCGAGGTGGCGGACGCCCGCCTCGCGCGCGTAGCCGCGTACCAGGCGCGCGAGCGCCGTCTGGCTGAAGGCGAGATCCTTGGCGGTCAGCCCGTGCGCGGTGCGCTGTTTGGGCACCAGGTAGTCGCGCGCAATCGCCAGCTTCTCGGTCTCGACGTAGCCGGCGAGGCGGATGATCTCCATGCGATCGCGCAGCGGTTCGGGGATGCCGCCGAGTTCATTGGCGGTGCAGACGAACAGCACGCGCGAGAGGTCGACGCGCACATCAAGGTAGTGGTCGAGGAAGTCCTTGTTCTGTTCCGGGTCGAGCACCTCGAGCAGCGCCGAGGCGGGATCGCCCTGATGGCCGATCGCGAGCTTGTCGACCTCGTCGAGCAGGATCACCGGATTCATCGAGCCGCAGCGACGCAGCGCCTGCACCAGCTTGCCCGGCAGGGCGCCGACATAGGTGCGGCGGTGCCCTTTGATCTCGGCCTCGTCGCGCATGCCGCCGAGCGAGAAGCGGAAGAATTTCCGGCCAAGGTGGCGCGCGATCGATTGCCCGATCGAGGTCTTGCCGGTGCCGGGCGGGCCGACCAGGGCGACGATGCCGCCGCCGCGGTCGTCCTTCAGCCGACGCACGGCGCAGAACTCGACGATGCGCTCCTTGATCTCGTCGAGACCGTGATGGTCGCGGTCGAGGCCGGCGCGCAGACGGCGCAGGTCAAGGTCGTCGGCGGTGTATTCGCCCCACGGCAGGTCGGTTAGCCATTCCAGGCGCGAGCGCACCACGCCGTACTCGGACGAGGCGGGATCGAGCACCGCCAGTTTGCGCAGCTCCTCGTCGATCACGCCGCGCACCTCGGCGCTCAGCTTGTCGCCCTTGGTTTCGAGCACCTTGCGGAAGCGGCCGACGTCCAGGCTCTTGTCGTCGGTCTCAAGGCCGAGCTCTTGCTTGATCGCTTTGAGCTGCTCGGTGAGGAAGAATTTCCGCTGGTTGTCGCTGATCTTCTCCTCGATCTGGTGCGCGATGCGGGTCTTGATCTGCGCCAGCTGGGTCTCTTTCGCCAGCAGCACCAGCACCTGCTCCATGCGCGGCAGCACCTCTTCGGTCTCGAGGATCTTCTGCACTTCAGCGCGCGAGGCGGTGGTCAGCGTGGTGGCCAGGTCGGCCAGGCGCCCCGGCCCGTCGATGTTGTTGAAGTTGGCCAGCACCAGCTTGATCTCGTCGGCGAAAACCGGGTTGTGCTGCACCAGCTCTTTGAGCGCGGTGACGATCGCCATCGCGCAGGCGCGCACCTGCGGATCGCCAGCGTCCACCGTGGGGCGCAGCACGGTGCCGCGTACCAGCAGGCGCGGCTCGGCGGCCTCGAGGCGGTCGATGCGGAAACGCGCCTGGACCTGGCAGAACACCTGCAGCGCGCCGTTCTCGCCGTCCTGGTGCTTAAGCACGCGGGCGATGCAGCCGATGGCATGCAGGTCGGGAAAGGTGTAGGCGTTGCCCTCGGCGAGCGGCTGGCGGGTCATGAAGAAGCCGACATGGCCACGCATCTCGGCGATGGCGTAACGCATGGCATCGGCGAGCCGGCCGCCCGGCACCGCCAGCGGCAGCATCATCGACGGGAAGACCGGGCGCTGGTTCAGCGGCAGGGCCAGAACCAGCTCGGGAAGGTTGTCCTCCGGACGCGCCGGCGCGCGCTCGGGTTCATGATGGTGCTCGGCGTCGTGGACGAATTCGGCGTCCTTGGCATCCGGGGATTCGCGGTCAGGCATGGTGGTCTCGGGATGGTCGAAGGGGCGGCGGCGCGGAGAGGCGGCAGGGAACAGGCCCTGCACAGGACCGGGTCGGAACGACGCAGGGCGCCCCTCAAACAACACATGGCGTGCCAAGCACGTGTGAATGTACGCCTCGCTTGGACGTGGCATGGAGGTTTCCCATCCCCCTGCTAGGGTCACGGCGATGCTGGGAACCGCCTTGATGAACCTGCCCTTCCCGGGCGCTGGTCATGTCCTGCGCGGACGGGTCGGCCTTGGCCTCGCCCTGTTGCTGCCGGCGCTGCTGGTGGCGACCGCGGTGCTGCTGGTCGGGCTGATTGGCACCTCGACCTGGGCTGGCCCGGTGCGTGGCTGGCTGCTCGGCGCGTACCTGCTGCTGGCGCTGGGCGCCACCGCCAGCCACCTCGCCATCGATCGCGTCCGGCACACCGATCCCGAGCGCATACGCCAACTCCATCGCCAGGTCGCCATCGCCTTCCTCGCCGACCGTGACGCCGACGCGGTCGCCGGCGCTGAGCGCTTGGTCGCGCACGCCGGCCGCGAACCCGGCGCTTGGCGTCTGCTCGCGCTCACCGCCGACACCGCTGGCGATCGCGCGCGGGGTGGGGCTGCCCGTCGTCGTCTCGCCCGCCTGCTCGCCGAGCGCGAAGGCCAGTCATGACGCTGGGTTACACACGCCGCCCCCGCCCAGGGCAGCCCGCTCAGCGGGCTCGGCATCCTACGGGTAAGGAAACGGGGTCGAACCCCGTCGTTGAAGGCACATGAGCAAGATCCGCATCGTTAACGGCCCGTACCGCTCGCGTGAAAAGACGCTCGGCGACAAGGCGATCACCATCGGCCGCGACGCCGAAGCGGGCGTGCAGATCCTCGACCGCTCGGCCAGTCGCTTCCACGCCGAGGTCTTCCCGGTCGGCGGCATGTGGTTCGTGCGCGATCTCGAATCTAAGAACGGCACCTACGTCAACGACGAGAAGGTCGGCGACGAGGAACTGCTGCGCGAAGGCGACGTCATCAAGATCGGCTCCACCGAGCTGATGTTCGAAAGCGGCGCCGCCCTGACCGACGATGAGAGTTCGAGCCGCATCTCGTACCGCGACGACCCGGACGTGCTCTCGAAGACGCTCGAATTCCGCCTCGACGAGCTCTCTGACATCAGCGAACTGAACGAGGAGGAGGCCGGCGTCGACAGCGCTCGCTCGCTGCGCATCCTCTATCAGATCGGGCGCATGCTCTCGGACAGCACCGGCCATTCGCCGCACGACCGTGAGGCCAAGGTTCTCGACTACCTCGTGCGCTCGTTGCCCGCCGAGTCCGCCCTTATCTTCCGCCGCGAAGGCGCCACCGGCCGCCTGATCCCGACTACCGTGCGCACCGCGGCGCCGGGCATCCAGCCGGTGATCAGCCGCTCGATCGTCAAGAAGACGTTCACCGAGAACAAGGCCCTGCACATCGCCAACGCGCAGGATGACGAACGCTTCGACCGCACGGTGAGCGTGGTGAAGAATGGTGTGCGCTCGGTGCTGTGCGTGCCGCTGGCGATCGCCGGCCAGGTGCGCGGTGTGGTCTACCTCGGCCGTGGCGAGAACGCGGCGCCGTTCGAGCCGCTCGACCTCGAACTGGTCTCGGCGGTGGCGATCCAACTCGGCCTGTGGCACCACGCCCTGGAACAGCAGCGCCGCAATCGCGTTTCACTGGCCAAGGTCATGGGCGCGATGGTGCGTGCGCTCGAGACGCGCGATGGCCTCGCCGGCGCGGGTGAGCGCACCGCGCGCTTCTGCCTGGCGGTGGGCGGCGCGATGGGCCTGGATGCCGAAGCCAAGGATCGTCTCGGCCGCGCCGGCCTGATCTTCCCCGCCTTCATTGCCGGTCTGCCCAGCAGCGGCATCGACGCCCCGGCCCTCGATCAGCTGCTCGAAAAGATCGAGGATTTCGAAACCGTGGTGCCCCTCCTGCGTGGCGCGCGTCAGCTCGACGAGGACAGCGACACCGAGGCGCAGATCCTTGCCGCTGCGGCTGGTTTCGAACGTCGCATCGCCGCCGATCCGGCCGCCGATGTGCCGGCGGTTATTGAAGAATTGCGCATCAGCCGTGCCCTTGATCCCGAGGTGGCGGCGGTGCTGCATGGGTGCCACTTGGATGGGAGCTTGTATAATACGCGGGGGGAATAGCAGGGCGGTCCCCAAGCATAAAGGATTGGCGATGATTCCTAGTCTTGCCGCACAGCGCCTATCGACCAAGGCTAGCGTGGATGTCGAAATTTGCTCATTTCTTCTCTTTAAGAACGACGGCGATGAGCGCAAATCAGCAGTAGATGCCACCCTCATAAAAACCACGATCTCTTCCGTGGCAGCGCGTCACGATCTAAGATTTGCAAAGGTGACGGAGTTATTCAAGGCCTGCCAATTCAACATCGATTCCACGTTATTGGCCTGCGCAAAGACCAACCAAAGAACAGCTAGCCGATCACCGAATCTGACAGACAAGGGCCCACTAAAAACAGCCCGTCGAGCGCCGGTTAATGATCCGGGGTACGCAGCCGTGGTTGCCCTCCTTAGAGACTTTCGAAGGTACCTTGGCCGCTCTCAGGTAATTGTTAAGGCCCTCTCCATTCCCCCCTCGGCGAAGAAAAGAAAAATAAGACAACCGACCCAGGGAAAGAAGGATAAGCCTACTTACGGCGGTGGATTTGATGATCAGAATCAAAGTTATGACTGGACAGCTAATTGGGGGTAAGCGCCGAACACTAGCGTTGGAACCGTCTTTCTAATTCCCCCCACCCCAAATCAAGGGTGGTCGGCCGGCCGTGCGGGCAGTGCTCCATGTGTTCGAGTCGGTAGAGCAGGCGAACGAGTTCGAGCTGCTCCTCGGGCGCTAGGCGCTGGCCCGCTTTGATCGCGCCGTGGCAGGCCGCGCGGTGGGCGAGGCGTTCGTGCAGACGTTCGATGCCGATCAGTTCGCCGCGTTCGGCCCCGGCAGCGAGGTCGGCGAAGAACGCCTGCCAATTGACTCGGCGCAGCGCGACCGGGTGCGCGCGCAGCAGCAGGGTGGTCGGGCCGAAGACCTCGGCGTGGATGCCGTGCGCGGTGAGGCCGTGCAGGAGCGGATCGAGCACCGCGACCTCGGCGGCGCCGAGCTCGACCGCGCGCGGCACGAGAAGCTCTTGCACGCCGCCGAGGGCGAGGTCGGCGGCCGCGGGATCGAAGCAGAGGAAGAGCGCCTTCTCGTGCAGGGCGTGCTGATCGACCAAGCGGATGCCGCTGTCGGTCTCGATCAGCAGGTACATGTCGTTGAGCTGCAGCACCCGGCGCACGCCGGGCAGGTGCGGATCGGTGGCCGGGGGGGTCGGAGCGCGTGCCGTGTAGGCGGGCGCGGCGTCCGCCACCCGGCTGACGGGCAGCGCGTCGGCACGTTGCGCGTCGAGCGCGGGTGTGACTGGCACGGCGGGCAGGAAGCGCTCCTGCATGGCCGGAGGCAGGTCGGCAAGCGCTGGTTTCACCACCGTGCGCATCTCGACCGGCGTGCTCACGCCGGTCGCGGCCGGCTCGGCGCCGAGCAGGCCAAAGCCGCCGGCGTTGGCTGACAGCGCCTCGCGGATCGCGCGCACCACGGTGGCGAAGACCTCGCCCTCGCGGCGGAAGCGGACCTCGGATTTGGTCGGGTGGACGTTGACGTCGACCAGCGACGGATCGAGATCAAGGTGGAGGAACACCGCGCCGTGCAGGCGCGGCTCGAGGAAGCCCTTGAAGCCCTCGCGCACCGCCGCGACCAGCAGGCGGTCGCGCACGTGGCGGCCATTGAGGAAGACATACTGGCGCTTGGCGGTCGGGCGCGCCTCGCGCGGGTGGGCGACGAAGCCGGTGACCTGCAGGCGATCAGCGGTGGCGGCGACGCTGAGCAGGCTGTCCGCCATGGCGCGCCCGAAGAGGGTGCGGATGCGCAGCGCCAGCGACTCTTGCGGCGGCAAGTCGAGGATCGCCTTGCCGCCGCATTCGAGGCGGAAGGCGATGGTCGGATGGCCGAGGGCGAGACGGATGACCTGCTCGGTGACGTGTCCGGTCTCGGCCGCCTCGCTCTTGAGGAACTTGAGCCGGACCGGGACGTTCCAGAACAGGTTGCGCACGCTGACCCGGGTTCCGTGCGCCATGGCGCAGGCGCCGGCGCGCGATTCGACCCCGCCAGCGAGGGCGAGCAGCGCGCCCTCGTCCTGATCCCACGGCCGGCTGGCGAACTCGAACTCGGCGACCGCCGCGATCGACGGCAGCGCCTCGCCGCGGAAGCCGAGGGTAGCGATGCGGAAGAGATCGTCGGCGTCGTGCAGTTTCGACGTCGCGTGGCGGTCGAGCGCGCGGCGCAGGTCGGGCGCGCGCAGGCCGTGGCCGTCGTCGACCACTTCGACCAACCGGCGTCCGCCGTCGTCGCAGCGCACGATGACCCGCGTCGCACCGGCATCGAGGCTGTTCTCGGCCAGTTCCTTCACCACCGCGGCGGGGCGCTCGATGACCTCGCCGGCCGCGATCTGGTTGGCGACCTGTTCGGGCAGTTGCCGGATCTCGGGCGGCGCGCGACGTTCGGGGCGGACCTGGTCGACGGGCATGGGCGGATGGTCGCGCGGCGGTGGGCAGGGCAATGGGCCCCTTCCCGCCAGCGCTCCGCGCTCTCCGCCGCGGTTGGGCCTCAGGCCGCGCTGGCTTCGACCAGACCAAGTGCCGGCGCCAACGGTCGCACGGCGGCGTCACGCGCGCGTTCGGCGCGCGGCGCGGCGATCATGCTGCGCAGCACGGCGCGGAAGAAGCGCACGGTGTCGTAGACGGGATGGACGCCCGACTTTTTATCGTTGTAGATGGCGGTGATCGGCGTCTCGATCACGCGGTGGCCGGCACGCGCGGCGAGCACGCACATCTCGGTCTCGAGGTCATAGCGGCAGCCGCTGAACGGCAGGCGCAAGAGCAGGCGCGGGTCGCACAGGCGGAAGCCGCTCTGGCTATCGATGATGCGTTGGCCCGCGGCGAGCGTGACCAGCAGGCTGCTCAGGCGGTTCAAGCACTTGCGATGGGTCGGTTGCTGACGGGTGCAGCGGGTGCGGCTGCCGATGACCAGTTCGGCGCCGTGACGCCAGGCCCCGATCAGCCCACTGGCCTCGCGCGGGTCGTGCTGGCCGTCGCCGTCGAGCAGGAGCACGGCCTGGTAGCCGTTGGCGACCGCCCAGCGGCAGCCGGCGAGGATGGCCTTGCCCTTACCGCCGTTCACCTGGCGGTGAACCAGTGCGCCCGCCGCCGCGGCCTGATCGGCGGTGCCGTCGCGGCTGCCGTCGTCGACCACCAAGACGGGGAGCGGCAGCTGGCGCAGCCCGGCGATCACCGCAGCGATGCGCCCGGCCTCATTGTACGCTGGGACCACCGCCAGCAGTTCGCGTCCGTTCGGCCAGTTCCATCCACCTGTCGCTCGCATGGGCCCAGTGTACGGCCAACCCTGCCAGCGCCAATCCCTTGCCACTCACGTTCCTTCGTGCGAGCGACGCACGGGAATCCACGTTGAGCCGCTACTTGGCCTCGGTGATCGTGACGCAGCGCTTGCGCTCGTCCCATTCCCAACCGACCTCGACCTGCTGGCCTGGTTTCAACGCAGCGATCCGCCGCACCATCTCGTCGTCGAGTCCGCCGCCGTCGGCGGGCATGCCGCCGCGCCAGTGGGGCATGAACGCTTCCTCGGTGCCATCGGCGGTGCGCAGCACGAAGCGACCCTTGGCGTCGACGGTGGCGACCGTGCCCCGCACCGTGCCCGCCTGGGGCTGCGGAGCTTCGTCCTGACGTTCCTCGGGCTTTGCTTTGGGCTCCTCGGGCCGGGCTTTGGGCTCCTCGCGCTTGGCACCGGGTTCGTGAGCGATTACGCGAACCCGCACCACGCGCAGGCGCTCATCCATTTCCCAGCCCACCTCGACGTAGGTGCCGACCGCCAACTCTTGCACCTGTTTGACGATCTCGGCGTCGGGGCCGCCGCCGTTGGCTGGCATGCCGCCCCGCCAGGGTGGCGCAAAGGTACGTGGTCCCTGCGGAGTGCGGATGGTGAGCACGCCCTTGGCGTTGACCTCGGTGACCTGGCCTTTCGTGGTGCCGCAGCGTTCCTCGTGGGCTTCACGGCCCTCCTTTCCCTTGGGCGGGTGGCGTTCCTCGGCGACAGCGGGGGAG
>Ga0163148_10007241_pt1 | contig 10500 bp, 9 predicted proteins | sample OliLakLV19MP7P2_FD_148606 | JGI IMG/M metagenome (GOLD analysis project Ga0163148, IMG submission 148606) | Freshwater microbial mat bacterial communities from Lake Vanda, McMurdo Dry Valleys, Antarctica- Oligotrophic Lake LV.19.MP7.P2 | ecosystem: Environmental > Aquatic > Freshwater > Lake >... | reverse complement strand
GCCAATAGGACTAAGGCAAAAAAATGGTTTGACGCGCTACTGATATGGGTAAGGTTCACCAGCCCATGCACCCTACAGAATTAAGTGCTGTACAAGTTCTCAAACCTAAAAATATCATAATTTTTCTTGCCTTCAGCTTCCGCTGCGTTCTGCCTTCAAATCACTCCTCAATAGCTAAAAGAACAAATGACTTTCCGGCTGAATATTAATCTCCATCGGCACAGCTTGCGGGTCAGCCGAAAGAGCAAACATAATCGCATTTGCAGCAGTTTCGGTACTCAGCATTTTTGACCTGTCTACCTTCAAACTCACATTATCCCAAAATGGAGAATCCACCCCGCCAAAATAGAATAGCGTAAACTTAATGCCGTAGCGACGCAGCTCATCTGCCATGCACTTGCTGAAACCAACTACTCCAAACTTTGAAGCGCAATAAGCCGTTCCCATCGCCATCGAATGCTTGCCCAAAATCCCGATGACATTGCAGATGTGGCCGGATTTGCGGTCTTTCATCACATTTGCGGCTGCTTGAGATGTGTAAAAACTGCCTTTCAAGTTCAAGTCAAGCATCGCATCTAAATCAGCGGGTTCTAACTTGTTCCACTGCTTGAGAATTCCGGCACCGGCGGCGTTTATGAGGGCATCAATTTGTCCGAAATGTTCGACAGTTTTTTGCATCAGCGTCTCGACTTGTGCCAAATCGGTGATGTCTGTAGGTACGCACAGTACCTCTGTTGTCGAAAGTTCGCTTGCTAAAGCGTCTAATTTACTGCTGTCTCTGGCGGCGAGCACTAGCGTCGCACCCGCATCAGCGAGTTTGCGGACCACCGCTGAACCGATGCCGCCAGTCGCACCCACCACAACCACAACTTTGTCCTGCATATCCCTTTACATTTCTTTACGTCCAGATTGTATGATAACTCAAGTTATTGGGAATGGGGCATGGGGAATGGGGCATGGGGCAATGCCAATAATTAATTTAGGGAAACTTGCCAGCCTTTTTCTGCTTTTTTTAGCTTGAGAGAAGTACATGATTGCAAAAAATTAGGGAATTTTTTACCGAGATTAAACTCTTTAATTGTTTGGGTAATTTGTTTGCCGTATTGTCTTTGAAATTCGCTGCCTACATTGGAAAGAAATACAGAATTTTGAGGAGAGTTGTCGGTTAAGTCGCTAACTATTTTGACTATAGCTTTTTCCAAGTCTTCAAGAGAATTAATATCTGTTAAGCTAGTCGGTGCTGCTTGGGTGTGATTCACATTGTCTTTGTTAAGTATGGGCGGTGGTGGGGGTAATTTAACTTCAAAGATAGTGACATAAGTTTGAGATTTTTCTGAGGGTTTGTGAAGAACAAAATCGGTGGGATATTTGAGAAATATATCTCTGGTTTTAGTTCCTAGGAGATGCTGGGTAACAATTTGATTTAGGACTAAACCGTAATTTTCTGTAAATAAAGCTGAAATTGTGGAAATTTTTATCCACTGAGCGGAGGTGCGTTTTTGCTCTTTTTTGATTAATTCTTTTAGTTGAATAACTAATTGTTCTAGGGGTGTAATTTCCGGTATGGTTACAAGGGAATGGGTTTCTACTTGTCCGGTTTTGCTGTTTAAAACTATGATTTTATCTATTTGTTTGCGGACTTGAAATACGGTTAGTCCGTGGGCTTGCAGTGTATTGCTGAGGTGAGTGAGGGCGCGATCGGACGAACAGACAAAAATCTCCTTGGCTGTGGGATAATGTACGAAAATCGATGCGCCGACTGTCGCCATTTTTAAGTCGGCGCTGTCTTTGCCGGGGGGGACGTGAATCAGTTGATAGCCGCGCTGGTGAAATTCGGCATCTTTTTTGCCCATGCTGCGCCAGTTGGCAAAGGCTACTTTGATTTGGATGGGATAGTGGGAGATTCCCTCTAGGAATTTTTCGGTTTCGCTGGTGAGTTGCAAGTTTTCGACATCTAGCAGCAAGATGGCTATGCCGACAGGAAGTGGCGCTGTTTGATGGGCGGTGGGAGTTGGAGGTTTTGGGGAATCTGAGTTTGATGATGGGGCTGGTGCTGTTTGGGCTGTGGCTAGCTGCTGAATTTTGGCAAATAATTTGCTGAATTGAGGTGAATTAATGAATTCGGGAACCAGCAGAATTTGTAAGTATTTTTTCGCAGTCAGCAGCAGGGAATCTGTATCGCTGGCTACTTTGAAACTTTTTGTCAATTTTCCAATCAAAACTGACTGAAAATCAGGTTTTGCCCAGGGGGTTTTCCTGTATTTTTCAGCTATCCATTCGGGATGCTTTTCCTGAATGGAAATTAGTGTTTGAGCGATATAACGACTGATGGCGCTGACTGCGACTGATTCTTGAGTCGCCAGCAAGGGAGTTCGATCGGGCATGGCCCTCTACAATGCGGGATGGTGTCTCAATCTATCATAATGTTAGTTTCTCTGTGACTGTCGGACGATCGCCCGCCAAATCCAACCGGCAGCAATTAACGCCAACCCAGTCAGCCAAATTTCCCTCTCCACCCAGAAAGCCAGAAACAGACACGCAGCCAATCCAACCCAAGCCAGCCACTGCGGGTAAAGCCTTTCGGCGGGGGAAAGTTGCAGCGCTGCGAGGTTGGTGATGGCGTAATATATGAGAACGCTAAAAGCGCTGAAAGACCAAGTAGTTTTGACATCGCCGACTAAAATTAAAAGTGCGATCGTAATTTCGACAAATACCACAGCCACATAGGGCGTTGTACCCGCAGGATTCAGCCGCGCCAAGACTCGCGGCACATCCAAGCGCCGCCCCATCGCCAGCCAGACGCGCGACAGCCCTAAAATTAAGTTCAGCAAGACTCCCAGCATGGCGGTAATTGCGCCGGCGGCTAGCAGTTGCGAAACTCCGGGAATTCGGAAACTGCGGGCGATGACTTCCAAGGGTGCAGCCGCAGCGCCTGTTTGCAAGGAAAATTTATCTCCCCCCGCACCTGCGACAACTATTGCTACCGCCACGTAAAGCAGCATTGTCAGCACCAAAGTTAAGATTATGGCTTTGGGAATGGTTTTCCTCGGTTCCCGCACTTCCTCGCTCATGGTGGCGATGCGGCCGTAACCGGTGTAGGCGACAAACATTAGGGCGGTGGCGTGGAGGATGGACGCGATCGAGCTATCATTCTGTAGCGCGGACATTTTTTCCCACCTTACCTCTGGCAAACCGACAGCAATAAATACGGCTAAGGATAGGAGTGTAACTGAGACTGTGACAGTATTGGCAATATTCGATCGCCTGATTCCGGTCAAGACAATTAAAGTTAGGGCGGCGGTGGCGATTAAAGCTGTTAGGATTAGGTAAGTGCGATCGGCTACACCAACGGCATTTAAAAAATACCCCGCAAAACCCAAAGCCGCAGTAGCAGCAGAAGCCGTTTTAGCTAAAAGAAACATCCAGCCGGCAGTAAAACCCAGCCAAGGATTGAGATATTTGTAACCATATTCGTAAGTACCGCCGCTAACAGGATGACTCGCCGCCAATTGAGCGCTATTAAGGCCGTTACAAACAGCAACCAAAGCAGCGATACCTACAGCCAAAATCACTCCAGGCCCCGCAATTTCCGCCGCAATTCCGATACTCACAAATACTCCCGTGCCCACAATCGAGCCCAGGCCCATGAGAGTTGCGCCAAAAACACCCAATTCTCGCTTTAAAAGTGGGGGAGACATATAAAAATGGTTTGCAGCAATGACTGATCTCAAATACGGTAACATTGGAATTATATGCGATCGGGGATTAGAAACCGGGTTTCTTCCTATATTTGTCGATACTAAACCCCAAATCTCATAGAAACCCGGTTTCTGTGTTTTGGGTAGGGATGAGAAACCGGGTTTCTTCCTATATTTGTCGCTACTAAACCCCAAATCTCATAGAAACCCGGTTTCTGTGTTTTGGATAGGGATGAGAAACCGGGTTTCTTCCTATATTTGTCGCTACTAAACCCCAAATCTCATAGAAACCCGGTTTCTGATGTCACGGTGGGATTGCGACTAAATATTAACCGAAACGGCCTTGAATGTAATCCCTCGTACTCGAATTGCCTGCAGAAGTAAAAATCTTACTTGTCGGCCCAAATTCAACCAGGCGGCCGATGCGACTTTCATCAGTATTAAAGAAAGCCGTGTAATCAGAAACACGAGCCGCCTGCTGCATATTGTGCGTCACAATCACCACTGTTAACTGCTGCCGCAGAGTCTGAAACAACTCCTCAATCTTCATAGTAGAAATCGGGTCAAGAGCAGAACAAGGCTCATCCATTAGCAAAATTTTCGGCTTCACCGCCAAAGCACGAGCAATACAAAGCCGCTGCTGCTGTCCGCCCGAAATCCCCTGCGCCGACTTCTTCAAATTATCTTTCACTTCATCCCAAAGCGCCGCACTTTTTAGGGCAGATTCCACAATTTCATCTAATTCTGCTTTGCTTTTGCGACCCAAAATACGCACTCCGTAAGCAATATTATCGTAAATGCTCAGCGGAAAAGGATTCGGTCTTTGAAACACCATGCCCATTTGGCGGCGCAAACTATTAATATTGACTTTAGGACTGTAAATATCCTGTCCAAAAAACTCCACCCTGCCTTTGATTTGAACTTTTCCTTCCAATTCGCCGATGCGGTTGAGAGCTTTAAGAAACGTTGATTTGCCACAACCTGAAGGGCCGATAATCGCCGTCACTTGCTGGTGAGGGATATTTATCGACAATTTTTCGAGCACTTTGTGAGTTCCGTAGGAGAAACTCAAGTCCTGAACTCGCAAGGCTGGTATGGCATTGGGGTCGATTTCAGGAGTCACATATTCTACGAATTGGTCGCTATGTTTTTCAGATTTTAAGTTACTTTTGGGTGTCATTATTTGCAGTTGGTCTAGTGTTGGTGGTAGATTTTTAGATGCAGAATATTACCTGATGGCCTTATTCAGTTAGACTTTCTAACTATGAACTCATTTCCTAATTCACGGATATATTGATACAGAAACCGCAGATTTAAGGCAGATAAACACAGATTAAGGCAGATAATTTCAAGATAGGAAATAGAATGAATGCAATCTTGTCTCACATCAATCCGTTAAATCCGTTACAGAATCCGTTGCCGAACTTCCTTCACCAGCAATTTACCTATCTTGCAAGCGTTTGCGAGTGACCGCGCGGGAGGCTAAGCTAGCAATCAAAACTATTCCCAAAAGGACTGAGGCAGCAGTCCAGGCTAATTCATTCTGCTCTTTGTAAGGAGAACTGGCATAATTGTATATTAATACTGACATAGAAGGAGTCGGAGTCAGTAGTGTCCCTGGAATTTCTTGGAGTTTCGAGATAGTTTCTGCACCAATCGGAGACTGAGATATTTCTCCCAATTTTTCAATTAAAGGAGGCCAAAATTGGCTGGACAAGGCAGTTACGATTAGCGGTGCGGTTTCCCCAGCGGCACGGGATGCTGCTAGCAAAACGCCTGTGGTAATCGTCGGGAGTGCGGCGGGAATTATAATCTTAAAGATAGTTTGAAAGCGTCCGGCTCCCAAACCTCCCGAAGCGAGGCGGTAAGAAGTAGGGACTATCTTTAATGCTTGTTCTGTTGTCAGGGCGACAACGGGAAGCATGATGATACCCAGAGCGATACCTCCAGCTAATCCTGAAAATACTTTGGTGGTAACGACAATTAAAGCGTAGGTAAAGACACCGACAACGATCGAGGGAACGCTGCTGAGAATGACGGTGATAAAGCGGATGGTATTTGCGATCGCCCTATTTTCTCTACCAAACTCTGACAAAAATATTCCCGTCATTACGCCGATTGGGACGCTAAATAACGTAGCAATTCCTACCATTAATGCTGTGCCAAGAATCGCATTAGCAAAGCCGTTTGGCTGGTCTTCAACTCCGACTGGTGCTGGCAGAGAAACTAAAACTTCCCAGCTCAAATGTGTTAATCCTTCCCCCAGAATTTTGTACAAAATAGCGAACAGAGGCAGCAAAGCCAAAGCTGTAAAGGCAAAGGCAATAACTGTCATTCCTTGGCTAAAAAAGTTTCTGCCCAGGGACAGGGGGTTGTAGATTTCTGCATCAAGAATAGTTTGTGTGTTTTTGGCTTGAGTCATCCGATTTTATATTTTAGATTTTAGATCGATCAATTTGAGCGATCTGGAGGCTTGTTCTCAGTAAATAGCGATGCTTGTGACCAAATTGGTTTGGAAGATTTTAATTCTTGGCTCCCTTGACACCGATTAGCTGAACCAACAATACTGCGACTGCGTTCACCAATAGGGTGATGACAAATAGAATTAGCGCTAAATACATTAAAGAGCCGATGTGTAGCGGTTCTTGAGCTTCCCGAAATTGACTTGCCAAAACTGCGGGAATTGAGTAGGCCGGGGCGAGGATAGATGGATTGATTTGAATGGAGTTACCAATGACCATTGTGACTGCCATTGTTTCGCCTAAAGCACGTCCCAATGCCAAGATGGTTGCTCCAATAATTCCTGAACTTGCTGCTGGTAATAGCAGCTTAAATATTGTTTCCCAACGGGTGGCACCGAGAGACATGGAAGCACTTCGCAAATCTACGGGAACTGACATCAACACATCGCGGCTAATGGCGGCTACTGTTGGCAAGATCATAATTGATAAAAGTATCCCAGCGGGCAACATTCCTGGGCCCAAGGGTTCGCTGCTCAACAGGGGAAACCAACTGAAATTGTTAAATAGTGATTGCTGTAAAGGTAGTAGAAATGGAATGAGAACAAAGATTCCCCAAAGTCCAACTATGACGCTGGGAATGGCTGAGATTAATTCAACCATGAATCCCAAGGGCGATCGCACCCAAGCAGGCAAAAAGTTCTCGCTGGTAACTATAGCCACTGAAAGTCCTAGAGGAAGTGCGATGATAATGGCGATCGCAGAACTAATCACAGTACCGTAAATAAACGGCAAAGCCCCAAACTGCAACTCGCCGATATCCCACTTGGCATTCCACAAGAATGAGAGTCCAAATTTGCTGATAGCAGGCCAAGCATCCTTAAAAATGACCGCGCTCATCAAAAACAGCGTACCCGCTGTCGCTATAGCAAAACCCCATACAAATATTGTAAATCCTGACTCCAGCCACAAACCCTCACCCTTCGTATCAGTCAAGTCTAATGCTGTAGTTTTTGCTGTCTGCTGGTTAGTGAATTTTTCCGGTTGCTTGGCAAAATTGGTCATACCCTAAGTTACTGCGTAAACAGTGAAATATTTGCTTGATGGACGAGTAATTGTAGTAGATAGATTGTAAGGTACGCTTCGGCGCACCTTACCCCTGAAAGTTATGAGTTTTGAGTCATAGTTATTTAACTCGTAACTCGCCGCAATCGACTAAATCAACCTTTGGCAACCACACTACTATTAACTGTTTGAATTACCTTTTGAGCTGTAGCCGAAGGAATTGAAGTAAACTCTAGCTGTTTGTTGATACCTTGGCCTGTAGTCATCACCCAATTAACCATCTTTTTAATAGCATCTGCTTTAGCAGCAGGATACTCTTTGTAGACTAACAGCCAAGTCAAGCCAACAATCGGATATCCATCATTGGGATTTCCTTCCACTAAGAAGAAGTTTGCTGGGAATGTTTCCCCTGCAAAAGCTTTCTCTGCTTCTGCCAAGCTAGGATCTACAAATCGGCCTTTTCTATTTTGAATAAATGCCGTTTGGAGCTTGTTTTGCCGAGCGTAAGTATCTTGAACGTAGCCAATTGCACCCGCCGTTTGTCTGACCAAACCTGCTACACCAGCGTTTCCTTGACCGCTAATAGGGCTTCCCGGCCAGCTTGGTTGAGTGGCGCCTTTGATGCTGCTGCCGATCGCCTGCAAGTGATTAGCAAAAATAAAGGTTGTACCGCTGCCATCTGCCCGTACAGCTACTCGAATCGCAGTATTTGGCAAATTTTTAGCTTGTCCGGCAATCCCGGCTATTTTCGCATCGTTCCAGCGAGTAATTTTGCCTTCAAAGATGCCTTTCATCGCATCGGAGCTCAACCGTACATTGTTTACCCCAGGCAAGTTGTAAATAACTGCAACAGCCCCACCAGCAGTGGGAACAGCAATGACACCCCGCTTTACCTGACCTATTTGTGCAGGAGTCAGCGGCGCGTCGCTACCTGCGAAGTCAACAGTACCTGCAATTAATGCTCTGATACCAGCGCCGGAGCCTGTGCCTTCGTAGTTTACAGTAATTTGATTGGCACTTCTCATTTGGGAGAAGTAGCGATCGTACAAAGGTTTAGGAAAAGTTGCTCCCGAACCGTTTAATGTTACCGCAGCTACAGCGGAACTAATCAAACTTAGCGAAAATGCTGCTACTGCTAGCGAAACAATAAAGCCACGTCGCCAGCTTTTAGTGAAGAAAACCATAACTCCTCGTCCTTAGTATTAATAGCAGACTTTACAAATCTCTTCCATAGGATAGACTGAAATCCTAGGTAAAAACAGGTGATATAATAAGCTTGTTTTAAATTACGGTTAAAATTAGGTTAAATTTTTTATTATTAACGAATGGCAGCAAAAACAATAAATTTTGTTTAATTTGTGGTTAAGATTAGATTAAAAAAACTGGGAAAGAGCGATCGCCACTTGATAATCCTTACCCTCTTTCTTGACTTTAAATGTTTGACAAGACTGCAAAAAATCTATAAATTTCCCGCCCAAATCCATCGATTTCAGCTTTTGAGTAATTGGTTGACCGTATTGCTTGTTAAATTCACCTGCTACTAGGATAGTCGAAATGTAAGCACCTGGAGATTGAGCGGTTAAAGCTATCAAAATTTTTGCTAAAGATGATTCCAGTGTGGCAGATGGAGAAGTGTTTGAATCCGAAGATTTTTGGACTATCCTCACGTGATGTTCGCTCCCGCTCGATGTCAATTGAAATACAGAAGGACGCGATTTTAAAAATTTGACTAAACTGGAATCAACCAAGAAAGTTTTCACTATATGATCGGCCTGAACTTGACATCGGATGAAAAATATTTTTTTAAGCTCAGCTACATTAATAGCATTATTTGGGAAATTATTTATCTCTGATTCAATAATTTCTACAAGTATATTTTCTAAGACTTCCAGTGAATCGATCGTCACGGGATCAGCAGGGACAGTTTCTGGCAATTTTTCCTGCTCAATGTTTGCGCCAACAACGTCGGAAGTTGCAGGTTCTTTTGGTTCGCAGGTTATATCTTTTGGGGCTGATGCGAATGCTTCTATATTTGTGGAATTTATAGGAGTGAATTCGAGAGCGCGACGCTCTTGAAAAAGCTCAACAACACTAGAAAGCCGAGCTATCCGATCGTCGATTGATTGGTATTCAGTTTTCAATAAGTCAGAAATTTGATTTGCCAGTTCGGGAAGTGTAGGGATTTCTATTTTACGTTCGCAAGAATAGTGATTGATCTCTCCAGTCAGATGATTTTCTACGGACAAGATAGCATTTTGACGGCGCACCCGAAACACAGTCAATCCCTGATTTTGCAATTGATTGCAGAGGTGATTTAACAAACCGTCGGAGGAACAAACACAAACTTGTCGGACATCCCGATAGCGGTGTAAAATAGCAGCACCAAAGGCAATCATTTTACCGTCAGCGCTGTTAGCACCGCCCGGAACGTGAATTAGTTCGTAACCGCGATCGTACAATTCAGTATCCAGCTTACCGGTGCTGGGGTTTTTCCAGTTAGCAAAAGCAATCTTAACTTGCAGGGGATAGGCGCACAAACTCGCTAAAAATTGTTCTGTATTAACGTTAAGTTTCAAATTTTCGGCATCTAACAGCAAAATTGCAATCCCGCAGGAATCTGTGGTGGTTGCAGTGTCGATTCCCTTTGGGATAGCTTGGCTTAATTCACTTTCGGTGGATTTGCGACTTAAAGACTGCGGGTCGAGTGGTTCAAAGAATTGTTTGCGGCAAGCTTTGCAAAGATATCGCTGATGACCGTTGGGACGGCCGTTCTTACAACATTGGTCAGATTCACATATTGGACATTTCATTAATCCATTATGCAGCCTACTCCCGAATCGAACAAGGCATTAGCTATCTTCTTTTTGTCTTCCTTCGCGCCGCTTCGCTTACGCGCGGCTTCGCCTAACGCTTCTTCGCGGTTCGTTAAATACATATCCCTTGAGTTGTTCAGAAGCCCCATAATAGTAGAGACACTTAACATTTCTTTAACAACAATGGCAAGAGACTTGCGGGGATTCCTCAAACTACTCGAAGACCGGGGACAACTGCGCCGAATTAGCGCTTTAGTCGATTCCGACCTCGAAATTGCCGAAATTTCCAACCAAATGCTGGTCAAAGGCGGGCCCGGACTTTTGTTTGAAAACGTCAAAGGGGCAGAATTCCCCGTGGCGATTAACCTGTTGGGCACGGAAGAACGGGTTTGCTGGGCGATGAACATGGAAAAGCCGATCGAACTTGAAGAGCTCGGCAAAAAATTGGGAATGCTACAACAGCCC
>Ga0163148_10007239_pt1 | contig 10502 bp, 8 predicted proteins | sample OliLakLV19MP7P2_FD_148606 | JGI IMG/M metagenome (GOLD analysis project Ga0163148, IMG submission 148606) | Freshwater microbial mat bacterial communities from Lake Vanda, McMurdo Dry Valleys, Antarctica- Oligotrophic Lake LV.19.MP7.P2 | ecosystem: Environmental > Aquatic > Freshwater > Lake >... | reverse complement strand
AAGCTCGTGTTGTAGCGTCAATGGCTTCCTCTGCTGCAATCGTTATTGCTGCTTTGGTTCTTGTTCTATTTAAATTCAAATCAATTGTAGCCACATTCGTTGTTGTAGTTGTTGCTTTTGATGAACCAATGAAGCCTTTTGGTTCTCTCGTAGTGACTCTTCTTCCTTTCTCTTGCTTGATAATCGTATTACCTTCTTTGCCACAAGAGATGGAAGCTTCACTTCAAAACTTGAGGCCGGAGGTGCTTCTTCTTCAACGTCGTCGTTGAATCTATTCTTCCAATACAGCGGCTTATCTTTCGAAATAGTACCAGTTTCGTGTAGACCGATACTAGTCACTTGATGAGCAGAGCCGAATAGATCGTCGCGTCGGATCTTCCAATACAGCGTCTGATGAGTGCACTATCAGTATACGTTCGACACTAGATACTTGATGCGCGGAGCCGATCCGATGCCGATGGAAGAACGCCGATGGAAATTCCGACCCGATGTGATATTCCCTTCGATTCTTTCGATACAACTGCTTATGTTTCGAAACAGCACCGGATCCCTGTAGATCGATACTAGTCGCTGTGTGCTCGGAGCTGACTGGAGCCTCCGATCAATTCGTTGACTGTGTTTTTAGGTGTTTCGTTGATGCTTTTCTCTTGTTGTCGCTACTGCAAGGTAGTGGTAAGAGCTTATGCTGACTGGTTAATATGCTAAATATACGGTACTACTGGTAGATTCAGTGGCCTGTTAGTGCCCCCAAGTCCTTGTAGTAATACATTGTGTGGTCTGGTGGACTTGGGTATTTCTTACTACTAGTGTTACTGCCCAGTGGGCAAATCTACCTAAGTGTGTGGTTCAACTGCCGTTGGGTGTCAGTTCAACTGCAGCTAGTGTGCACCTTTAGTGCTACCCCTAACGAACCATACACTTGACACAACTGGCACGCCAATTCTTGACGTAGAAGCATCGTTCAGCTCAGCAGAGAGAGGACTACGCCGAGGATCTCGAGCTGAACCTCTCTCAAATATTACATTCATTTTAGCTTCATTCTAAAGCTTATAATTTTCATTTACAAACAACTCAAAAGGCCCGTAGCTTTTAGCATAGTACAGAAACATCTCCTGACCATTTGGCTACAATCAATGGGGAACTTATGACTTACTTTGGAAAACTGTTGAGAAATGCAAAGCTTGTAGGACTTGAAATGGTCGTGTTAATGAACAAAATCAATACAGATAACATATCTGAACTTCGAGAACTTCGGAGTGTGGGTACTCCTATTTTAGTTGGTGTATCACCCACAAAACAAATGTCAGAGGCACTCGTTGAGTGAACGATACCAATGGATACAAGTATTTGGGCTCGTAACCTGTCGTTGGACCCTTTCTATCTAGCAATCCAACGTTGTTGATAACAAATATTAAATCAGAGAAAGAGTGAGATTAATCTACTTCAGAATTGTAAAATCACTTCAAAGTCCAAGATGGGCTCGGCGTCTCTCGGCGTGTTGGTTAGGCACATCCGGATGGCACCATGCGTCTGTCTGTCATCCATAATGCAGCCGACATAAATACGTAACCGTCACTGTTGTTGCTTTTGTAATGAAGTTTATTTTTCAAAGCTCCCCTCAAACTCCCCCCTCGCTTGGCGGTTTCATATGAGACCAAACAGTAGGGGTTGTCTAAAAGACACCAGGCCAATTCCTAGGATTTTTGCCAGGTGCGTGCTAAAATCCATGTGGCACTCATCCTTAATTAATTAGCACCACATAACCTATTGGAACCTTTGAAATTTCCTGGGACGAAATTGGCTCCAGGCAATTTCCTAGGTCGGGTTCACAAACCACAACCATGCATTTTGCGAAGACAACACGCAACAAGAGCAAGCTAGCTAGCACGGTATGATCCATCCATCCACACTCGTCTAAGCTACATGCCATCCTGCTGTGTACGATCACTGCTGCACCTTTTGCGATGGTAACACTTGGTGCTTGCCGACGTTTACAACTCAACCCGTTTCGGTACCGTTTTCGATGCGAATAACTACGATAACCCACTATGAACAGCTAAAGACACACACAGTAGAGCTAGTAGTCGAACGAGCGACATGGATCGCAACGGTCGAACGAATCGTCGAAAGCACATCACTGCTACTGCTACAGCAGTAGCTACTGTTTTGCGACGCATCATGTTGTCTTCGCAAAATGCATGCGTGCGGTTGATGAACCCGGCCTTGGAATTAGCCTGGTCCGGGGTGCTCAACGAGTGATGTGCAGTGTGCAACCAGGAAGAGGTGCTGCGATTTGATTGGTGGAGACGCCTCTGACGAATGTCGTACATACCTACCTGGCAAAATAGGAATTTGCGGACCGAGGTTTTCTGTTACTTTTTATTGGCATGAAAATAACGTCTACTTAACTTCCATAATGATTCATTGGCTCGTGCAATTGCATATGTTTGATTCATTCATTGGTCCTACTTAACTATTCTACTCTACTCTACTTAATTTATAATAGCTGGCCATTAGAACAGTGTACTTGTATAATTCGATACTTAAAATAATACCCGCGTACTCATCAAAGAGCAGTTTCACATCCTGCTTACACACATCCTACTATTGTAGTAGCTAGCTAGCTAGCTAGCTAGTAGCCACTTGTCTAGGAGTAGAGATCGTCGTGCATTGCAAACCAAAGCCAGGAGGTAAAATCTCCTTTTCACTACGTACTGCACAAAAGGCCAATGCACCGCCTTCCACCACACAATGAGTCGATGTCGGGCACCGGCTCTCGCTATACTTCTCTCGACAATCGACGACGTCAAGAATTGGCGAAACATGGTGGTCGACGACGAGATCATGGTGATCATGGATCAAGTTCTGGCACCAGCAACGATGATATCTGGGATCACGACGATTATCGGAATAGTGGCGATAGCGGAGGTGCCCAGGGTCCTTTTTATTCTTCCCAACAAATGCCACCGACACGATTTGCTACTGATCACGACAATAAAGAAGATTATCAAAATGAAATCCAGGCTTCTTCACCGGAGAACAAGCACACTGAACATGTCATTGGTCGTAGAGCTGTGTCGCCTGAATCGACTGCGTCATATTTAGACAAAAGTACCCTCGTGGCTAACATCAATCGGTACCGTCACTCCCAATTGCAGTTTTACAATAAAGCCGACACTGACAACGACAAGGACAACAGCAATGCCACTGACGAGAAGTCCCCCTTTGTCGAAGAAAAAATGCAACCGACACTAATGATAATCAAGAAACCTTTGCCCCCTTCTGGCACCTTCGAAAGAAACTACAGCAGCAAACGCAGGGTCTCATCTAACTCATCGTTGGGAGCAAGTCGCGCATCGACACCTACTGTCACCAACGCTATGGGTTCCAGTGGTGCAGCTCTTTTTCACAACCGCTTCGAGCAACGAAGTCAACGCCCCTCCAGCTATGTTACAGGTACAAGTAATAGTATCTGTGTTAGTGCCGGGGGTACAAGCGCCACGGCAATGCTTGGTTTGAGTATGAATACCACCATGTCGCCCACGGTAGCACTCGCTGTCACACGAGCGGAAGATAGCTATGAACATCCTTCGAGTTTAACAAGTTTTGGCCATCTTTATCACAGCCACAACAGCATCCACATCAATAGAAGTGCCAACACCAACACTTCATCCTTGACATCGCCGCAATCGTCCTTGATGGATACTGTGAATATCAGCGACAATGCACATGAGAATGACAAGGATGATTATCAAAACAACTCGTGTCGTGACCAAGACAACGACATGCCCCGGGCAACATTTGCATCAACAAGAGGTTCGTCTACTGCTACGATTCGAAGAGACATTACTAGTACAAGAGAAAGTAGTCGAAAGGGGCAATCAACTCTTCGAGTCCACAAGCCCCCCTGCGCCGACAACCGCATCTTCAATGACAACAGCAGCAGCAGATCAAACGACATTCAGAACGATGGGTCCAATCTCAAGTTCCACGATTCTGCATACTGGAATAATAGGCTGGGTCGCCAAGAGTTCTACTGTGAACTGTATCGTCCCAGTCAATACGAACTCGACGAAATGATGGAGTTGGAACAATGGTTGGGTATTCCTGATGCGAGTACCAACAAATCACGGAACAAATCTCTCTTGATCCACCAATGGATGCAGTTAAATCCTACTCAAGGCTTGGCTGCGACGCAAAACTCGCCCATGTCGATTGTGTTGAAACGAGGGCTTGTTGGTTGGGGATCACATACCGAGTGTGAACTCATCTTGTTAACCCGGGGTTTTGTCCTTGCACGCCAGATTTTTCACCACACGCCGCGCTTTCAGTGGGGAGAAACCTGGTCCAATGTAGAACACGTGGCGGCCAAGGGAATGGCATCTATTGAGATTGCTTGCAGCAACACGAAACGGTTGGTATTTAATTGCGAAACAGCTTCGAATCAACAAGCCTGGATGAATGCAATGCGCATCATTGTGTTGCAAGCCCATTCCCATCAAGCCGATGCCGTGCGTGAACAGCGATCTGGATCTGGAGGGCGAAGTAAATACAATGACACTGAAGGCACCAGCACTTCGCCCACCAAAACTACCGACGAAGAGGGATGGCAGTACAAGCGGATTCAAACACTGTGGTTCACCGAAGCAGTAACAGGACAAATCTGGCTCGATTCGAACATGGTCGATCAAATGGACAACTCCACAATCAACAAGCTCGACTCGTACAATCAACTTGCACCTTTGCACTATGCTACGCGTCTACATAAAGTCGATTCTATGCTTTTCCTGCTGCAAGCAGGAGCAAATCCCAATTTAAAAGACGGCTCAGGACGTTCTTCGATGGATTATGGTATGTTACAGATATTCGCCGAGCTTTGTGGCCGGCCTTGTGCTTCTCCCGTGCGCGAAAGGAATGCCAGAAAAATTGACTTCTAAATGCCTCGCCCGATTCATGCCCACGCGTTTTTCTTTAGTCGAGGAGGAAAAGTTACCGACGGCAATTATGGAATTGCTGGAACTGTATGGGGGTGAAGCGAGGGACGGTATCGAAGCCAATCCAAATACCTGGCTATTTGTCCCAGCCAAAACGACAGCGAAAAGTCGCTTTAGATTCTGGACAGTCTTCATTCTGGCGCTGCTTCTTATTGTAACGGGCGTCACAACATTCGTAGTGTTTCGTCTCAGAGAAGTCAGGGAAGAAGAAGAATTACAGCCTTTACAGTTATCAGAAATATCGGCGATTGACGAATCTACCACTTCTTCCCTTGGTGAACCAGCAGAAGAAATAAGTTCAACGCTCCTTCCATTTATGGTGGTTGGAGTAAATCCCATCCCGGCCACCAATTGGAGCACTATGTTGCCACTTACTACCACAGGCTCCGACAGTGGGCCTTCCGCATGGCCAACACAAAGTCCCACTCTTTCAATTGACGTCAATGAAACCACTGGGTTCGGCTCAGAAGCCCTCATGAGCGTATCCTCCCAGGACACGACCGGTTTTGTACCAGAATCTCTCTTTGAAGGGACCAATCAAAGCAACAGTATCCTCAACCCAGAAAGCTCCACAGCCGTGGATAACTACACTGAATCTACACGAGCTCCTTCACAAGAAAAACCGAGTACTGCGGTTACCTTAACCGAAGTTGCAACCTCACTAGGCAACGGATCAGAATCATATGAGCAAATAGAAACTTCGCCGATAAGCTCCTTTGCAGCCAATGCCACCCCCAAAGCTACATTAAGTAGTGTGCCGACAACTGCTTTAACTGAAACACCGACAACTGATGGACCCAATTCTTCTCCAACATCGGAAGCACTATTAGAAGCTCCAACGTTAGCTCCATCGCGTGACATGCTTGCTCCCACAAGCTTCCCCACTTTTGTGACCATCTATCCAGCAAAGGATTTGCTACCTGAAGATGTCTTTCTTTTTGACTTTCTGGTGGCGAAGTCACTAGACGAAGGTGTCCAGCTTCGCAACCACAAGTCTCCTCAATACAATGCATTTCGTTGGTTGTCGGGGAACCTGTATCTAAGTAGTTACTCGGACGAAGTCAAGATTCAGCGTTTCGCGATGGCATGCATTTTCTTCAGCACAAATGGAAATGAGTGGACTAATAATCAGAACTGGCTATCCGATCAAGATGAGTGTGAGTGGTTTAGTCGCGTTGCCGAGCTTCCTATCGATGCTGTTTGCGACATTGATCACCATGTGATTACATTAGACTTGGATTACAATAATCTGCAAGGCCAGCTCCCTGGTGAGATTTCTCTTTTGAGAAGGTTGAGGCGAATCGGATTGTACGGCGGGCCTCAATATTTCTTGACCGGTTCAGTTCCCCAAGAGCTTGGGACTTTGTCCCTTCTAGAATCGTTGAGTCTGCGTGGCAACCAATTTTCCGGCAGCATTCCTGAGTTGGGCAAATGCACTTCTCTACACAACTTGAATCTCTCACAGAATCGATTCACAGGAGTTATCCCTTCAAGTGTCGGCATGCTTACCCAGATGACATCACTGAATTTGGCGACAAATCGCTTGACATCGCAGCTGCCGACTGAAATCGGACAGCTTGAACGTTTGCAATTTTTGACCGCGGGGAGCAACTCTTTGAACGGGCCACTCCCTACACAACTCGGCTTGCTAACGGTGCTTCGGGGTCTTGATCTAGAAATGAATTCACTCTCCACTAGTCTACCAACGCAGCTTGGCTTGCTGCCAAACCTGGGCATGTTGCATCTCACGTCGAGCAAACTCTTGGGTTCGCTCCCCACTGAAATTGGGGTACTGAGCGCTTTGCATTCATTGAAACTAAGAGGAAATGGTCTCATCTCGTCAATACCAACCGAGATAGGTTTACTGTCGAACTTGCAGGGTAAGAAAAAGAGACTATTTTGTTTGCTTGGCTTCATCGTCGTTGTCCGTGATCCTGATCGTCGTTTTGCTTTTGCTTCGAGCACAGGCTCCTTGGACTTGTCTTTTAATCGCTTATCTGGAGCTATTCCCTCTGAACTGGGGCGAGCTTCAATGCTCCTTTCTCTTTTTTTGAATTCCAACCAGCTTTCCGGGCGAGTGCCTGAGGCAATCTACAAGCTGAGCCGGTTGAACACACTACGCATCGAAGAAAACAACATCAGCGGATCTGTACCAGTGGCTGTTTGTCAGGTGTTTTCTGTTACATTGCCCGTATTTTATGCTGATTGTACGAAACAAATTGCCTGTAAATGCTGCACCTATTGTTGCATCGATAATGCTGGGTGCGCCTGTGAACATACAGGAACTTTGGAAGAGTTTTTGTGTTGAGACAGAACTGTGAGCTTAATACCAAAACGGAGCTGCACAGTTGATAGAGCACTGGGGAAATGTGTAAGAACTCGCACTTTTGGGTTTGCGGTACATCTGCTGTGTGAAAATAGAGGTACTTAACGAAACAGAAGGGGTGTTAAATAAAAGGTACATTTCCTCTTTTTTGAACACAAGTCTTTTTTTGGTCCCTTTTCTTCAACACCATACATCACAAGATGGAAAATGAGGCCTGCAGAGACCATCTTAAAGCCCGATTTGGTGCTGAAGCAGACACCAAAATTGTTGCTGCATATCTGCCTGTTGACACGGTATGTGAACCCGAAACATGTCTTGCTGGAAGCCAAAATGCCATGCATTATCCTGACCTGTCCGACAGATTAGGGACAAAAAGGGCAAAATACATGTCATTACTTGACAAAGATTTTGTTTCAGCATGGTAATGAAAGCCCAATCACAGCTTGACAGTCCCAAGCAGACAATGATTCGGATTTAGACATTGGCCTGCATGAGGCCGAAAATGACATAGTTTTGCCCCCTGCTGAGGAGTCTAGTGCTAGGCAGAACCTCATGTTAGATAATTTCAAGATTATACCAAAAGAGTCAATCATTTCATACCTGTAGAGGCCAATAAATTTGTCACTGCAATTACTTTGCAGAGGTTGAGGCATACAAAGGCCAGTTTGGACACTTATGAAGCCATAATGCATTGGAAACTTGAATCCCAAGGGCTGCTTCATCCAGGGGATAGTCTAGCTAGATCACCCCACTATGTTAGTCATGAACAGGTCTATGGTAAGCTAAAAGAACGCTACAACAGGCAACATGGCTTTGGCATTAAAACAGAAATTGTTCTGCCTAGCAGCAAATCTAGGGCAACATTGATCACCAGTGAGCCCCAAATGGTCATACAGCAGCTCCTAATAGATCCCCGTGTGCGCCCCGAGGACTTCCTTTTTAACGACAAAAATGACCCCTTTGCACCACCATCGGCTAACTTAGATTACATTGCTGACCTCAACACAGGCCTAAGCTACCTAGCAACCTGGAAAAAGCTAATAACTAAGCCCGGTAAACTCATTCTATGCCCTATTGTTACCTACATTGATGGGGCTGTGATGGGGCAGTTTGTGGATCTTTCCATCACTGCAGTCAAAATTGCACTTAGAATTCACACAAGCGTTGCGCACAAAATGCCCTATCTTTGGGGTACAATTGGCTGCATCCCACAGCCTACGAAGGTCAAATCAGGGGGTCAAAGAGAGCTAGTGGACTCAGGGCATCATGATGGGACCATTTCATGCTTTGAGATGCTAAACAATGAGGGCCGGGTGTTGCAGGAGGAGACCAAAAAGAGGGGTAAAAATGCTGGGAAGGAGGTCAATGCTTTGAAGACAGATTCACTCCAAAAGGCCCAAGATCTATATGCTATGCTGGACCACATAAGAACTGGCTTAATAAAACTCCAGAAAGAGGGGCTAAAATGGAATCTAATTTACAATGGATGGACCTTCAATGATGTGGAATTTGTGTTCTTTGTGTCCTTTATGCGGTGCGACACAGATGAAGCTGACAGACTTTGCAGTGCCTACACCAATAAAACCTGGAATGTAAAGCAACTTTGCCGGCATTGGTGTTGTCCAACTGACCAATCCGACAACATCAGGGCCAAATTCAAGATGAAGACCACCAAAATGATTGGCAAATTGGTGGAGAAAAAGGACATGGAGGGGCTGAAAAGGCTATCACAGCACAACCTCCACAACGCCTTCCACAGAATGCGATTTGGGGTACATACAGACCAAGGTGTGCATGATGCATGCCCCCTAGAGATGCTTCATGCCACTTTGTTGGGGCATTTTCCGGGTATCCGAGACAGCTTTTTTATCAATGTGGCCCAACATCAGTCTCAACAAAGAGATTGAACACCTTGGCCAGTGAATTCAGGCGTTTGTTGAGCCGTATTCAGAAGAAGATTCCACATTCCCTCCTCTACAGCAGCACCAGTGTCCAAGGATGCAATCTGAAAGATCCGTGGGTCACTCAGTTAGTGGAACATCTCCAAGCAATCATGCTCCACCAATGTCGAGACACCCCCCTCCACGGATTTGCACGTTTAAAACATGGAGCTCACTCAATGCCACATAGGCTCAGCAGTACCCTTTTGGGAGCTACCTTTCGATCTGTGCGGGTGCATAGCGCCTCGTTGCTGGATGAAGTCCAAGTGGGAACACCTTGATAAGACCCCACTCATACTAAAGGGCCCCAAGTTTGTGGTTTCTCCCAAGCAAGACACGACGATCACTTGATGGATACATTTGTTCAGCATGACTTTGATGTCGCAACGTTACACATCCTGGATGAGTGCCGGTCACATCTGCATGCCACAATGGTGGCAGATATCTCTGAGGCAGATGGTCAGGCAATCTCACAATAAATAAATAAATAAACAACTCAATGATTAGTACTATTATGGCTAGGTTGAATCCTAAAACATATGACTGATCCAAAAAGGACCTTTCGCATTGCTCCTTTAACTGGCCTTCCCTTGAGTACGCCAGGGATTACAATGATTACACAGGATTACACGATGAGTTGGCAAACGAGATGGTGAGAGTGAACGAGGACATGGAATGACAACAGAGTAGCATTTGAAAGGCCTTGCGTCCTCTGTAAAAATGCAAGGTTCTTCTACACGGGAGATGATGATAATGGATGGGGAGGATGGTTGCCTCGAAGGGTGGGTAGGTAGCTGGGCCGTTGATCGTTGCCAGGCTTGGAGAGGATGGTGCAACAGAGAAGGAGGACTGGTCGTGTGGTAGGGAACTGCTGTCACTTTGAGCTTGAGTCGGACTTACTGTGTTTGCCTAATTATAGAACTCGAGTCATGGACAGTGTGTTACCACCAGAGCAATCAGTTTCCTCTTGTCATGGGTCCTTGAGGATGTGGGCCTAGCAGGATGAAACGGGAAGTGGCACGGCGCGCGCGGTCTGCCGATGGAAGTGACAGTCCCAGCGCGGCTTGATGCCGTCCTTGACGGGACCGGCGCGTCGACGCGGGGTCGTCGAGTGACGTGGCACTTGTACCGCTTACTTGCTTACTTCTTAACTGGGTCGGTTGGTGAGCATCCAGTGAAGAATAGCTGACTGTTCCCGAGAATTGGTCTCCACAAGAACAGCGTTTGCACGCCGTCTTGCAG
>Ga0163148_10007238_pt1 | contig 10503 bp, 7 predicted proteins | sample OliLakLV19MP7P2_FD_148606 | JGI IMG/M metagenome (GOLD analysis project Ga0163148, IMG submission 148606) | Freshwater microbial mat bacterial communities from Lake Vanda, McMurdo Dry Valleys, Antarctica- Oligotrophic Lake LV.19.MP7.P2 | ecosystem: Environmental > Aquatic > Freshwater > Lake >... | reverse complement strand
GTTAGCAATATCAACACTTGAGTAAATTTTTCAATTCTTGTATTAATGGCAATTATTTCCTGCTGATTGAGATGCAAGTCTTCATTTTGAGATCGCATTTCTTCTTCTTGTGCATGCAATTCTTCATTTTGCAGTTGCATACTATTCATCATTTCATGTATCTCATTATTTTTTAAAGATAAGTATCGGTTGTTTTCTCTGAGTCGGAGTTCAAAATATTGGCTCAATCTTATTTTTACCAAATAGCCACCCATTATTACAAAATATAGCATCAGTTGTCTGATTTTGAATTTCAAATACAGAGTGTCGAAAACCAAATATGCTCTTGCAGGTGTGCTTTTTATGCCGAAAATAGTATCGTAAGTGAGAATGAAAAACAACCCATAGGCAATGCCAAATAAAAGCCATTGGGTATCTTTTTTAGTATTGAAAAGCAATAATGGCAACACGCTTGAGGCCAACAGCACATAAAAATATTCTACAGATGATTCTTTTACATAACTATTGAAGAAATAGGACGGCACCAAGAGTAGAATTGGCGGTAAAATAGTAAGCAAAATTCTAGAGAATAAATGCAAACCCGAGCGTTGGAGATAAATAATAAAAAATTGGCTGATAAAAAAAGTGAGATAGCTGTAAAGTGCTACAGAATAACCATCGAAACAGCTGATTGTCAACCCAATAGATGAGATAAAAAACGACATTATCACCAAAAAATTGGTGATGATGATTTGCTGTTTTTCGGCTTCATCTTCAGCAAACTCTATGCCCAAAAGTGTAAAATTCTTAAATACAGTCGATAGCTTCATTATAGGGTTTGTACTATTTACATATCTGAATTAAAACTATCTCATCAATCAATGAATATTAATTATCGAACTAACTGGTATTTGCTTTGGAAATAACAACATTTCTACCCAGTTCTAATACTAAGTTAAACAATATAATAGTAATTATCCCAAGTCCTAAGTCACAAACTTTCAATTACAAAATTATGATTGGTATAAATGCAAATGTCGCCCGCTATGCTTAGGCCTTCTTGCACCATTTCTTTGGCGGTAAGGTGTGGGGCGTGTTTTTTAAGTGCCAATGCAGCAGAAAGAGCATAATTGCTGCCCGAACCTATGGCTGCTATTTGATTTTCAGGCTCTATTACATCACCTGTACCTGAAATAATCAGTATTTCGTCTTTACTTGCCGCTATTAGCATGGCTTCTAGTTTGCGCAAATAGCGATCGGTACGCCAATCTTTGGCAAGTTCAATTGCAGAGCGTTTTAGATTTCCGCCATACGCAGCTAGTTTTTCTTCAAAGCGTTCTAAAAGTGTAAAAGCATCAGCTGTTGAACCTGCAAATCCGGTAATTATTTTTCCATCGTTGAGCTTGCGAATTTTATTTACATTGCTTTTGGCAACGGTATTGCCCATTGTGGCTTGTCCATCGGCACCTATTGCCATGTTCCCATTGTGAAGTACCGCCAAAACGGTAGTTGAGTGTATTTGCATTTATATTATTTGTTTGAATTACAAAACTAATATCAATTTTAGAAATCTTTTTGAGAGATATTTTTGTAACTTTTCCGCAATTGAATACCTTTAATATTATACTTATTAATTTATTGTAAAATGCCAAACTATTATCTGTGCTATAAGAGTGAATTGAATCCTAAAATAAAAGAGGAAGAAATAATGCAGATTCTTATAACTGCCCAAAAATTCAATCTCAAAAACAGCATTACTGGAATGCTATTATATATTGATGGGCATTTTATTCAATTTTTGGAGGGTGAGAAAGAAATAATTTCTAGTTTATATAGGAAAATAATGATTGACCGTAGGCATTATGGGGTAAAAACTTTGAGTGAAGGAGCTGCTACTTATAGATTATTTCCAAATTGGGTAATGGGATTCCGTACATTGAACGAACAAGATGTACGCGATATGGCAGAGATGAACGGCCAAAAAGAATTTTCAATTGAAAAACTATTAGATAATGCCGACCCCCACATTGCAATTGAACTAATGAAATCTTTTTATAAAAATGGTGAACTCGATTTTTATAAATTTTGGAAAGAATAGCCTTATATTTAGCATTTAAAATTGTAATTTGTACCAGATATAAATAGAAACTACTTTTGTACTAATTTACAGACTTTTATAAAATCACTTTTAGCAATGATTTGGATTATAGACGATGACGATATTTTTAAATTTGTAACAACTTTTCAGTTGCAAAAAATTGCCGCTAACCAGAAAATTCAGTTGTTTGCCGATATTTCCTCAGCATTTGAGAGCTTGAAAACGGCTGATGAGCTACCTGAATATATATTGTTAGATATTAATTTCCCCGATCTAAGCGGCTGGGATTTCCTTGATAAGTTTATTCTTCATTTTCTGAACCTCACTAAAGCCCATACCAAAATTTACATGGTAAGCTCAAGCATTTCTAAAAACGACAAAGATTTACTTGAAAACTATACCTTTGTGCAAGGCCTTCTGCAAAAACCAATCAAAAATGAAGATTTGGAAAATGTATTCAAATCCTCAGCCTTAGCTAATAGTGAATAAGATATTGGGGTTCTAAAAATTATGCTTCTACAACTTTTTTTTCTATTGCTTTGGAAATTTCATTTTTCTTTTCGAATCAAATTTCAATTTAGCAATTTTAGGAAAACCTATTTGCGAAACGGAATCTTGATAGACTCAAAAACTACCTATAAATTTACAAAAAACTTAAAATCAATTGCCATTTTTAATGCTTGGTTTCAATCGCTTTATCGCAAAAAGTTTAGTGAAAAAAATGTAGAATACACCTATTATTATGCACTGCTGTGGACTTTGCAAGATGAGCATACCGATAATTTAAATCAAAATAAAAGTAAAATATTTGAGTTAATGAACCTCGCAAAAGCTGACTTGGCAGGCAAAGTCCCAGACCCTATTGCATTTGAAATACTTGGAAATAAGCTTATAGAAATGCAATTAGCGAGTAAAATTCAAAAATCTGAGAATGTTTCTGCCTCACAATTGGCAACAGTGGAAGAAGAAAAGGCTGGCTATTCATTCCCGTTTTATGCTTGCCTTATTAATTTCGATCCTATTCCCAATCAATTTCAAATTCTTTACGATTTTGGAGTTATTCTCCAACATATCGATGATGTACTAGATATCTATGAAGACACTGAGGAAGGCATAAAAACTTTGGCAAATACAATTTCTATCAATCAATTTGAAGCTTTTTTCAACGCCAAAGTTGCATCATTTATTCAGCAGCTTGCCAAATTAAAAGCATCAAATAAATGTATTGTAAACTCATTCATTTGTATTTCAGTAGGGTTGGTGCAAATTCAAAATCTTAAAAAACAATTGCCAAAATCGAATGTTTCAAACTATAAAAATATGCCAAGAGAAGAATTGATTTGCGACTTTGCCAAATGGCATAATTTGAAATGTCATTTGGCCATTACTAGCAGGCTAATGGCAAGGTATAAATCAAATTCACAGCTTTTTGAGTAATGCTTTGGCTTGGTATTCTATTGCAGGTTGATATTCATAGCCATCATAATTGTCAATTTTCTTCAAGTAGTTTTTTGCTAAATCCAGATTGTCATCTTTCACAATTTTAGCCATTAGTAAGTAGGAATTGGGAGCAAAATAATAGGCTCCTTTACCTTGTTTTTTAATAGTTAATTGATAAAATTTCAAGGCATTGGTATTATCATTGCGTTTTTCGAGTAAGCGGGCTTTTCTGTAAAAGTATTCAATAGATTCCCTTGTATCTGCAATGGTGTTGGGTTGCAAACGGTCGATTGCGGCAAGCGATTTATCGAAATAGCCACCATCGTAATACAATCTGGCTTTCAATATTTCTAAAGTTGGGGTGGGGTTTTCTAAGAGTACTTTCTTTGCCACGCGGTCTTGCTCCGAGCCCGATTCTGGGGTGTTTAACACCGAATCCTTATACATACCTAATTTATCGGGTTTTTGCTGCAAATAATCAGACAAATACATGAAATAGAAAGCCGATTGCCTGAGCATTTTGCCTTTGTAATGCACAATAAATAGTTGCATTTCGGAGGTAGATTTTTCATAGTTACCTCTAAATAGTTGCATTTGCCCATTTACAAAATAGAAGTATGGGCTAAAATAAAAACCTGAATTAGGCTTCATTTGGCTTGAAATTTCCAAGGCTTCTTCTACCCTGTTTTCATTTTTTAAAGCCATTATTAGCGACCATTTTGCCACTACGAAATCGGGATGCTGTTTGGCAAATTCAGCCATTGCTTTGAGGCTTTCTCCGGTTTTATCGTCAAAAATAATATTGAGCCATTGTACTAAGAAGAATGCCTCATACTTGGTTGCTACTTCATTTTGCAAGGCCGCTTGCAATTGAAATTTGCCTTTGTCAAAATTGGTACCAAAGCCGAAAGTGTGCAAAACCCATTTGTATTTATTAGGAATATAACTCAACACGATGTGTATAAATCCCAAAGTTTTTTTGTGGTAAGGGAAATTGGGGAAATCTTTTTCATTCGATGCCAGGAAACTGTAACCCTTCTTGAAATCAATCAATGCCCCTACTTGGTCGCCAAACTTAAATTTTAGAATAGATGATTTGATGTACATTTCGCCCAACAAATATTGCTTGTAAGGCGAGGCATCGGCTATAGCTTTAAAGGCGTTGATTCTCAAATTAAATCTATTTTGCCATTGCGAATACACCAAATTGTCTTCCGACAATAAAATGCGAATAAACTCTACATAACTATACATGAATTTATTTACTTCATTGTCGGGCTCCGATTGCTCATTACGCCTAATCAATATTTGGGCTGAATCAAGTTTTAACTTATACAGAAATTCGTACGATTGAGCCAGCTTGGGCGAAAACTCAGTTTTCGCATTTGCAATACAGAAAAATAACCACAAACTCAACCATCCTAATACTCGCATATCGACTAACAACGATTTTTTATAAATATAATTTTATTCATTTAAAAAAGTGCTCAAGCAGCAAATACATGCAAACAAGTATGCCATTTATTACAATTCTACTTAGTTTTGCACAATTAATTAACAAAATAATTCAACAGAAATGACACAATTACATAAATGTGCGATTATATTTCTACTGCCCTTATTGGTATCGGCACAAGAAATCGATATTTCCCAAGGATGGAAATTCAAAACAGGAGATGATTTGGCTTGGGCAAAACCCGAACTAGATGAAACCAGCTGGAAATCTATCGAACTCAATCGATTTTGGGAATTTCAAGGCTATGAAAAGTATGATGGCTATGCTTGGTATCGTAAAAAAGTATTTATTCCATCGTCATTGAAAGAAAATTCGGCCATGAAAGACAGCCTAAAAATTTTGTTAGGCATTATTGACGATCATGACCAAACATTCCTTAATGGACAACTGATAGGTGAAAATGGCGGAATGAAATTTCAATTTGGCAATGGAGATAATACTCCTGGAAACTCTGCATACAGTGTTTATCGCAGATATGCAATTTCTACTAGCAATAAAGCCGTAAAGTGGGATGCAGAAAATGTAATTGCTGTGCGTGTTTTTGACCAGTTAGGCAACGGTGGCATGGGTGTATCTCAAAAATATTCTATTAGTATGATAGATGTACTTGATTTTTTGAAAATTGATATCAATGAGTCTCCATTCAACTTCAAGAAAGACGGAACTTTCAGCAAAAAGGTATATTTAAAATCATCTGCAGCGGAAACCCAGTCGTTTTCAGGAAATTTTAAGGGAGAAGTAACAGATAATTTAACAGGCAAAAAACTTGCAGACTACAATGTATTTGCCACAGTTAGCAGCAAAAAACCATTTGAGTTTGAATTTATTCTACCAAGCTTTGAGAATATCACAGCCAAATATTCATTTGAAGCAGAGAATTCTAAAAATTCCTTTAGCGAACAACAGGAAGTACCATTTATACTGACGCCTTTTGAAAATAAAGAACCCAAAATTAATGGCGCCAAAATATTTGGCGTAAAGCCTGGCAAACCATTTTTATTTACTATACCAGCCAGTGGAAAAAGGCCTATGGTATTCTCAATCGATAATTTGCCAAGCGGTTTAAAGCTTGATGCGACTACAGGAATTATCAATGGAACATTGAAAGATAAAGGAGAATACAAAGTAAAACTGAAGGCCAAAAACCTGTTAGGAGAAACTTCCAAAGATTTCAAAATTGTAGTTGGCGATTTAATTGCTCTCACGCCACCTATGGGGTGGAATTCATGGAATTGCTGGGGTTTGGCCGTGAGTGACGAAAAAGTACGTTCCTCTGCCAAAGCCTTAATCGACAAAGGTTTGATAAACTACGGATGGACTTATATGAATATTGATGATGGTTGGGAATCAGAAAGGGATGCAAACGGGGTGCTACAACCCAACGAAAAATTTCCTGACATGAAAAAGCTGGCAAACGATATTCACGGCATGGGCTTGAAATTGGGCATTTATTCCTCTCCTGGTCCTAAAACTTGTGGAAATTACACAGGAAGCTATAAATATGAGCAACTAGATATCAATACTTGGGCATCGTGGGGCATAGATTATTTAAAGTACGACTGGTGCTACTATTCAGAGATATTTCCTGTAAAAATCGACAATACATGGAACGTGAAATCTAAAAACCCCAAAGTACTTGTAGGATTGAAAAAGCCCTATCAGGTTGCTCAAAAAGCGATTGCGGGTGCGAATAGAGATATATACTATAGCCTTTGCCAATATGGATGGGGCGATGTGTGGAAATGGGGAGCGGAAATGAATGCCCAAAGTTGGAGAACCACTGGTGATATAGAAGATACCTGGCAAAGTATGGCAAGCATAGGCTTTGGTCAGGCCGATTTAGCACAGTATGCCAAGCCAGGCCGTTGGAACGACCCCGATATGCTAGTAGTAGGCAAAGTTGGTTGGGGCCCGAAGCTGCGAAATTCAAGATTGTCAGTGAATGAACAATACACACACATTTCACTATGGTCGCTCCTAGCTTCACCATTGCTGATAGGTTGCGATATGTCGCAGTTAGACGATTTTACACTCAACTTATTGAAAAACAGTGAAGTAATTGACATAAACCAAGATGCATTGGGAAAGCAGGCAATAAGAGTAGTTAACAATAGCGATTACCAGATATGGATGAAAGACTTGGAAGATGGTTCAAAAGCTGTAGGTATATTTAATGTGAATGGCGGCACTAAAAAAGTATCAATTAATTGGGCAGAATTGAAATTAACAGGTTCAAAAACGGTGCGAGACGTTTGGAGACAAAAAGAGATTGGCAAATTTGACATCAAATTTGAAACTACCATCGCCACGCATGGGGTTACTTTAGTTAGAATATATTGAAATCATAAGATTTTTGGCCTTACTTCAGCTCTCAGCCTCAACCAGCCGAAGTATTTTGGCAAGTAACAACCGTATTTTTGTGAATGATGCCATCATTTGTAGTGATGGCATCATTATTTCCTATAAATCACTGTCGTTCGATTATACCAACCACAATTTGAAGTATTACCCCTTTGCTTAACATATTGATATGGCTTGGATTAACAAACTTTAATCTCTTACTTTGTAATATATAAATATTTGCACATAAACTAAGAATAGTTATGAAGAAATTGATACTGGGAATAATAGCTTTGATATCCTTTTATTCTGCACAAGCAGTTACTAGGACATGGGTTGGAACTACCACTGCATTTGCAACATCTGGAAATTGGAATCCTTCTGGCGTTCCAAGTTCTTCAGATGACTTAATATTTAATAACAGTAATAACTGCTTGATTTCTGCAAATGTTAATGTAAATAGTATTTCAATTGCTTCATCATATACTGGAGCAATTACCCGCTCAGGAACTAGAACCGTCACTGTTAATATTTTATCAATAAATGGTTCGTCAATGAGCTTAGTTTCAGGAAGTGGGGCTGTTACAATAAATAATTTGGTTGTCACTGGTGGCACACTTAATTTGGGGAATTCATCTACTACAATAAATTCTGTAACGGTAACTGGTGGGACTCTAACTATTCCAGCATCAGATGTTACCTTTAATAGTTTAGTGTTGATAAGCGGTGGAACATTTAGTCTTACGAATACAAGCAGTACTGTTAATGTAAATGGTTCTTTTTTTGCAAATGCAGGAATAGTAACCACAAGTTCTGCTGGTGTGATATTTCAGGGTGAAAATACTACCATTGCAGGAAGCCTTACTTTTAATAATATCACTTTCGCTAGTGATGGGCTGAGCGATAAATCATTTTATATAAGTGGAAGTCTATCATCTACTACTTTAATTTATTTTGACCCAAATTCGACTAACATAAATTTTTACCGCGACCCGATATACATACAAGGAGATTTCAATGCATTCAATACTGCATTTGTAAATCCAGGAGGAACTGTTACTTCAAATAATTTATTGGTTTTTAATGGCTCAGCAATACAAACAGTAAATTTAACAAGCGATCAGTCAATAGGGAATTTTTTTAATACTGCAGGTGGCATTCAATTTAATAATACTTTAGGAGGGATATTATTAGCATCACCCATAGATGGTACAAATGTTATTGGAGGCGGGATTACAATAGTAGGAGGATCGCTTACTGATAATGGTTTTGACATAACCCTCCCAAGCAATCAAAATTTTCAAATGAATGATGGTACCACATTTACCTCTTCATCAGCTTCTTTACCCTCATTTAGCGGGAGTGGCACTTTTGTAAATCCAAGTATTTACACAATCAGCCTTACTGGTAGTTTTGCTCAATCTATCTCCACTCCTTTTACTAGGCTCAACAATCTCTTAATCGACAAACCAAGTGGCGGAGATGTTTCTCTTACATCACCCACCAGTATTACAGGTTTTCTAAACTTAAATATTAATACCAGCAACAAACTCAACACAAATAATAACCTCACTTTAGTATCTACCGCTTCGCAAACAGCCTCTTTAATAGATAATAACAATACGATTGCCAGCGGTGCTACAAGCGGCTCGGCAAATGGAAGCCTTACCGTACAACGATACGCTCCAGGCATTAGCGTTACGGTTGGGCATTATTTCTCTTCTCCAATTGTAGATGCAGCGTTTTCTGTAATCTCTCAGCCTGGTTTCAATACCTTGTTATATAGTGAAAATGGCAATCCGGCCCGCATAAACCTCAACTTTAGTGGAGGTTTTAGACGTGTTACCGAATCGCCTTCCGTGCCATTAATGACACCTGGTAGAGGCTTTTCTACAGTGCAGCCTATTACAAAGGTTATAAACTTTGTAGGCGTGCCCAACAATGGAAATGTGCCTACCGCTATTACCTTTAATACCACAGTTCCCGGAAGTGTAGCAGGGTGGAATTTAATAGGCAATCCATATCCATCTGCCATCGATTGGGGCAGGGTAGGGGTTGCAGGGGTTAAACCTTTCGGTATTTCTACTGCTTATGTGTATAGTATAGATGGCTATAAAATGAAGCTAGATGCCGCAGGAAGTATCATTCCATCAGGGCAGGGTTTTTTTGTAAAAGCTACTTCCAGTGGCACACTCACATTTAAAAACACAGATAGAGTTTCTGATATTACCTCTACAGGCAACAATACTTTTGCTAGAGAAGAAGCCGCTAGAAAATATCTTTATATAAATTTAGATAGCAAAGTGCCCGGTCTTGCTTCTACCGATGCTGCTATTTTCTCTTTTGATGCCAATGCTTCCGATGATTTTGATAATTATGATAGTGAAAAAATATTCAATCCATCGCCATTGGCAAATATTTACACTTTAGCCTCTGGCAGATATATTGCGGTAAACTTGCTCAACGATGTTACTCGTTCAAAAATAATACCGTTATATGTATCCGTGAGAACTTATGGAACCTATCAAATAGCAATGGGGGATGTAAATTCATTTTATCCTGATGTAGATGTTTATCTTAATGATACCGAAAACTCTAATTCACCAATCAATCTTAAATCTACTCCCTTCTATTCGTTTAAATATACCACCTTTACTGGAAGCAGATTTAGCCTTTCTTTAGTTTCACTTGGTGATGTTCCGCAAACAAGCATTCCAGGAGTTTCAACAATAGTAAGCGATATTGCATTTGAAGTTTTAAGCCGTACTTTTGTAACTGATCAGGAATTGGCAGAAAATGCGCCTTCAGATACTACAGATACTAATATTATTTCACCTGTTTCTGACGAGCTATTTAAAATCTATTCCTATGGCACTAAAGTATTTGTTCGTACACCGACAGGTGCAGTATCAGTATCAGAAATAAGTTTGTTTGATATTTTAGGAAATAAAATAATTGACATTAAAAACATCCCTATAAATAATGGATTAGCTAGCTTTGAAGCTGGTCGAGAAGGCATTTTTATAATAAAGCTAAATGCAGACAACAAAATGATAACTAAGAAATTAATACTATATTAAATTTTACTTTAGAATGTATAAAATCAAATATTTACTCCATACTTTATTTC
>Ga0163148_10007235_pt1 | contig 10505 bp, 10 predicted proteins | sample OliLakLV19MP7P2_FD_148606 | JGI IMG/M metagenome (GOLD analysis project Ga0163148, IMG submission 148606) | Freshwater microbial mat bacterial communities from Lake Vanda, McMurdo Dry Valleys, Antarctica- Oligotrophic Lake LV.19.MP7.P2 | ecosystem: Environmental > Aquatic > Freshwater > Lake >... | reverse complement strand
GTGCAGGCGGTGTGTGCTCCAGCGTTCATGACCACGGCTCCGCCCACAGTGCCGGGAATCCCGACTGCCCATTCTAGCCCTTGCCAGCCTCGTTCTGCGGCCTGCTGAGCCAATCGTGGCATCGGTTCTCCGGCAGCGGCGATCAATTGCCCGGTGTGGTCGTCAAACTGGGTGTGTCGCAGATAGCGGGTGCAGATGATTAGACCGGGTAAGCCGCGATCGCTCACCAATAGGTTAGATCCAGCTCCTAGCATCATGAAAGGCAGCCCTTCATCCTGTGCCCAGGCCATACTGGCGCGCAGATCGTCTATGGTGCGAGGCGTCACAAACCATTCGGCAGGCCCACCCACTCGGTAGGACGTAAACCCAGCCAGTGAGACTTGGGGTTTAATCAAGCAATCTGTATTGGGGAGGGGAAGGGGAATAGAGTCCATCCCTAAGTGCGGTTGGCAACGCTGAGCCGAAACGTGAGATCTGACTCGATTGTCTATTGCGATCAAGCCGCCATCTCCTTTTTCAACACGGGGGGACTGCTCAAAAGAATATGGGTCAGGGAAGGTCATAGCCTGAAAAGTCTAGACAACAGATTAACGTTAATTTTACTCAGGTTGAGCCTGCTCCTGCTGCTGATAGGCATCAATCAGATCTGGAATCACCCGATTTAGATTGCCAGCTCCTAAAAAGATGGCTAAGTCTCCTGGCTCTAGTGCAGCGGCCAAGAAATCGGAAACGTCGCTTAAGCTGGGCTGGAACACCACGTTGGGATGATGTTTGGCGATCGCCTCTGCCAGCTGCTGACCTGTGATATCGACCAAGTTAGATTCACCTGCACTATAAATCTCTGTCGTCACCACCAGGTCAGCTTCGCCAAATGACCGAGCAAATTCTTGTAAAAATGTTTTGGTGCGGCTGTAGCGATGCGGCTGAAAAATAGCCACTACCCGGCGTGGTTGGTCGGCAGCTCCCGACTGCACCCGCAGCCGAGCCGCAGACAGCGTTGCTTGAATTTCGCTGGGGTGGTGGGCGTAGTCATCAATAAACAAAATCTGATTGGCTTCACCCCGACGCTCAAAGCGACGACGTGCGCCTTCAAACCCTTGTAACCCATTGGCAATTTGTTCAAAGCTCAGGTTCAACATGCGCCCCACCGCCACCGCCGCCAAGGCATTGCTCAGGTTATGCCGCCCTAACAGCGCGATTTTGAGGTATCCCAAAGGCTTGCCGCGCTCCCAAACGCGAGCGACGGTGCCCCCCGACTGGCAGGTGATTTGATCGACCGTGTAGTCGGCTGATCGTTCTGGGTAGAGGCTGTAGCTCACGGTTGTAGGCAATTCTTGCCGCACCAGATCACAATCCCAGCAGCCGACTAGAGCCTTGCAGTTGCCGGCAAATGCCTGAAAGATTTGCACGACTTCATCCACGCTGGCGTAGTGGTCGGGATGGTCGAGTTCAATATTGGTAATGACGCCAATTTCGGCAGATAGCTTTACCAGCGACCCGTCTGATTCATCGGCTTCGGCTACCAGATAAGGCCCTTCCCCGGTGCGGGCGTTGCCCTCCCAAGCGCTGACTTCGCCACCCACCACAATCGTTGGATCTAGCCCTGCCCGCATCAGCAGATAGCCGATCATGCTGCTGGTGGTGGTTTTCCCGTGGGTGCCTGCGATCGCTATCCCCCGATATTCGTGCATTAACGCCGCCAGCAAATCAGAGCGATGGAAGATGGAGCAGCCCAAATCGAGAGCGGCGCGATATTCAGAGTTGTTGCAGTTAATGGCGGTTGAGCAAATCACCTGCGGCAGGCTGTGTGCCTCCTGTGCCACCAGCGATCGCGGCTCCGTGGTCGCCAGACTTGCCACCACCCCACCGACTTGCAGCGGCAGCGCCTCAGGTAGCGAACTCTCTGTCGAATTGAAAAACTCCAGATTGGTTGCATCTTGACTCAAAAAAATATGAGCACCCTGTTCCTGAAGGCGCTTCGTCATATGATTGAGGCAAATATCTGAGCCAGACACTGGCAAACTTCTCCTTGCCAACACATAGGCAAGTGCCGACATGCCAATGCCACCAATACCGATGAAATGAAACGGTTTCCCGCTGAGATCGACAGGGTTCAGCATTCTAGCTCCTCACACACCACACCAAACTAATATCACGCGATATCATAGCAAGAATTATTTATTCTGCGATATAGCTACGTTGAACCGGGTAATTTCACGGAATCATCGCCCAATTATGGACTCCAAAGTCATGAACTCCCTGTTCGCTAAAATATCTGACTTCTAATCCAAGAATGCCCCAACTATACGTGAAATATTGGTAGGTTCTATCCTCATCGGTCTCTGAATGTCTAACGTTTAAGTTTTCAATTTTCTAACTCCGGCATCGAAAATCAATCACAACATGGAGAAATTTGAGTTTCTATGCCTTTCTAAACCGCTGCTTAAACCGCTTCAGACGCCATGAACTGTATGCAAAGACGGGCTATTTTGGGAGGGACGTTTAACCCTCCCCACCTAGGGCATTTAGCAGTAGCCGCAGTGGCCTTAGAGCGGGCGGGCTTGCACCAGGTGATTTGGGTGCCTGCGGGTCAACCCCCTCACCGTACCATTGACCGCTTGACCAAACTGCCCCATCGCTTGGAGATGCTTCGGCTGGCGATCGCCCCTTATCCTGCCTTTAGCCTTTCAACTGTAGATTGCGATCGCGCCTCTCCCTCCTATGCCGTCCACACCCTGCTAGAGCTTCAGCGTCAATACCCAGCCAGCCACTGGTACTGGATTATTGGCCTTGATGCCTTTCAAACACTACCGCGTTGGTATCGCCGCTTAGAGCTAATCCCTCAATGTACTTGGTTGGTCGCTCCGAGACCGATTAACCCAAGCCAAGCCAAGTCAACCCAAACGGGTCAACTGACCCATAATGCTCAAGCAGACCCGCTAAACCTAGTCAGTCGAGATCTGCAAAATAACCTAGAAGGCAGTGATTCTACTGTTGTTTCAACCCAAGCAGTAGTTTATCCGCCCGTCTTTGAAAACTCTTCACATTTCTGCTGCCAGCAAGTCGTTCAACAGCTCGCCTCGCAGCAGATTGAAATCCAGTGGCAATTGCTAGACATGCCGCTCCTGAATATTTCTTCTAGCTTGATTCGCCAGCAATTGGGCGATCGCCGCTCAATCTCAACCCTCGTCCCTGCCGCCGTTGAAGCTTATATTCGACAGCACCAGCTCTACGAGCTATTATCCTAATCCTGGCGTCAAACCCTAAAGCTGGCTTAAAAATGAGAATTGCTGGCTTTTCGCCCTCATCCTTGAGCGAGTAACTCTTAAAAGTGTATGATCTATTTCAACAATGGCGGTTATGTAGTGTAAAGAGGGCAAGACGCAGTGATTAGAGTAGCGATCAACGGCTTTGGGCGCATCGGCCGTAACTTTATGCGATGCTGGCTTGGCCGAGAAAACAGCAGCTTTGAAATTGTCGCAGTGAACGACACGTCTGATCCCCGAACCAATGCTCACCTGCTCATGTATGATTCCATGCTCGGGAAGATGGATGCCGATATTAGCGCAGATGAGAATACGATTACGGCAAACGGTAAAGTTGTCAAATGCGTTTCTGATCGTAATCCTCTCAACCTGCCCTGGGGAGAGTGGGACGTGGACTTGGTCATTGAGTCTACGGGTGTTTTTACCAGCATGGAAGGTGCCTCTAAGCACATCCAGGCAGGTGCCAAAAAGGTGCTAATTACGGCTCCAGGCAAAGGCGATGACGGTACCTTCGTCTATGGGGTCAACCACCACAACTATGACCACAAGAAGCACACCGTCATCAGCAACGCCAGCTGTACCACAAACTGCCTAGCCCCGGTCGTCAAAGTGCTCCACGAAAGCTTTGGCATCATTAAGGGTACGATGACCACGACCCACAGCTACACAGGCGACCAGCGGCTGCTAGATGCTAGCCACCGGGATGTGCGTCGGGCCCGGGCAGCCGCACTCAACATTGTTCCTACTACGACTGGTGCTGCTAAAGCCGTGGCGTTAGTCATTCCCGAAATGGCCGGAAAGCTAAACGGGATTGCCCTGCGGGTGCCTACCCCCAACGTGTCTATTGTCGATTTGGTGGTGCAAGTTGAAAAGCAAGTCATTACCGAGCAGGTCAATGAAGCGCTGAAGGCAGCCGCTGAAGGGCCACTCAAGGGTATCCTAGCCTACAGCGAGCTAGAGCTAGTATCCTGCGACTATCGTGGCAATGATGCGTCGTCTATCATCGATTCTTTCCTCACGATGGTGATGGGTGGCGACATGATTAAAGTGATTGCTTGGTACGACAACGAATGGGGCTACAGCCAGCGTGTGGTAGACCTAGCCGAACTCGTCGCCGATAAATGGGAAGCCTAGAACAGCGTTGATTCTGGGAATTGTGAATTAAAACCAACCCAATAGGCTTGTGTGCAAGGGTGAAACTTTCCCTTGACACAAGCCTATTGGATTTTAAAGAAATGAAAAATCTACTCTTCTTGAGCCAGATCGGGAGCCTCAAATTTGTACCCGACGCCCCGCACCGTTTGGATCAGTGCCGGTTGACTGGTGTCGATTTCAATTTTTTTGCGGATTTGTCCAATGTGTACATCTACAACACGCTGATCGCCAACATATTCGTAATCCCACACTTTCTGAATCAGTTCAGCTCGCCGCCACACTCGGCCAGGATGGCTCGCCAGGAAATGGAGCAGGTCAAATTCTAGCGCTGTTAGCAGGATTTGCTCTTGATTGAGGCTCACTTCACGACTCACGGGATCGATGGCTAGCCCGTTGAACGTTAGACACTTATGTTCTGCTTCGGTAATTGGGCGCTTACGCTTGAGAACAGCTTGAACCCTAACTTCTAGTTCACCGAGACTGAACGGTTTAGTTAAATAATCATCGGCACCTTGAGAGAAGCCGCGAATTTTATCGGCTTCGTCTGCACGGCTGGTGAGCATTAACACAAACACACCTGTGCGACTCTGCATTTCCTGGCAAAGGTTGTAGCCAGTTGCGTCTGGTAAGTTCACATCTAGAATGACCAGGTCGGGATTGAACTGCTCAAAGACCGCCATTGCTCCTTTCCCGTCCTCAGCAGACTCTACCTGGTAGCTATGCTTCGATAGGAAGCGGTGGATGAGAGTACGAATATGTTGATCGTCGTCAACGACGAGAATCTTGGCTGAAGCCATGGCTGTAACCTTGTGTCGAGGAGTAAAGGGACGTTAAGAATTTCAAATCAAACTTAAAGATAGATTGAGTCAATTCTTAGGAAGGGATTAGGCGTTCCGGGCTGAAGGAACGGTCTAATTACGTAAGATGGAAGTATGCACCCAGTATATTAAGCAGCCGCTAAGACAATTATCAGCACAAAATCTAGCAATGGCCAGTGGCTATGCTAGAAGACCTAGGTGCGCTTAGAGCCAAAAACTGCTTGATTAAGCTTTCACTGCCTTCAGTTTGCTAAACCCAAACAGCCCGCTACACTAATGGCAATGAGGCAAGCGGCGAATGCACTGAGCAGTTACTTGAGACTAGTAGTGAGTAAAACAACGGCTAGTTGCATCTTAGCTAACGAAACATAGATTCACATGGAATTCGAGGTAGGTTGGCAATTTAGCTATTGTAGGGTTTAGCTTAGGTTAGTAGGGTTTGTCAGTTTCTCGCTTCAAGCCTATTGCGGCTGTTACTGGATTTATGATAATCGACTATCGCGGGGGTCTTCCGGAGGTTGTAGATGAGTGAGATGAGTCACTACGAGAAACTGGGCGTCAGTGAGGCATCCTCGTTTGAGGAAATTCAGGAAGCGCGAAATCGGTTGTTGCAGGAGCAGGGAGGCGATCGCCGTCAATCGGAGTCGATTGAGGCCGCCTATGATGCCATCTTGATGGATCGGTTACGGCAACGCCAAGAAGGAAAGATTAAGGTTCCTGATCGGATTCGATTTCCAGAAAAGCTGGTAGAACCGCCTCCAGACTTTACCCCAGCCCCAGCCAAGAAGGCTTCCGCTTGGTTACAGCGCTTTTTAGATACGCCTAGCCGCAAAGACATTTTGCTGCCTGCTGGCCTGTTTTTAGGTGCTGGTCTTTTGAGCTTCTCGTCTCCTCCGGTGGCGCTGGCGCTGGGAGTCGGGTTTAACTTTTATTTTCTTAACCGCAAAGAAAATAAGTTTGGTCGAGCGTTTTTACTAACGCTGGCGGGATTGGTCGTTGGGGTGTTGACGGGGCTATGGTTGGCGGAACTGCTAGCGCCTCAGCTGCTGGCGGCCCAGCTTGACCCTAATACCGTCGCAGCCGTGCTAACGTTCGTGCTGCTGTGGCTGATTAGCAGTTTCCTGCGTTGAGATAGACAGAGCAGTTGGCGTGTTGCAAAATAATGTCTACGGCCTCCCCTAAGTCAGCAGCTACCCAGTCGGGCTGATGCTGACTTAGCTGCGTGCGATCGCGAATTCCGCTCAGGACGCTGACCACTTTCAGGCCGTGGGTTTTGGCTGCGACAATGTCGGCTTCAGTGTCGCCTACCATCCAGCTCTCGGCTGGGGAGAGTTCGGCGATCGCCCGCTGCATCAGCAGCGGCTTATCGCCGACATCGGTGGTCTTCACATAGTCTTCACTGAGGCAATAGCGACGATCGGGAGCAAAAAAACGCCCTAGGTCACAGCGGCTGAAGGCTTCTTCTAGCTCGCTGGTGCGTCGCATCGTCATCACTAGCAGGTCGATCCCTAGGGCTTGAATCTGTTCTAGCGTCTCTGTGGCACCGGCAATGGGCGTGTCATATTTTAGATAGGGGCGCGTGTGTACGGTTTGCCGTCGCAGCCGCGCAAATTCTGCTGCTTGCATGTGATCTAGCCCAGACATCTGTCCGATTTGGCGTTCGGGAACTTGGGCTCGTTTTAGCCGCCAAAACTCTGCCTTGGGCAGCTGTTGAATGATTTGATCAGGGCGAGAAATTTGGCTAAGGCAGAATCGGTAGACCTGGTAGTAACGCTCCGATACGTCCATGATGGGGCCGTCGAAGTCTGTAATAATTCTCAGCATTGTGTTGAATTCTCACTCCCACCGCCGTTAACTTTGATTACAGATTAACGGATTGGGCAATGTACAGACGCGATTAATATGTAGAGACGCGATTAATCGCGTCTCTACGGTCAGGTAACGGTTGGCAGCGTTGTCACCAAAAAGACGCCGACGGTGGCGATCGCCAAAATCACATGAATCAGCGTCCCTACCAATGAACCAACCAGGATGCCGAACCCGGCGCGAATGGCTAGCCGCAAATCGCGCCGATAGAGAAATTCGCCCACAATCGCGCCGAGCAGAGGCCCCAATAGAATCCCCAGCAATGGCCCGCCAATGGGTAAAGCAGGCAGCAGTCCAAAAAAACCGAGCAATAGCCCTACAACCGCGCTTACCTGCCCCCAGATGCTCGCCCCGGCCTGCTTTGCTCCCAGGTAAGTAGAGAAGAGAATCAGCATAGGAGTTAGGGATGCGTGAGGTGGGGTAGCGGCCATTGGTCCAAGGTGCTGTCTAACTTATTAGCTAGTCCGGCAATCCAGATTTCGTCTTGGCGGGTGTAGCTGCGGGGCGCGTTGGCTCCTAACACCAGGACGCCTTGAGTCCCAATGGGTTGGCAGATCACGCCTTGGGTATTGTCGGGCAGGTAGTCAAACTCAACTTTACCGGGATAGATCTGGAGGTTGACCAAATAGACGGGCTTTTGGGTTTGGAGGACGCGTTGCAGAATAGCTCCGGGAGCCACAGTAGAGTTGGCTCCGACGATGCCTCGACGCAGCAGCACCCGTCCGTTGACGAAGACGACGAGCGATCGCGTCACCGTATTGGTCAAGAGGATGTGAGAAGCCCAAGCTAGCTCTAGCCGCAATGGATCGGGCAAGTCGGCTGCTAGGTCAAATACCTCCTGCCCATTGAGCACGACCACATCGGGCGATCGCGGCTGAATTTGCTGCCACAGCAAACCAATTAGAATCAATACGGCGCTAATAATTACCCCTAGGGCATCAGAGCGCGCCTGCGAATTGGTCAGGTCGGGCGTCCACAGTCGATTGACCAGCAGCAGCGACCCGGCCAACATGCCTACTCCAATGGGGAGCTGCCGCAGCACCAGACTTGAGTCAGATTTAGCCATCGGTTACCTCGTCATCCATACAGTTGCATGACAGTTGCATGACAGTTGCATGGATTCGCATGGATTGCAATTTGATCCTGACACAGAAGAGGAGGTGATGTGGCACACTCTGATTTGGGTCAGCAATTCTGATGCTACGACCGATGCAAGCGATATGGGTACGGACATAGGTGAGATCGTTATGAGGGTAGTCTAACGTGCGGAATTCACTCGCTATGGGGCTAACAGGGAGCCTCTTGATCGCGACACTGGCCGCTCCAGGTCAGGCAACTGTTGAACCGGTGCGCTCGGTAGACTGGGCAAGCTGGTCTAGTGCCAATTGGCTAATGGCGGCGGTAGCCCCTGCCGCAACCATCGCCGATCCGACTGCCGCTGGTGCGATTCAGCAACATTTAGCAGAATTGGCGGCATTGGGCATGCCTGCGGCTCAGCAAGGCGTTTTTATTCAGGCGGGCAACCAAGTGCTGGCCGAGCACCAAGGCGGTGTGCCAATTCCGGCGGCATCGTTGAGCAAAATTCCGACCACGCTGGCTGCGTTGACCCTGTGGGGCACCGATCGCCAATTTAACACCCTGATTGGCATCACTGGGGCGCTGCAAGATGGGGTAGTGCAAGGGGACTTGGTGGTGCAAGGTGAGGGCGATCCGCTATTTGTCTGGGAGGAGGCGATCGCCCTGGGTAACGCCCTGAACCAGCTTGGCATTCAGCGGGTGTCTGGCAATCTGGTGATTGTGGGTAATTTCGCCATGAACTTTAAAGCCGACCCAGAGACAGCGGGTAGCCTGCTCAAACAAGGGCTAAACGCTGACCTCTGGAGCGATGAAGCGGCTATCCAATATGCCCAGATGCCTCCCGGCACCCTGAAGCCTCGGGTCTTAATTGCCGGGACTGTCCAGGCAATGTCTCAGGCTCCCGGTTTTGTGCCCGTGCTGCGGCATCGCTCGTTGCCGCTGATCCAAATTCTCAAGGCCATGAATATTTTCAGCAATAATTTTATTGCCGATTCTGTAGCCCAGCAATTGGGCGGTGCTGCCGTCGTTGCCCGTCAAGCCGCTACCGCCGCCCAGGTTGACCCTGCCGAAATCCAGCTGATCAACGGCTCTGGCCTAGGCACAGACAACCGGATCTCCCCTAGGGCGATCGCCGCCATGCTGATTGCCATTCAAACCAAGCTGCGATCGCAACAGCTGAATGTTGCCGACCTATTTCCAGTGGTTGGCCGCGAACGCGGGACGCTAGGAGGACGACAGATCTTGCCTGGTGCCGCTGTCAAAACAGGAACCCTAAACGACGTTAGCTCCCTGGCAGGAGTTCTCCCTACTCGTGACCAAGGACTGGTCTGGTTCAGCATCATCGACATCGGCACCGCCAATCTAGACACCCTGCACGCCCACCAAGACGAACTGCTGCAAACCCTAGTCGCCCAATGGGGTGCCGCTCTACCCATTCCTCCAGAACTTCAACCCAGCGATCGCCTCAAATTGTATGAAGCCCAACTCGGCGACCCGACCCGCAACCAACCCCTCTAACGCTCCCCCCATGAACCTCGAAACCATTGCCGTCCACGCTGGCCGCAGCATCGATCCTGCGACTGGGGCGATCGCCCAGCCGCTCTATCTGTCCACCACCTTTGAGCGCGAACCCGATGGCAGCTACCCCCACGGCTATCTCTACACCCGGCTGGAGAACCCCAACCGCGCCCGCCTAGAAGAGTGTTTGGCGGCGCTAGAAGGTGGCGTTGAAGCGGCAGCTTTTGCCTCTGGATCAGCTGCGACCCTCAGCGTGTTTCAGGCATTAGCTCCCGGAGATCACGTCATCGCACCGCTCGACGTCTATACAGGCACACCCGCTATTTTGCGCACCATTCTGGAGCCGTGGGGGTTAGAGGTCACCTTTGTCGATATGACCGATGTGGAGGCGGTAGCGCGATCGCTGCGCCCCAACACCCGCTTGATCTGGATTGAAACGCCCTCTAACCCCCGGCTCGAAATTACCGACATCGCCAAAATCAGCGCCCTAGCTCACAGCAACGGGGGGATCTGCGTCTGCGATAACACCTGGGCGACCCCCATATTGCAGCAGCCGTTCCGCCACGGAGCCGACCTCGTCGTCCATTCCACCACCAAGTACTTAGGCGGCCACAGCGACGTTCTCGGCGGAGCCGTGATTGCCCGCGAGCCGTCTGACCTGTTCCAAAAAATTCGCGCCATCCAAAAAATTGGCGGCGGCGTTCCCTCCCCGTTCGACTGCTGGCTGATCCATCGCGGCATTCAAACTCTGCCCTGCCGCATGCGTGTCCACAGCGACACTGCTTTGCAGCTAGCCCAGTGGCTG
>Ga0163148_10007234_pt1 | contig 10506 bp, 9 predicted proteins | sample OliLakLV19MP7P2_FD_148606 | JGI IMG/M metagenome (GOLD analysis project Ga0163148, IMG submission 148606) | Freshwater microbial mat bacterial communities from Lake Vanda, McMurdo Dry Valleys, Antarctica- Oligotrophic Lake LV.19.MP7.P2 | ecosystem: Environmental > Aquatic > Freshwater > Lake >... | reverse complement strand
ACCGGGTTTAACATCTTTCACCCAGCGATTGATTTCATCCAATCTTCTCGCCAAACTCGGATCTATTGGATCTGCTGCGCTAATTAGGGAGTTGAGCTTATCCTTAATCTCTTGTGCTTGCAAACGACGACCTACTGTACAGACTAAACCAGAATTGTGTGACACCTCGATTTTATTATAGAACCGCACCAAATTTTCACCGCTGATTACACATCTCGCAAAATTATTGGGGGGGTAGGTATCCTGCCTGCCCTTGACTTGATTTTTAGGAGATGTCTATTGAGTAGCTGCTGCCGAGTCCCGCAGGCGTCGATATAATAGAACAAAATAAACACTTGTCAACACTCCCATTGAAATTTGGAGTACAATAACCACAAGCTGATATGTAACACTAAAGTTAGAGTTAAACGGCAGGTAACTCATCAAATTAGAGATTAATAATGGAATTAATTGTACTGGGACAGCCGTCACAATACCAATTAAAATACTTGCTCTCAATAGCAACCACCAGCGTTCTTCAGTTAATTTCCAACTGCTCCTAATACTATCCTGTGCCGCAGCGTTATCAATGACCGTAGCGAAAAGTGAAAACTGCAAGCGAATCCCTAGAAACAACCCAGGAATTATTAGTAAAATTAAGCCTGGAAACACCAGCGGGAAGAGGTTTTGTGTTGAAAACGAAGCAAACATGAGTTGTGGTAAAACTCCCGGGGACACATATATATAAAACATTAAAGCAATCGGAATCCAAGCCAACATTAGTTGCGGTAATCTTCTGTATGCGTGCTTGAAAGCCTCACCTACACTTACTTGATTTCCCGTCAAACTTCGATAAGTGTAGAAAATAGTAGCTCCCGACAATAAAGGAACTACCACCAACCAGTAGATCCAGGAAGGAACTTCCGCCAACCTGTAGATAGGATTCACCGGAAAAGTTCCGCCGCCCGCATGTTCGGCTCCAGTTGTCTCAATGATATGGATCTCGAGGGCATTTCGGCCCCAAGTCTCCAGCACGGACCATATCAAACTGGGAGAGTTGATTATCAACAGGGGAGCGTATAGAGGCCGCGTAGTAGCAAATGTTTCTCGCAACAAGCTTCTGGAACTAATTCGTGGACCTGTCATAATTTTTTATCCGCATTTTATAAGTGGATTGGAACAGATTAGACATTGCTCGAAAAAGTGGCCAATAATAATGTTAAGTCATCATCGGTGCGTTCGGAGACTCTGGGCGATCGCAAAAATGACTCTAATTGCTCTTTTGCATCCGACTCTTCCTTCGGTTCGCCAGAAAACCGAAACAACGGCGTAAAAAACGGCTTGTGGGGCGTACCTTCCGGGATTTTGAGAGCTAGCATTTGCAAGCCATCGGAAAACACGGCCAAGTGCCGCAGCGGTTGCCGCATCACCTGAAATTGCGCTGTTTCGATCGCATTTGGCGAAACCAAAAAGATAGTTTCGTTGATATATTCGCCGCAGGGAGGTATGGTAAGGGCGATCGCATTTCCTGCACTATCACCTGCTACCGCCGCACCGTCGCCGATTTGAGCAACTGCGATTAATTCCGGCGTAGCAACAACCGCAATTAAAGTGCAGGCTAAATCTCTCGCAGCCACTTCCCGCACAGCCGCTTCTGCTTCCACCTGCGCCCGCGCAACTTGCAGCGATGCTGTCAAGAATACCTGCCATTCATCGTCATGTTGAGGCAGCCTTTCCTGTTGCTGGCAAATCGTTTCGACAACCGCCTCCACAGCAATTTTTGCCCCAACTTCTGCGAGTGCTGCGGAGCCCGCACCGTCGGCAACCGCTGCCGCTAAAACACCGTTTGGCAAGAGACGCCAGCAGTGGGCATCTTGACAGGGCTGCGATCTTTTTTCGTGGCTCGTACCTATCACCGATGCCGCTACAACTTGCCAATTAAAGGATGAATTCTGCATTAATAACTCTTTAACTCAAAACTTCGTAAATTCAAAACTTAGTGTGCGCGATGGATACCTTAAGCTGTGCTGTATTTAAATTAAATATTTTGGGCGGGCTAGAAGCCCACCCCACAAGAATTTGATAATTTCTTGAGATACAATTTAAAGGCTTAGCGAGCTTGCCAACTGCCAACTGCCAACTGCCAACTGACTAAACAGTTCCCCATCCCGGTGGTGGCAGTGCTACTTGTTCATCAATTTTTGAGTGAGAAACTCTCTGCATACTAGCCGACAGCCAAATGAACATCTCTCGAAAGTCTAATCCTCTCAATTTTACAGGCGTGCGATCGACTATTTGCGCTAGACGGGTGATATTAGCACCTTCCACTCCGACTGCAAAAAATGCCACGCGCTTGTTAGTTTCTTCCTCTTTAATCCGCTGTGCTGCTATTTCCACAACATCGTCTGATTCACCTTGAGGTTCGCCGTCGGTAATCATAAATACCCACGGGCGGTAATAGGTAATGCCGTTGTTGCGGTATTCGGATTTGCGGGCCGCAATGGTGTCTAGCGCTACCTGAATGCCCGCGCCCATGTGGGTTTGTCCTTGAGCTGTCAGCAGTGGCGTCTCGAACTGGTCGGCGGTCACGAAGTCTTGCACGACTTTGATATGATTGTCAAATGAAATAATCGCGACTTCGACTCGCTTTTTAGCTAGTTCGTCTTTAATTAGGTCATTCCTAAAAATTTCCAGCCCCTCATTCAAGGCATCTATGGGTGCGCCTTGCATGGAGCCGGAGGTGTCCAGCAGGAGGACGCAGGGACAGCGCGGCTCTGGGTTTTCGGCAAATTCTACGGCTTCGTCTAGTCTCATGGTTCGGGGTTGACCTGGGAGTGGCTCGATTTCTAGGTTTGTTACTTTACTGTATCAAGTCAGTAACCTATTTAAGTGCAAATTGCTAGGGCGATCGCATTTTACCATTTACGTGAATCGATTTTAGATTTTTGATTGTATATTTTAGATTTGAGAATTGGATGTCTGCCGTCAAAAAAAACAAATTTATTCCTGCCTGTGGTAATATAGACCAATAGTATTACTGCAAAATAAGGATAAATCTTATGATTGCAACAGTCACACAGAAATTAACCTTTGACCAATTCCTTGTAGAATGTCCAGAAGATGGACTCTATGAACTGGTAAATGGAGAAATTGTAGAGATGAATGCCACAAGAAATCATGATGATGTTGCTGATTTTACATCTGACTCATTTAAAGATGAAATTAAACGGCTCAACTTAAATTATGTTGTCAGGCTCACGCCAGTGATCAGAACTGTAAGTAAAGCCGGCATCGAACAAGGGCGGAGACCGGATGTCAGCGTAATCGATCGCGATTTGTGGCGATCGAACCGTTCGGCTTATGCTGCATTGCGGGAACCAATTCAACTGGCAGTGGAAGTAACATCAACAAATTGGGAGGACGATTATATAGACAAATTGGACGAATATCGGCGCCTCGGAATTCCTGAGTATTGGATTGTCGATTATTTAGCAATTGGTAGCAGGGAATTTCTGGGAAATCCCAAAGTTCCAACTATATTTGTCCACCTTTTGGATGCAGACGGCAACTATCAAAGAACCGCGTTTAAAGGCAGCGAACGAATTGTGTCGCGGACTTTTCCCGAATTAACGCTGACAGCAGAAGAGATGATGAATGTTTAACTTCCGTTAATCCAGCTAGCCCGACTATTCTCCATAAAAAATCACTGAAAATATGAAATCTCTTTCTGATAAAAAACTTTCTGAGCAAAAAGCTATTAGTCCTTGGAGTTACAAACCTTGGTGGTGTCAGCCTTGGTCGATTCTTTTAACTGGTACTAGCCTGATTAGCGGTAGTTGGTTTTTATTAAAAACTGTTTGGATAACTGTTTTAGTCGCGATTCCTTTATTAGCTTGGATGGGTTTTTTCTTGTTAGTTTGGCCGAGGTTGATGCTGTCTAGCGGAGTTTTGGATTCCGATGCAGATTAGGTTTTGGTTGCGCGGTCATTGGTGTCAACTTAACGTTAAACCCTCTGTCCGGCTCTTGTTGAAACAAGAGCCTCAAAGCGAAAGTCCTCGCTATGAGGACTAATGAGTTCTTTAGTCCTCTTTGAGAGGACTTTCGCTATAAGACAGGGAATTCATTCCCTGGCAAAGAGTGCCGGATGAGCGAGAGGACTGGCGGACTAAAAGCTTAAGTTGACACTAATAGTGCGCGCTGCACACCCTAAACATAGGGTGTTTCACAGTCTAGGTTTGCGGGTAATAGTCTTGAATTGCTTTTACTTCCATCGGGTGGGATTTGAGCGATCGAATTCCCGCTGCTGTCGCTTTGGCACCGGCTATTGTGGTAATAATCGGGATTTTGTAAGTCAAAGCTGTGCGGCGGATAAAGATTCCGTCTGCTCGGGATTCTTCGCCGGAAGGTGTGGTGATAATTAGTTGAATTTTCTCATTCTTGATCGAATCCAACAAATTCGGCCGCCCTTCGTGCAGTTTCAATTCCAGATCTACCTCTAAACCTTGCTCTTGCAAAACTTTGCGTGTCCCGTGGGTTGCGACTACTTTGAAACCCAATTCTAAGAATTCCTTGACAACGGGTACAACTGCTAGTTTGTCCCGATCGCGCATCGAAACCAGCACGGTTCCAAACAACGGCATCATTTGTCCGGCACCTAATTGAGCTTTGGCAAAGGCTTTGCCAAAATCGGTGTCAATCCCCATGACTTCGCCAGTCGATCGCATTTCTGGCCCTAACAATGTATCAGTTCCCGGAAACTTAGCAAACGGTAGCACGGCTTCTTTCACGGAAACGTGAATTGGTATAATCTCTTTAGTAAAACCTAAAGCTTCTAGAGTTTGACCCGACATGACTCGCGACGCGATTTTTGCGAGGGGAACTCCGATCGCCTTGGACACGAAAGGTACCGTTCGAGAAGCCCGTGGGTTAGCTTCCAAAATGAAAACTTCCTCCCCTTGAACGGCAAATTGAATGTTCATCAACCCGATTACTTTCAGGGCTTTTGCTAGTTCTATTGTCTGGCGGCGGATTGTTTCCACCGCTTTCTCAGGAAGGGTTTGGTAAGGGATAGAACAAGCCGAGTCGCCGGAGTGGATGCCCGCTTCCTCGATGTGCTCCATAATACCGCCGATCGTCACATTGCCAGTAATATCGGCGATCGCATCTACATCCACCTCGATCGCATTTTCCAAGAACTTATCAATTAAAATCGGATGCTCCGGTTCTACCAGCACCGCATAAGTCATGTAACGTTCCAATTCCGTATCAGAATAAACAATTTCCATGGCTCGCCCGCCTAATACGTAACTCGGTCGCACCACTACCGGATAACCGATCCGTTGAGCTACTATTAAAGCATCCTCAAAACTGCGGGCCAAACCGTTAGCAGCTTGCTGAATATCCAACTCCCGCAGAATCTTTTCAAATCGCTCCCTGTCTTCAGCAGTATCAATGGAATCCGGCGAAGTTCCCCAAATTTTTGTTTGTACGTCAGGATGATTTTCCAGGGCTTTTTGTAAAGGAATCGCCAATTTCAGCGGCGTTTGTCCGCCAAATTGAATGATTACTCCTTCGGGATTTTCGGCTTCGATGATGTTGAGAACATCTTCTTTTGTTAGGGGCTCAAAATACAGGCGATCGCTCGTATCATAATCCGTCGAAACCGTCTCTGGGTTCGAGTTGACCATAATTGTCTCAAAGCCGTCTTCTCCTAGGGAATAGGAAGCGTGACAGCAGCAATAGTCAAACTCAATTCCCTGTCCGATCCGGTTGGGCCCGCCGCCTAAAATCATCACTTTTCGCTTGCTAGAAGGCAAAACTTCCGACTCCGGCGCGAGACTGTGGCCTACAGGCGAAATCTTCTTTTCTTCATCGCCCAAGTCCCAAATTGCCGCTCCCGCTTCGTAGGTGGAATAATAATACGGTGTAAACGCTTCAAATTCAGCGGCACAGGTATCGACTGTTTTGTAAATTGGAATTACGCCCAATTCTTTGCGGTAAGCGCGGACTTGATCTTCCGATGTTTTGGTGGCGTAAGCAATTTGGCGATCGCTAAATCCCAACTGCTTTACTTCAAACATCGTCTCTTTTGTCAACTCTTGCAACCGCGTCCGTTTCAAGAACTTCTCAGTTTCCAGCAATTCCTGCATTTTATCCAAAAACCAAGGGTCGATTGCTGTGAACTCGAAGATATCTTCCACCGACATTCCCATCATCATCGCGTGGCGAACTGTAAAAATGCGATCGGGATTTGGGGTTCGCAATCCGGCGCGAATTTGTTCTAAACTCGGCAACTTTTCCGGTTTGTCGCACCCGAAACCTGCGCGGCCTGTTTCCAATCCCCGCAGGGCTTTTTGGAAGGATTCATTGAAGCTGCGCCCGATCGCCATTACCTCCCCAACAGACTTCATTTGCGTTGTCAGAGTCGGTTCAGAACCAGGGAACTTTTCAAAGGCAAATCGGGGAATCTTCGTCACCACGTAGTCAATTGTCGGCTCAAAAGACGCCGGAGTTTTCTTGGTAATATCGTTGGAAATTTCGTCTAGGCTGTAACCTACCGCTAATTTTGCCGCCATTTTGGCAATAGGGAAACCAGTTGCTTTCGAGGCCAAGGCGGAGGAACGGGAAACGCGGGGATTCATTTCAATAACGATGAAATCTCCGTTGACTGGATTGACGGCAAATTGAATATTGGAACCGCCGGTTTCAACTCCGATTTCGCGGATAATTTTAATCGAAGCATCCCGCAGGCGCTGATATTCTTTGTCTGTGAGAGTTTGCGCCGGGGCGACGGTGATAGAATCGCCGGTGTGGACGCCCATCGGGTCGAGATTCTCGATCGAACAAATAATCACCACATTATCTGCCAAATCCCGCATTACTTCGAGTTCGTACTCTTTCCAACCAATCAAAGATTGTTCGATCAAAATTTGCGATACTGGACTGGCATCAATCCCGACTTGTGCCATTTCTTCAAACTCTTCTTGATTGTAAGAAATGCCGCCTCCCGTGCCACCCATTGTAAAAGCAGGACGAATAATTAACGGATAACTGCCGATTTGGTGACCAATTGCTTTGGCTTCGTCGAGAGTGTTGGCAATTCCCGAAGGGCAAACGGCGACGCCAATTCGCGCCATCGCTTCCTTAAATAATAGCCTGTCTTCTGCCATTTCAATTGCTGGCAACTTAGCACCAATCAACTCAACGTTGTACTTTTCTAAAACGCCATTTTTAGCGACGGCAACTGCTAAATTTAGCGCAGTTTGACCGCCCATAGTCGGTAAAATTGCTTGAGGTCTTTCTTTAGCGATGATTTGTTCGAGGATGACCGGCGTTAGAGGTTCGATGTAAATGCGATCGGCAGTTTCCGGATCGGTCATAATCGTTGCAGGGTTGGAATTCACCAACACTACTTCAAAACCTTCTTCTCGCAAAGCTTTACAAGCTTGTGTCCCTGAATAGTCAAATTCGCACGCTTGACCGATAACAATTGGGCCGGAACCAATGAGAAGAATCTTTTTTAAGTCTTGACGACGGGGCATAGGTTCGTAATTGGTAATTGGACAAGGTTGAGGATTAATTTGATATTTTGCATCACTCTTAGAAACAGGCTTTCTGAGCTGTTCCATCAAAAGCTTACTCAAAATAGTGCAAGTTTTGCTGTTAATGTGAAATTGTGCACCATTATCAGCATTTTGCAAGCAGAACCTCGCACCTCCGGCAGACAGACACCCCCAGCTAACCAGAAATATTGATGGGAAAAGGGTGCAGTCGATCGGTAAATCAAGACTATTTTAAGTGTTGCGGTCAAATCGTGTTCTAAAATACACAATCGGTGTATTCCGCCGGATTAATCATTTTAGGGACTTAGGCACTCGCGGTGTCCTGACTGTGGGGAAGGGGTAGAATTAACCGGGTTAGATCAGGAAATTTTTTGATCGCCCTCGGAGGATGTGGCAACCGTATATCCAGCCAGGTAGACGGGGCGATGGAGGGCAAGGCATTGCCGTGTCCCTACCTTATTTCATCAAATTTTTAGGCTTTGCGCGATCGGCGAATGAGTACGCTAATCACTTGTCCCGGCTTTGCACCTCGCTGGGGTGGGCTCCAATCCCCGACGGCGGCAAATCCTAGTCGGTACAAGGTGTGGATGGTTTCTAACACGGCTGCGCGGGAACCGACAACCGTGATCCGCACGACTTCCTGTTCCGATAATGCTGAGTTGTCATTTGGACGCGCGGAAAAGTTATCGTCAGGTACGAATTCCTGTGACATAATATGCTCTCCTGGTTTTTGGTTTCTTTTGAAAACCCAAAAACCCAGCCGCCCCGCACGGTAACACAGAGCAGGGCGGCTACAGAGAGTGTTAAAATTCTCCATTAGCCTCCAGACTGCTTGTCCCAGTTTGGCGGTAGCTGTCCATTGCTGTTGGTAGCAGCTTTGGGCGAAGCGGAGGGAGTGCAACTAGATTTTTGAGCGACGTGGGCTGCTTCCTCTTTGAGGAAAGCAGCCTTAATTTCACAGCGTAGCCGCAATGGGGGGCCGCCGTAAATCGATTTAAGATTTTGGATTTTGGATTTGAGATTTTAGATTGAGATTTTTCTCCAACAACTCTCGCACTCTCCCCTTCTCGCACTCTCTCCCTCTCCCTCAACCCAACCGACTAGATGAGGGAATCGGCCGAGTAACAGGTAAAATGTAGTATCGTTCAACAAGCTTAAAATCAAAAATCTAAAATACAGATATGCCTAGAACTCCCAGCGAATATTCCGTACACCTGCTGCTTGATGGCGGCCACCGCGAAGAAGTGCGTTTCGCAACGCTGCAAGATTTTCAAAAGTGGTACAGCAGCGTGTTGGTTCCCAAACAAGATTCCACAGAATTTCTCAATGTCCCGATCAAAAATATTCAAGGCGAATACATGGTAGTTCGGCCTACCAGCGTGCTCGCAATTCGCGTAGAACCGATATTTAGTTCTAGCGTCGAACGATATGATGAATAAGGAAAATAATCAATTAAGTAGGAAAGATTGGAAATTGAGCAAGATTTTTCGCTATCAGTTATTAGCCATCGTCTGTTGCGTTTTGGCGATCGCATTTTCGGTGCCTGCGATCGCAATTCCGGCGCTGCAACCCATTAGTGTAAATCAATTACAACCGAGTGAGTTGGAGTCGATCGCCTTTGACGCTCAAATCTGGGGCGAAAATGGCAAATCGGGCGATAAGCAATTGCTGTTAAAGTCGATCGACAACAGCCTCCGCTATCTCAATACATCGGCCGCCGCCACTGCTTACAGCCGCTATCTAGTAGCAGGAGTTACGCGCGATCGAGTTCGGCGTTCTCTCGATCGATTCCGCCAATTAGTTGTCAGTTCCACAACCCCAGCACAACTTCAGGAATCTGTCAAACGCGAATTTGTATTTTACAAATCCACGGGCAAAGACGGCAAAGGAACAGTAGCATTTACCGGTTATTTCGAGCCGACTTACCAGGCCTCTCGCACGCCCAATTCCGAATACCGTTACCCCTTGTACAGAGTGCCGTCAAACCTGGGTTCTTGGCGCAAACCTCACCCAACCAGATTAGATTTGGAAGGGGCGGATGCTTTGCAGGGAAGTAAAGGATTATTGCGGGGGTTGGAATTGGTCTGGTTGCGCGATCGATTCCAAGCATTTCTCGTCCACGTCCAAGGTTCCGCGAAGTTGCAGTTAGCAGACGGTGGCGTAATGACAGTAGGTTTTGCGGGCAAAACCAGTCACAGTTATACAGGTGTCGGGCGAGAATTAGTTAAGGACGGCAAGTTTACTTTAGAACAGTTAACATTGCCGAAACTAACGGAATATTTTACCAATTTTCCCGCAGATATGGACAAGTATTTGCCCAAGAATCAAAGCTTTGTGTTCTTCCGGGATACTAACGGATCACCTGCTACTGGCAGTATTGGAGTGCCTGTAACTGCCGAAAGGTCGATCGCCACCGACAAAGCTTTAATGCCCCCAGGCGCACTAGCATTAATTAGTACAAAACTCCCTTATCCGAGTGCCACAGGACAACTCGAACAAAATGCCGTGAATCGGTATGTTTTGGATCAGGATACGGGCGGTGCAATCAAAGGTGCGGGGAGAGTTGACGTATTTATGGGAACGGGGGATTTAGCGGGCGATAGGGCCGGTTATATCAACTCAACAGGAGAACTGTATTATCCGCTTTTAAAGTAGGAACAAAGCGAGTGGCCAGAAACCGGGTTTTTACGACAAATATTCGCGATCATCCGCAGATTAGGAAAAAACCTGGTTTCTTCGATCTTCACTCTATCTATGGTATTTGGTAATATTGGTTAGTTGGTTGGGTGGGGGCTGGTTTATCAATATTTTGGATGGGAATTATAGATGGTTGGCGAACCAGCCCCTACGGTATTTGATAATAAAATAATACATCTAAAATACCAAGATTGGTAGGGGCGGGTTCGCCGAAATTTATATCATCAAATAGCAGAATTCATAAACCCGCCCCCACCCATCCCAGAT
>Ga0163148_10007206_pt1 | contig 10533 bp, 21 predicted proteins | sample OliLakLV19MP7P2_FD_148606 | JGI IMG/M metagenome (GOLD analysis project Ga0163148, IMG submission 148606) | Freshwater microbial mat bacterial communities from Lake Vanda, McMurdo Dry Valleys, Antarctica- Oligotrophic Lake LV.19.MP7.P2 | ecosystem: Environmental > Aquatic > Freshwater > Lake >... | reverse complement strand
ATAACAGAAGAATTATGTAAAATTGCTGTTAGTGACTATGGTTATGCATTATGTTATGTACCTGGAGAATTCAAAACAAAAGAATTATGTAACATTGCTGTTAATGAAAATAGTCACGCATTACAATATGTACCTACAGGATTCATAACAGAAGAATTATGCAAAATTGCTGTTAGTCAAAATGGTTATGCATTACAATATGTACCTGAAGAATTGAAAGAAGAGCTGTATAAAAATGCTCTTATTCAAGATGGCTCACTGTTAGAATATATACCTGAAGAGTTTAAAACAGCAGAATTATGTAAAATTGCTGTTACTCACAATTGGTATAGATTACAATATGTACCTAAAGAATTACGAACAGAAGAGCTATGTAAAATTGCTGTCAGTCAAAATAGCGATGCATTATGTTATGTCCCTAATTATTTAAAACAAAAAATAAGAGCTTATCAAGAAAAAGCTGATATTATACTTGGCTTAAGATCTGGTGATATTGTTTGGGTGAAAATTAATAATTATTGTAAATGTATTAAACTATTATCAAAACCGAAATTAGATAATGATTTTAATTGCATTTTATATCATGAGCATGGCGAAGAAATTACATCTGCTGATAATATCACAATTAATTAAATAAAAAAGAGAGGTTAAAACCTCTCTTTTCTTTTAAGTGTATTTATTTTAATTAGAGTTTTGAAGCGAAATAATCAGCAAGTTTAACAACATCATTAATTGATGCACTAGAAGATTTCAAATGTTCATCAGAAAAAGGATTAACATGATCTGTATCAGATCGTTCAGTTCCACCAGTGTGAGCAGCAGATGAAGGAGCCACTAGGCCAGGATCTTTTCCGCCCATATGTTCTTTCCAAACTTCTCCGGTATAATTGGTTGGTCTGCGAGAAACGTGTTTACCTAGTTCAGGTTTGTTTGGCACTTTATTGTGTGATTTTGCTAATTCGTCCATTTCACGCTGGTGTTTTACAGCCAAATCAGATTTTGACTTATTGAAATCATCACCAAGTTCAAGATCGTAGCTTAATTGTGAATATTTATTTAATAAACTATCAGCAACTGAGCTTAGTTTATCTTTGGTAGCTTTATTTGTTTTACCAGCTCCTTCTAAGCCTTTATCTTCAGCATCTTCGATTTCTTTCTTTTCTTTAGCTGTTGGATTTTTCTTACCAGTTAATTTGCTTGCTTCATATGTAGTGCCTGGTTTAGGAGCGTCATCAGCAAGCTTGCGCATAGTTAAATCGTAAGCTAATTTAGCACTTTTGAGAGCGATTTGGTGGGCTTGTTTTTTATTCATCTGTAAAACTCCATAAATTGTTGATTAAATACACTTTACATTATTGCAAAATATTAGTATTGTTAAAGAAAATTTTGTTTATTAATTAATAATTTAATTAATTGACAATTGGTGGCCATGTGATAGTGTAAAGCAATGAATATTACAAAAAATACATTTTACGTGGTTAAAACGCCAACAAGAACATCAGAGTTATCAGATATTGTTTGGCATGTTAACTATTTAGAGTTTGCCAGAATTGCAATTGGTTCTAGTTTAATGGGAAAACATCCTGATAATGAAAATTGGAAAATTTATAATTCTGAAATTGCAGCTAAAAAAGACGCCCTGAATCGCTTAAAAAAATTAAAATAATAATTTATTAATTAAAAACGTTATAATATAAGGAAAAACAATGTCAAATCACGCAGAAATTAAGTTATTTAGTAAACTACCACCCATTGAAGTTGAAGAAACACATGAGGGTTTTAGCGTTTCCGTTATTTCTTTGCCAAAATTTTTATGGGCTGATAGTAAAGATCAGATCGTTCATTTTTTAGATGACCTTATTGAAAAGGCCCAGGAAGCCAAAGCTTCATTAAGTTGTTAATTACATTATAGAATGAAAACATTACTTCTACTACGGGCATTATCTGGTTCTGGTAAATCAACATTGGCCAGGAAACTTGAAAATGATTATGGCACTAAGGCTGTGATTTGTTGTAATGATGATTATCTATATTATGGCAAAGAAAAGATTTTAGAAAATTATGATTGGACTCCTGATGGGGCCCATAATGGTTTCCTTGCTTGTTTTGATAAATTTAAAAGTGCCATTAATGATAATAAAGAATTAATCATTATTGATAATACAAATATTCGCAAACGTGATATTAAAGATTTTATCCAGGTTGGAGCTGAAAGTAGTTATGAAATAATTCTACATTCTATTACCGGATTTTCTGCTAATGATAGTTTTAACAATAATATTCATAAAGTGCCTTTCGAAATTTGCTTGAAGAAATTTCGTGCTTTTAAGGCTTGTGAAAACCCGTTAATTATTAAAGATTTCCAATATCATATTAAAGAAGTTCTACATAATGCCTGGGATATTCGTAAAGGTATTTATGAAACAGGTTCGTTTTAAATGCAAGCAGCATTATTTTGTGGCACAAGATATGGTGTCGATTCAAATATTTTACATGACATAATCTATTCTTTAGATTTTAAAACTATTATTATTCATGGGGATGCTGCTGGCGTAGATTCTCAAGTTAATAGTATGGCTCAAGAAAGAGGTATGACAATAATACCTTGCCCTGCTCAATGGAAAGTTTATGGAAAATCGGCTGGCCCCAAAAGAAATACGGAAATGTTGAACATGTTAATCGCCTTAAGAAATGTTGGATATGAATGTAAAGTTTATGCTTACCCTAAAAAAGATTCAAGGGGTACTAATGATATGATTGCGCAAGCTAGAATTGCTAGATTTCATGTAATGGGGAAAATTATTAGGTGATAAGCATTACTGATTAGCTTGACATTCCATAAAACTAATGATAGTATGTTATGTGTGTAAAATTTTAATAAGAAAGAAAATATGAAATATAGTTTAATTTTAATTGCGTTGTATTTAGTTTGTTGTCAAAAAGCTAATGAGAGTCGTGGATCTGTCACTGATGTTACGGCGCCAACTGTAACGGAAGATGTGTTTGAATGTAATGATGATACTGGCAGCACTTTAGAGTGTACAGCCGATACCGATTGTTGTGAGAGTTTTTACTGCGGAAAAGATCCTGACAAATCTCAACGTAAAAGCTTTTGTTTATATGACCCAACAAATTATAAAGGAAAGTAATTATGTCTAAAAATAAAGCTAAACATAATAAATTATTTTACGAAGTTATTATTACTTTAGAATCGGAGTGGAAAAATAATAAAGTTAAAACTGAAGATAAAATTCTTGATTTAATTGAATTTCACGATCAACGCAGAAACTCTTTAATTGTTTGTTTATATCGTTGCGCTCTAATTAGATTGAAGGATGGAAAAAATCTTCAAACTTTTGACTATGGTGTTGAAACGCTTCTTGGAAATGCGGACGGGAAAGCTGATAAACATATTTTACTTGAAAAAAAGTTAAAAGAACAAGCTGGTTTATAAAGTAATTTTATGACAGAGACTCAGATATTAAAGTTTAAAAACATATTATTGTTAGTCGCACGCAGGCCAGCGATGTTTTTTGGACCCACTGAAGAAAACTATGCTAACTGTATGAGGTGTTACATATACGGATATGGTGACGCCATTGATTTCAATATTGCCGTAAGTTTAGAAGAATACTTGAATTCTACATTAATTCATGAAATCAATGATTTTAAAAATCTGATGGATAAGCTGATTGAATGGTGCGATTATCATAAAATCAAAGAAATCATAGAATAAATCAAAATTAACTTTTACATAATAAAAACTAAATACTTTATTAACATATAATATATGGATATAAAAATACTTTGATAATATCATTAATAAATTATTTTCAAAAATAAAACTCACAATTAATTTTGTGAGTTTTTTTTGTTTTTCATATGCAGATATTTATCGAGATCTTGATTGCTTTTCTCATTGACTAAATAAGCACACTGTGTCACTATAGCACAGTGCTCAAAAAGGAGGTGTTATGGTTAAAATATCAGAAACAACAGTGCGTGAACAACTTTTCGCACTTTTTGTAACTAAAGATCCGGTGGAAGCCAAAAAAGCAACTTATGATCAAAAACGAGATGAAATTTACCTTAATGGTAAATATTATCCAGTTGATATGGAAGCCAAGGCTGTAATTGACCGCTTAAAACTAAATGGTTATAATGAAACTTGGATTAAAACATCAGTATTAAAGGTTGCTAAAAAATGAATAAAGAAGATATGCATGAGCAATTAAGCAAGTTAGAATTATATCATTATGTCATATGTGCCATGTGGTCGTTCGCTGCAATAGTTTTTTTATGCATTAATATTTTAAATATAAGTAAAGATAGATGGTTAGCGGTTTTAACTTTAGTAGCAGTTCTGCTCGCGTATATGAAGTTTAAATCAGCAAGCAGTTTTGGTGCGACAAAAAAACTGTATAGAATTGACGAACCAAATACTCAAATAAAAAAACAGTTTTGTTTTACTGATAAAAATAATCGTTTAATACTTAAAAATGAAGCTTTTTATATTCAGAAAATAACAGATGAAAATAATAACCTATTAAAAGATTCCGAAATAAAAGAGCTGAATGATTCTGACTTTATATCTAATTTATTAATGTGGTCAGACAAAGTTCGAGTGGTAAACAAAGACTACGCAGTAAATATTAAGATAGGTCACAAAGTTGTTGGAGTAATATCTCCAACTGAAGTTAAATTTTATGATAAAGTTTTAGCAAAAGATACTGACGCTCTGCAAGTTTGGAAAGCTTTAACAATTTCAACAAGAATGGAAAATTAATTATGGATATTTTAAATCAAGATTTCGTTACAAAAGTACGTACAACTTTAGAAGAATTAAGTAAATCAGGTCCTGTAACTAAAAAAACGCTAGCTTCAGCCTTAAATCTTAAAGATGGCTGGGATGATGTTTTTACTCTTATGTTAAAGAATGGTTTACTACCTGGCTTTATTACTCGTAAAGGTAAATTTGGCGGGTTTGTTAAAACAGGATTTGTTAAATTTGGTCAAGAAGAAATTGGTGAAACAGAAAATGTCTAATATTAATTCGAAATTAAAAGCCGTGCAGGATGTTAAAGATTTTCTTTCTGAAAAATTAATAGATGATCATGGCGGTCAATTTCCAAAATGGCTGATTGGTGGAATTGGTATTATTAAAGATAATAATAAATATGCAATAAAAATTGGCATCCAAACAGGTAGTTTTGCAGAAATTCAAAAAAAGATGCCAAACAGAATTGATGGTATTTCTATTGTTTTAATAGAAACGGATGTCGCAAAACAATATGACGCCTGATAATCAAAATGATTTAGAAACAAAAAATGCAATAAAAGTTTGCTTAGAATTTGGCAAAACTGTTGAAAGTTATATTAATAAGAATGATTTTAGTGTTGGTTTAGGATATAAAGATGAAAAGTTTATTTTTCATATTTATTTTAAAAATGAAAATGATATGAGCATCAAAGCAATCCCAACTAATTATAAGGGTCACTCTATTGTTTGCAGTTATGTAGGAACCATTAATTATAAATAAAGATTAATATGTACGAAGCATTAATTTGTGATGAAGATCATCTAAAGATAGCAACTAAAAAATCTCCTGTTAAGGGCATTATTCACCAAATTAATGCATTAAATATCGCCGAGGCATTTGTTGCAATTGAAAAAATAATAAACAATGAAACTGATAAGCTAAATGCTTACGGAATACTTAAACCAATTATTTTAGATATTTTAGACTCTAATAAGCAAAACAAAATGGTTTATAGCTATCATTTAGGTTTCGTTGGATTGGACAAATGTTAAGTTATGTATATTGATATAATACCCTATGAAGATTACCTGCCAGAATGGATCAGTAATTCTATGGGCAAAATGGTAGGCGATGGTGCTGAAGGTCATGTCTATGAGTTTGGTAAAAGTAGAATTATTAAAATTGCTTCATTAGGTGATGGTTTTATGCGCAGTTGGGGACAGATAAAAAATGTTCTTGAATCACTTGTTAGAAACCCAAAACCAAATGTTGTGCAAATATATTATTACGGAATACTTAGTACTAACCCTTTGGTATATTTTTATGTTGCTGAAAAGCTAAAACCTATCTCATGGATTCAGAGAGATATTATTGATAATTGCATCGAGTGTGATGAAGTATATTATGATGTAATTGAATTATATGATCAAAGAAAGATTTCTAAAAATAAAAAATTACTGGATACTCTCGAAGGCTTGACAAATCAGAAGAGAGATGCTAGACATAGGTTCAATATTTACGATATTCATTCAGGGAATATTATGAAAGACTCGGATAATAATTTTAAACTTTGTGATGTTGGATTAGTTGAACTCAAAAAAAAGTGGTCCAAAAAACTAAATAAAGAAAAAAAATATAAATTAATGAGAGTTTAAATGTCTAAAGAAAAAATTAAATCACTTGCTAAAAAAATTCTAAAGGCAAAGAAAGATTATTATAATTTACAACCAACAGTAAGTGATAATGTTTTTGATGCTTGGATTGATGAACTTTCTAAATTAGATCCTGATAACTTTGCTGTAACAGGTATTGGATCCGCTCCCATTTCTAGTTGGGTAAAAGTTACACATGAAATCCCCATGTCTAGCTTGAACAAAGTTAACACATCAGAAGAACTGAAATCTTGGGCCCAAAATGACTGCGATTCAGCAAATGAATTTCTAGTTACTGAAAAACTAGATGGAATATCCGTTTCCTTAAAATATGAAAATGGTCAACTAATCCAGGCGGCAACACGAGGATCTGGAGAAGTTGGTGAAAATATTACATTAAATGTAATTAAAATGAAATGCGTTCCATTAAATCTTCCAAATGATGTTACGCTTCATATTCGTGGTGAAATTGTTTTATTAAAAAATGATCATTTGGCATATTTCTCAGATTATGCTAATCCAAGGAATGCCGCCGCCGGGATTGCTAAGAGGTTGGATAGCGAAGGATCTGAACATTTAACTGTTATTTGCTATACGGTTGAAGGTCCTGATTTTGATACCGAATTACAATCGTTTCAATTTCTAGATAATCTTGGTTTTAGAACTCCTAGTTATGAAGTGACTTCCACTTTAGGTGTAACAGTTCTTTGGCAAAATTATCAATTAAATATTCGTGATAGGCTTGATTATGAAATTGATGGTCTGGTAATTAGGCTAAATGACCGCGCTAAGCAATTCTCTTTAGGTGAAAAAAATCATCGACCAAAAGGAGCTGTCGCCTTTAAGTTTGAAGGAGCTACAGCTATTTCTACAGTTCGTGCGATAGTTAATCAGGTAGGTCAAACAGGAAGAATTACACCAGTTGCTGAATTTGATGAAGTTGATTTGCTTGGCGCAAAAGTTAAAAGAGCTAGTCTTTATAATTATTCTTATGTTAATCAATTAAGAATCTCAGTTGGATCAGAGGTATTAATTAAACGAGCAAATGATGTTATCCCAAGATTGCAAGAAGTAATTACAGAAAATGGGAATCCGGCCGAGGCACCTAATCTTTGCCCAGATTGCCAACAGCCAACTACACAACAAGGTGAATATCTGCTTTGCACAAATAAAGTTACTTGCCCACCACAAGTGTTAGGACGAATCAGTATGTGGGTTTCAGAGCTTAATATTCTTGAATGGGGTGATAAAATCATTCAAAAAATGATTGATCAAAGAATTGTTTCTGATATTGCTGATATTTATAAACTAAAAGTTGAAGATATCTCGAATTTAGACCGTTTAGGAGAAAAAAGTGCCCAAAATTTAATAAAAGAACTTGATAAATATAGAGAAATTACATTAGAACATTTTATTGGAGGCTTGGGCATTGAAAATGTTGCAACATCTACTGCTAAATTAGTAATTAATGCAGGCTATGATTCATTCGAAAAGATTAAAATGCTTTCCTTCGGACAACTAGAAAATATTCCAGGATTCGGATCAATAAAAGCTAAAGCATTCGTTGATGGTATGAAAAATAATGAACAAAGAATTCAAAATATTCTTGATTCAGGCGTCAAAATTAAAGAAAAAGTAAAAGGGTCTTTGACTGGTAAATCTTTTTGTTTTTCTGGTGCTAGTAGCTTGCCACGTGCTAAACTACATAAAATGGTTGAAGAAAATGGTGGAGAGGTTAAGAAAAGTGTTGGAGCATCCTTGACTTACCTTGTCATACCTGCTATAGAGAGTAATACATCTAAAGCCCAATCAGCAAAAAAGAATAATGTTACTATGATTGATGAAAAACAATTTATGGAAATGATTAAGTGAAAAAGAAATGAAAATGAAAGATTTTAAGTTGAAAGTACAAGAAGAGGATAAGGCGTATCATGGCAAAATGGCTGGAGAAAAACTATGAATGACAAACAACTAGAACAAGTAGCGCGTGAATTGTGCCTGCTACGCGGAGAGGATCCAGACGAGCGGGTACAGTTCGGAGACGCGCTGGATACTTTGATCCTTGGTCCTCGGTGGCAATCTGTTAGGGTAGCCGTGCGAGAGGCCTGGCTTATGGCTGAGGCCATGAAGAACATCGCGTTCTTGGAACGCTCTGAAAAAATTGAGGCCGAGTTGGGGGTCCAATACCGTGGACCTAACGCTCCTAAGCTGCAGACACTTGCGCAAGCTGCTGCAACGGCTAAGGCCAAAACAGATTACAAGACACTTTTGGCCGCCGCAGAAGCAGCCCTTGAGCACCAAGGGCGCGGCAGTGCGAGCACCATGCAATTTCAGGGGGCCCGAGCATATATTGAGTCTGATGCCTCAATCATTTTGGATGAATCTGCGGCCCAAGTAGCTGTAGCGGGGCTCTCAGAATTAGAGTCAAAACCAGCGTCATACGACTGCGAATGGGACGACGACGACGCTCTTTATCTGCTAAGTCGCGATACCGATTCCGACGGCTCAATAATTTTGGACGAATCTGCGTTCAAGCCATATAGGCTGGCAAATGCAAATCATCGAATTGTATGTCTGCAGAACGACATCTTGAGCTTGAATAGACAGATAGCTCGACTGCAGTCCGGCAATATCATTGAGTCCGATCTATTGACCGCCGTCGATGATTTATGGCTGGTGCAGTCACGGATTCGTGAGCTTGAGGCGTATCGTACAGAATCCAGGCGATTGGCTGGCGGGCTCACAGAAAAAGATACGGATGCTGCGGCACTGAATCGAATCCAGAATCTTCGTCGCATGGCCGATGCTGATGAAGGAATAGAGGCTGCGCACATTGCGGAGAATTTAGGAGGCAAACCATGACACCTAGACGCACTGAAATTAGGGCAGCAGAGCGGGCGGCGGAAGTGGCAGTCGAAGAGGCGCGCAATACATGGGAGGCGGCGAATGAGTCTGAACGGGCTGCGCGCGAAGTGTTGACTTCGGCACGGGCTGCGCTCAAAGTAGCGAGGGACGAGTGTATTCGGTTGGCATCGGCCGACTACTGTGCAGAGATCGGATCGAGCGGAGAGTACGAACAATGACGAACAAGAAACTGCAAAAAGAGGCGCTGGAGGCACAGAGGCGCCAGGCATCGGCCTGGCGGGCAGTGCAGGCCGACAAGTGGGCAACGGAGCAGTACGCGTATGCGGCGAAAATACGAACAGGCGTGCTCCGGCGTGAGTGGGCAATAGCGAAACGGTTGGCGAAGACTGCGGCCGCTAAGACGGTGACGAAATGAATGACGACGAAATGACTGACGAACAATTGAAGGACGCCGAATCGAAGGCGCACGCAGCGCACGCCGCGTGGCAGACGGCTCACCACGCCGCTGCTGCAGCACTTTTGCTTACGTACGAGGCGTACGATGCGGCCTGCGCAACAGCAGTGCAGGCGCACATTGCACGGTGCCGCGCAGTGGATGCGTGCGAGGCGGTACAGAAAGCACAGGCGGCTGCAGCTACAGTTGCGCACGCATCAACGCTGGATGTCACAGAGGTGTACCTGTGACTAAGGACGAACTACAAAAAGCCTGGGAACTCGCACGGGACAACACGGACGAGAAAATCGAAATTGCTATGCAATTGGCGATGGATGCGAGATTGGCTCGGGATGCCGCCGCGTTGGCTCAAAAGGAGCAAGATGACGCAAGAGCAGCGCTCCTTGCGCCGCGTGACCACGATGCGCGGAACTACACTATCGAGATTACTGCGCACCTCGACTACGGCGAGGTCCTGGTCGAGACACGGCGAGCACCTGGAGGGTTGCGTTTGCGTTGCCTATTCGACTCGGTGTCACTAGCTAACGATTACGCTCATGCTCTCATTGAGGGCCTGACAGAGGGCCGAGAAAACGTGACTGTCACAAAGGTGTACTTATGACTTACGCAGAAGCAATTCTGGTAGAAGCCCTAGATGCGGGGGAGGCTGCTATCGCGCGGGTCGCGGAGCTGGAAGCTGAACTCGCTGAACGCCGTGCGCTTGATGCTGATGTGCGTGCTCTGGCCAACTACTGCTGGCGTGGTCGCGGCACACTGCGGTCGGCGATCGCGACAGCCCAACGTCTACTCGCGGCGACGTGGA
>Ga0163148_10007201_pt1 | contig 10540 bp, 8 predicted proteins | sample OliLakLV19MP7P2_FD_148606 | JGI IMG/M metagenome (GOLD analysis project Ga0163148, IMG submission 148606) | Freshwater microbial mat bacterial communities from Lake Vanda, McMurdo Dry Valleys, Antarctica- Oligotrophic Lake LV.19.MP7.P2 | ecosystem: Environmental > Aquatic > Freshwater > Lake >... | reverse complement strand
ATTCTGAAACGCCAGGTTTTATGAATTTCAGTATTCTATGAAAAGCTTTTTCAGTAATTTCAATGGCTTTATTTATCAGCTCTATTTCAATTTCTTGTTTTACTGACCTGAACTGAGCCACAATCGGAGCCAGCCTTTCCAAATTGTGAAGTGGAAATTTGTTTTTTATCGAATTGATAAATCGCTCATCTTTGGTTTGCACTTCATTGGCCGAACGGGCATGTTCGTTGGTATTGAGGTAAATATGTTCTGCTTCAAAAATCAGTTGTGGTAAAAGTGTATCTAGTTCGCTGTTCCAATAAATATTTTTGATGCCTGAAGTTTCAATAGCCTGTTCTTTGTTGAGTTTATGGCCTTCCCATGTTAGTATCTTGTTGTTTGTTTCTCTCAAGAAAAGCATTTCCTTCCATTCGGGCTTTGGTGCATCTGGAAATAATACCAAAGTAGATTCTTCTTGATCTACACCAGAGAAGTAAAATATATCATTATTTTGCCTGAAAAGCATGGTGCCATCTGCATTTGTAGGCATAATATCGTTGGAATTGAAAATAGCGATGGAATTGGGCTTCATTTTCGAAGCTAAGCGATTGCGGTTTTCAATAAAGAGGGCATTGGAAATTGGGAGGTATTTCATTTATAAAAGCCCATTACCCCAATGGGGAATTAAGTATTCATCAGCAAGGGCATTCTGATAGTAAGTGTATAATTTTGATGCAAAAAAGGAATTGTATTTGAATTTTAAGAAGAATATTTTATCTTTTTAAATTAGCTCCCGGGGATTATTAGGCAAAAAATTATTCATATCCCAGTTATTACAAAACCATTACAATTTCAAAATGGAAATCAATTTCCCAATCTCAATATCTTCCGCACATTTAAAATGACCTTTTGGGCACGCTTTATGCCCGTGAATGCCGCAAGGTCGGCAATCTAGTTTTTCATCTACTTCGATACTATGTGAAATATCGCTCAATGGGCCAAAGCCAAATTCAGGAATGGTGCTGCAATAAACAGCACAAACAGGGGCGTTTACCGCGCTACACAAATGCATTGGCGCAGAATCGTTTACAAAATTCATGATTGCACTTTGCATCAAATCGGCAGATTTCAATAGGGTATATTTTCCAGCTTTGTTATAAATACCTGACTTTCTATTGCTTAAATCAATTATCTCATCATTATAATTTTTATCTGCGAAGGCACCCAGCAAATGAATTTCTATTGATTCGGGTACTTTGTCTATAAATTCAATCCATTTATGTTTGGGAAATTGTTTTGTAAACCAAACGGAAGAAGGCGAGATTGTTATGAATGTTGAATGATGAATTTTTAATGTTGTATTTGGATATAGTCTAGGTTTGGCTGGATATTGATCTGTGAAATATTCAATCAATTTTTGGTTGCGTTCTACTTCGTGTATTCCGTCAAAATTATGTATTACTACTTTATTAAATAAAAAGGAGAGAGGGTTTTTCTGAAATCCAATAGTATATTTTGCTCCTGAAAGCACTGTGAACAATCCTGAAGAAAAATAGCGTTGGCAATTGATTACGTAGTCATATTTCTCGTTTCTGATTTGGGAAATGATTTCAAACTGATGCTTGAGTTTACTTTTCTTCTTATCCCAAGTCAATAATTTTTTGATAAACGGATGCTTTTCAAATAGTTGCTCATTTCCTTTTCTAATCAGGTAATCTATTTGTGCTTCAGGAAAAAATGAATGCAGCTTCTCTAAAATGGCAGAAGCTAGAATGGCATCGCCTATAAAGGCAGTTTGAATGACAAGGAATTTTTCAGCACTGATTATAGAATTTTCCGATTTATCCATCTTTTATTTAACCCCAATATACAATCCATTTGCACGCATTTCTACTTTATAAAGCTCGGCTCCCAGCCCGTTTCCTTGTCCTGAAGTTTCATGACCTAATTTCAAGTCAAATCTATATCCATGCCAAGGACAAACTATTTCTCCAAAGCCATTGCAATGCCCTTTCGAAAGAGATATTCCCAAGTGAGGACAAGCATCTTGTAAAGCAAAATAGCCTCTTGCAGTGCGAGTAAGGCATATTTTCATTTCTTCAATTTGCACCAAAACGGCTTTATTTAAAGCGATATTTTTCTCAGTTTCTTCTTTGGTATCAAAAACCTTAAACCAACGAAGTGTTTCTTCTTTATTTTTGAATAATTTATTTAAAAGCCCCATTATTTTAACCCAATACAAACATTTACTGCAATAACTACGGGCTGATAGCCACTAGAAATTATATTTGCACAAAAATAGAACGAAAATAAGCAGAATGAACAATTATTTGGATATGGATTTGTTGCGATTTACCACCGCAGGCAGTGTAGATGATGGAAAAAGTACTTTAATAGGCAGGCTTTTATTTGACACCAAGTCTATTTTTGCCGACCAACTCGAAGCTATAGAAGCTACCAGCAGACGCAAAGGAAACGAATATGTAGATTTGTCTTTGCTGACAGATGGCTTGCGAGACGAAAGAGCCCAAGGCATAACCATTGATGTGGCTTATCGTTATTTTGCAACCCCAAAGCGGAAATTTATTATTGCAGATACACCTGGGCATATTCAATACACCAGAAATATGGTGACCGGTGCTTCCACCGCTAATCTTGCCATTATATTAATTGATGCCAGAAAAGGCGTGATTGAGCAAACCTTTCGCCATTCAATCATTGCTTCTATTTTAAATATCAAACATATTGTGGTGTGTGTAAATAAAATGGATTTGGTAGATTTCGACCAAGCGACTTTTGAAAATATTAAATTGGCATATCAAGATTTCGCTACCAAACTAGAAATCAAAGACATACACTTTATTCCAATTTCGGCACTGTTGGGCGATAATGTGGTAGATCGTTCGGAAAAAACTGCTTGGTACGAAGGAAAAACTTTAATTGAAACATTGGAAAGTGTAAATATTGATAATGATGTGAATTTGACAGATGCCCGCTTTCCAGTACAGTATGTTATCAGGCCGCAATCAAATCAGTTTCACGACTATAGAGGCTATGCAGGGCGAATAGAAAGTGGTATTTTCAAGGTGGGTGACGAAGTTGTAGCCATGAATTCAGGCTTAAAATCAAAGATTAAAACATTAGATTTTTCTTATCAATCGATAAATCAAGTATTCGCGCCTTCTTCGGCTTGCATTACATTGGAAGATGAAATAGACATCAGTCGTGGCGATTTGCTTGCCAAGGAAGATAATTTGCCTCAATCTTCGCAGGAAATTGAATTGATGGTTTGCTGGATGACTGATAAGAAACTGCAGCCCAATGGCAAATATTTGATTCGACATACCACCAAAGAGACAAAGTGCATTGTAAAAGCTATTGATTATAAGCTCAACATCAGTACTTTGGAAAAGATAGAAGACGATAAATCTATAGGCGTAAATGAAATTGGCAGAATTAAAATCAAAACCTCTTCTCCATTATTTTACGATTCTTATAAAAAGAATAGAAGCACAGGAAGTTTGATATTGGTAGATGAATTTACCAACGAGACGGTAGGGGCCGGGATGATTATCTAGTAAAAAATAACAACAATTGACATCAACATTGAAACGCATTGCTCTCTTCCCTGGTTCGTTCGATCCATTTACCAATGGACACTTTGATATTGTAATTCGCAGCCTTTCGCTTTTCGATGAGGTTGTAATTGCCGTAGGTTACAATACTTCTAAAAAGCGTTATTTCGATGTGGAATTAATATCTACCAAAATAAAAGCGGTTTTTGCTGATTATGCTAATGTTTCGGTTGAAATTTACAATGAACTCACCTCTGAATTTGCTAAAAAGAAAGGCGCTAGATTTTTGCTGCGAGGGCTTAGAAACACTACCGATTTTGAATACGAAAACGGCATATCGCAAGTAAACAAACACTTGAATCCAGAATTAGAAACTATTTTTCTGATTACATCGCCCCAATACGCAGCCATTAGCTCGTCTATTATTCGTGAATTGCATAAATACGGTGCCGACACCTCGGCTTTTTTGCCTTATTCACTTTAGCTACACTCTGCAATCTTTTCCCAATTATTTCTTTTGACCAGATATAGTAGAAATATTGTATAACAGGCAGATTTATTTTTCAGCCTTTAATTTTTCGACTTGCATAATAGTCAAACCAGTTGCTTTTGCTATTTCATCTGTGGAGAGTCCAATGGGTAATAAATTTTTAGCAATTTCAGTTTTCAGTTTAAATTCTGCCTCTGTCTGCAAAGTATAGATTTCGCTTGCTTTTAAATGCAAGCTATCCAAATATCGATTGTATCCATATTCATCATCTTTTGGTAAACGCATTATATCCAACACTTCACCAGCTTCTTTAAGCCCTTTTGCTTTAAAATCGTCTTTTACTTCACTGTTTTTTAAAAAGTAAACCCATTCGTCTAAAGTATCTTTTGCAATGTTGTTGAATTGATTGACTTTCAGTAAATAATATTCAGGAAAAATATCAGAAACTTCTTCTTTCAAAAATGTTGTTTTCTGTTTGTCTGAAAGACATAATAGGTCGTTTTGGTGAAGCCCTCTAAAATCTGTTTTTCCTTTGTAAATATAATCTTGTCCTTGACCAAGGTCGAAATAAACAATATGGATTGAAATTAATTTTTTGATTTTTGAATATTTCTCTCCAAGTTTTAAGTTCTCTGATATGCTTTTTGAAACGCCAAAAGCCATTCTATGAAAAAAATCAATTTCATAGGTACTTTGAATTTCAATTATGATTAGTTCGTTTTTTGAATTTTGAGTCAAAATATCAACTCTATTGAATTTATCATCAGCGGTTTCTTGGTTGCATTCGCTTTCAAGAATTTGATCAATTTTGATGTTATCAAATAAAAGTTCGCTTAAAAAGCCTTCGAGTACCACAAAGTTGGCTTTGTTTCTCAAAAGTCTTTTTATTGCCCAATCAAAACTTATTAATTTCTTGCTCATCTTGTTTAATTATTGACTACGTAAATTTACGATTTTACTTATCAACTCCAATCCAAGTAATGGTCTTGTGTGGCCCAGAACTTGTGCATACATTTAAGATCGATTTTTGATAAATTTCAGTTGATTCAATGATTTTCACCCCTTTATTCTAATTTTAATACGTACGAAGGAAAAGAAATACCAGATTTATGGATGAAACTGACTAGATATAGATTCTAAAAAGGCGAAAAAGTAAAAATGAACTGTGATGTATATTTCGTGAAAAAGGACAGTAGATGGCAACCCATTAAGTACAAAATAAATGGGTTTGAATTTGAAAATAAATAATCTATTTATCCTATATTTCAATTCTAAATATTTGTGTAGAATTGGGATTACCAAATGTTAAATAATATGACTTTCATCAAAACACCCATGTTATTTGTAGGTTCCAGAGGAGAAAGAATGCTATATGCATTATTTGATAGTGGAGCAAACCTGAGCTGCATACATCCTGACTATGCAGATATTGCTACGCTAGAAAGTTTAGGTCGTGTGAGAAGAATTGCGACAGCTGCTGAGGGGCATTTTATAGAAGTTAAGTATAGAATTTCACTTGATTTTTATATGGACGATGTATTGCTGAGCGATGAATTTTTAGTGATTCCAGGTTTGAGTGAAGAGGCCATCATCGGGGCTGCTACGATGCAAAAATGGCGTATCAAACTTGATTTTGAGCATGATAAAGCAACTGTAGGCCCTAAAGTGGCAAAAATGCAATTGATTTGATCAAATACTCAAGATTGCAAAGAGCTTAAAAGCCTCAATTGTCACAACTATACCTCTGGCAAAGCATAACCATTTCGAAGGTTTCCGCCACCCGAAAGGTTGGCTCATTTATAACTTCCTTCACTTTATAAGGTAAATGTTTGCAAACATTTACACACATAAGTTTAGCGCAAGCCAATGTTTACCAACATTAGCTCCCCCTGAAGTCAGGCAAGCCAATGTTTACAAACAAAAGCTCGCCCTGAATCCTGGCAAGGCTTTGTAAACCTGCAAAGGCTTCCCCTGTAGTCAGGCAAGCTTTTGTAAACTTGCAAAAGCTCGCCCTGAATCCCGGCAAGGTTTTGTAAACCTGCAAAGGCTTCCCCTGAAGTCAGGCAAGCTTTTGTAAGCTTGCAAAGCCTAATTTTTGATTTACTGAAATAAAAAACATCATCCAAAACTGAAAAAATAAAAAAAAGAAGGGGTTGGATTTTTACAAATCCAACCCCTTCGGTAGTATTATCCAAAACAAGAAATATTCGACTAGTCGTGCTGCACTGGTTTGTTGAGCGTAATTTCTATCTTATTCACACTATTCAATTGCTGCAGTTCTGCTTTTTTATCTACATGAATAATTTTCAAAGCAGGGGCAATTACCAATGAAACAATAGACATCAGCTTGATAAGGATGTTCATTGAAGGCCCTGAGGTGTCTTTGAAAGGATCGCCAACGGTATCACCAGTTACAGCGGCTTTGTGTGGTTCTGATTTTTTATAATACATCTCGCCATTGATCAGCACACCTTTCTCGAATGATTTCTTTGCATTGTCCCAGGCTCCTCCGGCATTCGATTGAAAAAGAGCCATCAATACGCCCGAAACGGTAACTCCAGCCAGCAAACCGCCCAATACTTCAGGACCAAATAGAAAGCCAACAATGATTGGTGAAACAATAGCCAACGCTCCAGGTAAAACCATTTCACGAATGGCTGCTTTTGTAGAAATTGCCACACATTTGTCGTATTCTGGTACGCCTGTTCCTTCCATTATGCCTTTGATTTCGCGGAATTGCCTGCGAACTTCTTCCACCATTTTCATAGCGGCTCTACCAACTGCACTTATTGCCATCGCTGAAAACACAAACGGTATCATTCCCCCCACAAATAACCCTGCTAATACTTCGGCTTTGTATATATCGATGGCAGTGATGCCTGCCAAACCTACGAAAGCAGCAAAGAGTGCTAAGGAAGTTAATGCTGCTGAGGCAATGGCAAATCCTTTTCCAGTAGCTGCGGTGGTGTTTCCTACGGCATCTAATATATCTGTTTTCTCACGCACTTCAGCTGGCAAATGGCTCATTTCAGCTATTCCTCCTGCATTATCGGCAATAGGCCCGAATGCATCAATGGCTAATTGCATAGCGGTAGTTGCCATCATTCCGGCAGCTGCAATGGAAACGCCATACAATCCAGCAAAGTAATAAGACATATAAATACCCGCAGCCAACACTAAGATTGGCATTGCTGTACTCATCATTCCCACGCTCAAACCACCAATCACGTTTGTAGCATGGCCAGTTGCCGATTGACGTATAATGCTCAATACTGGGCCTTTACCCATAGCGGTATAATATTCGGTGATGATAGAAATCAATGCACCCACAGTTAAACCTGTGAGAATTGCAAAAAATACGCCATCAGAAGTGAATTCTGTGCCTCGCAAAGTTAATGTAGCCGGTAAAATAGCTTTTACAATAAAATAGGAAGCCACAGCGGTGAGCAATACCGAAGCCCAATTGCCTCTGTTCAAAGCAGCTTGTACATCGCCTCCTTCTTTCACACTCACGAAGAATGTACCGATTAATGAGAATATAATTCCTGCCCCTGCTATCACCATTGGCAACAAAATAGGGGAGAGACCTCCAAAATTATCTAAAGCAATTGTTTCACGACCCAAAACCATGGTAGCAAGCACTGTAGCAACATACGAACCAAACAAATCTGCCCCCATACCTGCTACATCGCCCACATTATCGCCTACGTTGTCGGCTATGGTTGCTGGGTTTCTAGGATCATCTTCTGGAATTCCAGCCTCTACTTTACCTACTAAATCAGCCCCCACATCGGCTGCTTTGGTGTAAATGCCGCCTCCCACTCTGGCAAAAAGGGCTATGCTCTCGGCTCCTAACGAAAAACCTGTCAATACCTCAATCGCTCTTTCCATTTCAACTCCATTTGGTGCAGCCCCATTTACAAAAATGAAGTAAAAAGCGATAAACAATGAACCCAAACCCATTACGGCCAAGCCTGCTACGCCCATTCCCATCACTGTACCCCCTGTGAACGATACTTTTAATGCCCTTGAAAGGCTGGTTTTCGCTGCTTCGGCTGTGCGTACATTGGCTTTGGTGGCCACTCTCATGCCTATAAAGCCTGCCAATGCAGAAAGGAAAGCACCTACTAAAAAAGAAGCAATTACCAAAGGATGGGATTTGTCGTTGGCTGTACCAAGGAAAAATAGCAGCAAACAAGCTATGGCTGCAAAATAGGCCATTACTTTATATTCGGCTTTGAGGAAAGCCATTGCCCCATCGGCAATATTTTTGGCTATCCACTTCATGCGGTCGTCACCGTCATTTTGTTTGGTAATCCAGTTCGAAAGGAACAAAGCGTAAAACAATGAGCCTAGCCCGATGAGCGGAACTAAGTAGAATAAACTATTCATATGATGAAATTAATGGTGTTGAAATTGATGAAATAAATAAAGAAGGTAGTTGAGAAAAATGATTTCTAACGAATGGCAAATATAAGTGGTGAATTACATAATGCTAGTAGGGGAGCTTGTTTTTTGGATAATTTGTGCTATTTGAATATTAAGTTGAATTTATCTCTTTTTGGGAATAAGGAAATAGACTAATGGAGCGATAAAAATGTTTTCACTCTATTTACGATAAAAAGATGGAGCTAAATTTTTATAATGCGGATGAGCCTAGAATTGTCGGGCGAGGTAATTCTGCAAAAATATAGCCCAGAACTGAGTGAACCTGAGGTAATGTTGAGGGTATTTGAAATCTCTGCACTTTCAATTATTTGGTTGAAGATAGTTTTCGCAGATATATCGTATATTTCAAGGTGATATGTTTTGCCCGTATCGTTGGGATTCATAACCAACAATAAATTTTCATTTGAAAATGGGTTTGGAATAATATTGATGTCGTTGTACACCATATCTGTTTTGCCCAAACCAAGCAATCTGGCTTTACTAAAGCAGGGAATGCCGTAGCCTAATTTTTTGTCAGGTGTATTGTATAATTTGCCCGATTTTTTTACGAGTTCTATTATTTCCATATTGGTTAAGCCTGGCAGCGATTGCCATAGCCCTGCTACCATCCCTGCCAGTACCGGAGTAGCATAAGAGGTGCCGCTGCCTGTGCCAATAGTGCCATTGGGGGAGCCAACGGTAGTAGAGCCGCCTTTTGCTACCACTTCAGGTTTCATTCTACCGTCAATAGTAGGGCCAAACGAGCTGAATTCCGATAAATTACCATCTTTATCTACTGAGCCTACCGTGAGTACTGAGTCGGCATCGCCAGGAGATGCCGTATAGGGATCAGATTTGCTTCTACCTTCATTTCCAGCGCTTATCACGCATATCATTCCAGTTCGGGCGGCCATAGTGGCGGCTATCGAACTGATGGGCTTTTTGCCGTCACGGTCTTTGTAGGTATTGTTTAGGTTTGGGTCGTCAAAAGTGGTATAGCCAAGTGAAGAATTGATAATATCTACACCTAAGCTATCGGCTTTTTCGGCTGCAATCAGCCAGTTTGCCTCCTCCACTGGGTATTCTGATTCTCCATCTTCAGTGCGGAAAAGGTAGAAGTTCGATTTGAATCCAGTGCCAATCAATTTGCCTTTGGCATAGCCTGCAATGCACGAAAGTACATTCGTTCCATGGCCGGAGTAGGCATAAACATTGCTAGTTTTAGCTACAAAATCGTAAGTGCCAAGTATTCTCTTTTGTAAAAATAAACTATCGAAAAAGTAGAGTTGATTGGCATTGGAGAAACCTCCATCTAACACAGCTATAGTAATTGAATCACCTTTGAAGCCTTCGTTGTGCATTTCATCGGCACATATTTGGCTCACTTGATTCAGCGATTCTCCATATTCGTTTGACTCAATAAAATATTTATTACTTGATGCTTTTCTTGTTTTTTCAGCAGATAATCTTTCTCCCTTAGCCAATGGTTTAAGCATTTGCATCTTTTTTACAAAGCCTAGATTGCGGATTGATAAATTGATGTTAGCTGTATCTTCAATGCCCACATAGGCAGCATTAAACCATCGGGAAGTATACCAAATTTCAACGCCCAGCTTTTTTAAAGAATCTACGTAGCTGGAATTCACAGGCAAATCAGCTATTTTTATGTCAATATGTTGTTTCTGCCTTCTGAGTATCGATTTCTGCGTCAGAAATGCCTCAGGCTTATTAATTGAGAATGTTGAATTGTTTTTATCAGTAAAATAAACCAAATACTTGGCTTGTGAAAGAGCAGAAAAGTTGGAGAATAAAAAAAACGAAATGACTATTTTTAGTTTAAGCATTGGGAAAATCTATCAATTTTTAAAAGCTTGTTATTTTCTATAGTTTATCAATCACATCTTTTGCAAGTCCAGTTGTATTCATACTAACTTCAATAGATATTTCACAATCTTTAAGCTTTCTAGCTACTTCAATTTTGCCATTTTTTATGCCTTGCTCAATACCTCTTTTTATTCCTTTTTCTATTCCCTTTTCTATTCCTTTTTCTATTCCTTCTTTTATTCCT
>Ga0163148_10007198_pt1 | contig 10541 bp, 9 predicted proteins | sample OliLakLV19MP7P2_FD_148606 | JGI IMG/M metagenome (GOLD analysis project Ga0163148, IMG submission 148606) | Freshwater microbial mat bacterial communities from Lake Vanda, McMurdo Dry Valleys, Antarctica- Oligotrophic Lake LV.19.MP7.P2 | ecosystem: Environmental > Aquatic > Freshwater > Lake >... | reverse complement strand
GGGTTGATATTCTTTTGATCATTGGCTCCTTGTGCCTTTGGTTGGGAGCCTTGCCATCGGCACGTGCTTGGGTGAGGCCATCGCTGCCGCAGTCATTATCATCTCGATCGTCTTCGCCGCGGAGTAATCGATCTGTTGCTCCTTTGACTCGACACTACAACAATGCTGCTGGTAATAACAACAACAACAATGAGCAGCAAGAAGTGCTAAACACAAATGTGCTGCAAGACAAAACAGAAGAAACAAAAGTCGAAAATGAGTTTGTGTTTAGCGAAGAAGAATTATTGCAACAACAACTGGAAATGATGATGTTTGACATTACTGGCAACCCAAGCGCCGCTGCAGATGACGATGAGTATGAAGCCTTGAATGTCATTCCCATTCCTCGGTTTACTGCCGCGGTGGTGCTCATGGGAAGTCTGTATGTGACGGGATATGGATTCTATGTCGGTCTCATGGGATTCCCCGATAATGATAGTGCCTTGCATCTGCTCCCACGGATCTTTTGATTTCTGGAAACGACGGGCAATTTCAATGCAATACACTACACATATTGGAGGTACTCATCACGTGGATGAAAAGGTTTGGCGGACAATACATTCTTATTCCGGGTGGTAGAATATTGTTTTTCAAATAAAGCTTCTACCCAAGGAAAGCATATACACATTCTTTCCACGAGGCATGCACACATGAGCACACTTCCCACCACACACAAAAAGTTCAAACAGAGATAGATAGAGGCGTATTGGAAGTGTTTATAATTTGGAACGAATGGTTCCTTTTGGCAGCACTCTGTATGCCTAGCAAACTATACTGTGATTTTCAAATCCTTGGATCCATTTTCTTCTACGACTAAAATCCTCATAGCAGCTATTATTGTCTGTTAGACTCGTACTAGTAGTGCAGAATGCATACGACAGTTCTTTCTTTGTGACACTTCAGCGTGACCGCTTGGGTCCGTTTTACACTGTAGCATTCTCGCACAGACTACAGTTCCGATCCGTACAATTGGTGACACTCGGATTATATATAACTGATTTCCACAAACAATAATAGGGAAAATCAGTAATAGGGATATTTAAATAATGACTGCCGCTCTACCCTTCTGTACCATCTACTACTAGAATCAGGATGTACATACTATGTATACAGAAAGAGGAATCATGTGTGTGGAACAGTATTACATATCATTATGTTAACGTATTTTTAATAGTCACAACAGCATGGATGCAGAGAGTTAAAGAGAATGAATGGCCCCATACAGTACATATACAGACGTGCATTTTCTTTGGATTAAGCCGAAAGAGCATTGTAGGACCGACTGGCTGTGAGCGTGGCCAGAAAGGGTGCGGGGACTGCGCTTCTGGAGGGCCATGCCTTCTTGGTGGTGGCCATGCCGGCGAAGACGGTATCATCCTTGGCGTCAGGGAAAGCAAGAGAAGGGAAAGCATCTGCTGCCTCTTCTTCTTCTGGGTGGCTTGTATTGGGCATCAACGGCAGCAAGGCTGGCATTCGGCTTCTCCTCTGCTGCATCAGAGGACGACGCGGCTGAAGACGGGAGGCTGCTGCCACGGGCAAGGAGGGCATCATCATGCTGATATCACTGAGGTCATCGAAACATGGCATTGCAATCTTGGAGTTCACGTTGTCTTGAGCCGTCGTCTTGACCACCAAGGAAGGACGGCATGGGGGTGGCGGTGGAGGCGATGCCGCTGTGAGGCTGCGTGGCTGCAAGGAACCCCCGTAACGAGCACGCTTGACTCCATTATTGGGCGGAGGAGTGACGGCCCAAACAAAGGGCGATGGACGTGGCGTTAGTGTCATGGAAGGACCACTCTGACTGTGGCGGCGTTTCATCGAGTTGATGGGAGTATTATTAGAAGTGGACATGGTGTTCTTTGTTTTGTTTGTTAATGTGTATGAAGGAAGTGGATGGATTTCTTTTGTTTTCGAGAAAAAATAATGAGAGTTTCTAGAGTAGAGTCGAGGAATGAAGCAATCCTTTGTGGACAAGAACCCAAAGTATGAGAATTATCAAAATGATTTGCGAATAGCAACTAATCAGAATGCTAATATGAGAGCGCCAATGCAGGTTAGTATCCCGCATACCACTTACGGATGGTATCCGTAAGTGGGACTGATACCGGCTGGTACTAGCATGAATGGGAATTCAATGGAAGCCTGGCAAAGGCTACTAGCCTTATTCTCTACGGCAAAGGAAACTCCGTGTGGCTCTTCGAGCTTCTCTAGCTGATTTATACGTATTTCGACTCCCGTAGTAGTCGTTTCAATTGTTATGCAGCTTCCTCGTAAAAAAAGTAAGAGGAAGTAGACTAGCTAGTTCAAGGAAGTGACACAACATGACACTCGTTCCTTGGGCTCTCAAGATTCGGCAGCGTGCCGATGGCAACTATTCTGGCACGACTATTCTGCCATGACTCTTCGTACCAGTAGAAGTCCAAGTAGACTACGTACTGTAGAGACAGCAGTTTACTGTCACTTGTTGACTGGTTTACAGTTACTATGTAGTACGTAGGTTTCGGTTCCCTGCTTTCCCAGTAGTTGATAACATGTTGAGTCAAAACAATGCGCCATGGAGACGTACCAAAAGTACCAAGCCTACAGATAAAGTGAGATAAACCAATGACAATGATGCCCACCAGGCGTTCTTACGCACCAGAGCATGCACTGTGAAATAAGATTGAAAAAAGTGAAATTACGTTTCGCGTTTTGTCTGTAGAAAGCAACTCAGTGGTACTTAGGGTAGGAATAGATGCCACTTGATGGTCACGAGATCCGAACAGGCTTCTTTTCTTCGTCCCTGTGATATTCACGTTGGACAACAAGTCAACAATACGAACACGTGCATGAAGCCTAAAAAACCAATGACAACTTGAGAGTGTATCCATGAGTAAATAAAATCACTACTAGTAGGAGTTCGTACATAGACCTCTCGTCCGAATCTAGGACAACCACTGAACCACAAGAGTCATGAGAAGCGACAAGTGATCACCCTCTTATGTCCGCGAAAAAGGAAATCAAAAGATGGTTGACGTCAAGGAAGTCAAAGAACGCCTTGGGTGGTTGACGTACGACAAGTCAAGGATACCCCCGAAATGATTGGTGGCTAAGGGCATCAAAGGACCCTCCGCTTCACGAGATCTGATTCAGGTTGATGTTCCATTGATCCAATCAATCATCCATGACCTATTATGGATCCATCAACCAGTGCAGCACGCAGTAGACTAGCGTAGTACTTTATCCGGGACACTGCCAATGCCAGCTACCTGCAACTACAGATATCTCGGCGTAATGTCTCTGAAAGAAAGACATGAGAAGCAGTCAAAGAACATGTGAATGTCAACAAACATGTCAAGGAACAATCACGGGATCCCGAGAGTCATCCAACCAAAAGAGCGGAAGCTCCAAACTTCAGTCCATAAAATGCAAAATCGTAGTCAGTTTTATTATCACCCTCATAAGTTCGAAAGCATTCTATTGAATAACACATACAGCATATCCAAGTCTGAAACCTACCACTTAACACGAAACAATGACATGCTATACCCCGCCATCACCATCATCATCATCGCACTGTACAAACAAGCAGCGTGATGCATTGCATGATAGGACCATCGTCCATGCCACAACGCCACCACCACCACCGGCAACAGCAACTCCATTGTCTCCACCATTACAGCCGTCACCTCGGCTCGTTCGACTCGCATTGCCACCGCCGCCCAAACTGCCCCATTGCAATCACAGATTTGTCCTGGGAGCCGCCGTGACCCCATTGATGGTGATACCCACCAAGTTGTGCTTGCCGTTAATGCCAGACTACCTCGAGGATGATGACTGCTCGTTTCCTCCTCTCCCAAGTCTTACTCGGTTGTTAAAGCCAAGACCGACCACAAGACGAGGTCTATCTGCCTTCTCCTCTTCCAAACATTGCTTGAAACGAATCCGGCGACCATTGGCGGAAAAGCAGCCCTAATACTATTACCGTCCTTTTCGGCCGGCGATAACTGCTGCATGCAAGCCGTGCCATACCGAGCCTGGCCAAGCGGGTTATGTGAAGCGGTCCTTTGTCCGGCAAACATTTTGTGAACTTTTTGGAATGCATCGTAGGGAGCTAGCTAATAATAATAATAATTTTATGAAAGGCTGTTATTTACTCATTTGTGTAATGTATAAACAAAGTCCTAGTTTGGTAGCGATGATCGATAGTACTTGGTCGGCCAGTGCCTGATCGACAACAGTCACACATGATGTGGTGGCAGCTTAAAACCAACCTTCAGTTGACCCGTGATACGCACCAAAGTCTGATCACTCTCAGTGATTGTCCAAGTTCCTTGGAACAGCCTCGTTGCCGTAACGCGTGGCGTCTCCAAGGTACTGCTGTTGCGTTCAAGGGTGCTGTAGCTTCCAGAATCAAAAGACGAATCCACGGTGGAAGCTGTTCGAGACGAAGAACAATGCTTCTTATTCTTGGGAAACGAGTAATCCGGGCCATAGACCAAAGGTAAGCGCTCCCAGTCATCATCACTGGGTGGTGGCAGCGCTGCAATCATCTCCCAATGGGGGTCCAATCCAGGCACAGGTCTTCCACATCCCTTATCCGGTAGCAAAGCTTCTGGGAGGACATGCAAGTCCATATATTGGTTCAGGAGAATTTCCGATTCAGCTTCGGTTGCGACTTCCATCAGCACCCTTAAATGATGCATGATAAAGGGCTTGAAGATCTTCCATACCACCGAAAATATTCTTGGGGCATTGATCAATAATACCTTTTTGGCTAAATGAGGATAATGCATCTGCAATGGAAACGCCAGTTTATGTGCCAAGGCAATCAAGGATGGATGGTAATGTCTTCGATTTAACCCTTTCAAGTCCATGGCGGCCGTGACCATTTGGGGGCGTTTCCCGTGTTGTCGTTTCCATTCGTGCTGCCACGGACCCCGAATGGCAAATTCAATGCCCCAAAAAACGCCTTGAAAGACTTCTTCTTTTCCCAATCGTTGTAACAATCCGAGAGGATCTCCCTGTCGAATTACCACCACCACATCTCCCTCACGGTCGACTCCTTCCATAATGGCGGCCGGAAAGTGATAGGCCAGCTTGGGCAGTCGATACGTCTCCAGTACATGGTCCAGGTGGTTCTGCTCCCGCCATTCCAAACATTTGCGTACGCGTTTTTCCATGATTTCCAAATGACCATGAGAGGCATGGTCCAAAACAAACCTTACCATTTCGTGGGGACCATTGAGGGGGTGTTCATGGACATCCAACACGCGGTCTTTTAGTTCCATGAGTTTGGCAAGGTCTTCTTTGGAGAGATCCCAACATTCCACGCATTCTTGGATTTGGTCGGGTCGCCATCGTTCTTCGTAGGTCGGCAGACCAAAAGGGCTGATGCAGCAGCTGGTGGTGGAGGATGCCTGGCCTGTCATAATTTATTACTCGTTCCGGAAAAGAGAGTCGCGTGACAGCCGCTTGGCCTATATGTTGTCGGGTTTATTTACTCAATCATTCGTCAGCCTCTCGCGCGATTTTACACACAAGAGCAACTCGAATCTCGATATTCTTCTACTAATGGAACCGTATATGTTGGGATCGCCGCTATACCGACATTAACAAATATCAGTTGCAGAGAATATTAATAGTGTTATGTTCGGTGTATCGGATGTTGTAAAGCGATGGTCTATTGGTTGATGTGATACCTTCAGCACAACCAGCAATAGCAACAGACTTTGAATAGCGTGGTCTGACACTCTTTTTGATCATGACCGATGACGTCACACATGACCATGATAGTTTTTGGTCACCTCATTTTTTGGAAAAACTTTCGCAGAGGAGAACTTCATCGAAAGATCGGCTACTACTAGCTAGCTAGTAGTACCATGCAGTACATCAGTTTCTCCAACACTGCAGAGAATACTTCGAACTTAATTCAAACCATTATACTTGTTTGGAACAATGCATGCAGGATCTGCAATCGCTTCATGTCATTTTACAGCAGTACTACAATGCATGATGTGAGCGATAAGGCCCACAATGATGGCAATCGCTCGAGGATGTTACTCAGAATTGAATGGAACAACTAAAAGGACTGCAACAACTGTCGTTTATTTCTGTCACACAACTTGAAAAATTCCATTTATTCATAAAACCATCATGATAACCACAGTGTGGTCTTGTGCGCATGGCAACTGTCATTGGCACCACCAACTTTTCTAAATTACAGTGCCGCCACTACGATTGAACTCATGACCAAGGAATGGGCATTAAAAAAAGTCTCGGAAGAAACACTCCTTGAAAACAGAATGCAAGAAGAAGAGGACAAGACTTCGAAAGAATTGGCCGCTTCCCGCCAATGCATGGCAGACGCCAATGAATCATCGCCTCGATCTGGCTGCAATCGGAACTGGTGAAGTGGCCAAGGAGGAGGCGGCGGAGCAAAGCCTGAAGAAGTATGGATCGGCAATTATGAGTGAGGAGGATTTTGATTTTCGACTATAGGAAATTCTGCACCGGTGGCACACTCTCCCGGGGATCCTTAACGAGAAAAATTTGGCGACCGACGCTTCTGCACATATTGTAGTGCCGGCCATCCAGAAGCAAACTCTTTCTACAGATCTTTTTACTGAGCTACTACTAGGTAGCTCCACTATCAAATAGAGCGACTCTAATGGACGGCGAGCTAGAAGTCACTGCAGTGCGAAGCACCCAACATGTATCAAACCGAAGAAAAAAAACGCACAATTCAAAACGGTCTTATTTTTAACAATCATCCCGGCGATGGGACAACCAATGTCTCTACCAAAGAATGGCAGCCATCAAAGAGCAAGTATGGGCAGCCAAGGATAGGGTCTTTCAATTTGGCAGCGGACTTGCTTCTCAGTAAAGACGACAAGAAGATGCAGCTGTGCTTGTCGAAGGCGATAGAAATAATCATCATTTATATCGTTCCTTCTTCAAATTGCCATTGGCAGTTAGGCGGCCATAGCACTAGCAAGCTCCAAGTAGGCCTTCCACATGGCAGAATAGTTCAAACAAAGTCTTCACTTTGACTTTGAACTGAAACAATATTTTGTCCCTTCCGCTGGGAGCGTACGATCCCTCTCCCATAAAAGCGGTTCCCATTTCTGCCTTTTTAGAGCGTCTGATCACACTACCTGTACCCTGACAAACCATCAACACGCCGTCACCGTAGCGAATCCAACCTCGTTTAATTTTTTCGTCATTTCGGAATCCCGCCAAAGCAGCTATGTTGGGGAAAATGGTATTCAACTCACAGGGTTGCGATTTGAAGGATTCGTCCAAAAGAAGAAATCCACCATAAAATGCAAAACGACGAATCATGTCGACGCCTTGGGCACGGAATTTTTCACACTTAGCGTGATCGCCGCTGGGAAACACCACGATTGAGCTCCACCACGTGTAACGCACGCTTATATGGTTGGTTGGGGGTTCATATTCGCATGCAGTATCCAAGCATAACAAATAGTTGGAGATAGTCGGTTCGGGATTGTCCGGCATCAAAATCATTTTATTCCCTATTCGATCGGGAAATCCTCGACGCTGAAGATACGCATAAATAGGCTTCCGGCCTACTTGAAATAGATTAATTTCCACATTCTTTTTCGTATTAAAACACCAGTTGCTGAGATTTGGATAGTGCTCATCCAAGGCAACCTGATTTGGTGTAGCGTTCAATTTGAAAGTAACAGCCGGTGGAGGCTGATTTGGTAGAAAGCGAGGATAATCCTTAAGCAAAAGTGTTTGAGAAACTGCATTTTCCTGAGCAACGTCTTGCTGATCTTCGAGGATAAGCAGATGGTAGAAGGGGCGCAAATCCTCCTGCACGGGCGACTTTCGTCCCAACAAAGAAAGGCGATTCTCCTTCAAGTTTTTTAATGTCTTGGCAATATTTACCAGCTCCGTTGTTCTCTCTGAAAATGCTGGACTTTGAATGGTTTGAGTGATGTGCAGAGAAAACAATTCTTTTAATTTGTAGAACTCATACCAAAAATCACCAACGGCGGCAGTCCAAACAAACTTAGTCCTACAACGCCTGCCTGAAAAATCATAGCCTGGGTATACTATTTTGAAGGCCTGATCTAGAAGGTCACCGAGAGTGTTGCTGGAGAGGACCTGTACCCGCAAAGGAGACCTATCGATGGAAAATGTGTACATCTGCAGTGGATCGTTGTTCACAGGAACCATAGAAGTGGGATCACTCGTCTTTGCCTTCTTTTTCGCGTGGCAATTCACATCCAAGCCTTCCAAGGGACAACGGCCTGGTGCAACAGAGATAGAATCTGCGTCGGCAGGAACAGAAGGTAGTACCATGGTATAGGTTGGCGTAGGGTGATTATTTATGTTACAGCTAACCTCTCTTTCTTTGGAAGCATGGACTGGCATGGATCTCCGATCCATTCAATGTCATTTTTTTATATGATCACTGCATGCTTGGCTCGGTTTGAGGAGGCGGGCCCTGCTCCCAACTTACTGGAGGCGTTCTCTCCACAAGTGCCCCCACTTATAATTCAGAAGCCGCACACGGACTCCACTTATTAGAATTTATCAATCAGCCGTTTAGTAGCGGTATGTACGCTCCCCGGCATGTCGCACTTGGATAACACAAGAACATAATAACTTGAAGCCACCGGGGGTGTGTGCCCTAAACGATTGAGCTTGTGCCATGCGTAATTTTTTTAGGCAACGAATAGGGTGCGTATTTTTGCTACGCAGAGAACCCTCCCGGCAGTTGCATGACATCAGATTTCTGCTTTTCTGTCCCACAAGTTACCACTGTGACACTTTTCCAATGTGATGGGCTGCCACTGTGACATGCCCCTTATGTGACATGCCCCTTAAGTGACAGACATGCAGACATGCATGCAGACATGCACACAGACAAACAAAAATTGCATAGACACCAAACTTACAGTTTAGGGCAATTATCACCATGCCAGTAACACGACAGCGAGCATGCATCGCTATTTATCCAAAACGCGACTCCAGTCTGCTAGTCTAATCTAGCTACACTCCAACCCTATCAACAAGATGACCCGCGATAAGATGCGGAGCCCTCACACCAGGAACCCTCGTTAAGATATGCCGAGCCCTCACTTTAGCCACCTAGCTTAGATGTTTCTCTAGGGTTCAGTTCAAGGGGGTCAAAGGTTAGTGTCAGGATTTGGCCAGCAGTTGTCATGGAATCAGTGAATGTTCCACATCTCCATGTGTTTGGTAGTTGCTAGCAAAACTCACATGTCTAACCTGGCCTATTTATGATAGAGTAGAAGAATATTTCATCTCTTGTGGGGACTTTTCCATTTTTGGTGGTGGTTTGGGCTTGCTCCTTAATTTTTGCATGCCCTTGGTGGAAGTGAACACATGGTTTCTGATTGTGGTTCACCCAATTCTTTCCAACATGGTTGATTTGTTTGCATTTATGTTTAGCTGGATGGATTTAGATCAATATAGCAATTTGAATTTTGGTTGTGGGCCCTTTGGTTGTGGAGATATGGACTATTCAGTCGTTCCCAGAGCCCACTTGGAGTTTTGGCCAACAGTTGTCCAGTCAGCAGCAAAAATTCCATATCTCTATGGGTTTGGTAGTTGCTAGCAAAACTCACATATCTAACCTGGCCTATTTATGATAGAGTTGAATAACATTTCATCTGTTGTGGGGACTTTTTCATTTTTGGTGGTGGTTTGGGCTTGCTCATTAATTTTTGCATGTCCTTGGTTGAAATGTGCACGTGGTTTCTGATTGTGGTTCACCCAATTCTTTTCAACTTTGTTGTTTTGTTTGCAGAAGCAATGGTTCCAAAGGAGGATGGCCGCAAGAGCAACCGCGGCGCTGCCATGAGGGAAAGCATCGACAACACAACCAAGCACAACCACCTGGAAAGATGTGACATGTGGTTGTCTGAAGACGAGACCAGAACAGTTGCTCAATGCTGCAAACACTTCCACCCCAAGGAGTGCGACAAGTGGAACAACAGGCTGTCACAGTGGCGGAAGAAACAGACTGAGCTAGTGCAGGTTGAAAGTGACAGGCTGCATGGAAAGCTCAAGGTCACCTCAGTTGCTCACAAAGGCAAGTCTCCATTCATTGACATGGAGGCAAAGCTGATCAAAGAAATCAAGGATCACCGACGAGAGGGAAGGAAGGTTTCTAGGCTTTGGATTTGCACGAAAGCCAAGAAGATAATTAGAGACATAGATAAAGACAAAGATCAGAATCAAGCGCGAAAGTTTGCTGCATCCAATCGCTGGTTTCAACTCTTCTGCAAGCAAATGAATCTTAAGTTTAGAAAGCGCAAGTCTGGCAAGAAGAACTCGACCGACGACGATCTTCCCCGGCTAAAGGCGTGGTGCAGCGAAATGCGTTACGAGGTGCTGCCCATCTTCGGAGATGAACCATGCAAGGACTTTGATGAGAAGTGGGGACGCTTTCCACCCCACTTGCGTTACAACATGGATCAAGTGCCCCTGCCTTTTGTAGTCAGTCAGGACAACACTTACAC
>Ga0163148_10007192_pt1 | contig 10545 bp, 5 predicted proteins | sample OliLakLV19MP7P2_FD_148606 | JGI IMG/M metagenome (GOLD analysis project Ga0163148, IMG submission 148606) | Freshwater microbial mat bacterial communities from Lake Vanda, McMurdo Dry Valleys, Antarctica- Oligotrophic Lake LV.19.MP7.P2 | ecosystem: Environmental > Aquatic > Freshwater > Lake >... | reverse complement strand
ATTTCATTTGTGAATTGGTAATGCCTAATATACATTTAGATTACGCATCTGCTACAGTCAAAGCCTGGCGATTCCTTCGCGCCGCTCCAACAGAAACATATGTAGTATGGATTTTTTCTCAAATATATCAGTCCGTTTTTCAGTGCAGCCATAGAAAAGAGCCACGTTCCACTTCAAGTTCAGCGAAGGTGAAGGAAATCCGGATTGCTGGACAGAAGATAAAACGCTTGGTTTAGTTCATGACGGTTGGCGATCAAAATATTCAAGAACTCGGTCCGATTGGTATCCACATCCAGTTGAAGGTTCCTGATGTGAACTTGGTTCAGTCCCAGAAGAAAGTCCAACTGTCGCTTGACTTCTCCAGTTGCTTCTGGATATACTCGTTCCAAGGTGAGGTTGGTCTCGAGCATTTCCATCAATGCATCAAAGGCACGAGTCTTGTCTCCCACAATCCTTTGCAGAATCAAACTTTTCAAAGTCGAATTGTCTCGTTCCAAGGCTCTGGCGATGGCAACGGCACCATCATCATCGACACCCACAGAGTTCATGCACCATCCTTCCAACGATGTATTTCGAGAAAACATTTGTGCTACCGCCTTGGCTGCTGGAGCATTCATGACGTGGTTGTGGCAACCTCGTAGCGTGATTTCCTTGAGAGTACTGTTTTCTTCGAGAGCATTGGCCATGGCAATGCATCCTTCATCGTCCAGACCATCAAAATTAATCATTCCAAAATTCTTCAAACACTTGTTATTTCGTAGCATTTCCGCGACCGCTCGATAGGATTCTGCCGTGTGGTCCGAAAAGCCCGTGTCTCCCAGCTCCAATTGCTTGATTGTGTGATTGCGTTGGACACTGTTGGCAATCAACATGAGATGTTCTGGGTGAAAGGTCATGCGCCACAGTCGCAGCTCTCGTAAATTCGGACAGCGGCACAAGGCCCCCAGGGCACCCGTCGGGAATGTGCCACCGGATTCCATTTCAAGAAAAACATTTTGGAGACCCCATATCCCCGACAATGCCATTCCTAATTTCTCCAAGGAAAACCCGCCGGCAAAGACAACATTGCAAAACTTGACGCCCTCCAAACAAGGCAAAGATCCAATGGCAGTGGCAAATTCATCCCCTTCTTGCGCTGTGCGTCCTGCTAGCTGAGCATTTTTTAAGGATATGTTTTCGATCGTCTTGGCCTGCACCAAAAAGCCTGTAAGGAGGGGCAACGGGGCAGTGTAATTATTCAAATAAAAATGTTTCAGGCTGGGCAGGCCACCTAGAGCATCAAAGAAGCGACGGCCGCTATCGGGAGTTAGGGAACAAATGACATGCCCTTCCAATTGGAGTGTGACAATGGTCGTATTGCGATGAATCGCATCGATCAAGTCGTCCAGGTCCTCCAAGTCCACAGCAGAGTCAAGGTCGAGGGTAGTTCCGTCGGCATACACATCATTGCGGCGCAAACTGTCCGCTGCTGTGTCGTAGACGATACCAGATGAACTGGACATGGCGTATTGTGTATTGATTGGTGTGTTGGCAAACGGTGCAAATTTAGGCCAATACTAGTTAAGTAGCGTTCTGTTATGTGTCAATGCTGAGATTAGGGCTGCTCGCTGCTAACAAAGAAAAATGAACCTTCTTTCGTTACTTCGCATTAGCAGTCCCGCCCAAAGCATTGCTCGATATGTTATTAATTTATCGTCGGCTTCCGAATGAAACATCACCCTCACAGCCTCACTTGCTCATTCATGCCGCCAAGCAATAAATCGGCCGGTGCGCACTTCTTCCAAGACTCACAATCGGGACTGAATCTGATTTCATTCGACGCACAGTGTCTCTCACTTGTTACCTTTCGATCGAAGCACGTGATTGGAAAACTGTGTGTGTAAGGGACACGTCATTCTTAGTATCAAATTTTGAGTACGAACGTGCTTCATTGACTTTCTTCCTCTGGGCCACCCGGGAACGTCGATCGATTTCGCTCTTCTATCTTCTTCAACACGTGATCATTTGATTGTTTTTCCTCCTTCCAATAATATAAATTATATTCAAATTCATAATTTCCACAGAATACACACAGCAAAAAAGAAAAGCAGAATGACTACGCTGTATATTTTATACGGTTCTGCTACTGGCAACGCCGAATACATTGCCAAAGATTTGGCCGCCAAAGACCCTCCGGCTCCCTATACATCGGTGGTGTGTGAGGCACTGGAAAAATTCAAAAAACACGCCGATGGTGTTTGGTCCAAGCCGCCATCCTCCGAAAGTGGTGCTCGCAAACACGGATTAATTGTGGTGTGTTCGACGACTGGAAATGGGGATGCCCCCGAAAATGCGTCACGATTTGTACGCTACATCAAACGCAAACAGACCTTGGAAAGTTACGCCATGGCCCACATGGCCTATGCAGTGTTGGGTCTCGGTGATACCAATTATGATATTTTTTGTGGCGCGGCGAAACAATTGGACAAGAAATTAGAAGAAGCGGGAGGAGAACGAATCAAGGCGTTGACCTGTGCAGACGAAGCCACAGGACTGGAAGATGTCGTGGAACCGTGGACGGAAACTATTTTGAAAGAAATTACCAATGCGTGTTTTTCGCCCCAAAAAGGAGAAACGAATGGTAATAAAATGGAAAGCGAAAAGAAAAAGGAAGAAAAGGACGCTGTCAAAGATGAGTCAGCGTCACCAGCACAAGTAGCTAAGGAAGCTCCAGCTGCAAAAAGGACAACAACAAAAGAAAGTCCAGCATCGGTCATTCCAAAAACACTCGACACGACACTCAAAGCGGATTCTCCGCTATTTATTTTATACGGATCGGCCACGGGAAATGCGGAACAAATTGCCAAAGACTTGACCGCCACCTACGAATCGCTGCTAAAAAATCCCGACGCCTTTACGTACTTTCCATCCGTTGTTTGTTGCGACTTGAATGGGTGGCGCAAACAAGGTTTGCCCATTTGGGAACAAGCACCGGACCCATCCAAGCGACAATCCAAACACGGAGTCATTATCGTCACCTCCACCACGGGCAATGCCGATGCTCCCGAAAATGCCGATCGGTTTGTCCGATGGCTTAAACGAAAACAAACGGTGGCAAGTATGCCATTTTCAAATGTTGCCTATGCCGTCCTGGGATTGGGAGATACCAATTATGACGTCTTTTGTGCCACTGGCAAATTGGTTGATAAAAAATGTCTAGAATTGGGTGGAGCTCGTGTCAAGCCTGCCGCTTGTGCGGATGAAGCGACTGGGCTCGAAGATGTGGTCAATCCTTGGGTCTCTTCTATTTTATTGGAAATGAGTATTGCCTGTCAAGCAGCGCCTGCTCTCGGTAGTGATTTGCCTGTAGATGTTGTTGCATCTACTGTTAAAGACCAAGATGATGCAGGCGAAGAAAAGAAAATGGACGCTGTGGATAACGCAACGACAACAACAACAGCTACTACTGATGCTGCAACAAAAACCGAGTCAGCTCAAACACCCGAGCTGCTTGCCGAGCCATCGTCCTCCGGTGTTCGCAACATTTGCAGTATCCTCGACTGGAATTGCAATGCACCACTTCAATCCGTCGACCATAAGTGTCTTCCACATATTGGTAGCAGTTTGTCCTCGTGTCAATTACTGACAAAGTTGGAGGAAGAGGAGCAGGAACAACTTGCAACCGCCGACGATGACCGGATGACTGTGTCGTCGGCTAGTAGTAGCAACATACACTATACCCTCAAGAAACCATTTGAGTCTTCCATTTTGAATGCACGCTACTTGACGACAACCCCAACTGTTGCCGCACAAAAGGCTGCCGAATTATTGAGTGGCGGATGGAATGCTGACAATGGCAACACGGACCATGCTGCCTTGATACAACAGGCAATGGACGTTTATACAGAACAATTTCCCTTGCTAGCGTCGGAAACCGCCAGCAAGGAACAAACCGAACGAAACAGCAAACGCGTGATTGAGTTGACCTTAGCCTTACCGGATGATTTCACTCTGGAATACAATCCTGGTGACTCGCTGGGTCTGATTGTTGAGAATCTGCCCACAGCAGTCGATTTCGTGCTCAACATGCTTCGTGAGGCGCAGGGCATCTTGCCCGACCAACATGTGTCCATTGACAGCGGCAATCCCATCACCGTGAGAGAGGCGATTCGGCAACAGATTGATCTTTGCTCGCCACTCAAGAGCAAACGAATTTTGTCGAGTCTCGCACAATATGCCAACAATGCGGAGGAAAAGAAAGCGCTACAGCTTTTGGCATCCAAGACACCCGCGGGTGAGAAAGCCTTTGAGGAATTCGTGGACAAGCAACGCTTGTCGGTGGTGGATCTGCTACACGAGTTCCCATCCTTGCAAAGCATCCCGTTGAGTGCTTTGCTGAGCATTTTACCGGGAATCCCGCCGCGATACTACTCTGTCAGTTCGAGTCCGTTGGAACGCCAACAAGATTTGAGCCTCACCGTGTCCTTTTCAGTTGTTGATTATGTAACTCCATCGTTAAAAATGGCAACAGGAGGCGAAGAACGTGGTCTTCGACGCAAAAAGGGAATCGCCACGCGACACTTGGAAGTATTGGCATCTCCGTTTCTCGCTCAGGGTCCAAAGGCAGTTCCCCTGCCAACCAAGGTCAAGATTTTCCCAAAACCAACAGCGGAATTTCGCATGCCATCCAGTATCTCGACGCCTATGGTTTTGGTGGGTCCCGGGACGGGGATTGGTAAGTACACTATCTATTTTATTAGGAATAGCTCGTCGGGTGCTACTACTTTGAACTTGGCTTCGAAACCCGGCAGGTGCTAACCACTTTCGATCCTTTTTCTTCTTTTTTTAGCTCCTTTCATGGGCTTCTTGCATCATCGTCGAGCACTGTTGTCCAGTACGGATTCCAAACAAGCTGCTGATTCGGTAGTAGAAGGAACATGGCGTGGCGGTTTTGAAATGGAAGAGGAAGATCTGCATATCAGCAAGGGAGATACGAAGGGTCTGAAAATTGGAGCCGACTTCGTAAGCACGAACTTGGAAGGCAACGTAGGGACCGTCGATGTATTTTTTGGGTGTCGTCATGAAGATCACGATTGGTTGTATCAAAGTGATATGAATGCACTCAAAGAACAAGGGATTATTTCCAATCTCTACACAGCCTTTTCTCGAGACGCCATTGCAGCGACCAACGGAGGCCGTCCGCACAAGTATGTCCAAGATGTGATGCTTGGAAATGCTGATTGTAGTTCACGACTACAAACATTGATTTTGGAAATGAATGCCAGTGTCTTCATCTGCGGCGATGGCAATAAAATGGTAAGCTTAGCACAACCCACCCTTTACTTAAGTTGGTGGAAAGGAGTCTAGAATAATCATTGAAACTGTTCCTATTATTTCCTTACATGCTGTTTTGCTGTACCTCCCTTACAGGCGAAAGACGTCCAGTCGGCCATTACACAGATACTTGGTCAGAAACTGGGGCAAGGAGAGGAAGAGGCTAAGAAATATGTGGAAAAAATGAAGAATGACAAACGGTACCTGGTGGACATCTGGACCAGCTAATCAAAGTAGTAAAATAAATTTGATTTTTGAGCACCCATCCTTTTGAACCCAGCTGCAGCATTGCGTATCGCCTATAGTAATAGAAACAATTACTATTTACTAATTGGAGTCTCAAAAGAAGAGATCGACTATTTCTTGTCATTTCAACAAACTAGCCAACAGAAACGAAAGAGGAAGCACACTGTTGTTTAGACCCGACCAAAACTCCCTCAGTGAGGCAGCTACAAGTTCAACTGACACTCTCTTTTGTCGCTTCGTATGAATGCATGTTTCCAGACGGAATTCAAAAAAGTCAATCAAATCACCAGTCTCCCGCACCAAATTCTCTTACAAAATCATCTCATTTTTATCACCGTAGCCACATGAATCAAATCAAATCAACATCCAAGATTTTTGTCGATCATTGTTTTTGTCATACAACTTCGTGATCTGGTGTTCCCTTGCAATTGATGGTATGCCACGTCTTGTCTGGATCGACCTTGGTCAGAGTCAAAATGATTCGATCTGCCTTTTTGCGAAACTTCGCCGACGAAATTTCGGCCGTCAATTTCAAAAACGACAAGCACATTGGTTCCGAGCTTTTGTCGTTGTAGTTGTTGACCAATAAGCAAAAGGAGGTAGTGCCGTGTTCAAGGGTGACGTCTTCATCGGAGCACTTCTCGCCGACTCCTTCCATGGTAATGTATAATTTGACAGTGGCACCTTCGTCACTAAAAGCATAAGAAGTAATATTGCTCTTGATGTCAAACGAACTCGGTGTGGATGATCGTTGGTCCTCTATCGAGGAAGGCTTTTTCGCCAAGAGCTTGGGTTCCTCTTTTCCGTCCCATACCGGCCCATCAGCTTTGTGCGCGTGTGCGAAATAGTAGGCATTGTTTCCCTTGCGTTCAATATTGTCGCGCAATGCCGACGTTCGACGCTCGGCTTGTTCCGTATCGTCAGGCGAAGTCATTGTTGCAATCAAATTAATGACCTATTCCTTGTCGTGTCTATTTTCTTCTTGTCTTTGGCTTGGCTTTTGCTTGCTTGCCTTGTCGAAAGGGACTCCAGACGGTTCGGCACTGTAAGATGGTGGAGGCGAGCAACAAGTAAGCTTTTGTGATACGTTTTCAAAAAAGAGGAAGAAGTAGCCACAGCAGCAGCCACGCAATCAAAGTTGGCTTTCTTGAAGTGACTCACGCGTAGACGCCAGTACATTTTCAACTGCGTCGATTTTCGATTTCCTTCTTGTAATTCAACAGCCGTGAATGAACCAATGAAATAAATTTGGAGCAAACGTGCGCTCTTGTGTGATGAGGCAATTTGGCAGTTGCCCCGCCCAAATCTCACTTTGTGGAACGATTCATTTTGTCCATCCAAAAACAGCTGTGGATGAAAGCACAGGTTCAAAACTTTCATTCATTGATGAAAATAGATTCAAATTCCAATCTCACTTGATGTGATTTTGCACATTGATTCGGCTAACAAAAAAAATGGAAGCTCAAACAAGGCCCAAAAGTTCCATGGTTCCTTGCCAAACAGGCAATTTGGCTCCAATCAGATGACTCCATGGAGCTTTCTAAAAATGTTGTTTGAAAAGCATTTTTTTTCAAAACTCATGCACAAGCAATGTCATGTCCAATGGAAACATCAAACCAAAAGATGTGTTCAATCACCAAGATCAAAAATCACCTGTGACGTCAACATGGGACCCACAAAGAACTCCATGGGCTGTGCTTGAAAAGAGAAGTGCAAAAATTCAAACTGTTGTGGGCAAATTTTTGCAGGAGAGAACATGAGAATGTGGCATCAATTTTTTGGTGCACAACATTGTTGTCGTGTCTGGGAGGGCCAATTCAGTGCAGAAGTTGATCTCAAGCTTGACCAGCAAACTGCCAGCCTGGCAGCAATCCCTGGCAAATTCCAACAGGGCGGGGCATGCTGTTCTTGCTGGAGACAGATGTCACATTCACCTCAATGTCATCGGCTCATTTGACAACGATGATGAAAACAACGTGACCCTCTTCACCATGACACCTGTTTCACTCTGATCTGCACTCTCATGTGCCTCACGACGTCTGCTTTGCCCATCTCAATCCAGTGTGACTCTTGGAATCATGATTGTGTCTTGTGTTGGATGACAAGTCTCACCACTGAGGCATCTGCTCAAGCCGCGAACACTGCACAACAGGACTTGTGACCCAAATCCACAAAACTGTCAATTCTAACACAGAGGATCCTCAATGGCATCACATGACAAGCGCGCGGAGCAAATGGTGGCTTCTGATGGCAAAGTCTTCACTGGAGCGTTGCTCATTTGACAAGGGGGTGTTTGGAGAAGTTTGGAGACCCAGGGCCCCTTGAATCAGGGGGGAGTTTGAAATCAGAGGACAATGTGAACTCTCCCCTGAATTGGAGCAGATCTTGAAACTCTCCCCTGCGTTGGGAGAGAGTTTCAATTGGGGGAGAACGTGTTTGACAAGAAATCACTGTGACATTTTTTTGCTCAAGTTTGGTGCTCTCCCCCAAATTGGAGGAGAGTTCAGAGGACAGTTCCAACTCTCCCTTGTGTTGAAGCAGCGTTGGGAGTTGAGATTGACACCGTCCTCCAATTTGGGGGAGTTCGAACACATCACACCTTGTGAGCAACTGCCCTGGACCATCCAGTGACGAGCACTGTTTTGCTGCAAGTTTTCAATTGACAGAAATCGTCGGAAAAATCGTCGGAAAAATCGTCGGAGTCTCATCCGATGATTTCAAAATGTTGGACGTTGAATCCGACCATTTCAAAATGTCGCAATTTTGCAATGATTTTGCACAAATCATCGGATGGTCATTCCGACGTTAGTTTTTTTAGTCAGTGCCTTTGCCAGAAAGATTCCGATCATCAAGTGATGTCGGATTGATCCGACGATTCAGTCAACAACATCGGAGCGCCGATCCCACTTTCTTCAATCGTCGGAGCACCAGTCCGACGATCGGAACCACATCAAACGAGAAGTTGATTCAATTCCGATCATTTTTCATTGTGATTCTGAAATTTTGTGTGGCAAAACTGTGCTGCCGCATGGTCCTGGGGAATTCTGCCAGCAATTCTGGCAAGTGGTGACAGCTGGTTCTGTCTGCCAAGACTGAACGATGGCAAAACCACTGTCTCATCGTTCAGTCTGGGAAGACTCAACGATCCAAATGGAATTATGGAAACCACGTCTGGTTTTGAAAATCCTACAGCACACTGCTTCCTTCCAATGCAGGTTTTTAAAGCCTAGCTCGTAGCTAGCTACTGTAGTCGCGGTGGAACATTTCGTGACGTGGATTCTGTACCGCGGAAGCAACGTCTTAGGTGAAGTCTGAGCTGAAGTTGAGCAAGCATTGATTCTCGTAATAACTCCATGCATGGTATCTTTTCCTGATTTTTTAGTCTTCTCAATATCATGCTCATTAATTGCTGTTGAGCAAACACAAAATCAGTAGTACATTCCAGAAACGAAAGAAAGATGGCAAATGTTCGCGCATCTACGACTCCCAACACGGGGAAGATTATTGACGAGAGTGCCATCACCAATGTCAACTTTGCCATTGTCATGGTTTGTTGTTGGTTAGTTCCTCGCCTTGTGAGTCGACGAAGGCTGTATCATCGCACATTACGGCGTTCTCCCAGGTGGGTTGCCCTTCATGCAAGAGAGGCTGCTCAAGAAGCTGCTGCCAGATCTGGTGGCGAGAAGATCGATGATATTGCTGACAACGAAACACCAGAACTCAAGGCAGCACTCGACGTTGTGGATCGGGCACTGACTGTTACCACTCGGGGGTGGGTGCTATTCTACGTCGCTATCGCCTCCCTCCTCGGTCTCATTACCCGTGATCTCGACTATCGAACGTCCTATATTCTAGTTGGGCTTTCCAACTTTGTGGGAGCCTATTTCATCTTTCTGTTGTCGTACCTTGGACCTCAGTGGCTAGGCGTTTATGATTCCATCGATAGCGACAGTCTAGATGGACGGAGGATTGCATTGGGTGCCAACCTGCATGCCCTTGCTGTCCAAGCACGCCTACTAACCTTTCGGACGAACATGAGCTTGTTTCCCGTCATGGCTCCCTTCTTTTGCGGAGCAAAACCAGCAACCATCCCATTGTCCCTTTTCCTTGGACTATGTACGGGATTCTTCATCTGCTTTGTGATTGATTGGGTCAACAGAACAGTTCATGATCGGCAGAATCTGAAAAGATTTGGCCTGGGCATTGCCGGCACTTTGATCCTACTTTCGTCGTTCGTTTTTGCCTACGGAGTTGGCTATGTAGAGAAAGTTTGGAAGGACGGGCCGGAAGACAGACTTACGCTTGTGGAAGGCATTTCCTTCTTGGTTTGGTTTGTCGGTTGTATCCTTTTGCATGCTGTGGCATGGAGAGTATCAAAGAGCATGCGAGTCTCCCTGCGCCACTCAACAGCAGTCAAGAAGCGCCAGCACACATTCTTTGGCGAGTCTATCTTGGACTCGGGCAGAAATCTTGAAACGAAGCGAACCATGGATCTAGAAGACGAAGAGGATACCGAACAGTGTACATCCTCATTCGACGAAGATGATGCCCCCCCATTCGATGAAGAACTGTCTACAAGTAGCCCACATCCCGAGAGTGTCGGAGTCGGCGAATCTGCTGCAAAGCAAGGGGTAGATACTGTAAAGACCGAGGTTCCTCCTGATGGTGTGAGGAATGAGGTCGCTGCTTCCGATGGTGCCACGAAAGGTGTGGAGCTTTCTGGGACGACGGCCAAGGCAGAACAGCCGCAGAAGGCAGATCCAATGATCGAAGATGCCACCGACGTGGATGAGCTTGACTCCACATGCCATGTCGTGAACATTGTGTGTTGTGATCTCATCTGTGGAAAAGGTGGTAAAACTAGGTCGCTTCCCTACAAAGCTTACAACATTTTCAGTTGGATTATATGGTGCCTTCTACTGCTTGCATCACTAGCTCTCATTTTCATTCTAGTTGGAGCGCAGGAACAAGAAAAAGTTGTACGCA
>Ga0163148_10007183_pt1 | contig 10552 bp, 11 predicted proteins | sample OliLakLV19MP7P2_FD_148606 | JGI IMG/M metagenome (GOLD analysis project Ga0163148, IMG submission 148606) | Freshwater microbial mat bacterial communities from Lake Vanda, McMurdo Dry Valleys, Antarctica- Oligotrophic Lake LV.19.MP7.P2 | ecosystem: Environmental > Aquatic > Freshwater > Lake >... | reverse complement strand
AACATATCTTCATAATGTACCTTTAATTTTATAAAAGCTCTTACAATTATTGCTCTCTCAAAGGTGGGTCCTCATGGCAGGAATGCCGGGTCCACATGACAGGAATATACAATTTTATACTTATTTAAACCATTATGATCAATTTATTTCCTGCTGCTGAGCATCAAATTCACTGTGTCACGAATTTTCAAGACCTAGTTTCCACGCCTTTTCATGGAGAAATAAATGCAATTTGCTGGTCCCGTAAACTAACAGGTGATTTTGGCGAGATTGCTAAAAAGGTAGAACTAACGGGAAATATAGCGGTACTTGAGGAAGCCGGGCTTCGACAACTTCCATTGAGTGAACAGGGGCAACTTGCCCGTGAAATTATTTTAAACGACCTGAAGGAATTGAAAGCTCATGGCGCAGCCCCAACCCTTAACCTGATTAAGTGCTATGACAGAGATGATGACTATCCGTTTTTTCCAACCGATGTTTATTCTTTTCATGTAGATCGCTCTCCTGTGCCAGCAGATACCTTTTTATGCACGTACTATGGCGAGCAGAGTGAAATATTGCAAAATGCACAAGCCATACAAAAAGTGCTGGTTCCCGAAATACGGGATGAACTCAAAAAATTATATCCTGGATCAGGTGAAGGTTTTGAATCATTTTTAAGTGAGCATTTCTTCGATTTACACTACCAGGCTAAACCTGGTGCACGCCCCATCCGCTTAGGCCCCGGTAACTTATGGAGGCTGGCGGTTGATCATCCTGAAAGCCAGGTGCCTCCTTGTGTTCATCGTGCGCCAACCGAAAAAAATGGACAGAAACGGTTGCTGATGATCTGTTGAAAAGGGCTCTTTTTGCTTAATTTTTTGCTTTGAAAAATGTAAGCAGGTTGAATTATTTTATAGCGATGCTTGTTTCCCGCAACGTCTCCTTATGGCTTTGTGTGCGTAAGAGGGACGTTGCGTATTGTTAACGCAACGCCCTCAGCTCTGCTGCAATGCTTTTTGAGAGACGTTGTAGAGAATAGTTAAACCAGGTGTAATAAAAATATGTTTCAGTCTGAAGACATTAAGAAGAGAAATGCAGTCATTTACAAGCTTCGTAAAAAGGGAAGTTCACTGAAAGATATTGCCTTAAAATATGGGATCAGTAGCGTACGTGTAAGACAAATACTTTCTAAAATGGAACATGCAGCGCAGAAAAATAATAATAAATAAAAGAACCCGGACAAATTAAGGCACAACTGAAACCTCCCATACTCATCTTCCTGCAAAATGTATTGCGCTGTAAAACAGATCATGCTGCCAGCCTTTCGCCTAATGTCATTATAACATACTCCTCGAAAAAACTATTAAATTTATCTTGATTGATAATTTAAGCAGCTGCTATTCGTTCAACAAGATATTGATACAAAACCGAAATCATACACGAAAGCTATTGTAATTCTACGTATCCCACTGTAAAAACACCCATTAAAAACGCTGTGGATATGTTTTTTTTGCTTCGGTATGAAATTTAAAAATTATGTTTTATATTACCGTACTTCTATAAAACAATTGTCATTTGGCTGCACGGTTTACTTGCCACAAAAAAATTACTGATATGCAACTGAAAAACTACCGTAGGGATTTCTTCAAAAAAATTTCAGGAAAAAAAACACCGCAAAGCAAGCCATCTCCTTTAAAAGAAGATGATCCGCTGTTTAAAAAATATTCCCGTAAAAGGGCTGGCCGTGCAGGTGGCAATAGAAGTGGGGTTGCTCTAAGAGTTGGTCCGGTTACAAGCGGGCTGGCACCATACACAGGCAGCTTTGGTGATTGGGAAAAGAAACATTTAATCAACAGGGTAACACTCGGGTTCCGTAAAAACGACCTTGCGGTTTTGAACGGTTTGTCTGTGTCGCAGGCAGTTGATTTATTAATTCCTTCACAGTCAGGCATACCTGCTTTAGCACCTCCAATAAATAATTATCAAAATAGCCAGGCTGATGCAACAGGCGTGCCTTATGGCCAAACATGGGTGAACAGTGCATTGCAGTGGGGCATATCCAAACATCCTGAAACAGGTTTTGCCCGTATTTACGGCTCTATTAAAAACTGGCAGATGGGCGCTTTTATAAAAAGCAACACTTCCATCACAGAAAAGATGTTCTTGTTCTGGTACCATTTTATTCCCGTGCAGTTATTCCTGCTGGAGCAGCAGAGCGAAGCCGGTATTAATGCCGGCCGCATTATGTATAACTACTTATCGTTGCTGCGTAATAACTGCCTGGGTAATTTTAAAACGATGACAAGGCGAATGTGTACTGACCCTGCCATGATGAACTACCTGAGCAATCAAAATAATACGGCGGCAGAACCAAACGAAAATTTTGCACGTGAGTTGTTTGAATTATTTACGCTGGGCAAAGCCCCCGAAAGCCAATTCACCGAAAGCGATATAGCACAGGCAGCTAAAGTGCTTAGCGGGTGGCGAACAGAAAATTTTGACCAGCTAAATACAGCTACTAATTTTTTTGCAGACAGGCACTCACAGGATAATAAAACATTTTCTGCATTTTTTAATAACACCGTCATCAACAACAGGACAGGCGCCAATGGTGCATTGGAACTGGACGATTTGATCAATATGATATTCAGCAAGCAACAGGTAGTGGCAAAATATATTTGCCGCAGGCTGTACCGCTTTTTTGTGTATTACGATATTGATGCCACTATTGAGGCAAACGTAATTGCCCCAATGGCACAAACTTTTATCAACAGTAATTGGGAAATAAGGCCCGTGCTACAGCAATTGTTTAAAAGCCAACATTTTTTTGATGCTGCCAACCGGGGTGTACTGATCAAAAGCCCGTTAGATCTTTATGTAGGTTTTTACAGGGTGTTTAACATGAATATAAGCCCTGCCAACGCAGGCGACTATGAAGCACTGTATGGTGGTTATGGCACCACAACCTGGCAATGCGACACAACGGAGCAGGATATACTAAACCCTCCCACAGTATCCGGCTGGCGGCCTTATTACCAGGAGCCTTCGTTTCACCAGTCATGGATATCCAGCGATTCAATGCAAAGAAGGTACGCCTACCTTGAAGGTTTGTTGTGGGGCTACACTTATATTATTGACTGGAAAGTTGACCTGGTTGCGTGGGCAAGGCAAAGCACTGCTCCCGGCAACCCTGACACGCTTGTGGCAGACACTATTAAATTCCTGTTGCCGGTTGATTTGTCTGCTGAAAAGAAAGCACAGATAAAAACACAAACATTGCTCAGTGGTCAATCAACCGACGGCTACTGGTCGGGTTTATGGAATGAGTACAGCAGCAATCCAGGCGATACAAACCTACAATCGCAGGTTACTTACCGCTTGCGGAATTTATATTTCACCATTGTGCGGCTGGCAGAATTTCAACTGGCATAATGCTAACGGCCACCACTAACCAATAAAAATTATTGTATGAAACGCAAGGATTTTATAAGAATCGGTTCTTTAACTGGTGCAGCCACCATGCTGGGCAAATCGATGTTGCATGCTACCAATTTACTCGATAGTCCTTTTTTAAAGGAAGTAGCTTTAAACTTCAACAGTTGCAACAAAGTGCTGGTGATTATACAATTAACCGGTGGCAATGATGGCTTAAATTTTATTATCCCGGTTGATCAATATAGTTCATTGGCTGTGGCAAGGCCCGGCATTGTACCGCCACGGGCGCAAATATTATCGCTCAATAATAATGCTACAACAGGCATGCACCCGGCGCTTGCAGAATTGCGGAATTTGTACAACGACAATAAGGTAACCATTGTGCAGGGCGTTGGCTATAGCAACCCAAATTTTTCTCACTTCAGGTCAACTGATATTATGCAGTCTGGCAGCGACAGCACACAGATAGTGTCAACAGGCTGGCTCGGACGTTACCTGCAGGTTGACAATCCGGGTTTCCCCACCGGCTACCCCAACAGCAATATGACCGACCCGCTTGCCATTCAAATTGGAAGTTCGTTGCCGCTTACACTTCAGGGTACTCCCATTAATGTGGGTTATAATGTTAGTGATCCGCAGTCGCTAATTAATATTATAAACGAAACAGCGGATCCTGCTCCCAACACAGACTATGGAAATGAACTTTCTTTTATAAGGCTGATGAAAGACCAGAGTAACGCTTACACAGACACTATTAAAAATGCATACAACACAGCTGCTACGCTTTCCACTCAATATCCGGATGAAGAGCTTGCCAGCGAGCTAAAAATTGTGGCCCGGCTGGTAAAAGGAGGATTAAGAACACCTGTTTATATCGTAAACCATCCAGACTCTTTTGACACACACGATTCGCAGGTGCAAGCCGGCAATTACAACCAGGGAAGGCACCCGGTTGCCATGGCTAAGCTAAGCAAGGCGATCGCTGCTTTTCAAAACGATCTTGAGCTGATGAATGTAGCGGATAAAGTGAGTGGCATGACCTTTAGCGAATTTGGAAGAAATATAAAAGCCAATGGTTCTCTTGGTACCGATCATGGGGAAGCGGCACCCGTTATATTTTTTGGCACAAGGGTAAGTGGCGGCATGGTGGGTACATCGCCTGTATTGCCTGCTAACCCTACCAGCCACGACCATGTACCCATGCAATATGATTACCGCCAGTTGTACAGCAGTGTGCTGCAACAATGGCTTTGTATGAATACTGCTGATACCGGCGATATTCTGCTGAATAGTTACACAGCCTTACCCATTTTTTACTCCAATATTGTTTTGGCCATACAGCTTGTAAACTTCACTGCTGTTTGGAAAGATAATTTTCCGTTGCTTAACTGGCAGGTTGCAGCGGCCACAGGCATTGAGCGTTTTGAAGTACAGTATAGCAGCAATGGCCGTGAGTTTGTTGGCATTGCCACGGTGCCCTGCAATAGCTATGATGCCGCTTACCAATATATGCATCGCAATGCCGGCGCAATCAATTATTACCGCATTGTTACCATTGAAAAAAGTGGTGAAAAATCAATCAGCAAAGTAACTCGCCTGGCAAAATCAAGGAATGGCGAAGGCCAGGTGGTTGTAGTAAATCCCAACCCGGTAGCTGCCGGCAATCCTGTAATAAGATTGAATTTGCTGGAGGCAGAAGAGGGTGAAATACTAGTATCGTTGTATAACGGCATTGGTGTGCTGGTACATCGGTTTGGCAGGCGATTGCGAAATGAAAATACGGTAAACGTTGCAGTTAATAAATCACTACCACCCGGTGCTTATGTAGTTTGGGTAAGCCTGCCAGGCGGTTATAAAAAAGCACATAAAGTGTTGCTGGTGCAATAAAAGATATAATGATACAAACAATAAATTGGCGGCGATTTTATCGCTCCTTTTAGGAGCATGTCTCCTACCTGTTAACTACAGTTATTAATCCACGAATTGCTGTACTCATTCTACAATAATTAAATCCGGTAGATTTTACCCGATTGTAAAATAGCCATCATGCGGTGATGGCTATCAACAGGCTCAGGACTTCAGACCTGCGCCCCCATGTTACTACTCCGTGAACAGCTGGGTATTGTTTTAAAGGATAATTTCCGATGAACAAAGATTAGCAATAACACGAACACAGGGCTGGAGCCCTGCGCCTGTATGGCTCATATTTGTTAGACGAGTTTGGTTATCCACCAGTAGAGAGGGACGAAGTGTATGTGGAAATTTTTGAGCAAGCTGAGAATTTTAAAAAGAATAATAAAGGGTAGTTTTTAAAGTAATTGCTCTTTGCAGGCAGCCAATACATTTGTAGCTTCATGGTACAATATGTTACCCCTTGCGACGGACTATGCAGCGCCAGTAACCAGTGTGTCACAAAGTCCCACAAAACACACTGCCAAAATGGATAAACAAAACCCAAATAACCCTGGCTTTATACCTGCCAACGGTGGCTACCGCAAACTGATAACCTACCAAAAGTGAGAAATTATTTACGATGGCACTGTTTACTTTACCAAACGCTTTTTTAAAAAATACCACCGCACGATAAATCAGATGGTGCAGGCGGCCAGGAGTGGCAAACAAAACATTGCAGAGGCCAGCATGGCATCAGCCACTTTAAAAGAAACAAAAATAAAATTAACCAATGTTGCCCGTGCTTCTTTAGGGGAACTGATGATAGCTTACGAAGATTTTTTAAGAACCAACAAACTACCTAAATGGGATCGCAATAATAAACTATCCATTCGCTTTAGCCAGCTCAACCGAACCGAAAATGCAACGTATGAAACCTATATCAAAGCAATAGAAAACCCTGAGCCTGAAATTTGCGCTAACGCTATGATATGCCTTATTAATATTGTAACCTACTTGCTAAAACAACAGATAAAAACACCGGAGCAGGAGTTCATTAAAAATGGTGGATTAAGAGAGCGCATGACACAAGCAAGGTTAGCGCAAAGAAATAAAAAACAGTAAGCCATTTAAAGTTGAACTGCTGTGTTAATCGCCTAAGCCGCCAAAATCACCTCCTGTCTTAAAAAGCTCAACAAAGATCAACCGTTCAAAAGCTGCCGGATAGAAGCGCCCGCCCGGCTAAATGCCCCGCCAGACCGCCCGGACGATACGGACGGGAATGAATCTTTCGGGCTGGCATTCGGAAGGGAAAAGCCCCGGAACGAAGCGTAGTGTAACGCAGCGTAGTGCAGGGCTTGCAGCGACCAGATAAAATAAAAGTATAGCCGAAATTCGTAAAATAACCAATGAAATTCACCGAAGAAAATTGAAAATGAAAAAAATAAATCTTCAAATAATCCCCACTCATTTACTGGAGCAGTATTACAAGCAGGTGGATAAAAAATTGTCTAACCAATTTGAGCAACTGAAAGATGCTGAAATATCAACTAAAATATTCAGTTTTTATACTTCCGTTTCAGCCATCGCATCATCACGAATTGAAGGAGAAAAAATGGAAGTGGACAGTTACATCAAGTATAAAATATTGAGTATCAGCCCAACCTTGTTCAAAAGCCAAATTATTTATACAAAGTCTATTTGTATGCACAGAAAAATGAATTGACTCAACCCAATTATTTAAAAGCTCACACTACTTGCAAAACACTTGTTGCCTAAAACCAAACAAGCTGTAATGAGGAGTGGAAACATGGTAGTGTTAAAATATAACACAGGCCGCATACAGTACGAAGCAGCTCCTGTTACCGATGTGAAAAAATATTTTGAACTGCTATGGACGGTTATTACCACCTTGAAAAAGGAAAAACTTACGCACCAGGAGGTATTTTATTTCGCAGCCTTTATTCATATCGTGTTTGTAAACATTCACCCATTTGAAGATGGCAACGGCAGGGCAGGATGGCTAGTTGAAAAATGGTTTATTGCTCAAATGCTTGGAAGTAAAGCATGGTTTTTGCAAAGCCTATTAAACTACTACAAGCAGGTAACGGATTACTACAAAAACCTGAACAGGCCGGGCATGTTTTATGGGCAATTAGATTACTCCAAAAAGCTTTTTGTTTTTATTGATGTGGCCTGATGCATTTACAATTTCCGAACAATGAAATTTAGCGAAGAAAAATAATAAAAGGCATTTACTAAATTGTTGGTGCAACAAGATTTTCTATTGTACTTTGGCATTGAAATTTAATCCAAAAATAAGCTTTGAAAAAAATTTCAGTTACGCTGAATTTTCGGACAACTGAAATAAAATAATAGTAAAAAATGAACACAGGCGAAATACTTATTTATCAAAACACCGATGGCAACATCAAAATAGATGTTCGTTTGGAGGAAGAAACTGTTTGGCTTACACAAGCACAACTGGCAGAATTGTTTGGCAAAGACAAACGCACTATTTCCGAACACATTGGCAATGTATTCAGAGAAGGCGAATTAGATGAAAAAGTGGTTGTCCGGAAATTCCGGACAACCACTCAACACGGTGCTATTGTAGGGAAAACGCAAGATGTAGAAGTAAACGGTTACAACCTTGATGTTATTATTTCGGTTGGCTACCGTGTAAAATCGCCACAAGGCACCCAATTTCGTATTTGGGCAACACAACGGTTAAAAGAATACATCATCAAAGGTTTTGCTTTAAATGATGACCGTTTTAAAAGTGGCAACTCTATGAATTATTTCAATGAGTTGCAGGAACGCATTCGGGAAATACGTATTTCGGAACGATTCTTTTATCAAAAAATAAAAGACATCTACACCACCAGTATTGATTATGATGCAAAAGATAAAAAGACTGTTGAGTTTTTTAAAGTAGTGCAAAACAAATTGCTTTGGGCCATCAGCGAACAAACCGCAGCTGAGTTGGTGTATCGAAGAGCAGATGCATCATTGCCGCTGTTGGGTATGCAATCGTTTGACAAAAAAGCAGCGGCACAGATTAAGAAAACAGATGTAAGCATTGCCAAAAACTACCTGAAAGAAGATGAAATAAAATTGTTGGGGTTGTTGGTTGAGCAATATTTGGCTTTTGCCGAAACAATGGCACAGCAGCAAACTCCCATGTATATGAAAGATTGGGCAAGCAGATTAGACAGCATTCTGCAACTAAACGGAAGAGAGTTGCTTTCACATGCTGGAAAAATTAGTCACGAAAAAGCATTAGAGAAATCAAGCGATGAATTTGAAAAGTACAAAATGGTTCAAAAAGTATTGGACAAATCACAAAGTATTATGGAATTGGAAGAAGATATTAAAAAACTGAAGAAACCTAAGAAATGAAATTTACCGAAGAAAAATTAGAACGGGCATTTACCGGGTTGTTGAGGCATCAAGGATTTTCTTACCACGCCGGGGCATCCCTTGCGAGTGCCCGTAAGCCAGATGGAGTATTGATAGAAGAAGATTTACAAAACTTCCTGTTGTCACAATACGCCGGTAAGGGCATTACTTTAAACAAAACCAAAGCAATCATTCTTCAACTAAAATCTCTTTCTGCTGCTGACCTTTATAAGAGTAATATGACATTTTTAAAAATGCTTTCAGATGATTTTATTCTGAAACGGGAAGATCGTAATCAAAAAGATATTTACATTCAGCTTATTAATTATGCAGGGCTAAACAAGCACCGCCAACCCGAAGCCTGGCAGTACGATCCATTGTTTTTAAACTAACCAAAGGCACCGCACCCGACACTGCACAAATGAATGCAAAGGTGAGGGAAATGATAAAATAAGCTTTGCAAAGTGACGGTGTAGGAGAGGTTTTTAAACTTGGAGACGAAGGAGAAACCGGGAAAGATATTTTTGATGAAGTTTATTTAGCTAAGATTGATAAAATCAAATTACCAAACACGAAAATAAAATTGCTTCAACACTTATTGGCAAAAGTGATTGGAGAAATTAGAAAGGTAATCGTGTAAAAGGGATTGACTTTACTAAAAAGATACAGGCATTGGTTGATCGATACAACAACAGTGATGCAAACGACATTTTAAGAAGTGAAGTGTATGAGGAAATGGCAGAAGCCTTGACTGATTTGATTTGGGAAGTATACAAAGAATTTTCGGCAGGTGACGAATTAGGAATTGACTTTCAAAAAAAAAGCCTATTACGATATTCTGAAAGAACTGTGTATAAAGTATGACTTCAAATATCCTGATGACAAAATGATTGACCTGGCAAAAGCCGTGAAAGACCTTGTTGACGGCCAAGCCAAGTTCCCCGATTGGAACAAACGTGACGACATAAAATCAGCGCTTAAAGTTGGTCTCATTCTCTTACTTTACGAGTTTGGTTATCTACCAGTAGAGAGGGACGAAGTGTATGTGGAAATTTTTGAGCAGGCAGAGAATTGAAAGAAAAATAATAAGGGGTAGTTGTTAAAGTAATTGCTCTTTGCAGGCAGCCAATACATTTGTAGCTTCATGGCACAATATGTTACCCCTTGCGACGGACTATGCAGCGCCAGTAACCAGTGTCACCCAAAGTCCCACAAAACATACTGCCAAAATGGATAAACAAAACCCAAATAACCCTGGCTTTATATCTAACCACGGCGGCTACCGCAAACTGATAACTTACCAAAAGTGAGAAATTATTTACGATGGCACTGTTTACTTTACCAAACGCTTTTTTACAAAATACCACCGCACGATAGATCAGATGGTGCAGGCGGCCAGGAGTGGTAAACAAAACATTGCAGAGGCCAGCATGGCATCAGCCACTTTAAAAGAAACAAAAATAAAATTAACCAATGTTGCCCGTGCTTCTTTAGAGGAACTGATGATAGCTTACGAAGATTTTTTAAGAACCAACAAACTACCCAAATGGGATCGCAATCATAAACTATCCATTCGCTTTAGTCAGCTAAACCGAACCGAAAATGCAACTTATAAAACCTGTAACAGAGTAATAGAAAACCCTGGGTCATAAATTTGCGCTAACGCCATGATATGCCTTATTAATATTGTAACCTACTTGCTAAAATAACAGATAAAAACACCGGAGCAGGAGGTCATTAAAAATGGTGGATTAAGAGAGCGCATGATAAAAGCAAGGATAGCGCAAAGAAATAAAAAACAGTAAGCCATTTAAAGTTGAACTGCTGTGTTAATCGCCTAAGC
>Ga0163148_10007172_pt1 | contig 10564 bp, 11 predicted proteins | sample OliLakLV19MP7P2_FD_148606 | JGI IMG/M metagenome (GOLD analysis project Ga0163148, IMG submission 148606) | Freshwater microbial mat bacterial communities from Lake Vanda, McMurdo Dry Valleys, Antarctica- Oligotrophic Lake LV.19.MP7.P2 | ecosystem: Environmental > Aquatic > Freshwater > Lake >... | reverse complement strand
GACTCTAGATTGCCTCCTTGTTGGCCCATGGGTGGTGGGGGAGGATTCAACAAACCACCCAAATTTTTACAGCCTTTCTTGTGCATGGCCGCCGTTTGTTGCAAGGCAAATCGTCCCACTCGTCGATTGCTGCTTTGATCCACATTGTTGTTGGCCGATGTGCTTTCACTGTGGTCTTCCTCCTCGTCCTCCTCCTCATGGGGAGTGGGAGATCCCTTGTCTTTTTTGCTTTTCTTCTTTTTCGTCTTCTTTTCCTTCTTGCTGTCGGAAATCAAATCACGGACATGAAGGGACTCGAGTTCAGAGAAATCTTCCTTCTTCGTCATGGCAGGAGCACCAGCAACAGAGGCCCGTTTGGCAGTTTTGGCTGACTTTTGGACAGCAGGGGAGGGCGATGATGAAGAGGTGGAGGGTTTATGACCATTGTTGGCGACCATGCTTTAGGCCAAGGCAAGACGATTGTCTGTTTCTTCCTCTGCTAGCTAGCTTGCAGTCTCTTTGCTTGTTGGTTGCAGAGAGGTGCAATTGCCATTTGTTGTTGCTGCTGATGTCATGAAACAATGAGAGGCATTCAGCTGTTCTGAAGATGCACCACAACACCATAGCTACTTTGTCTGCTAGCTAGCTACGGGAATGTTTTCGGTGGGACTAGATGCGAGCAAGAAGGCAGCTAATCAATGGACTTTGCGAAGAAGCGATGTCGCGGTTTTAGCAGAGTCAGTGATGACTCAGTAACCGCAAGGCACAAGGAGCACGAACAAACCGCGTCGAAATGATCGTGGCAATGAACTCAACGTTCACTGATGTCTAAGTGGAATGGTGGTTAACCCTAAATCTGTGCTTCGCCATTGCGAGATGTCAAATGTCTGATGACATTTGATCTGTTTAATGAAAAAGACTGTCATTGTGCCTTCGGAGGGTGGCGATTCAACGGGACTTGCTCTTGCTTGTGAGACGCAACACAAGGCTACCAAAATGACAGATGCTGATGTCTTCCAAACCACCCCTGAAGACAACATTGCTGCCGGTTGCAATTAGCAGAATCTGAACAACTTATGTGATGCCTTTTCAGAAATTCTCAATCTGTTTCTGATCTTTGGTTGGTTTTGGTGTTTCCTTGGCATGGACTGAAAACAGAGATTCTTTCATGATGAAATCGTGAAGAATCTGGAAAGAAAATGTGACTCTCATTTGTTTGGCTGCATGTGAAGTTACAAAAAATTCATCAGGTCGCATTCTTTGCTGTGATGATTCAGCAACAAGTGACACTGCAAAAGATCTATCAAATTTGTGTGTTGTTTGAAACACTTTGAAAAAGTTTGACAATGGTGCGATTTCACCCGTGATTCAAAGCACGAATGGAAGTCGCATCCCGAGTTCTAGACCAACAACTGATGTGCGCCCTAGAGGAAAAGACACAATGTCAAATGCGGAACACAAAGTGGAACGGAATCAATGAGTTCCCACGCCATGTTCTGTTGCGACATCCTACGGGCATGTGGTAACAAAAGCATCTCGCCATGACGAAACATGCGCACCGTGCAAGCAATCTTGCCAAAGAAGATGTCGATCTTGTGGAAGTGTTCGATCAAGCGCATGGTAGCTTAATGCTTACAACTTTCAAATTTGCATGCAGTGGCAGCTGTTCTAGTGGTGAAACATTAGAGCAGGAAAGTTTCTTTTTAAGGCAATCTTTGCTGCATTCGTCCCTTGTTGTTTGGCGATTCGACCGTGAAGAAATGTCGTTTGTCAAGTTCTGTGCGACAAAGTCACCAGCATGAAACATTGTTTTGAGTCCCACAAATCGCATTTGCAACATTTGCAAATGTCACACACAAAAATCAGCGTTGTGGCAAATGACACAGAGGAAGAGAAAAATCTTGCATGTGGAAGTTTTGATCATTTGGGTGAAATTGTCAACTGCTGGATGTGCCCCATGGTCTGAATGAGTGTGACATTTCATCAGATCTTTGTCCATTTGCATTTGCATGGAACAGCTTCTGTGCAAAAACACACACAAAGAGCCCTTTTACGAACTTGTTTGGCCTACCCTCTCTGCTAGCTAGCTAGCTAGCTAGCTAGTTGGATGCTGACATGAACGTGAGCATTTTGCCAAGACAACATGTGCGTCCAGCCACAGTTCTTTTTCTAGTAAGGAAATATCCACGACTGAGTCACTCATTTGGGTGACGTACGTTGACTCATTTTTCCCAGCGCTTCTCACATTTTCTATTGTTTTCGAATTACAGGAGTGAGTCAACCCATGCACTCATCGTGAAGGGAGAAGGAAACTTGTCGTCCCAAGGCTCACTGCTAGTCCATAAACTAATCTGAATATATCGTTGACAATGGCTACGAAAACAGCCATAAGTGCAGGAGCTCGCTACTATGGAGCTATTACGCTTCCACTGTACGACTTGGCCGTCCTCAAGACTGTAGTTCCATACGCGTGGCAATGCCCACTCTCTCGAGAACAAGCACTGTACGATCGATCCGTCGGGGCAAGACACTTGGATGTAGGTGTTGCGAGTGGATACTTTCTCTACCATACCAAGTGGCCCGTCGAAAAGCCTGAGATTTGTCTTATGGATTTGAACGAAAAATCGACCAAGTACGCTGCCAATCGCTTGCGACAATTATCCTACCAAGTGACTGAACTGACAGGTGATGCCAGGAATCCCTTTCCAATGAAAAGAGCGGGCAACAAAGACGACAATCTATTTGATTCCGTTGGATTGTTCCACCTCTTGCATTGTATTCCTGGTACTCTCCGAGATAAACAAGTAGTCCTCCAAAATGCCGCCAATGCGTTGAAGCCCGAGGGTGTCGCCTTTGGAGCCAACGTGACACCTGTGGATTGTGAGGATGAGCCGAATCTTTTTGCAAAATCAGTCCTTGCAGTGTCGCACGGTCTCGGGGCCTTAAACAATCAAAATGATAGTCATGCAGATATGGAAAAGGTATTGGACGATACGTTTCATGATTACAAGTTGGAGCGTGTGGGGTGCATGAGTTTGTGGGCAGCGAGGAATCCTAAATCATCGAAATAAATCTAATCGCAGCAGGCTACAAACACATGCTCGAAAATCACAACGAAACCCAATGTTCGAATCCCAACTATGCAATGGAATGGACAATCCCATTGTGTGTTGCTTCAAAAAGTGTCGGCAATAGACACGCCTGTCGCATTTTTAGTCTACAATTCCATGGCATCACTCAAGCATTTTAGAGATGTGTGCAGCAGCCGGCCTATGCTGAAGATACAGTAGGGAAAGCTGTATGGTCCCTATTCAGGACCAAGAAGTCCAAGCATTTCATTCATCGTTTTTATCGAAAGAGATGCCAGAAACAATGCACGTACCATTCAAATGATCCTCCCATAATCGAAAACTGCCATCATCCTCATTGGGGTTTCGGCTTGCGTTACCGGACGACCCTTTGATAGAGAAAGGAGTATTGCATGTAAAGCTGCGCTTTCCTATCATCTATGGAGTTGCTTAAATGGGTTGTTTTTATCTCTCAAAAGCTATTTATTATCAATAGTATTAAGGCTTAGTAGAGGCGTTCAATCAAGGTAGTTCATATTTTTATGTAGTTATAATTTTGAGTAAAACAGACAATGGCTCACTTCTGCCACAAGGTTTAGTTCTCCCATAAAAAGGTTCTTTCGAGGGAGGTTGGGTACTTATCGTTGTTGCTGTTGTCGATCCCGAAGAATTTCCGATTGGATCTTGAACAGTGTTTCATAGCCAAAGGCAATGCCCACGTCACTGCCTCCATCATTGTTCTGGAAAGGGTTGATGGTCTTGCACGTGGGACAGATGAAATACCCAACATCGGCAATGCAAAACAAGTCCATGTTGCAAGCACAGCAAGTTCCAGGTGTGTAGAAGTCCCTTTCAATAGCATCTTTAGTTTCCTTGGTCCGGCGCAAACGCTCCTGCATTCCGGGAAAAACTTCCAGATAAATATCATCCTCTGGACCACAAGGTCGAGAACGAGAATTAGACATGGATGGTGATGATGATGATACGAGCGGCGAAGGTTCGTCGTCGCCAAAGCTCCCATAGCCACCAACACCGCGAACATCATGGGCGCCACCATCGGGCATGGGCATGCATGAGGGCAACTGCTCGGGTGAAACAGATCCATCGTTATCCTCAGTCATAAAACGAGTTGCTTTGGCTTTGACCTTCTCTTCGCTCAGTGCATGACGCTCAAAGTAGGCACCAGGTTTGCTACCGCTACTGCCACTGCTATTGCTGCTTTCGTAGCTGTTGCAAACATAATCTTTCAGCCATGCTTTTCGTAGAGATTTCCTCGGAAAAGCACCAGGGCTAACAGAGTCTTCGCGGTCTTTAGACTCACTAGGAGGAGTTGGGGTGGTGCTTTCGCGCTCCTTCGGACGACCTTGGCTCGCTTCGTCCACCACGATTCCATATCCAGGGATTGGCTCCGATTGTCGGCGTCGTGACTGATCCTCCTCGCGTGACACGCTGGAGATGCTGCCAGTAGTGTGACGGCGTCTGCTGCCTTGTACAGCCTCCTCCAGCGAGGATCGCTTATACGAGTCACCTCGGTGGCGTGGGCTGCGACCTTCACGGCTTCGACCAGAGCGGTCTCTGGGGGGCGGTCGCTGCTGCTGCGGAGAATCTTGGCGGTAAAAGAAAACTCGTTCAATGTAAGTACCATCTTGTTCCGACCAAATTCGTTCAATGTATCCATCGAATTCTTCTTCTCTAGGTGGAGCACGACCTTCTCCTCGACTGCCACTGCTCCAGCGATTGCCGTCGTGGCCGTCGTCGAAGTGCTCCTGTGGTGGACTGCGTGAATGCTGCCTGTCATGTCTCTGCTGCCTCCGCTGCTGTCTCCGCAGCTGCCGTTGCCTTCTCTCTTCCAGGTAGTATTCATCTGAAGATGCTAGCTCCCTACCATGGTATTCATCTTCGTGTGCATCGTGGCGATGGGACGTTCGCCTTCGACTGTCATAGCCATGAGGTGAGTGTTCTGCTAACCTGGCACGTGGTGGTGCGGGGTTGCCCACATCATCCCATCGTAGACTTTCGTCACCAAAATCATTGTCCTGGAAACCAATCGGGCTCAACCGACGGTTCCTATCAGCCCTACTTCCATGCCAGTCTTCTTCTTCTTCCTCCTCATCCTTGGGTTCCGGAAACGGTTGAATGTCCGCAGTAGGGTCAAAATCCAAAAAGCTAGTAATGCTGGCAGCGTGGCTGGAAACGCTGGCGGCGTAGCTATTGCTGGACATCTCCGATGGATTCCTTGCTGGCGTTCGTCTTGATCTTGATTGTCTTGAAGAATATGATCTATCCGTCATCCCTCCCGTACCCTAGAAAAGGGAATGGTGATGGGTTGACCCAAAAAGCAAAAGATGCAGCCTCATGAGGGTGAGCTAATTCTTAACCAAGATCCAAACCTAACAACGGCTGGGTAGAACAAACACACAGCAACCCATCCGATAATGTACTTACAGAATCTTGCATGGACTGTCCAAGCGAGGCGGAAGACGCATCAACACCAAGATAGGTCACATGCAATGACGCATTGCTCTCCGCCAATTGAACTGTATCTGCGCAGGTTGTGATTCCCGAACTATCCATACCGCGGGGATATGAGCCTTGAAAGATATCACCATGGTTCATACTTCCACGGTAGGTACTACCACTTCGGTGCGCATGGATACTCCCCTTCTCTTTAGTCTCCATCCCGGGATGCTGCTGGTTCCAATAAAAGCTGTCATCGTGTCCTCTTGTCCTGCTGCTAGGTGCACCACCAAGTCCACGATTAGACCGATCGCCATGCGTAACCCTAACCTTATCCGTATTGGGATACTGCACACTGCTGCCACTGCTTCTGCAGCTTCGTTCGTCTTGCCCTCCTCCTCCTCCTGTTGTCCTTCCATCTTCGTAGTGTACATCGCCGCTGTACACACCATGGTTCGACTCGTCATCAGCTTTTAGTCGCCCAGGTCTCCTCTCCTGATCGTTATCGGGAGGTTTCTTTCGTAACAGCGATGAAGGCTCCTTGTAGCCTTGATCGGCTACTACCGGGGAGCCCCCTGTGATACAAGTTAAGAAAAAACAAACAAAGCTGCGTGAGAAGACAGAGAAGATGGAGAAAGAGAGAGGGAGAGAGAGATGGCGAAGGAACTGCTGGTGTTCACCAGCATGTACCCAGAGTCCTCTACTGTAGTTCACCCATAAATCTGACTACATCTACTGGACGTACCACCGCGTTGAGCTGACGCCATTTTCCTTCCAGACCTTGTGGATTGTCTTTTGGTTGGTGTTGATCTACGTTGTCTTCGTATCTAAGTTTGTTCTGTGTTGACGCTTCCCGACCCGATGTTTTACTACATCGTCAAGGTGTTGGTTTTATTCTAAAAATCTACCAACACTTTTGTGAGGTATCATCCACTGTTAATGCTAGCTAGCTAGTTAGATAGCAGTAATAGTTAATGGTACACTTAGTCGTAGCTCTACTAGTAGATAGACTAGTAGTAGCTAACCACGAAGGATAGTAACAGTAGTTACTGCCTGGTATGGTACTACTAGTAGTAGTAGCTACTAGCCAGCTAGTATTACTGTAGTTCAAAATAGTAGAGGTTACGCTGGAATCAGGTAGAGTCCGAAGTGGGGGTCTGGTACCCATATATATAAATAGCAATTGAGAACACTCTCGGGACAGTAACCTACAATACTGAAGCTATTAAAAGCTCTCATCTGGCATTCCAAGTGGGAAGGTGTCTTGCTAGTACTTCATGTATTTGTCGATTGCCGTATGGCCTATAAAGAACGAGGGCACAGAATTATACTCAAGTACTCCGAGTACACTACACAAGGAGGCGCCAGCTATGAGACGATTACTCTTTTAAATTCCACCTATATTCCAAGGTGGTATTGTAGACTTCATCCCCACTTCCATAAGAAGGGCTCGTTCAGCATCTGTGATTCGGGGTGACATCAGGAGATCTGAGATTTAGCTTCCAAGACCACTTCATCTCGCAATCATTCACAATTACCGAATTAAAGTGACCTTTGTACTACTGAGTTGAGTATAAAAAGTGAACCTAGTGATCGCAATTATCATGTCCGAAGTCATTATTATAATCTGGCCACTAAGATCAGGTTTTCGGATGCCATGGAATTAAAGGGCAATCACATCAGTCTTTCTGGATAAGGGGATACCTTCCGGTTCCTGACCATTACGTGTTCATACTTGCCAAAGTAGTTAACGCATGATTCATATTCGCACGGAATGGGAATGTTCTAATTAGCAAATGGTGAGATCGGCCAAAAAGGGAAGTCATTGTGGCATTTCTCGCGAGAAGTACCTCTTTCGAGACGCTTCCTAATCATTCTTGGTGGCGAAGGCGAGTGGGAAAATTGGGGACTGATTCCCCGGAAGTGTGTTCCTGGCACCTAGTAGTAGAGAGATCGTTAAATAAACGTGAACCTTTTTTTGTCCACGTGACAAGAATAGCGGTTCTTTAGCCAGCACTCTAAGACTGTTGGGGTTGGTTTATCTTCTGGTTTTTCACTTAGCATTGGAGATAAGCCACGGGTCCGTTTTTATAAAATTCCTACATACAAAGCAGTAACCTAGGTCATCAAATCTGGATTTAATGTCTGACAGGATCCTTATTTCAGTTGGCAAGAGTGATGTCTAATGTTGCAATTACATGGAGGCAAGAGACTGCTGTGACCATTAAGAAAAATGATCCATCCAGAAGTCACGAGAAGGCCGGCATCACCGGTCTTTCTTGACGGTACTAGTACATCGTAATACAGCCTACGGAGTGGTGATGCTTTGTGTAGGTGTGGTAAAGACAAGAGGGAACCAGAAGGGTGAGTCTAGTTAAGTCATCTGTTTTTTCGGTTATTGCTGGTACGTTTGGGTGATACTCCTACTACTAGTAGGTTTGTACTACGACGTAGTACATGTATGTACATGACTCTTCAAGAAAAGATGTCTCCTCACAAAATAAATTCGTCCAAGGATCCTTTCCACATTAAAAAGTAACCAAAATCAAAACAGTCCTCAATTTGTTTTCTCTCCAACCAAAAAATACATAAATAAGAATAAATTGATGACCATGATGAATGCCAAGATCCTTGTCGTTGCTCTTCTGTCTGCGGTGCTGACCACCTCCAATGCTCAAGGAGGAGTTTACAACGTGGCATGTGGATTCCCCCTCAAGGCGTCCAACTCGGTTTGTACCAATGGGGAACTCAACAAGATCAACAAGGCTTGCCGTGATGGCCTGGGCGACACGGGACTCGTTACGCTGGCCAGCGTCTCGGATTGGAAGTTGACAGACCCGCAAGGAAACAATGTCCAGTTGGGTGGCAACTATAACTACGAGGGGACCGGCCAAAACGTTCAAACACGAACGATTGAGCAGGCTGCCCCCGTGGACAAGGTGGAAGGAGGATTCCGTCGCAAGCTTCAGGAGGCCCATCTTCGGCAACGAAAGTTGTGTGCCTATTACAACTGGTGTCAGCTCATGGGTCAATACTGCTCTTACTGCAGCTGCTGCTCTGGAAAACGACGACGAGGATTGCAGGTGACTTTGGATGAGCAACAGGCACGTCACCTTCAGAATGTCGAGACCAGTTTCAAACAAAATGTCAAGGATCGATTGACGGCTACGACCAATCTCAATTGTGTCGACATTAACAAGGTGGACGTGGATTTGTCAGAGCAGGTGTAATAACAGAGACGACTACTGGAAGATTACTACATAGATGAGTGCATAGAATAAGAGGGGATGCAGTGCATAAAAAGTCTGCACTTTGTGTTAAGCTCAAGTTTTTCAAAAAAAACCATCTCTTTAGTAGCCTCTTCGTGCTAGCACGTGGTAGACACAATTGTTTATCTTTTGTGAAGAGATCGTTGAGCATCCGGCACGGCACGAAAGTGGTTCGGAAGCCTAGCCATCTCCAGGCAACGGGGACCACTCAGTTGGAGATCAGCTTGCTGGACACTGGTGGCTGTGCCAGTGAACCTTCCCTAGATGCAGAAGCCGTGTGATTGCTGGACGTGCAATCAGCCCCCCGGTCCTGTTGTGGTGCTTGTGCAAAACCCCCAAAGAGAATTCACTCAAAACAACACAAAAGGAAACTCCCTTGTCGTGACAAAATTTGCCACAATTCCAAACACTGTTTTGCTTTGCCACCAGGGGTGCATCAAAAGTGGCAGACATGAAGAAAGAAGCAATCTGCCACAAGCGCAGTTCCATTTTGAGCAAAAGAGGAAATGCATGCCACATCAGAACAAAAGCTTCAGTTGATTTTGAGTGCAATGAGTCTTCCTGCAAATTTGACAGCTTCTTCAAACTGTTGCCACTCACAACGCAGCTGGAGCAATGAATGAACAAAATCAAGTCCCACAGGAGGTCGCATGTGAGCCCGATCTGGTTGCACATGGGCTCAAAGCACCGCTGGCTCACTGTTCAGCTCACTTCTGGGCTCACTCTTGGCACACTCTTGGCTCACTCTCGGCTCAACCGCGAATGAGCCCAAGAATGAGCCACCCACGAAAAAGTTAAAATCTTTGGGCATTTTTGCGTCCAATGACTGGCTCATGTGAAACCTCTAGGTCTGGTCTTGGTGACAGAATGTTGACTCATCACTTCTTGCCAATGAAATTTGCATTTCCCTGTGATGACAAATCAAAAAACTGTCTGTTTTGATGTCATCGTTGTGCAGTGATCCACAATCACACTGAACAGCAAAGTGACAACAATGCAATTTCAGTGCATGAATGAATGCAATCAACCCAAGAGAGGACCTCAAAGCCAAGTTTGGAGTGAGGCATCAAATCCGCCATGGAGATGGGGATGACCAAGACACGAAGTTCTCGGGAAAAGTCAAAGACACGAAGTTCTCGGGAAAAGTCAAAAAATGACCCGTTTCAATGTGATCATTGCACAGCAATCCACAATGGCAACAGCATGATTTCAGTGCATGAATTGATCCATCAAACCCAAGAGAGGACCCCGAAGCCAAATTCAGAGTGGATCACCAACGCCACCATGGAGCTGGGGCTTGGCCTGGACTTGAAGCAGTCCCCAAAAAGCCAAAATTCACTTGTTTTGTCGTCGTCATTGTGTGCAACACCCCAATTTGCCTACAATTGGCTATGCGCAGAGCACCCTCATGCGGGACTCACAGGGTCGTGACTCATTCACGAAAGATGCGCTTCTCAGCGCATCGGACTAGTTGCCCAACTCTTCACAAGCAACAAAGAAGGTCTCTGAGGAGAGAATCCACGACCACGCAACCATCGTCAGCAGACGCTGGCCTATGTGTCGCAACGGCTATGTCTTTTAGACCGTTGCAACAACAGAGCACGTTTTGTTCTGTTTCCTTGTTAACACGAGCTGTCGTTGCACAACAAAGTCACAACAAACCAGGCAACTGGCACGCCGATTCTTCACGCAGAAGCGTCGTTCAACGCAGCAGAGAGAGGACTGCGCCGAGGATCTCGAGCTGAACCTCTCTCAAATGTCACATTCATTTTAGCTTCATTCTGAAGCTTA
>Ga0163148_10007171_pt1 | contig 10566 bp, 9 predicted proteins | sample OliLakLV19MP7P2_FD_148606 | JGI IMG/M metagenome (GOLD analysis project Ga0163148, IMG submission 148606) | Freshwater microbial mat bacterial communities from Lake Vanda, McMurdo Dry Valleys, Antarctica- Oligotrophic Lake LV.19.MP7.P2 | ecosystem: Environmental > Aquatic > Freshwater > Lake >... | reverse complement strand
GCTACCTATAAAAAAATTAAGGGCATAAAGAGCCTAAATTTTAAATTAAAACTATACATTTAGTTGTCTCTAACATCAATCACAAAGGCAAACCGCTTGCTACACATATCATGAATAAAATTCACCTCCTCTTTTTTGCAACTGCCGCTTTAAGTGGCTTTGCCCAGCAATTACCTAAAGATTCTATTCAAATTAAGCAAATTTACAACGAAGCCTTCAGCAATAGCCCATCGTATGAGCAGTTGCGATATTTGTGCAAAAAGATTGGACATAGACTTAGCGGATCGCCACAAGCAGCAAAAGCCGTAAGCTGGGCCGAGCTGGAAATGAAAAAGTACGCTGAAAAAGTAACCCTACAAGAGGTAATGGTGCCACATTGGGTGCGTGGGGCTAAAGAAAAAGCAGTATTGATTGTAGATGGCAAGCCTAGTAAAGAAATTCCTATGCTTGCTTTGGGAGGCTCTGTAGCTACGCCTAAAGAGGGCATTAAGGCAGAAATAATAGCCGTAGACAGCCTTTCGCACCTCAGAAAAATGGCAGATAGGGTAAATGGTAAAATCGTGTTTTTTAGGCGACCGATGAATCCTACATTAATCAGCACCTTCGATGCCTACAGCGATGCAGGCGACCAAAGAAGGCTCGGACCTTCAGAGGCTGCCAAGTATGGGGCAATGGGCGTAATTGTACGCTCTCTTGGCCTAGCAGCCGATAATTACCCACATACCGGCATGCTTTCCTACCAATCGCATACGCCACAAATACCTGCCGCTGCCATCAGCACTAATACTGCCATTGAACTTGATAAATTGCTTGCTCAAAACAAAAAGTTAAGCCTTCAACTTACGATTAATAGCCATACGCTTCCCGATGAGAAATCATATAATGTAGTGGGGCAGATAAAAGGCAGTACTTTTCCTGACGAAATAATTGTAGTAGGTGGCCATTTAGATTCATGGGATGTAGGCGAAGGTGCCCACGATGACGGCACAGGTTGTGTACAAGCCATGGAAGTATTGCGAATATTCAAAGCATTGGGCATCAAGCCTAAGCGAACCATCAGGGCAGTATTGTTTATGAATGAAGAAAATGGCGTAAAGGGTGGAGAGAAATATGCCGAATTGGCCAAATTAAATAAAGAAAAAAACATAGCAGCCATAGAATCTGATGCTGGTGGACATACGCCCCGTGGTTTTGATTTTACCGATTCTCCAGAAAAATTCGCCAAATGGCTGCCTTATTTCGCCCCTTACGACATCAAGCATTTCGACAAAGGCTATGGAGGCACCGATATTCATCCGCTTGAAGACACAGGAACAGTACTGATTGGTTTTGTACCCGATTCGCAACGCTATTTCGATTACCATCACACCGACAATGATGTATTTGAAAATGTAAATAAGAGAGAATTGGAAATGGGCTCTGCCACCATTGCAAGTTTGGTATATCTACTTTCAGAATATGGCGTAAAATAACAAATACGCCATCTGGCGTATTTCAAAATCCACATTACTATTTGAAATATCATGGCAGCATATACGCTAGACCTTCCATTGCTATTCCCTTTTTACTTCAAGCTCAATGCCCAACTTAGCATTACTGAGGTAGGGCCTAGCCTATTGAAAATATTGCCTTCGCTGCATCATGAATCATTTTCAGAAACCTTTACTATCGAAAAAGCAGAACATGCAGCATCAGATTTTCAATACATGCTTCAGTGTGCAGCCAAGCGAGAAGTGATAATTCTATCAGCCTCAAATATCAATCTTTCATTTAAAGGATATTTTATTAGCTCTGTTCAAGGAGATGACGTGGCTTTCTGTGGCAATCCGGTTATTAATTCCATTATTACCCTCAAGAAATTAAACCTTAACGAGAATGATTTTGCTGTTTACGACACACTGCCCAATACACTCCAAATCATTCAATATCTTGAAGAAAACATCAATAGAATCAATCGGAAGGCAGAAAACTATTTGTTTGAATCTGATTTGTTTCATAAAATCATCGATCTAGTACCGCAACAGATATTCCTCAAAGACTCCCAATCAAGATTTCTTTTAGTCAATAAAAAAATGTCGGAGCTATTTGGCATGGACATAAAAGATATTATTGGCAAAACTGATAGAGATTTTTGGGACAAGTCTGAGGAAGTAGAGTTTTACAATGATATTGACAAGCAAGTAATCGAAACTGGCCAGCGCTTTGAAATAGCAGAAGAACCACAAACTAGAAAAGACGGCAAAAGGTGCATAAATCACGTAGTGAAAATGCCCTTTACCATGGCAAATGGCGAAAAATGTGTACTAGGCATAGCCATTGATATTACAGATATTAAAGAAACCCAACAAGCCAAATTTGAAATTGCCTCTGGTGTGCTTCACGATATTGGTAATGGGGTAGTGGGCTTTGGCTCGTATCTCAACCGCATTAAAAGACAATTGGAACAGGATAATGTAAAAAATCTTGAAAATCTCACGGCATTTTTTACCGCAAATACAGTTGCTATTGCTTCTGCCATTGGTGAAGCTAAAGCCCACGCATTGATAGAAATGTTAAACGGTATTACAAATACCCAAAAAATTAACCAAGAAGAAATACGAAAATCAATTGTAGAGCAATACAATATCATTAGCCATATTCAGGAAATACTCAATATACAAAGGCAGTATGTAGACGGACAAGAAACCTCCAGAGAACGAAAACCTATCGATTTACGGGCCATTATCAACGATTGCATTTCTATGGCTTTTGCCTCGGTAGATAAAAGGCATATCACTCTTTCCTTAGAAATACAACCCAAAATGCCAATCATCAAAGGCGACAGAACGAAATTGATGCAGGTAATTTTGAACATATTCAAAAACAGTACAGAGTCGATAGATATAAATTCTGAGGAGAAAAAAATAATTGTTAGATTGTACACGCTATACGATTCGATAGTAATTGAAGTGCAAGATTCTGGCTGTGGGTTTGATGAGGAGACGGGGCGTAAATTATTTGAAAGAGGATACACCACCAAACCAACGGGTACTGGCTTTGGCTTACACAATTGCAAGCAGATATTAGAAAGCCACTCGGGAAGTATTGAAATTAGCAGCGGGGGTGAGGGAAGAGGAGCATTAGTAACGATAAAACTAAAAATCATTTAACATACATAATATTCAATACTTTATATACCCTATTTTGAAATGAAGGAAAATATCAATACCTCGGTTTTAGTGATTGATGATGAGGAAATAATAAGAGATAATATTGAAGAAATACTTGTACCTAGAAGAACTAGCCAAGAACTTGAAAGCATAAGCATGGCAGCAAGTGTGCTTTTTGATACAGAGAAACCAATACTTGCAGTGCATAGCAGCAATATTCCTAATTTCACTGTTAGGAAAGCCTCCAACGGAATGGAAGGCGTGGAAATGGTAAAGAAATCGATAGCCAACGACAGCCCTTTCGCGGTTATTTTTCTCGATATGAGAATGCCAGGTTGGGATGGCCTTGAAACTGCCCTCGAAATAAGAAAATACGATAGCAAAGTCGAAATAATATTTGTGACTGCTTATAGCGACCGTTCTATTGATGAAATAGTAGAGCAAGCAGGGCAGAACATTGGCTATCACTGCAAGCCATACGCCTCTGAAGAAATTATTCAACTGGCTACCAAGGCGGTTACCGATTACAACAAGCTTCGCAATTTAGAAAAATTGATTGAGGTGATTTCTTCGACCAGCCTCAATGAAATTCAACTCAATTCTCTGCTTCGCAATATTCTCGATCAACTTGCTACTTATGTAGAAACCGATATGGCTTTACTTGGCAAGTTGCATGACGATTTCAGCTACGAAAAAATATTCTCCATTGGTTCCCTTGAAGAGAAAGTGAATTTGAAAGATTTGATAGAGAAGGTTAAAACTATCGACCTGAAAAAAGAGGAAATTATTCAGCTAGATGAAATAGTACTTACTAGATTGGACGATTATACCATTTTCGCCATCCTGAAACGCAATGAAAAACTCAAAACCGAAAAACTTTATTTGCTAAAATTATTTGTGCAAAATGCTGCCAAAGCCATAAAAAATGCAGAGCTGCATGAAAGACTGTTGCAAAAGGAAAAGCTTACTGCCATTGGAAGTGCATTGGGAATGGTAATGCACGATTTGCGGTCGCCTATTAAAAGCATAAAAATATTTACCGACCAAATGCGCAAAGAGAATGTGCAAAGCGGTTGGCTCGATTTAATAGATGTGAGTAGTAGCCAAGCTTCCGAAATATTTGACGATTTTCTTGATTTTATAAAAGAAACTTCTATTGAGAAACAGCCAGTTAGTCTTAATAAAATAATAGACGATGGCATACAGCCTGACGAAGATTTTCAAAATAAAGGGGTAATTCCTGTGCTCAAAAAATTCACTTCCGATATTATTATTTCGGGCGATGAAAGCAAATTGCGAAGAGTGATTGCCAACATTGTGAAAAATGCGATGGATTCGCTCTACGACAATAAAGTTGCTGATCCTAAAATAGAAATCAATGCCAATGTAGATACTGAAAACAACGAAGTTACCATCTCAATAATTGATAATGGCCCTGGTATACCACCTGAAATACAAAAGACAATATTTGAACCATTTGTGACAAGAAAAAAGAAAAATGGTACTGGGCTTGGGCTTGCAATTGTGCGACAATTTGTGGTGGCACATGGCGGTGAAGTGCAAGTGAGAAACAACAATGGGGCAGTATTTACAATCAAACTGCCTTGGAAGTAGCAAATAGTATGGGTTTCGAATATAAAACGAAAGACAATCTCATCAAGCAGCCAATCTAATTTCAACCCATTCGATAATTTTTTCGGCATCACTAAAGCCTTCTTTTACTATACTTTCTTTGCCATGGCCATCGTAGCCCATTACCAAATGCAATTGTTCGTACACCGAATCCAGCCTGTTTAATATCTTTCTATCAATTTCAGAGAGCTCTTCTTTATACCATTCTATAGATTTTCTGCCTTTTTTTTGCTTTAATAATGCGTCTAAAGCTACCAATACGCCAGCATAGGCAGTATGCCCAGCCATTTTTATATATTTCTTATCTTGATAATAACCATCTTCTTTTTTTACCTTTGTACTAAGAATGTCCCTTGCATTTTCTAAATATCGGTAGGCCTCTTTTATACTGTTCATACGCTGCTGTTTTTCTCAAAATTAGTCTTAGTTTTATAGTTTTCCTAAATCTCGGAAGCTAGACTATTCATGTTCTCAAACTAAATAAATCTTTCAATACCCTACATTATTAGGTCGGGAATACACCAGCTGCATCACATTGATATTTCGCATTTCAAAGGCAGCTTCACAATAACACAAGTAGTAATTCCACTTGCGAATAAAGCTTTCGGAATAGCCGAGTTGCCTTACTTCTTCTATTTTCGCATTGAAACTTAAATGCCAGATATGCAATGTTTTAGCATAATCAATTCCCAAGTCTTTCGCATTTATTAAGGTGAATTTACTAGTAGCATTTATAGATTTTGTAATCTCTGCAATAGAAGGCAGCAGAGATCCTGGGAAAATGTGTTTTTGTATAAAATCTACATTATTCTTTAGTTCATTAAATCGGCTATCAGGACAAGTAATTACCTGCAAGGCAAATAAGCCATGTGGCTTCAACAAAGAATTACAAGTATCGAAATAGGTTTTGTAATACTTCGCACCTACAGCCTCTAGCATTTCAATAGATACTATTCTATCGTATTTACCCTTAATAAGCCTATAATCTTTTAAGTAAACCGATACTTTGTCGCTCAATTTCTCTATAGCTATACGCTCTTTTACATATTTGTATTGCTCTTCTGAAATGGTAACGGTATCAACTTTACAGCCATAATATTTAGCAATATGAATAGCATTGCTACCCCAGCCACTACCAATTTCAAGTACATAATCGCTTGATTTGAGGTGCAATTGTCTGCATAACCTATCGTATTTACTATACTGCGCCTCTTCAAGATTCATATCTGGATAAATAAAGTAAGCACCGGAATATGTCATTGTTTTATCAAGCCATAGTTTATAAAAATCATTACCCAAATCGTAATGCTCGGCTATGTTCTTTTTAGAACCAAGCAATGTATTTGCTCTGCTGGAATGGTATATTTTGTTGAGCCAACGAAATAAATTGATACCCTTTTGCTTCCACTTTCCACCGCTCATAAAAGAAGTATGTTCAAGATTGAGAATAAAAAAACGGATTACCTCAGTGATATTATCAGTGTTCCAATCTTCATTAATATATGCTTCGGCAAAACCCAGATCTCCGTACAGTACACATTTTTTATAAAAATTGGCATTTTTAATGTAGATATTGGCTTCAATATTGCTTTTCCCATTGCCTATCGCCAATAAATCTCCATTTGGTAAAGTAATAGTAAGCCTACCAAATGGAAGATTTTTCAATCCTTTCAATACAAGATTTTCAAATAAATTATACTTGCGATTATACAGCTTCGCTTTCTTGATAGTAGTTTCCATGGTTTTTTAAGGATTTATGTGGTCTTGTTATTTCTCTTTGCAAATCAATATGATCGGCTTTTTTGTAGTATTTCAAGTTCTTCATCCATAGCACTAAAGCCTGAAAATGTATAGCTATAATTATTTTAAATGTTATAAACGGAATAGAGAGAAAGTAGAATAATAATGTACGATCAGAAAGTGGTGCTTTTTTCCCTTGCAATCGTGTTTTTAATATAATCTCATCATCTATTAAATCATCAATATGTATTGTTAAACTTTCGGAAGGTATTTGCAGTCGAAAGTGAAATGCTGAATTGTGTTGAATAAAAGGAGATACATAAAAATATTTAGTAGCTTTATTTTCAAAGTATTTTTCATTCCATTCGTGGATCGCAATGAAATATGGTTTTAATTCATGGAAGGTATTGCATATTTCAACTACTGCACACAAAGGTTTATTTTGATTATCAAATACATAATAAAATGATACGGGATTAAAAATATAGCCTGCAGTTACCAAATTGGTCAATAATTTTATTTTTCCAATTTCATTTATATTTACTTTATTGTTTGCCAAATATTTTATAATATTTTCTTTAGTATTTATATCATGTTGCCATGGGTTGAGTTGTAGGTGGTCTTTATCTCTGAAATTGTATAAGTTAAAAGTATTGTAGCCAAATAATTTTATTTTAGAATTGAGTAATGTTAACTCATCTAGATCAATATAAAACATGTAGATACTATATTTGAAATAGTGCTTTTTAGGTGAATATCTGCGGTGCCACACTTCGCAACTGTATATACACGATTCTAAATTCATACTTATATCTATTATAATTTTTTGCAAATCTCAATAGCGGATGCCAGCGCATCCTCATGAAAGCCATATTTGAAATAACTGCCACAGTAATAGGTGTTATTATCGTTATTATTCAACAAGTGCAAGCTTTTTTGTGCTTGCATAGCTTCTACAGTGAATATGGGATGCTCATATTGAATCACTTTTAATATTTTATTAGGTTCTATTAAGCTTGGATCATTAATTGAAAGAAAATAATCTTGATTATTACTTATATTTTGAAGCCTGTTCATGTAGTAAATGCAATGCGGAACTTTTTCATTATTAATCTCATCAATTCTATAGTTCCAAGCCGACCATGTGAGCTTATTTTTAGGCATTAAGGAGCTATCGGTATGAAGCGTAGCAATATTGTTTTGGTACTGAAAAGGCTTTAGCAAACTGATTTCCTCATCAGTAGCATCAGAAAGCATGTCAAGTGTCTGGTCGGCATGTGATGCAAATATTACTTTATTAAACTTAAAAGTTTGTTTATTATTTCCAGTTAATTCAATTCCACTGTCAATTCTTTTTACGCTTGTTACTTTACTGTTTAGCCTAATTTTATCTTTAAATGGTGCAATAAGTTTATCTCTGTAAGTATGACTGCCATTTTGAACTGTATACCACTGAAATTGTGTATTCAATCCTAAAAAACCATGATTTTTGAAGAAACGTACCAGTGATACAATAGGAAATTGCAGCGTAATATCAGTAGGCGTACTCCACAAAGCGGCAGTCATGGGAAGTAAATATTTATAGGTAAAATCTTCACTATATTTTTTCGCTTTCACATATGTGCTTACTGAATAATTTTGATAAATAGGGTCGTTGATAACTTCAATACATTCACTATTAAAGCGGTTGATTTGCAATAAAAAACGGATATAGTTTATGTTAAATAAGTTTTTTCTCTGAGCGAATAAATGATTGAGACTTGTGCCACAATATTCTAAACCCGTTGGCTTGTACTGCACGCCAAAAGACATATCAGTTTTTTTTACGGCTATGTCAAGTTCTTCAAATAGCTTGCATAAGTGAGGATAAGTTTCATAATTGAATACTATAAATCCTGTATCTATGGGTATGTTTGCGTCATTTTCATTTATAGAAACAGTGTTGGTATGCCCACCTACGTAATCATTTTGTTCAAATAGAGTGATATCATATTTTTTATGCAGTAAATGAGCAGCACCCATTCCAGCTATTCCTGTACCTACAATTGCAATCGATTTCATTATGTTAAGCTATAATTATTGATACTTAAGGTTAATGTTTTATAAACTGAGATCCTTCTCATAACTGTTGAGAACCTTCTAGAGACCTTTGAGAACCTTCTTTTCATCGATTAAGACCTTCTTAATGCCTTTGAGAACCTTCTAAAGACTATTGAGAACCTTCTAAATACGGTTGAGAAGGTTCTTAAGACCTTTGAGAACCTTTTTTTCAATGATTATAACCTTCTCTAGGCCTTTGAGAACCTTGGTAGACTATTTATTATCATCTTTATTCTCTTATCTTAAATATTAAATCTCATTTTACAAATAAGTAATGGCTCACAAACCATTCATTACCTTCATTATAGCCCCACAATTCAGCACACGACATAAAGAATATTCGCCAATAAACCCACCATTTCAATGCTTGGTCTTTTCCATACGTTTGCTCAAACAAAGGCGTAATCTCCGCTTTGTGTTTATCCATATTTTGAAGCCAATGTTTACTAGTTTGGGCATAGTGTTTGCCATTTACACGCCAATGTTTTTCAATTTTAAGTTGTTTTTGAAAATACAAAAGCAAATAATCTGATGGCATAGTACCTCCTGTAAAGAAATATTTAGACATCCAATCCGATTCATCTTTTTCCTCAAAGAGATAAGTATAGTTTCTGTGGGTGAAAATGTGAACAAATAGCTTTCCTCCAGTAGTTAGAAAATTGGCCACCTTCTGCATTAATACTTCATAATTGCGTGTATGTTCAAACATTTCGACCGAGACAACCCTGTCAAATTTCATGTCGGTTTGGAAATCGTTGATGTTGCAGGTAATGATGCTGAGGTTGTTGATGCCACGTTTTTTTGCCTCGAGGTCTATAAATTCCTTTTGTGTTTTAGAATTGGAAACTGCTACAATCCTGCTATTGGGATATTTTTCAGCCATATACAGAGAAAGCGAACCCCAACCGCAACCAAGTTCAAGAATTTGAAGTCCATCTTTTAAATCAGCTCTTGAAATGGTAGTTGCAAGCATTTTATCTTCGGCTTGACTTAATGTTTCTTTACCCGTTTCGTAGTAGCAGGCACTGTATTTGAGGTTTTTACCAAGTACCATTTGGTAAAAAGGGGTGGGAATTTCGTAATGTTGCTCGTTGGCTTCCTGCGTATTTACGGCAATGGGGCTTTGCCTTAGTTTTTCAAGCAGCGCGATGAAATGAAACTGATTTTGCTCTACATCTCCATGGGTTTCGTCAATTAATCTTTGGGTTAATAATTGCCTGATACCATTCCGCAGTAAAAAATCGGGTACCAAATTCTTTTCAAGTAGTGATCTATACCACATATAAGGTTATATTTTTGATATTAACGGCTGTAGCCTCGGCTTAGATTTCAAAAGCTTCTATTTATTTTGATTATTTCCGTTGGCTTAAGCTAACTGAAATCAATGGCTGCTTTTCACCATCTCCACAGCAATATCGGCTTCAAAACCTTTCCCGATTAAGAATTTTATCATCTTTTGCTGTGAAATTGCTACAATTTTCTCTTTAAAAGTTGGCATTTTCTTCTCAATCAGCTTTGAAATCGTTTTTTCATATTCATTGCCATCTATCTCTGCCAAACCTTTTTTTATGCAATACTCACTTAATCCATGTTGCTTTAGCCCCTGTTTAATCTTGATTTTGCCCCATTTCAAGTTTCTAAATTTGCCCGAAGCGTATGCTTTGGCAAATCGCTCTTCATTTACAAAGCCTTCCTGAATCAATTGTACTATTATTTCTTCAACTGCATCGTCATACAATTCCAATTCCTGCAATTTGTTTCTTACCTCGGCTTGAGTGCGTTCTTGATAGGCACAATAGCGATAAGCTTTGGTGAGTGCTGTATTTTTATCCACACTTGCTTTAGGTTTTAGCTTCGCAAATATTCAAAAAATGAGGCTTTTATCTGCTGGATTTCATAGAAATCATCATAGAAAAAATTATTAAGCATTGTCAATGTTTAATAG
>Ga0163148_10007159_pt1 | contig 10574 bp, 2 predicted proteins | sample OliLakLV19MP7P2_FD_148606 | JGI IMG/M metagenome (GOLD analysis project Ga0163148, IMG submission 148606) | Freshwater microbial mat bacterial communities from Lake Vanda, McMurdo Dry Valleys, Antarctica- Oligotrophic Lake LV.19.MP7.P2 | ecosystem: Environmental > Aquatic > Freshwater > Lake >... | reverse complement strand
CATGCCGCCCGGTTGATAGCGCCAGGTGAGACCGTTGTCTTCGCTTAGGTGTGCGGAGGCGCCGCCGGTGACTAGCCAGCGGTTGGAGTTGTTAACATCCTGCACCATCATATCGCGGCCATAGACGCGATTCGATGCCGCGATCTGGGCCGCAGTGGTCCATTCAGGAATGTAGGACGAAGAGAGGGTGATCTGGCGATCCGTCCACGTGATGCCATCCGTGCTGACCTTGGGAGCCCAAGTCTGGTCGCCCATTTCACTGGCCCAGAAGGTGTTATTAGCCAGAACGGTGACGTTGGGAATCGACTGGCCGTTCCAAGTGCGTTGCGTGGCCGCGTAAGTGGTAGGGTTATTCCAATCGGTGGCGGTGACTTGCCAGACGCCGTCGTTGGAGGAGAACACGGAAACTCCGCTCGCGTTGCGCGCGATGCTGTTTACGTTGGGTGCGCCGAAGTTTTCGGTTTGTGCGCCGCCGTTATTCCAGACTTTCCTCCAAGTGGCTCCTGCGTCGGCTGAGCACCAGAGGCCACCGAGTGTGCTGAGGTTGGTGATGGCGGCTGTGCCTACCCAGATTTGAGCAGGAGCCAGCGGGTTGATGTGAATGGTGGTGACGTGCTCATTGACGAACGCGGTGCCACCCACGGCTGCCCAAGACACGCCGTTGTCGGTTGAGCGCCAGAGGCTGGAGGTCTGCCCTGAGCGGTTGGCGGCGAGCCATAGTTCATTTAATTGGGTTGGGTGATAGGCGATTGGTTTAGTCGCGCGAAAAAGCTCGGGTTTATTTGTATCGGTGAGCCGGGTGGTCCAATTGTCGCCGCTATCGGTGCTCGTCCAGACATTACCGCCAGCCATAAAGGCAACGCGGTTGGCATCGAGACGATGAACGGTCACGCCCTGAATAAATGTATTAACGCCAGGATCGCTTAATCCGGCTTGGAGGAAACGCCAGCTGGCTCCGAAGTCATCGCTGCGATAAAGGCCGAAGATATCGCCGTAGCCGTAGAGGCGTCCGCTTGAGTGTTGGGCAAAGCCACTGACCCAGCCGCCGCAGTCTAGCGGAATGTCGCGGTAGGTGGTCTGTGAAAACGCCGAGCTTAGCGTGGCGCATAAAGCTAAAAAAATCGGGGTGATTTTCATTGATTTAAATAAATCCCTAGATTCAATGGCAAACCATTTATTTCTTGCGAAGTTACTACCAATTTTTATGTTCATTTAAGACACACTTTATTAATGTAAACAGCTTGTTATGAACAAGAATGGGGAATCAAAAAACCATAACCAAATTCGACTGCATGGCTGTTGATCAGCGATGCACCCCTTAGCGTTGTAAGAAGTGATAAATTTTTCACAGGCACTGACTTTATCACACTTACAATTATTTATGCTACAGGTCTTATTGGAACCGTTCCGAACTCAAGACTCTAACTTCTATCATCATTCGTGATCTCGACCGTCTGGGTTGGCAGGTTGCGCTCGGCGGCTTGCGTAATGGCGGCTCCGCTGGGTCGATCACTATGATGGGTTCTGGCGCCTCCGATTGGAATACGTTCTACACCCCGACTTTTCGCGTCAGTTTAAGAACGGGGTATTGGTCGATCATGGCCAAAGGCGTAGCTAAATCAGGGAAGTTGCCAGCGAGCTTATCGACGCGATTGAGGGGCTCTGGTGGGACCAAGCCCGAGTGCTTTTGAACCGGCTAGATAGAACTTAACAGGATTTGGCTGCTGAGCCTAAGTCCGCAGACTGGAAAGTACTGCTGGCCGTCGCCATGAAGTTGAAAGCAGTCGCCACCAACCGGTGGATAGGGGCGCGTCTTTACCTTGGCAGGTTGCATGAGGTGAGCCGCTTTACGTTGCGCTGGGGCAGAGCGTCCGATCTTAAATTGGCGCATCATTTAAAGGTTACCACAGACCACAAAGCTTGGCCCTTTTTCTGCTTTTCTACAGAATTTAAATAAAAGTCATTTATATTGAGCAACTTAAGTAATAAAATTATCGAGATTTACAAAAAAGCCTTTTGAGCGCCGAACTCGGGCTAGGGACTCGGCCGAGACTAAAATCCCTACCCTACCGGTTCTTGTCGCACGATTCAGCGCTGCCACCTTCAGTTATTTGCCGTCGGTAAACTCCTTTGTCGGCTCTTCGGCTGGCGCAATAATTTCAGCTTGGATTTGGTCTTTTAGTATCGTCCCAATTCCTGATAAAAAAGGGGCGAAGCGCAGATTGCGCTTCGCCCCGAAAACACTGGCGAACGAATGTTAGTTAGTGGGGATTACGGACTGATGCGGGTGAGGGAGACCTGGTCCACGTTCATCCACTGATTAGCGGCTGAGGCATCGGACCAGAAACCGAGCTCGATCTGGCCGGTGGATACCACGATGTTGCCGATGATGCGTTCGACGTATCCGGTGCTGGCGGCCACGGTATCGGCAGACAGAAGGCTGCCGCCGTAGTTCTCCACCGAGAAATTTGCTTCGGTCTGGCCGCCAGAACTGCGGGTCCAAGCCCGTGCAATGTAGGTGCCGTTAGTGAGGCCGGTGATGACTTGATAGGTGTAAACCTGATAAGCTCCAGTGGAGCTGAAGTGGCGGAGGTTGTTGGCCCCGATGCGAGGGTTGGCGGTCTCCGCAAAGTCAGCGGCGTGATTGGGCGCGGTGTTGGCCCAAGTGCTCCAGCCGGTAGGAATCTGGCCGGTGTTGGACTCGAAGCTGGCGTTGGGCACGGTGATGAGGGTGCCGGTGGCAGCCGTGGTGACGGACGGGTTTAATTGGTAAGCCCGCCCTGTCAGACCGCTGATGGGGGATGGTAGTGTAATGGTCGAGCCAAGGGTGCGTGTGGCGTTTTGAATGCCTATGAGTTGTGCGCCCGTTGAGAGGTTGGGCACATTCTGATATTGGAAGATAATGCGTCCGTCGGACTTCAGGATGGCTTGGAAATTGTAGCGCTGCGGGTTGCCGGAGCCGTTATCATCGTAGCGCACCAAATCGACGAAGCTGATCACAAAGGTCTGCGAATCGACCGTGCGGTAATAAATCCCACTATCGAAACGCACAAAGAGGTCAGTGTAAAATGGCGCGATTAAGTTTTCCGGCGCATTGCTGTCGGTGTTCGGAAGCGAGCTGGGAGGATTCCAAAAAGAACCTGTATTGGTGAAGCTGATGAAGCCGTTGGTGCAGACGCGCAGGGAGGTATGATTCGTGCCGTAGAAGGGGAAAGTGAAGGGCAGGGAGATCGGGCCGGTGTTGGTTTCATCACCATCGTTAATGACTACTTTTGTGCCTCCGTTGATCGCATCGATCCATGAGTAACTGACGCCGCTGCCGGGCGTGGTGCTGACGGCTTGGGTGTAGTTGCCGTTAACGTGCGCATTTCCCGTGTTGGTGCCGCCGCTGGCGGCGTTGATGGTAAACACGAGAGTGGCCGAACCGGTGCCGCCAGCGTTGGTGGCTCTGATGGAGGTGTTGACGGTGCCTGCCGTGGTGGGGGTGCCGCTGATCACGCCGGTGGAGGTATTCACGCTCAGTCCTGCGGGTAGGCTGGTGGCGTTATAGCTCGTGGGGCTGTTACTCGCGGTGATGGTATAGCTGATGATCGCGGTGCCGACGGTGGCAGTGCGGGTGAGCGCGCTGTTAATGACGGGAGCCGAGATGGGAGCCGAGATGGGAGCCGCCGCGACGGTGAAAACCAGCGTGGCCGAGCCGGTGCCGCCAGCGTTGGTGGCTCTGATGGAGGTGTTGACGGTGCCTGCCGTGGTGGGGGTGCCGCTGATCACGCCGGTGGAGGTATTTACGCTCAAGCCCGCGGGCAGGCTGGTGGCATTATAGCTCGTGGGGCTGTTGGTCGCGGCGATGGTATAGTTGCTGATCGCGGTGCCGACGGTGGCAGTGCGGGTGAGCGCGCTGTTGATGACGGGGGCGGTGCCGGTCGGCGGATTGATGAGCTGCACCGAGCGCGATCCGGTGACCCAAACTTGGCCGACGCGCCAAGGATCGATGGAGACAGCTTGAGCCCAAGCGAAGCGGTTGCTAGAACTGGTGAAATCCTGCCAGCTTTGCCCGTTATTTGCGCTGTGGTAGATTTTGTTTAATAGATCTCCAGGGCGACGTCCGAGCACGACCAAGCGGCCGGAGTGGGCGTCGATGGAGACGATCTGAATGAAGTCCCCTACGGTGGTCCAACTTGCCCCACCGTCGTCGCTACGGCGCAACCAGTTGTTGGCGGCCCAGAGTCGGCCCTCGATGGTGGGATCGACCGCGAAGGCCAGTATCCATTGGCCGCCGAACGGGTCGCTCCGCAGGGCCCAGGTGGTGCCACCGTTGAGGCTGCGCCAGACTCCGCGAATCGCGGAATTGTTATCGGCGCGAAGAGCGAGGTAGCGGGTGGAGGCGTTTATGCCGTCGCGTTCTAAGAAGGCGTTCTCCGGGTGGTAACGGGAGCCGGTATTGACACCGTCGAAAGTGGTACCGCCGACTTTGGTGAAATTTGCTCCTCCGTTGGTGGTGCGGTAGAGGCCGGAGTTGCTGGCTTTACCCTCTTCGTCGGTCCAGCCGAGGAGCACGAGGTAGTCGTTGGGGTTATTCACCGACATGACGGCGCGGGTGATGCCTTCGTAGCTGGCGGGGAGACCAGAGTTAGTGACTTTGGCAAAGTTGGCGCCACCATCGGTGGATCGGACGATGACGGTCTGGTTGAGGCTTTGTTGAACGCCGGCGCCCACGATGGTTTGACCGTCGGAGGAGGTCATGACTTCGTGGTAAGTGTGCAGCTCGTCGATAGATTTACGGCTGCAGCGGATGGTGGTGCCGGAGCGACCGCCGTCGTTGACGACGAAGATGCCTAAATCCGAGGAGGCGATATAAGCGCGGAGAGGGTTATTGCGGTCGAAATTTACCCGGTGGGTGGCGGTGCCAGCCATGCCGCCCGGTTGGTAGCGCCACGTGAGCCCATTATCTACGCTTAGGTGTGCGGAGGCGCCGCCGGTGACTAGCCAGCGGTTGGAGTTGTTAACATCCTGCACCATCATATCGCGGCCATAGACGCGATTCGAAGCTGCGATCTGGGCCGCAGTGGTCCATTCAGGAATGTAAGCCGAAGAAAGGGTGATCTGGCGATCGGTCCACGTGATGCCATTCGTGCTGACTTTAGGTGCCCAAGCTTGATCGCCGATTTCGCTGGCCCAGAAGGTGTTATTAGCCAGAACGGTGACGTTTGGAATGGCATCTCCATTCCAAGTGCGTTGCGTGGCGGTGTAGGTGGCAGGGTTATTCCAATTGGTTGCAGTGACCTGCCAGACACCGTCGTTGGAGGAGAATACGGAGGTGCCTGAAGAGTTTCGTGCGATACTATATACTAGTGGTGCGCCGTAGTTTTCAGTTTCCTCACCGTTGTTGTTCCAAACTTTGGTCCATGTGGTCCCGCCGTCGGCCGAGCACCAGAGGCCGCCGAGGGTGCTGAGGTTTTCAATGGGGGCCGTGCCTACCCAGATTTGAGCGGATGCTAGCGGGTTGATGTGAATGGTGGTGACGCGTTCGTTCACGAATGCGCTGCCGCCCACGGCTGCCCAAGATGCGCCATTGTTGGTCGAGCGCCAGAGGCTGGAGGTCTGCCCTGAGCGGTTGGCGGCGAGCCAGAGTTCGTTGATCTGGGTGGGGTGGTAGGCGATGGACTTGGAGCCGCGGTCAAGCCAATAGGGATTGTCCGTATCGGTGAGCCTAGTGGTCCAGTTGTCGCCGCCGTCCGTGCTCGTCCATACTTTGCCGACGCTCATGTAGGCAACGCGGTTGGCGTCGAGGCGATGGACGGTGACGCCAGAGATGAAAGTATTGAGGCCAGGATCGCTCAGGCCGGCTTGGAGGAAACGCCAACTGGCTCCGAAATCATCGCTACGATAGAGTCCGAAGATATCACCGTAGCCGTAGAGGCGGCCACTTGAGTGTTGAGCAAAGCCGCTGACCCAGCCTCCCGCGTCGAGGGCAATGTCGCGGTAGGTGGTCTGTGAAAACGCCGAGCTTAGCGTGGCGCATAAAGCTAAAAAAATCGGGGTGATTTTCATTGATTTAAATAAATCCCTAGATTCAATGGCAAACCATTTATTTCTTACGAAGTTACTACCAATTTTTATATTCATTTAAGACACACTTTCTTTATTAATGTAAACAGGATTGTTATGAACAAGAATGGGGAATCAAAAAACCATAACCAAATTCGACTGCATGGCTGTTGATCAGCGATGCACCCATTAGCGTTGTAAGAAGTGATAAATTTTTCACAGGCACTGACTTTATCGCACTTACAATTATTTATGCTACAGGTCTTATTGGAACCGTTCCGAACTTATGACTCTAACTTCTATCACCATTCGTGATCTCGACCGTCTGGCTCACTCTTCAAGAAAACGCGGCATCGTTTCATGTAAGCGGCAACGGAACATGGCTATCATCTAGATATTAAAGTAACGATACTGATGTCGCATCTATACCAGTCTAAACAGAAGCTTAGAACCACGTAGCTAGCTTAAGCAAGTTATGCCGTGATCCCACACTGAAACTGCTCTAAGGAACGAGCGGGCCGTAGAGTTTGAGTTCGCTGAGTTGCAACAAGTTTGCGCTACCGTTGTTGAGCGTCACATTGAGGCGATAGCTACGATAGCCTAGCTCTGGGGTCGCCACGGTGTAGGACTTGGTTTGGTTGCGGCTGGCGAAGGTCTCGGCACTTCGGGTATCTAGGTTTGTCCATGTGCGGCCAGTTGCGGGGATCACGGTCTGCGGCATCATTGCCACTAACTATTTCATAGGTGGTGAACCTATATCTAGTGCCTCCTAAAGTCCCTGCAGCCGTGGCCGTGATCTTTGCCGTCTATCCTTCTCAAAAACTCCCTCACTTTATTCACATAGTAGCCAACGTAATGGTGACAGTCGTCGTAGCCGTGCCTGTGTTGTTAGTTGCCGTGACCGTTATAATAAAGGTTCCAGTCACAGTAGGTGTACCAGAGATAATTCCCGTGCTGGGATTTAAACTCAAACCAGCGGGCAATGTGCTTGCAGTATAAACGCTAGGTGTGTCACTAGCACCGATGGCGTAGGAGAATGCCTGCCCTTGCCTACCTGCCGCTGCGGTAGGGCTGATGATAATCGGAGCATTAAAGGTTCCAGTAGAGATCAAGGCGCGGGCAAAGCGGCGGTTACTCAAGGGCACGGAGTCTGTCACCACCACGCGCTCTAAGTTAGCATCAATGGATGTGACTATAGTCGTTGCGGCAGGGTTTACCGCCCAAGTGCCCACTTGTAGTGTCGAGGAGAACTGCACAACGTAGCCAATACCAGGACTGGTTGAGGCCTTACGTCGCACGTAGGTCACGGTGAGGAAGTTACTACCGTTGACTTGAATCAAGGGTAAGCCAGCTGAGCCCGTGTCCGTCATGGACGCATTGTTAGGTTGCGTAACACTGCTACGCTGTCCGCTGCCAGCACCGATCATGTTGAAGGCGTATTTAAGGAGGTTGGCCACGCCGTCACCGGCGGGTGTTGCCGTGTCAAGAGAACCGTCTGTAGGGAGTGCTTGGGTGCTGCGGAAGGTGGCCAGCGCGGCGTTATCAGGAGCCGCTGAAGTGGAGGAGTCAAGTTGCTGGAGGTAGGCAATGAGGTTGTTACGATCCGTGGTGCTCAAGGCCAGAACCCGGCGGTGAGGCTGGGCTTTAGCTAGGTCATCGGCCGTGGAGACGGTCATATCGTCCATTGAAATGCCAGTATTAGTGGCCACCACGATGGTGTTCGTCGCGCCAGCCGTGAGGTTGACACCCTCAAGGCGACCGCTCGTCCAATGATTAGTCTGCCAGCCACTCTGTGTGCCAGTTAAGACGAAAGGATAAGAAGTGCCATTCACCGTTGCGGTCATATTGATAGCACTTGATCCACTGAATCGGAATTCAAGGGCACCCGTTCCAGCGGTCGTGCCCCCATTAATGTTGGTGAAGGTAACGGCACCTGCCCCACCGTTGTAGCTAACCAGTGAGTTTTTGTGAACAGCGTTAAACCAGTTTATGTTGATGAAGCCTGGGATCGAAGTTGCGCCAGATCGAACGCCATCTTCCATTTGGTAAACGGTGCCGCCCGCTACCCGAAAGACATCATTAAGAGTCACCGCTGACCCGTCATGGAAATAAGGAGCGGTAGCGTGAAGGCCTAATAGAGTCGGTGTATCAATGCCAGCCAGAGATGCACCAAGACGTCCGCCTGAACTGGTGCGGCGTGTGCCCACATCTTCTAGGCGGGGCACCACACCTACCCCACCACGGGAATTGGTAAAGGTAGCGCCATTATGGCAATCGGTGCAGCTCTGCGCAGCGAAAACGGCTCGGCCCGCGATGGCGGAAGAAGTCTCTGTGCCATCAGCATTACGGAAAGGGCTCTTGGGTAAGGTTTCTTTTCCGAGGCTCGTGACGTAGGCCGCTAGCTGGTCTAGTTGGGAGCTTAAAGTGGCTTTGGGGGTTCCCAAAGGAGAAGATACGCTGGCAGCATTGATGAGGCCTGTCCCGCTGAAATGGTCGCGGATGTCATTTTCAAAATCTTGGATTTCATCGAAATTTCCCGACCAGTGAACATTACCATGGCCCATGCCCGCCCGGCCACGAAGATCCGTGGTGTTACGGAAGCCCTCGCCACGTTGCGTGAAGTCCCACGTGCGTCCGTCCATCGATCCATCGATATGACAGCTGGCGCAAGATATGTAGGTTTCTTTGTTCATGGCATCCCTACCCAGTAAATCCTTAAGGGAAGCGTTGTAGAAAATCTGCTTGCCGCCCAGAACGATAGGGCTAAGCCGTTCGGTGCTCACGGCGGAAACTTTAACCGAACTAGGGGTGCGGGCACCGCTAGCAAGGAAGGGGGTTACGTCGTGGATCGAGACGTTACGAGCCATGAAATTATTGACAAAAATTTTGTTCGTGGCGGAATCCAGAACAGCACCTTGCGGCGCCAAATCGCTTGGGAATCTCCATTTCGTTGACTTCGTTTGGCCAGCTTGGATGGAGAAATCGTCGAAAACTGCGATCTCGTTGTTTCCTTGTAGGGTCACGAAGGCGTAATCGCCTAGGGTAGAAAAAACAACGCCAGAGGGGGACTCACTATTATCAATATCTATGCGATTTGCGCCGTCGTTTGTCTCTCCATTGGCACTGAGACGAATGCGCACAACAGAGGCGCGAACGATGTTTTCGGAGTTCTGACGACCCGTGAAGAATAGTCCGTGCTCATCATTCATTTTTGAGGCAGTTATCCAAGCCCATTGGTTGTCGGGTGAAAGAGTGATACTGGAAAGTTGGTTAATAATTCCTCGACCGCTCGAAGAGGTGTCAGGCCCAAAGTCGCGCAATAAGTTCATGCTACGGGTAAGGCTCAGCGAAGTGCCGTTGTTTACGTCCCAGATATGGGCTCGGTTGAGGGATGAGACGAATCGGGTGATCAGCACGCGGCTGCCGTCCCCCGTAATGGCGATGGCACGTGGGGTGGGCCCCAGCAGTAAACTACCCGTCTCCGCCCGCGTGGAGGTGGCATAGCGCTTTAATATTCCATTACCGAAAAGGGTGACAAATGCACTGGCTCCGTCTGGACTCATGGCGACGCCGTAGGGTTGGCTGCCGTAGCTGAGATTGATCGTGCCGAGCAAGCCACCCGCAGGACTCAGCACCGCAATGCGGTCGGCATCGTGACAGGTAATCCAAGCGTTGCCAGAAGCGTCGAGGGCGACATTACGAGGGTCGGCAGTCTGTGCATTCGTGAGCCCAAGTAAGGTGCGCAGGTTGTATTCGGCGAGCTTGGCATTTGTGTCGGCATGGATCACGGTGACGGTATCGGCGTCGGGATTAACGGACCAAACCCGACGGTTGGCCACATCAAGGGCGATAGGAGAAGATTTCGTGGGGCGAGCGCCGACAAGGGGAGTGGCGATCGTGACCGTCAGAGTCTTCGTGACGGTAGAAGTTGCACCGCCAGGCTTAAGATCGCGCACTTGGACCTTAGCGTCGTAGTGGCCATTAGCAGCATAGGCGCGGGTGGCGGTCGGACTGCTGGACCATGCGGTTGTGGCGGAGGCGTCGCCGAAGGTGAAACGGTATTGCAAAGCATCGCTTTCTGGGTCGGTAGCGGTGGCACTCAGCGTGACGATTGTGCCGACGGTGGTCGGGGAAGGAGAAGCAGTGAAGCTACTGAGGTTAGGCGAAGCATTACCTCCAGCAACAGAAGCACCAGTGGAAAAGGTAAACGTATAAGGTTCGATGCCGTTGCCGACCGCATCTTTGATCCCTCCATCTACGACAATCACCTCATAGGTTTTATTCACAGCGAGGTATTGCTTAGGTGTGATCGTAAGCACGTCATCATGGGAAAAACTGGTCCAACAATCAATCGGCGTGCTCGTGCCGACCTCACGCAAGATGACCGTTTCGCCATTGATGATGGTAAAGGATTCCAGCGTCTCATGGATCAAGAGGCTTATGGGTGCACCAACGGGGAAATTCGTCTGCCCGGGGCGAGGCATGTGATAGCCGACATAGGGCTTCTTTGTATCGGGTGTCGATTG
>Ga0163148_10007156_pt1 | contig 10577 bp, 15 predicted proteins | sample OliLakLV19MP7P2_FD_148606 | JGI IMG/M metagenome (GOLD analysis project Ga0163148, IMG submission 148606) | Freshwater microbial mat bacterial communities from Lake Vanda, McMurdo Dry Valleys, Antarctica- Oligotrophic Lake LV.19.MP7.P2 | ecosystem: Environmental > Aquatic > Freshwater > Lake >... | reverse complement strand
AGCGCCCACTGCGGGCGGCCGCTCGGGAGCGCTCATGTCGCCCCCTGCGTGGTGTCCGCATCGATATCGCCGCACAACAGCACCGTCGCGGTCACCAGCAGCGCCACCGCGATGCCCGCCCAGGCCGGCGCCATGAACCAGATCTTCGGGATCTGCAGGTCGGCACTGGTATCGCCATAGGCGAGGATATCGACCATCGGCTTCCACATGTGCCAAGTGAGCACACCCAGGGTCAGCACCATGAGGCCGGCGGACAGGCGCTTGAGCGCGGCGGTCAAGGCCGGCAGCCACTGGTCGATCATGTCGACGGCGATGTTGGCGCCACGCGCGAACACGCCGGGCACGGCAAAAAAGATGGCGATCCCGAGCGCCAGTTCGACCATTTCAGGGACCCCGGTGATGGGCTTGTTGACCAACTTGCGCAGCATCACGTCGCTGGTGGTCAGGAGCATCATGGCCAGCAATGCCAGCACGGCGGCGCGGTCGAGCCAGCGCACCAGGAATCGAATCGCAAGCTGCGGGTACATGCGCATCTTTCGGGCAAGAAAAAGCCGGCCGCAGTGCTTGCGGCCGGCCTTGTCAGCCGGCGTGCATCAGGCCCAGAAATTCTTCGAGGTCTTGGCGTGCTTCTCGGCCAGACCCTTCATCATGGTGTAGACCGTGCGCGAAGGCATGCCCTTGGCTTCCATGCCCTTGAGCACCGATTCGGTGACATCCGCCCCGATTCTGCGCAGGCGCTCGTCTTCGGCCTTGGAAAGCCGGATCGCCTCGCCGCCACCATCCATCATGGCTTTCTTGCCGGGCACATCGAGCGCATCCCAGCCGTTGCCGATCTCCTTTTCGATGCCGGTCACCGAGTCGCTTACCATCTTTTGCAGGTCTGGCGGCAGCTTGGCGTACCAGGCTTCATTGGCAACGATCGCGAAACTTGAAACGAAGCAATACATCTCGGTGGTGAATTTGCAGATGCCGCCCAACTTCCAGGCGATGCCGGCGCCACCGTAGTCGGTGAAGGCGCCGTCGAGCGTGCCTTTTTGCAGTTGCTCGGCTACCTCGGTGGGCGGCACACCGACCGGCGTGGCACCCAAAGCGGCGATGAACTCGCGGATTGCCGGGGTGGAAAACCGCAGGCGCTGGCCCTTGAAATCGTCGAGTGTACGCAGTGCCTTCCTGGTGGTGTGCACGCTGCCGGGCTGGTGGGTGAACAGATACAGCACCTTGGTGCCCTTGTGCTCGGCGTCCAGATACTTTGCGCGCAATTCCGGGTCGTTCAATACCTTGATGCCGATCTCCGCACTGCCCACCAGGTAGGGCATGTTGACCAGCTCGGTCAAGGGGAAGCGGCCGGGTGTCGCGCCGTGCAGGATGTAGGCGATCTCGGCGGTGCCGTCGCGCGCGAAATCGAAATGTTTGGGCGTCGGACCCATCTGCGCGCCGGGGAAGTGCTTGAAACTCAAGCGGCCGTTGGATTTTTTCTCCAGGTCTTCGCCCCACTTGACCAGCCACTGCGACTGAAAATGCTGCGGGCCGACAAAATTGGCGACCTTGACTTCAAACTTTTGCTGGGCGCGCACGATTGCGGGAAAACCCGTAATCGCGGCAGCTGTTGCGGTTCCGGCGATCAGCTTGCGGCGGGTGATGGTCATGCTTTGTCTCCAGTTTTTTTGAGTGTATTCAAGTGTAACGCAGCCTTTCGCCAACGGCACAATTTTCAGATTTCGGTTTCCGCGATGCCGCGGTAGATCCAGTCGATTTCATGGAAAAACGAGTCCGGGGCACGGCCGCGATAGATCGAGTTGCGCAGTTCGCGCGCCACGCCACCTGCGTGCAGCACATTGCCGAAGGCGCGTGCGGTAAGCTGGATGCGCGCGGTGCGAAGATAGCGCGCTTCCTGGTAGGCCAGAAAGGCACGATTCGGCTCGCCCGGCGTCGCCGCCAGGCGCTGTGCCAGCACTACCGCATCCTCGAAAGCCATGCAGGCGCCCTGCGCCAGGTATTGCAGGGTCGGGTGCGCGGCGTCGCCCAGGAGCGTGACGTTGCCGCGCGTCCAGTTCTTGACCGGTTCGCGATCACGCATCATCCAGTTGCGGTCGCGGCTGATGTGTTCGAGCATGCCGCGCACCTGCGGGCTGGCCGGCGCGAACATGGCTTCCATTTCCTCCGGAGTACCGAATTGCGTTTCACCGCGCGCGAATGCCGGGCTGCCAAAGACCGCGACATTGTTGAGCACGTCGCCGGCGCGCAGCGCGTACTGCACCAGGTGCGTGTTGTGACCAAACCAGCCGATCACGCACTTGTCGTAGGCATGGTCCTGCACCTGGGTGATCGGGATCACGCCGCGATAGGCGAGGAAGCCGGTCACTCTTGGCTCGCCATCGTTCACCACGTACTCACGGGTGGGCGACAACAGACCGTCGGCGCCGATCAGGCAGCGCCCGGAGAAGCGCGAGCCATCCTCGCATTGCACTTCAACATGGCTGCCGCGATCGTCGATGGCCTGCAAGCCTTTGGAGGTGAGGAGCGTGACACGCGGGTGTGCCTCGCAGGCCGCCAGCCAGGCGCCCAGCAGGTCGCGCCGGTGGATCACGATGTAGGGGTGCTTGAAGCGCGCCGCGAAGGCTGCGTTGAAGTTCACGCGCGCCCATTCCTGCGTATCGATCGCGTCCAGAAACACCATGGCTTCGGGAAACACAGCAGTGGGCGCCACCGTTTCCCACAGGCCGTACTTTTTCAGGATGCGGGTGGCATTCGGGGCCATCTGGATGCCGTAGCCGATCTCGGTGAACTCGGCGGCTTTTTCGAGCACCGTGACCTCGAAGCCGCGTTCGGCCAAGGCGATCGCGGCAGCCAGGCCACCAAGGCCGCCGCCGCTTACGAGAATGGGATGCTGTGACATGCGCCGTCGGGTCCTGATCGTAGGGTGAGGGCTGGCATGATACCGCCGCTGGTGGCCACAGCATTCGCCTGCAGCGCAGGCGCGGCCGCGCGGACTTGGGAAAACGCTGAACAAGTCCCTGGAATGCAGGCTATCGAACGGCAGTTCCTTTCAGTTTATCGGGTTGCAAAATCGCCTTTTTCAAGCTGCGGACTCATTCAGTGTTTCCTTGGCCTGCGCGTCGGCCGGGCAGGGCCAGCAGGCCGGTTGCCAACGCTGTGCCAAAGAGGATCACCACGCATCCGACGACATCGCGTGGCCCGGGCCACTCATGCAGCAAGGCCGCGTCCCGGAAAATGCCGAACATCGGCACCAGGTAGGTCACCGCCAACGCACGCGCCGCGCCGACATTGGCGATCAGGCGAAAGTACAGAATGCAGGCGATGCCGGTGCAGGCCACGCCGAGCACCATGGCCGCCCTCATGCCTGCGCCGAGATCGCATGCGCCGGCCGATGCGCCCCACAGCGCACCCAGCAGGATCAAATCGACAACATCGCGGGTTTTTATTCGGACACGCGGCGCACGGTTGCGCCACTATTGATCGTTTCCAAAAGCATGACAGCCTCGCCAGAGGCATGTTTTTGTCATGAATTATGCAATTCTCAATGATTCGGGCATGCAGCATACATCTCACGCCCATTCCCGACTGGCAAAATCCGGACACGCACTCCGCGAAACCCGGCTCGGGCACAATCGCGGCTTCGCGGTGCTCGTGTGCCGCATCCACCGTTGTTTCCGGAGACCTTTCATGGCCAATATCGGCTTTCGCATCCTGCCCGCACCCAAGCGCGCCCCTGCCGCGCTGGTTAAACAATTCCGCAATGTCGTCGTCGCCCACCTGTCGGACTGCATGAATCGCCTGCCCGGCGCCGATGGCTTGAATCCGATGCACAAGGGCGGGGCCATGCTGGGCTTGGCGCTCACCGTGCGGGTGGCACCGGGCGACAACCTGATGGTGCACAAGGCGATCGACATGGCGGGCCCGGGCGACGTGATCGTGGTCGATGCCGGCGGCGACCTGAGCCAGGCGATCATCGGCGAGATCATGAGCACCCTGGCCGCCAAGCGCGGTGTGGCCGGCATGGTGATCGATGGTGCGATCCGCGATTCAGGCGCCCTGGCCGATTCCAGATTTCCGGTCTACGCGCGCGGCGTCACTCACCGCGGCCCGTACAAGAATGGCCCCGGTGAAATCAACGTGCCGGTGTCGATCGGCGGCATGGTGGTGATGCCCGGCGACATCATCGTAGGCGATGAAGACGGCGTGGTGGCGGTGCCGGTGGATATCGCGCCGCTGGTGCTCAAGGCGGCCCTGGCTAAGGCCAAGGAAGAGGATGGTGTTCTTGCCGGCATTCGCAAGGGCAAGGTCGATCGCAGCTGGGTCGACCGTGCCTTGCGTGACAAGGGTTGCGATTTCTGATTGGTGGGTCCGGGTTGGTCCGATCGCCGGATTGACGCAGGGCGGCACCAGTTGAAATCGACTGGATCGCCGGCTGATGCCGCGGTGGAGCGCCCGATTCCCCGATACCGGCGATCAGTTCCAGAGCGCGCGCTTTTTTCGGTTGGTTCGACCCGTGCACGGCGCAATCCTTTAGGCTGATGCCATGGTTCGCAGCGCCTCCGCAGTATGAGCATCGGCCGGAAAAAACGATTCGATGGCGATCTCCGACAAGGTCACATCGATCGGTGTGCCGAACACGGTGATGGTAGAAATGAATGAGAGCACCCCGGCCGGCGAATTCAGGCGCAACGGCACCACCATGGCGGGGCTGGCGTGTTCGATCGGCCTGGCCAGGCGCGCATGTTGCGGCACCGCGTAGCCCTTGAGTTCCTGCAACAGTTCCGCAAGCCCGGCGTCAGCGGTGAGATCGATGTCGCGCTTCACGCGCGAGAGGACATGGGCGCGCCATTCGGAGTAGTTGAGGATGCGTCGCGACAGGCCCTGCGGGTGCATCGACAGGCGCAACACATTGACCGGTGCGACCAGCAACTCGGGGGCGATGCCTTCGAGCAGCATTGCCACCGCGCGATTGTGTGCAATCAGTGTCCAGCGCCGGTCCACCGCCAGCGCCGGGTAGGGTTCATGGCCCTGCAACACCAGACTGATGGCCTCGCGCGCGGGCGCCAGCGCCGGATCCGCCAACGGGCGCTCGCCGAACAGAGGCGCGAAACCCGCCGCCATCAGCAGCGCATTGCGCTCGCGCAAGGGCATCTCCAGCGCCTGGGCCAGATGCAGCACCATCTCGCGGCTCGGCTGCGAACGACCGGTTTCGACAAAGCTCAGGTGGCGGGCCGAGATATCGGCCTCGGCAGCCAGGGCGAGCTGACTCATGCGGCGGCGGCCTCGCCATTGGCGCAGGTGGTCGCCGACGGTACGGCGGGGCGTCTGAAGCGGGGAATCAAGCATGCAGCGATGGTAGCCCAGGCGGCACGGGTGGGCCAATTACCTCGCACGTAATTGAGTCGGCCATGCGGGCCCGGCATGCTGTGGCCCGACTGCGGATCTGCCGCAGCCAACAACCGCCCATCTAGGAGCCTGACATGTCGACTGTTCGCGTTTCCCCGTTGCTGCGCTTTGGCCTGTTGATCGACACCGCGATCAGCGCTGCTGTGGGCGCTTTGATGCTTGCAGCCACGGGCGTGTTTCACAGCATTACGGCTTTGCCGGAGCCTTTGTTGCGCTATGTGGGCCTGGTCTTTGTGCCCTACGTGCTCGTGGTCGGCTGGCTGGGCTTGCGCGAAACCCTGGCGCGCGGCGCGGTGTGGACCGTGATCGCCTGCAACCTGGGTTGGGCGATTGCGTCGATGTTGCTATTGACCGGCGGCAGCATTGCTCCGTCCACGTATGGGGTGGCGTTCGTGATCGCGCAGGCAGTTGCGGTTGTGGTGTTTGCCGAACTGCAGTTCATGGGTTTGCGGCGTAGCACTGTGGCGGCCTGACATCTGCACTTCAGTCAACAGACGGCATATTGACCTGGTCTCCGGCGGTGTGGAAGTCAACGTGGATGGCAAGGCGCCGATCCGCAATGCAGCGAGCGTGCGTTAGCGGCCTGTCAGACTTGGGGCGTCGAAAGCGAAAATCGGTCCCAGCGAGGTCAATTTTTGCCGAATTCGAAGGCCCATAACCCAGCAATGGGACAAGAAAGCGGTGAAAATTGGACCGCTGCGGCCGATTTTCTCGCCTCAACGCCGAGATCCTCAAGGCCGCGGCGCTGCCGCAAGTGCGCGAGCAACTGCAGGCGGCCGGCTACGTGATCTATGGCAACACGCCCGAACAGCTCACCGAAGCCATCACCGATGGCTTGGCGCACATGGGCTGAATCATTCGCGAGGCCGACATCAGGCTTGAGTAGTGCGAAAATCATGCTCGTTCGATTGGCCAACGAGGCACCGCGATGAAAGTCGATGATCTGCGCCGCTACGCGGTTTCGCGCACACTCTTCAATCCAACCAGCCTCAAGCGCGCGATACACCGACTCGGCTTTGTGCAAGCCGACCCGATACGCGCACCGGCGCGGGCGCAAGACCTGACGCTGCGCCACCGCGTCAGGGGCTACCGCGCCGGCGACCTCGAACGGCACTACCCGACGCTCGGTATCGAAGAAGACTTCTTCGTCAACTACGGCTTCGTACCGCGCCAAACGCATGCGCTGATGCACCCGCGCACGCCGCACACCGCCTGGCCCAAAGCGCGGTCGAAGCAGGCCGAGGCGATCCGCAGCTACGTAGTGGAGCACGGCGTGGTGCATCCACGCGCAGTGGACGCGCACTTTGCGCACGGCAATGTGAAGAGCGGCTTCGGCGGCTCGTCCAGTGCCACCACAAGGCTGCTCGACGACATGCACTACCGGGGCCTGTTGCGCGTGGCAGGGCGCCAACGTGGCATCCGGCTCTACGAGGCGCGCGAGCCATCACCCGCGCCGCCCGACTCGCAAGCGGCACACGATGCGCTGCTCGACGTCATCGTCGCCAAATACGCCCCGTTGCCCGCGCCCTCGTTCGGCCAGTTGCTCAGTCTGTTGGGAGGCGGCGCCCCGCAGTGGCACGGCGCGCGCAACGCCGCCTTGCAACGCGCCAAGCAGCGCTTAGCCCACGCGAACATCGAAGGCGTCGATTGGTACTGGCCCGCCGGAGAGCGCATACCGCAAAGCAAAGCGGCGAACCCCGAAGTGGATGACACCGTGCGCCTGCTTGCACCATTCGACCCACTGGTGTGGGACCGGCGCCGCTTCGAACTCTTCTGGGGCTGGGCCTACCGTTTCGAAGCCTACACACCAGCGCCCAAACGCAAGCTCGGCTACTACGCCCTGCCCCTGCTGTGGCGTGATGCGGTCATCGGCTGGGGCAACGTCGAAGTCGGCGCTGACAAAAGCGGTGACAAGCGCGGCAGCAAGCTGCTGAAAAGCTTCGGTTACGCGAACGGCAAGCCAACCCGCGATGCGGCGTTTCGGCGTGGGCTGGAGGAAGAACTGGAGCGGATGAGAGTGTTTCTGGGGCTGTCAACTGCGTGAGCGGCGTTGACTCTTGCAGTTTGAATGAACAACAGGAGTGAGGGAAACACCATCGGTACGCCGCCCACGCCTTCACCGATCCATTGGCTCTGGTCGAGCAAGACCGGATTGAAGGAGATGAATGGCGCTGGCGGACGGTGGCGCTATCCTCGGCCACAACGTCAACATGATCGACTGGGGCGAGCTCGAGGACGCCGAGGCACAACGCCAAAAAAGGAACCGGCACCCAAGTGGCCCGTCCACGTCATCGCGACGAAATAGTCACTGTCCCAGACTTGCGTTTCGCAAGGCAGGTACGCCCAGATTTTTCTCGGTCATTTCGTATCCGAGGATGCTCATGGCGTTTTTCACGGGCGTCTTCAGAAAATCGTTTCCCTGGAAAAACAAGGGCAAATCCATTTTCACGGCGAGCTGGAATGAGAACACGTCGCCCAGATTGAGCGGGCCGGGAGGCCTTGCTTTGAGGTGATGCTTCAACGCGGCATCCTTGTAGCCCGCGATGTCGCCGCCGCCAAAGTCCACGGTCTCGATTTTCAACGCGGCGACAAGCTGCTCCATCGCACCGACGGCGCCCTCGACTTGCAGAGACATCGTCGACAGAATCACTTCGGCAAGCGTGACCGCAGAGAGGTAAAGCTTGCCAACCTTCCCCATCTCGTTGAGAAACGAATTAGCGGCGGGCTCGCCCTTCGCGATGCAGATCAAAACCGACGAATCCACCACGGCAGCTTCGACTTTTATCGTCACTTGGGCATGCCTTCATCGTCATACAAGACAGCTTCGATGGGCCGCTGGTCGACCACCGCGAAGCTTTGCAGGCGGCGGGCCGCGGCCATGATGCTGTCCATGTCTTTGGCCGGAGATTTGGCGGCTTCCCGACGCGCACGTTCCTCCTCGAGCACGCGAAGAACCTCTTTGTTCATGGAACGATCGTGCTTCTTGGCCTCCTCGGCCCAGTATTTTTTCAATTCGGCAGGCATCTGCTTGATGGTCATAACTTCACTCATGACGACCTCCATGGACAATATGGTGGAGCCATTACGGTAGCTTATTGGGTTCTTTTTGTCAACTTTTCGGCCTTGTATTAGCCTGAAGGGGCAGGTTTTCGGCCCAACTACCATTGGCATGATCATCCAGGAATGGTGATCAACATGGACCGGAAAAAGGTGTTCTCGCTGGTATGACCCTTGTGTGGCGGCAACATGCGCATCATTGGATTCATCACCGAGCGGGTGCAGATCAGCAAGATCCTGGCGCACATTCCTGCAGGCGTGCGACACGGAAGCGGTGCCAGCGGCGGTAGTCGAGCGCACGCGAGTGGATCGACCAGGCTGCCGCCGCCGTCGCCCGCATGCCGTCCAGGATCGCATCGCCGCGCTCGCGTTCGGCGCTGCTGTTCGCCAGCCGGGTGCGCATGGCTTCGAGTCCGACCGGCGCGCCTTCGTCCTCGCCCAGCGGCTGCCATTGCAGGCAGTAGCGCACCGCGGTCGAAGTCGGACGCTTGTGCAACTCCTGGTTGATGGCCTCCACTCCGGCCGATTCCACTCTCGCAGCCAGCCGTGGCGCCACCGGCCGACGCGACCGACGAGCCGGCGCATCGCCAGGCAGCCCGCTACGTCGGGGCGCTGCTGCTGGCGCGCATCTTCGAGGTGCCAGTCGCAATTGCGCTGATCCGGCGGTTTCGGACAGACCGAAACCACCTGCCAGATCGGCAACCCGCCCGGCCTGCGCGTAGTGCTCAGCAGCATGGGCCAAGCGATGCTCCCTGGTGCCCAGCCCCGACGCGCGCCGGGTGGCGGTGCCCAAGGCGTTCGTCGTGCTGCCCACGGGCGCGCAGTCTGACCGGCGCATGGGGCGCTGTCGGCGGAGCTCGTCCTCGACCTTTGAGGCCCATTACCTCGCCTTGGGCTTGGTCAGGGCGGCACCATGGGTCCCCTCGGCGAAGCGGCCCAGCCGCGCTTCATCGCTGACGGAAATGCGGCCGTACCGCGTCTGGAGAATGCCGTCGGCCTTCATCCTCTGGCTGGCGCCGACACTGCGCGTCGTGATGCTAGCGTATCCACCGCTGCCGGTCGGGCGGAAGCCGGTGAAACCAGTCCGTGGAGGCAAGGAAGTCGACCACCGAGAACTGGCTGAACGACGGTGTGCCTGAAGGGGCGAGGCGGCGCATGGATCAGATTATGCAGTGCCGAACGGGCCAGCGCGTGTCAAGCGTGATGCGGTCATCGGCTGGGGCAACGTCAGCGTCGGCGCTGACAAAAGCGGTGACAAGCGCGGCAACAAGCTGCTGAAAAGCTTCGGTTACGCGAACGGCAAGCCAACCCGCGATGCCGCGTTTCGGCGTGGGCTGGAGGAAGAACTGCAGCCGATGAGAGTGTTTCTGGGGCTGCCAACTGCGTGAGCGGCGTCGGCTCTTGCAGTTTGAATAGGCTCCGCCTGTGAGGGACAATGGTGCTGAATTTCAATCCAGCCTACCCGGCGGCAAGGAGGGCACCATGAGCGCAGTCATCATCGAACACATAAACGTATCTGATTTGCCTGAGACTTGGCGTGCAAAACTGCCGAAGCCTGCGGCAGCGCGCGTAACGGTGCGGATCGAAGTTGAAGCGAATACGGCAGGCTCGGGCTGGCCGGCTGATCTGTTTGCCCGCATCTCCGGTGGCTGGAGCGGCCCAGCTCTTACGCGTGCGCCGCAAGGCGAGTTTGAAATCCGCAAAGCGCTCGATTAATGTGGCTGCCCGACACCAACGCCTGGATCGCGCTGCTCAATCCGCCACCCTCACCGGTTAAGGCGCGCTTTCAAGCGCTCGACCCGGCGCTGCTTTTCTTGTGTGACGTGGTCAAAATGGAACTTTACTTTGGCGCCTACCGGAGCGCGTGACGCGAGCAAAATCTAGCGCTGCTGGAAAGTTTGTCATCCGCATTCAGGTCGCTGCCGTGTGACGGCGCAGGCGTGCGCTCGTGCGGTGAGTTGCGTGCGGCGCTGGCCAGCCTTGGCAAACCGGTTGGCGCTTACGATATTCAAATCGCAGCTATCGCAATGGTCGATCAACTAACGCTGGTTACACACAATACCGGCGAATTCGGGCGCGTGGCTGGTTTAGCTTTGGAAGATTGGGAGACTTGAAGC
>Ga0163148_10007150_pt1 | contig 10581 bp, 8 predicted proteins | sample OliLakLV19MP7P2_FD_148606 | JGI IMG/M metagenome (GOLD analysis project Ga0163148, IMG submission 148606) | Freshwater microbial mat bacterial communities from Lake Vanda, McMurdo Dry Valleys, Antarctica- Oligotrophic Lake LV.19.MP7.P2 | ecosystem: Environmental > Aquatic > Freshwater > Lake >... | reverse complement strand
TTCCAGCCCGTGGTGGTCGGCGAACCCACCGTCGAGGACACCGTGTCGATCCTGCGTGGGCTCAGTGAGCGCTACGAGACGCACCACGGCGTGCGCATCCAGGACGCCGCGCTGGTCGCCGCGGCGCAGCTGTCGGCGCGCTACATCCAGGACCGCTTCCTGCCCGACAAGGCGATCGACCTGGTCGACGAGGCCTGCGCCAACGCGCGGGTCGAACTCGACTCGTCACCGGCCGAGATCGACCAGCTCGAACGTCGCCGCTTGCAGCTGGAGGTCGAAGCCACCGCGCTGGCCCGCGAAGAGGATGCCGCGTCGAAGGACCGCTTGGCCAAGGTGCGCGACGAGCTGTCACGCCTCACCGAGGAGCTGAAGATCCTGCGCGCGCGCTACCAGCACGAGAAGGCCGGCGTCGACGCCATCCGCGCGGTACGACTGCAGCTGGAAGAAGCCAAGCACGAGATGGAAGCCGCCGAACGCCGCTACGACCTGGGCAAGGTCGCCGAGCTGCGCTATGGCAAGATCCCCGAGCTTGAAAAGCAGCTCGCCGCCAGCGCCAGCGCCGCTGATAACGCCGGCGACGGCCAGCGCCTGCTCACTGAGTCGATCGGCTTCGACGACATCGCCGAGGTCGTCTCGCGCTGGACCGGCATCCCCGCCAACCGCCTCACCCAGTCCGACCGCGACCGCTTCCTCACCCTCGCCGCGCGCCTGCACCAGCGCGTGGTCGGGCAGGAAGAAGCCGTCGACGCCGTCGCCGACGCCATCCTGCGCGCGCGCGCCGGGCTGTCCGACCCCAGCCAGCCAATGGGCAGCTTCCTCTTCCTCGGCCCCACCGGTGTCGGCAAGACCGAGCTGGCCAAAGCGCTGGCGCACGAGCTGTTCGACGACGAGAAGCACCTCGTGCGCATCGACATGTCGGAATACATGGAGAGCCACAGCGTCTCGCGCCTGATCGGCGCGCCCCCGGGCTACGTCGGCTATGACGAAGGCGGCCAGCTGACCGAGGCGGTGCGGCGCAAGCCGTACACCGTGGTGCTGTTCGACGAGGTTGAGAAGGCGCACCCGCAGGTGTTCAACGCGCTCTTGCAGGTGCTCGACGAAGGCCACCTCACCGACGGCCAGGGGCGCACGGTCAATTTCAAGAACACCGTGGTGATCATGACCTCGAATCTTGGCGCTGAGCACCTGCTGCACGGCGTCACGCGCAGCGGCGAGTTCGTCGAGGGCACGCGCGAGAAGGTCATGGCGATGGTGCAGGGCCACTTCAGGCCCGAATTCCTCAACCGCCTGTCCGACATCGTCATCTTCACGCCGCTGACCCGCGAGCACCTGCGCGGTATCGTCACCCTCCAGCTCAACCGCGTCGGCGCCCGCCTGAAGGACCGTCACGTACGCTTGGTGCTGACCGACGAGGCGCTCGAACGGGTGCTGAAGGAAAGCTACGAACCGCAGTACGGGGCGCGCCCGCTCAAGCGCTACCTCGAACGCCAGATCACCAACCAGCTCTCGCGCTTGATCATGGCCGGGACGCTGCCCGACCACGCCGAGGTGCTGGTGGTGCCGGCGCCGGTGGACGGCCTGGAATTGCGCGTGGCGGAAACGAACGAACGCGCGGGGTAAGCGCGACGCGGCGATCAGGGCAGGACGTGATGCCGGTGGCGGATGCTGAGGCCGTGGTGGAGGAACACCGCGGTTTCGACCAGCTCGACACTGAGGTCGGCGGCGTGTTCCAAGCGGCCGACCGCGCGCAGCAGATGGGCATGTTCGGCGATATGATCGAGATCGCCCTTCATCGCCACGCCCAGAGCCTGGTAGCACAGCTTGGCCAGGCGATCGGTCTCGGTTTCGAGCACCTTCACCGCGCGCGCGCCCTCGACATCGCCGCTGCGCAGCACCGGCACCGCCTGGCGGTAGGCCGCAAGCACGGCGGTGATCAACTCGGCGATCGGGCCAGGTATGGGGGGGGCGGCGTGACGGGCGAGGAATCGCGCGCGCTTGGCGATGTTCTCAGCCTCGTCGCCGAGATTCTCGAGCACCACCGCGATGCGCATGGTCGACATCAGCCGGCGCAGATCGGCGGCGACCGGTGCCTGCAACGCCAGGAGCACCTGACTGGTCTCCTCGATGGCGGAATCGAGGGCGTCGACGCGGCTCTCGACCTCGCGGACTGCCTCACGCACCTCTTGGTAGGGCGCCAGCAATCCTTCGCAGGCGATCACCAGGGCCTGATCGACGAGCGCTGCCATCTCGGCGATGTGATCATCGAGGGCGGTGAGTTGGCGATCGAAATGGCGGACGTCCATGGCCAAAGGATGGCGTCCAGGCCGACGACCGCCAGCGCACGATTGCCCAGGAGAGACAACGACGATGCCGGTGGCGGAGCCACCGGCATCGGTTGAAGCCTGCGCTGATGCAGGCTGCTTTACATGCGCTTGCCGAAGGCGAAGAGCACGGCAACACCGTCATCCTCGTAGTCAAAGTCGCCGCCGCCGAGATCCTGCGAACTGCTGCTGTTGATCAGGTAGCGCAGATCGAGGCCGACCTGCCAGCTGTTGTCGAAGGTATAGAAGCCGGCGGCGCGGAGGCCGTAGTTGATCAGGGGCCCGAGATCGTCATTGCCGCCCGTATCGACGGTCTCGATGCCGAGTCCGAGGAAGGCCGTGCCTTCGAAGTGCAGGTTGGGCATATCGGGCAGGATGTAGCCGTAGCCGAGGTGGCCATCGACCACCAGCGCGGTGCTGTCGATGTTGTCGCCGCTGGCAAAGGTGAAGGAGCCTTCACCGCCGTAGATCAGACCACCGGCATCGCCGAAACTTTCCAGCGAGCGGATGTACTGACCGGCGAGGCGATAGGCGCTGTCGACGCCGACATCCCTGCCGTCCGCCTCGTAGTTCTCAGGCCAGAAGCCGATGATGCCGCGCGCGTCGTTGATGCCCTCATCGAGGGCCGCGGCCGGCGCCGCGGTGAGCACGGCGAAGGTGGTGGTGATGACGAGGGAACGGATGCGCATGGCTGGAATACTCCTGTGTGGAAGCTGGGATGTAAGCACACGGACACACCGAGGGAGGCCCTGAACGCGAAGCTTGAACACCGAGCGCAGCCGGCTTGCGTGGGAATATCGCCCTCGACCATGCGCGCATGCGCGATGTCGAACGTCTGGGCGCCTTCTATCTCGGTCGGCCGCAGGGCGGCGCCGGCGATGAACCGTTGCTCTATGACAGCGCGGATCTGGTCACCCATGGCGTCTGCATCGGCATGACCGGCAGCGGCAAGACCGGACTGTGCCTGGCTCTGATCGAGGAGGCGGCGATCGACGGCGTGCCGGTGCTGGCGATCGATCCCAAGGGCGACCTGCCCAATCTGCTGCTGACCTTCCCGGACCTGCGCGGTGCCGATTTCGCGCCGTGGATCGACCCCGATGCCGCGCGTCGGGCCGGCCAGGATCCCGCGGCCCACGCCGCGGCCGAGGCGGCGCGCTGGCGGAGCGGGCTGGCCGAGTGGGGCCAGGATGGCGCGCGCATCCAGCGCCTGCGCGACGCCGCCCCGGTGACGGTGTACACGCCGGGATCCAACGCTGGCGTGCCGCTGGCGGTGCTCGCCTCGTTCGCGGCGCCCGGTCCGGCGATCGCGGACGACGCCGAACTGCTCGCCGAACGCGTCTCGGCCAGCGTCGGCGCGCTGCTCGGCCTGCTCGGCATCGACGTCGATCCGCTCGCCAGCCGCGAGCACCTGCTGCTCGCCCAGATCCTGACCAGCGCCTGGAGCGCCGGTAAGGATCTCGACCTCGCCTCCCTGGTGCGCCAGATCCAGCAGCCGCCGGTGACACGTCTCGGAGTGATGGACCTCGACACCGTCTACCCGCCAGCCGAACGCTTCAAACTGGCGATGCAGCTCAACACCCTGCTCGCCTCGCCGGCCTTCGCGGTGTGGGCGCAGGGCGAGCCGCTCGATATCGGCCGTCTGCTCTACACCGCCGAGGGCAAGCCGCGGGTGGCGATCGTCTCGATCGCGCATCTCGGTGACCGCGAACGCATGTTCGTCGTCGCCGCGCTGCTCAACCAGGTGCTGGCCTGGACGCGCCGCCAGGGCGGCACCGGCAGCTTGCGCGCGCTGCTCTATTTCGACGAGGTCGCGGGCTATCTACCGCCGGTCGCCAATCCGCCGTCGAAACCGCCGCTTTTGACCATGCTCAAGCAGGCGCGTGCCTTCGGCGTCGGGGTGCTGCTGGCGACGCAGAACCCGGTCGATCTCGACTACAAGGCGCTCGCCAACGCCGGCACCTGGTTCATCGGCAAACTGCAGACCGAGCGCGACCGCGAGCGCGTGCTCGCCGCGTTAGAGGGCGCCTCGGCAAACGGCGGCCGTCCGTTCGACCGCGCCGAGACCGGGCGCCTGCTGGCGTCGCTCGGCAATCGACGCTTCCTGCTGCACAACGTGCACGAGGACGCGCCGGTGGTGTTCTCCACGCGCTGGGTGATGTCGTACCTGCGCGGGCCGATGACCCGTGAGCAGATCCGCGCCGCGCAAGGGCAGGTCGCCAGCGTCGCGCCCGCCGCGACCACCGCGGCGGTGGCCGATGCCGCGCGGCCGTCCTTGCCGCCGACCATCGCCCAACGCTTCGTGCCGGTGCGCTCGGTCGCACCGACGGCGGCGCGGTTGCGTTACCGCCCGGCCCTGCTCGGGCGGGCGACGATCCTCTATCGCGACGCCAAGCTCGGCGTCGATGTCACCCGTCCCGTGCTGTGGCGCGCGCCGCTTGATCCGGCAGCCGCGTGGGAGCACGCCGAGGCACCGACCTGGCAAAGCGAGGACCTGGGCGATGCGTCCGATGACGGCGCCGGCTTCGCCGCCCTGCCCGCCGGCGTCACCGCGCCCTGGTTCGCCAGCGCGCAGAAGGCCTTCGCCGACGCGCTCTACCGCCGCGAACAACTGTCCCTGCTGCGCTGCGCGGCGCTGGACGTTGCCGCCATGCCGGATGAGGACGAGCGCGCCTTCCGCATCCGTCTGCAGCAGACCGCGCGCGAGCGGCGCGATGCGGCGAGCGATCAGTTGCGGCGGAAATATGCCCCGCGCATCGCCAGCCTGCAGGAACGCATCCGCCGCGCCGAAGTCGCCAAGGAGCGCGAGGCGGCGCAGGTCGGGCAAGCCGATCTCGGCACCGCGATGTCGATCGGCAGCACCATCCTTGGCGCGCTGTTCGGTCGCAAGGCGATCAGCGCCACCAGCATCGGCCGCGCCGCTGGCAGCGCGCGCGCGGGCGGGCGCTCGCTCAAGGAGCGGCAGGACGTGGCGCGCGCCGAGCAGGAGATCGCGCACTGGAACCAGGAGCTGGCCGACCTGGAGAGCGACAGCGCCGGCGATCTCGCCGCGCTGCAGGCCAGCCTCGATCCGCTGACGACGCCGCTCGAGACCACGCTGCTGCGCCCGAAGAAGGCCGACATCGCGGTGCACCTGGTGGCGCTGGTGTGGGAACCGCTCTGGGTCGCCGGGGATGGGGGCGAAACGCCGGCGTGGTGATGTCGTGGTCATGCTGCCGGTGACGCGGGCGCGGGCGATTGTCCCCGATCTCCGTGCGGGCTAGATCAATCACCTACCACCGCGCGCCACGCCGGATGTGCGCCGATCAACGCCAACGCGCGGATCAGCAGCGTCGCTCCCGGCTCGCGCTTCCACCACGTCGACACTCCCGACGGATGCGGCAGGGCGATGACGTCGACGCCGTGGCCGAACAGGGTGGCGCGGCGCGCGCTGCCCACCGCCTCGCTGAGCGGCAGGTCGCCGAGCACGGTGGTGATCGCCAGGCGGCCGATCGGGATCACCAACTCGGGACGCTGCAGCTCGATCTCGCGCGCCATCCAGCGCGAGCACCTCGCGATCTCGGCCGGATCGGGCACCCGGTCGCCACCCGAGCTGGCCTTGCCCGGGAAGCAGCGGCAGACCGCGGCGATGTAGATGCGGGTGCGCACGGTGGCCTCGTCAGCGCCGATGCCGGAGAACCAGCGAAAGAGGGTGCGTCCAGCCGTCCAGGCGAACGGCCGGCCGAGGGCGCCCTCGCGCGGGCCGGGGGCTTGGCCGACCAGGTAGATGCGCGAGCGCACCGGCGGCGGCGGCACCACCGGGCCGACCATGCGTGGGCAGGCGCGGCAGCCGGCGAGCTCGCTGAGGTGCGCGCGCAGCGCCGAGTCGCTCATGCGGACGAGGATGCCGTCGTCCGGGTACGCACAACCGCAGGCGGCAGCGACCTTGCCGCCGCCCGCTGCGACGTCCGGGGTTGGAGCCCGCGCATCGGCGCCTACCGTGCGCCGCCATGCTCCCCGCTCTGCTCCTGGTCGTGATCGCCGGCGCCGCCCTCGCCTGGCTCTGGCTCACCCGCGATAAGAAAGACCGCATCTGGGCGTGGGCGTGGACGGTGCCGGCGGTGGCAGTGATCGCCCTGCTCGCCCTGGTCGCGACCGACCTGTATTTACAGAAGGTGGTAGCGCACCTACTCATGCCGGCCGGCCTGGTGTGGTCGGCGCTGATCGTGTTGACCACCATGGCGCTGGTCGCGCGGCGCTGGCGCGATGGCGCGGTGCTCAGCGCGCTGCTTTTGGCCTACACCCTGGCTGGCAATGTCTGGTTGGGCTGCTGGCTGGTCGACACCCTTGAACGCCAGGTGCTGCCAGCGAAACGGGTCGAGGAACTGCCGCTGTTCGACGCGGTGTGCGTGCTGGGCGGCGGGACGGATCTCCAGCCCGACGGCACCCCGCAATTCGGGGCCGGCGGCGGCGACCGCATCGCCCATGCCGCGCGCCTCTACCTCGCCGGCAAGGCCAATGTGCTGGTCTGCAGCGGCCTGTCCCTGCCCGGGGACGATCGCAATCTCGCCGTCGAAACCCACAAACTCTGGCAGGGCTTCGCGGTCGATGCGGGCGCCATCGTGGTGGTCGGCAGGGGCCTGATCACGCGCGACGAGATCGGCATCTACAAGGAACTGGTGGCGAAGCACGGTTGGCGCCGTCTCGGCCTGGTGACCTCGGCCTGGCACCTGCCGCGCGCGCTGGCGCTGTGCCGGGCGATCGGCTTGGAGGTGACGCCGCTACCTTGCGATGCGCGCAGCCGCGCCTTCCCCGCCTGGTTCCTCTACCTCATCCCCCAGGACAAGGGCTTCAGCCGGGTGCAGATCGGCGCCTGGGAGTGGATCGGCCGGCTCGTCGGTCGTTGAGGGGTGCGCCTCCTCTCCATCCCACTCGCCGTGCTTATTGCGCTCGGCGCGCTGCCGCTGCTCGCGCGCTGGGTGATGCACGTCTGGCAGAGTCTTGTCGGTCAGCCGCAGGACCCGACGCAACTCGCCGCCGGGGTCGGACTCGGTGCGCTGCTGGTGTGGTGGCGGCGACCGAACTGGCTGGTGCACACCACCATCCATGAGACCTGCCACGCGCTGGTCTGCATCCTGCTCTTGGTACCGGTGCGCCAATTCCAGGTCAGCGACGGCCAGGGCGGCGCCGTCCTCCACGATCGCGTCGATTGGCTGCGCACCACCGTGATCGCGATCGCGCCGTACACGCTTCCCCTCCTGCTGGCACCAGCACTGATCGCGCAGCAGTTCGCCACGCCCACCTGGCGGCCGACCGCGACCTTCGCCGTCGGCCTGCTCGCCATGCACCACCTGCACGGCCTGTGGCACAACGTCCGCCTCAACTTCCTCGGCCGCCAATCCGACCTCGCCCGCATCGGACGATTGCTCAGCCTGGTGCTGATCGCCTGCGCGCTCCTCGCCCTCAGCGGCTGGATCATGCTGGTGCTCTGGGAAATCCGGCGATAGGGGCCCATCTGCGGCGTTGGTCGTCAGTCCGATCAGCTGGGCAGGGCCCCAGGTGATCCCCGCAAGCAGCGCAGCTGCGCGCCAGCACTGAGGGCGCAGGCGCGTAGCGCCGAGCATCTGTGCGAGAGTGTCTTCGTCAGTCACGTGGCCGATCACCTGGGCCAGGGCCCCAGGTGATCAAGGTCCGACAGAATGTCCGCGCAGGCGCGCAGCGGCGAGCAGACATCCGAGAGGACGCCTTGCAGCTGGGCCCCTCTCGCCGGATTTCAGCGCTCACCTGATAGGTGAGAAGTCGCTGAACAAAGACTCAGGATGACCTGAGCCAATAGATCGGCTCTCCTGCTGAATTTTGGCTGATAGGAAACGTGAGATAAAACCGGCGAGAGCAGCCCAGCTGCGGGATCACTTGGGGCCCTGCCCAAGTGATCGGGCGGAAGGAAGGAGCATGGCTGGGCCATGTGACTGACGACCAACGCCGCAGCTGGGCTGCTCTCGCCGGTTTTATCGGATGAGGTCGTCGAGGATGACGAGGTCGCGGACGACCGCGCGCTGGCGCAGGATGGCGGCGGCGCGGACGCGCACGGCGGCTTGGCGCTCTTGGCGCAGCAGGCCCTCAAGTTCGCCGCTGACCTCGATGAAGCCGCGTTGCGCGGCCGGTTCGTTGCGTTCGACCAGCAACAGGCAGCAGCTCTGTTCGGACCAGAACACCGGCGACATTTCGCCCGAGGCGAGGGCGAAGGCCTGCTCGTCGATGGCCTTGGCGAGATAGCCGGCTTCGACCATGCCGAGGTCGCCGCCGTCTTCGCGGCGTGGACCCTGGCTCAGCTCGCGGGCGGCGGCGCGGAAGGCGTCGACGCCCTTGCCGAGCAGGCGTTCGCGCAGCGCGGTCATCTCGGCCTCGGCCTCGGCGCGCGTACGCAGCGCGGCGTGGCGCTCGACCAGCCGCTTGGCATCGGCGACGGCCTCGCGCAGGCGGCGTTCAGCGCCGTCGAGCGGCAGGCCGGCGATGGCGGCGACCGCCTGGTCGAGAATTTCGGCCCGCTCGGGAGACTCCGGATCGGCCTCGACCAGCCGGGCGAGGAACGGGCCCACGGTCGCCACCGCCACCTCGCCGGCATCCTGGGCGCGGCGGAAGAGCTGTTCCTGGGCGCTGACGAAGGCGGCGCGCTCGGCGTCGTCGGTCGGACGCAGGGCGATCTGCAGCACCTGGGCCCGGGCCGGGCGGCGGAACTCGGGCTTGCGCTGTTCGTAGGCGGCGAGCAGCTCGGCCGGCTGCACGTTGGAAGTCCGCGCATCAAAGAAGTAGAGCGCGGCGCCGATCTTCTCGCGCCGCTCCTGACGCTTTCGCGCCCGTGCCTGATCGGAAAGCGACAGACCGCGACCCGACTGCTTGGCCTGCTCGAGGACGTTGATCGAGACCCGTTCCCGGTCGATGTCCACTTTGCGCTCGTCGGCGAATTGGCTGAGCAGCAGGTCGGTGGTGGTGTCTTCGAGCGCGGTCCGCCACATCGCCATGTCCTCGTCACGCGTGGCGGGGGCTGTCTTGCCACGCTGGGACTGCACCCGCTCGAGCACATCGAGCAGGGTGATCACCTCGCCATTGACGTAGCGTAGGGCGCGATCAACCAGTTCGCCCTCGCGGGTCTCTTCGGCGGCGGAGACGGAAAGCGCCAGCGCGAGCAAGACCAGGGCACGGGGCAGGAGGGGCGCAGGCGACATGGGCGGCACCGTATGCTGCCGATCAGGGGGCGGAACCGGCAAAGGCTGCAGCCCGGTGACCGATGCCGCCAATATCGGCCATCGGGTAGGAGGGGCGGTGCCTCCCGTCCTCCCACACCAGCCGACGACCTTCGCTCGTATCCTGCGGCTTCACGGTTGGTTGAGCGCCCGTTGCTCAGGATGTGAGCCCCAATCGGAGGAACCCGACCCGTTCCATGGCGTGCCACCATCCGCGCGACCATGCCGCCGTGGCCAAAGCGAGGCGCTCCGGTGTTCCGCAGGATCGCATGAAATCCGCGATGCTCTTGGCCCGTTCGCCTGTTACAGGCGATGGCAAGCCGAGATTCTGGCGGAGCCAGCCGTCCACATCGCGCAGCCATCTGTGACATTCCGCATGGCGGAAATACAAACCCACCAGGCGGCCGAGCGGTTGATCCTCCAGCGCTCGACCCCGGTCGCGCCGGGTCAGGCGTTGCAGGCGGCTCTTGGCCAGGGAACGCTGCCCGGCGCGAGGCCGAGCCGGCCGGCGGCCAGCAGCCGGTACATTTCCCCTTCCTGGAAGGTGGTTAACCGTCACCAACCGCCTCCTCAGGCGTCAATGCGAGACCGTGGCAGCAGGAAGGCCATCGCTCGACCGGGCGATCGTGGCGCGCAACGACGCCCGGGCCGCCTCGACGATCTCGGCGTCCGCCCCATTGGCGTGCAGCACCGCTTCGGTCAATGATACCGCGACTTCTCCCTCGCCGACGATCACGACTTCTGCTCCCAAGGCACGCAGGTGGGTGATTTCGCGCAGATGCGCGCACCGCGCCATCACCCGCAGGTCAGGCCGACGCGCCTTGGCCAAGCGAACGACCTCGCCCGGGTCGGGCATGTCGCTGCTGATGATGAGCGAAGACGCCTGGTCGAGACCAGCTTCGGCCAGCGTCTCGTACCTCGTCGCGTCCCCATAGACCGCCGGAATCCCTTGCTTCACCAAAGACCGGACCGTCGCCAGGTTCATCTCGACGACCATCACCGGCAGCGATTGCGCCTGCAGGGCCCGCACCACGTGGCCG
>Ga0163148_10007149_pt1 | contig 10581 bp, 9 predicted proteins | sample OliLakLV19MP7P2_FD_148606 | JGI IMG/M metagenome (GOLD analysis project Ga0163148, IMG submission 148606) | Freshwater microbial mat bacterial communities from Lake Vanda, McMurdo Dry Valleys, Antarctica- Oligotrophic Lake LV.19.MP7.P2 | ecosystem: Environmental > Aquatic > Freshwater > Lake >... | reverse complement strand
AGCTACTTGGTTGCGTTGACCTCGAGGAAGAATGGAGCCTTCACTTCCTTTTCTTCTCGTTTGCTTTCCATGTCCAATAAAATCGCTGCCAAGCCTTCCATGGTGTCTGCTAAATCGGGCATTTTCTCTGCTTTATCTTCCTTCAACAGCGGCACGTGCTTCTTGCCACTTGTGGTGGTGGTGGTAGCAGTCGTTGCAGTAGTATTACTTCTTGTTGCTGCAGTACTACTTACCGTTGCTGTTGCTGCGTGTGCTGTTTGAGTAACTAATAATTTGGAGCGCTCTGCATCCAGTTGTTGTTGCAAGGTATCCATTTGTTGCATGAGATCGTCCATTTCAATTTGTTTAATTTCAGCGTCACCCTCGAGCATTCGTACTTGCCGTTCCCACATGAGTAAAATTTCTTGTTGTTCCACTAATAAGTCGGCCAATTGTTCTTCCAATTCCGAGACGCGTTGTTGTGTCGTTTTATAGAGACTGTAAATATTGACGACTTGTCCTTGCAACGAATGGACCTCGTTTACCAGGGCTTCCCGTTCCTGTACCAGAATTTCTTGTTGTTGTTGATACAAATCCACTTCTTGTTGTAAAATTTCAATGACACGGTTATAATCCGGACCACTGTTGCCTCCCCAATGGAAAAGGGACTTTTTCTTTTGCTGTTGCTGCTGTTGAATCTTCTGGATTTGCTGCTGTACCTCCCATTGCTGCCGTTGTTGCATCTGCATTTCTTGTTCCAGTTGTTGTTGTTGAATACTCCTATCTTGTTGTTGTATTTGCTGCACCATGGGTTCCTCTTGATTCCATGCTGGATTGTTGTTGTTGTTGTTATGACTGCCAAACGCAGGTTGTTGTTGTTGTTGCTGCTGCTGCTGGACTTGTGGTGCTTCCGCAGTGGGTGTGGGTGATGCCACGGGACCATTGTTGTCGGCGGGCCCTTCGATCAAAATGCTCAACTTGGCCGACATGCTGGTTTTGTATCGTTGCAAATAAGTCAATTGATTTTGTTTCAAAGACTTTTCCATACTTTCCAGGCCATTCGTCATGCCTATAATGGCGCGTGCCGCCGTCTGAAGAGCGTTGGGGGGTCGTTTGCTTGCGTTGGCTTGTTGTTGATTTTGTACAAATTGCTTTTGTAGCATTTCTTGTTGTATTTGCTGCTGCTGCTGTTGTATCTCTTGTTGATATTGTTGTTGTTGCTGCTGTATAGTTGCAGCCTCATCCTCTGTCATTTCCGTATTCTCGTAGCTGTTGTACTTGTCGTTGTAGTTTTCATTGTCGAAATTGTTATTGTTGTTGTTATTGGAATTGGAGTTGGAATCATAGTCACCATAGCTTTCTGTAGTATTGCTGCTTCTCTCTGCCTGTGCAATCGTGGTGGCCCGAATACAACTACCGCTGCTAGTAGAGCAGGTACGAAAGTTGTTATGTCTGTTGGTGTTGCCAACAACAAAAGCAACGACTACAACCGAAGAAGACAGAATCACAAGCAACGATAAAAGCAAGGGCCAAGACCGATACATCGTGATGGGAGCCATGATCAATCAATCTGCTATTAATTTGGTACAATCAATCAAATGAATCCTTTTAGAAGTAGATGCAACGAAGCCACAAGATTGTGGCAATAGCCTGAGAAACGTAATAGTATCGAGAACGGCAGAACTGGATGCATCCGTTAATAGCAGTACCCTTCTTCTTGGTAATAATTATCATCGTTGTTGTTGTTGCATTTCGTTCCCGCAGTGTAGTGTATCATTCTCATTCGTCCATCATCATCATCGCTCATGCATCATCGCAACATGGGTGACGTCCCTATCTCTCTCACGATCGACCACGTAGGCATAGTAAGTCTTTCAGAAAGTGTGCGCCTTATTCTCAAACGAACGTTGAATAAGTGTGCGTCCAGCGCTTTTGGGGGGACCCGCAACCTCAATCATGGTACAAAGTACAGTGGTTCCGTGTTTTTGGTCAGCAGAACGTTAGTGTAGTGTACACTCAAACTAGCTAGCTATCACTACAGTAGATAGACGGTTGAGTACACCGAAAGTTGGCTTTGGAGTGCTTGTAGCTGGTACGTAGTCGTTGAAGATTAGGTAGCTACGGAAGCAATCGGAGGGGAACTCCAACGAATCGTTCACGTAAAGATAGCACTACCATCAGATGAAACATGTCCTTCGCTTTGTGTTTGAACGGTGGTTCTTTGTAAAGGACTGGGACAGGGACCCACGATGACACTCCGTAGCGGCTGCCTTGGCCGTCCGCTTGGGACGGGGGGTGCTGAGACGTATCATTCTTTTAGCTCTGCCCTTGACGACCGCGTTGTCCGCGTCCACCCCTACCACCACGACCACGACCACCGGCAGAAGGTTTTGTCTTTTTGGGCGCAAAAACGGCAGTGCCAAATTGGTCGATTCGGTATTCTCTCGTGGTATAGACAACGACCTTTTCGCCGTTGGGCAAACCAACCATGTCACAGCCATTACTTGGGTCGTTGAAGTTTTGGGCCTTGCGTCGAACCTCCAAGGTGCTCTCAATACTCAGAGCTCGTTCTTTTCTCAGATTGGTCACGATGCGTTCGGGGTAGGTTTCACCCAACACCACTCCGGCTTTTGCCAAGACATTGGGAGGTGCCTGCCAAGGTCGGTGCACATCCGCGGATGTGGGAAGCTTCGCCAGTTCCGGGACCCATTTTCGAGTGTACTTTCCAGAGGGATCCTGAGATGCCGATTCCGGTGATACAACAAAATTCCATTGGTCTACACCAGACTTTCCGGCATTTTGCCACATCATGGCATTTATGGCAGTGTCGGCATCTACCAATGTGTAATGGAAGAATTCGCAACCCTTTACCCAATTGACACGGAGATACTCGACCAAAAAGGATGCTGCTACCATTCGGACATTTTGTGTCATCCATCCGGTGTGCCAAAGTTCTCTCATTCCTACACATACATAAAGATTGGAAAAATAATAATGTTTGGATAAGCGCTACAACGAACGCTCCAATCAGGTAAAGAGAGGACGTGGTGCTAAACAACTTACCTGCGTCCACAATTGGGTATCCTGTCTTTCCCCACTTCCACGCTTCCAGACGTCTTCTTTCTTCTTCTCCAGTCACCCATGTATGGCCCTCATAGTGAGCGCGGATTGGGCTATTGCTCATTTTTGGAAAACATCGAAGCTGAAAATAAGCCAGATCTCTCCACACCAGACGCCGTGAAAAGGTCTTTTTCTCATCGTACTCTAGAGGATCATCTTCATGTCTCCAGTAGAGTGTATTCGGCGACAAGGTTCCCAGTCTCAGGTGAGCAGATAGATTAGATGTCGCCAATTCCTTGTCTGCTCGACTACGTTCCGACTCATACTTGACAAAGCCGCTGTTTTTCGATTGGAAGAACTCGTCCAAGACTTCTAAGGCACCTTCATAACTCATCTTGGGAAAACGTTTGAGAATGGGTCCATGCCAAGGCCTGACATTTTTAGGTAGTACAGCCAATGATAGATCCTCAATAGCAACAGATGCTGGCCATTGATGAGGAGCTCGGGCTTTTTCTAAAACGTTATCGGTCTTCTCCTGAGGGATGGGCCGTCTCGGAGCTCCGTGATTTTGTTTGCAGCTCATGAGAAATGGCATGAGGGTCCCCCAATAACCGCCTTCGACGCCCCCTTCTGAAAACGATACCTTGTCAACATCATACAAGAGGACGGACTGTTGCCCATGCAGCTGAACAGTTGGAAGATGATCCAGGATAACCCTCGTCCTGGCTAATTCTAGAAATCGTCCATTGGGAGTGAAATCTCGATTGAAATAAACAGCCGATGCACCTGTAGATTGGAGTAGATCCTGAAATTCGCGTTTCATGTCTTCCGTGGTGGGGCAGTCACGACAAATCAATGGTAGATCAAACTGTTGGAGCGACTGCTGCAAGTTCTTTACAGATTCCCTGAGAAGCACTTCCAGTGCTTCAGCACGAATACCCCCAGACTCCAGCATGGATGGAGTCCACAAAAAGACTGGAATGACGGTAAGATGGTTTTTGCAGGCTTTCTGAACGGCAACGTTGTCGTACAGCCGGACATCGTGGGCACCAAAGAGTAAGAGGCATGTATTTTTGTTGGTACTCCTGGGTGCAGTTTTCTGCCGTTTTTGGACGGGGCTACCGCTAGTAAAAGATAGCTCTTCTTTCTTTTTTAGCGTCATCAACTCATTCACAAACGTAACATCCTTTTCCGTTCGCACCCCTGGAGATTCCCACAAGATTTCTACTTCGTAACGTTGGTACAGCTCTATCATTTCCACCACGATCTGAGATGCCTGTTCTGGCTCTTTTAAAAATTCTTGGCTCAAAACGACACCATTCGAGGGGCGAATTTTCTTGTGGGCGGCAACCAATAAGGGTGTAGGAAGAAAAAGAGAGCCAGCAATCTTCGGCACTTTTTTGTTGCTCAAAAATTTGAGCGCCCATTGCAGTTTGGTCAAGTCGGTGCCAAATGGAAGATAAACCTTGGACACGATACCAGTGTCCAATTTTTGCAAAAGTCGTTCCACTTCTTTTTGCTGCACGGATCGATCCTCAATATAAGGATTAAACGCCACAGCTAATTTGACCTTGTCCAAAAACTTGAGTTTTGTTTGTACTTTCAGTTGTTCCAGAGCTACCACTGTATTCCATCCAGACCGTTTCTCTTCGTGGCTTCCGCTGACAATCAAGACTTCGTCTACCTGCTGCCTTTTCGCTTGTTTTAAAAAATCTCTCAATCGAGCTACATGGGCGTCCGTGCCCTCATTGTTTCCGGCGCCCCTGTTTAATTCTAGGAAGTAGTGGGCACAAACGTGAGCCGATGGAAGCTCTTCTTTAATGGTAGCTGCCCAGTCCAAAAGGGAATCATCCTTGTCTTTGTCGAGTAGGTTGAAAGCATGGTATCCATGCTTCTGAAGGAGGCCAATTCTGTCTCGTAGTTGTTGAAGAGTGGTGAAGAAAAGCTCAATCCGTTGGTTTTCTTGTTGGCTTTCGCAGTCATTTGAGGTTTCTAGCGGGTTGCTCGAGCTTTCGGCTCCACTACCAGCAGTGACAGCTGATTGGGAAGTGGCCATCTTACAAGCCTACCAGAATTCTAAAAAAAAATTAATGAGGGTCAGAGAAAGGGGAAAGACCGTGCCCAAAATAGCGGAAGAGGTTGACGGCGGTACCCTCCTTCGGGGGATGTCTAGGATTTCTCACATCTTTCCCCGTTTGGTCTCACCTGGCCAGCACTTCTACATAGCTATCTAAAGGTGATACATGATGCTGATGCCATCAGTGCTGAGTCAAAGGCTCGGACAGCATCTTATCATGAGCAATACCGGCAGCCATGGGTAATGAGAAACGATGTACTGTATGTTGAAATTCCAGCTTGGAGAGAAAGAATGAGGAGTGAGTCAGAGTGTGCGTCCTAAAAATGCGACCCAGGTAAATCGGGACTCACACTTGGCCATTTCTTATAGACGCGCAGACGAACGTCCTCACGCTTGGTCTTCCCACCGTGGAAAATAAAAAAAATCGATCTTCGATTTCGCCCAAATGAATCAATCATGAATGATCAATCAATCACACTTCGAAATCCATTCAATTGATTGTATTCGCCAAGCTATCAGATGCAACCGTATCTTTCACTTTAAAATATTTATTATTTTTAGAAGAAGAAATTAACAATGTCAAAGTATATTCCACCTCATTTGCGCAGCCGTCGTGATAGCACTCGCACCTCGTCGTCGACACGAGGTCCATGGACTGCCGATCGAGGCGACAAACAAGGTGCATCTAATGGTACCAGATGTTCCGGTCGTACTTCGATGGACGAAGCTACGGCCCACCGTGATGACAAGGGGCGCGCGAGCGGCCATGGAAACCATTATTCTCGCAGTTCGAATCGATCCTGCTCGGGGCAGAGGGATGATTCGCGAAACAACCGTGAACAAGCGCAATGTCCCTCGAACTTGTCTCGCCGGTGGACCAACGTGACTAGTTTAGGGTCACGACTCGACATCACCACTCGCCTAGAAAAGGTCAAGACGCAACCTGCTCCTGGTAGGAAAGCCGAGTCGTCATTGTCCTTGTTGTTATCACGCCAACAGCAACAGAAGCAATCGCTGCGCGTTGCGTTTTTCGGAGATTCCTTTATTGGAATGTTTTCCTTGCTCAAAAAGCACAACCCCGAGACAGTACTAAAAGTCCATAAATTCAAGGGTGCTTCTGCCAAGGGAATTGGTCGCATTGGAAACGAGAATCGCAATGCCATTATTGACGTTTGTGAATTGCATACTACTATCGACCGCGCCGTCTTTTGTTTCGGAAGTGTCGATGTCCATCTTTCTTATTACTACAATAAGTTTGTCAAAAGAGAAGAAATTGATTTGGAAGAGATTGCCACAACCTATGTTGATTTTGTTGCCGATTTACCTGGTCGCTCCAAACGACTCGTGTTGGGCATTTACCCAAGTCCTTTGCATGAGGACATAGTTGGACCGAGCGTGTCAAAGTACATTCCCGAGATCAAAACAAAAGAACAAGAGGCAGAAATTGCGGGATCGCAAGAGGCGATTGCATTGAAAGCTCGGCAAGACCGTGTCCGAACCTTCAACCGTGCTTTACAAGCTCGCTGTGAAGTGCGGCGCGACACTCTGCCCGAAGGCGTAGAGCTGGAATATTGTGACATTAATGAAGAAATTGTTGACGAATCCACTGATGAAGTGAAGCCTCCTTTCAAGGACATATCAGACTACAATGTTCATATTATATGGGAGACGACATTGCTAGTTTGGCTGGAAAAATTGGTATGGCTTCGAGACGTGACCCCTACAGGCTTTGCTCAAAACCTCCAGCGGACCTTTGATGCTTACGTGGTAAGTAAACCATGGGCAGACACGGTTCATGTTGCTCAGGAAGTGGGTGTTCGGGGAGCAGTAGTGATGAATTGATTGCATCGATTGTCATACAACGAAAAAGGGAAAAGCCCAAGGACAACTAAGATTCCATAATAGGAATTTCGCGAAAGGCTAGCAAACTTTTGAAGCCTCTACTCTAACAGTGTACTTCATTTAATCTCAGGCATTTGCCTCTGAGACTTAGCTGTAGACCTGGCCGTAGAATCCAGCTAGATGCCATGTGTGGTGATTGCTTGTTCGTTCATTTGGTTTTTCTTTCTCTATTGACTTTCTATCTTGCTGTATCCATCATCTCTAGTTAGCTAGCTCCTTGTGATTCCTTTGTTTGCTCCAATTATCACACAATGATGACATTACCCCAGTTAAGGGTATCCGGTCCAGTTGAAGTCCAAGCATGACAGTGCCACCGCAGCAACACCTGTGTGTTGCAACTTGGATTTGGAAGGATTTCTATTAGATCAAGTTTTGCCCTGCCAGCTAAGTCACCATTGTGCTGAAATCAATGCACATAAATCATAACAGATGGGATTCCTGGACGTGTCAAACCTGTTGCACCAAAATGAGCACATTTTTTCATTTGTGCTGAAGGCAGCATTTAAACTCTTTTGCATGGTGAATTTAAACCAAAAAAATGCTACAGCTGCTGCAGATTGCAAAGCACCATTTGTCATTTAAATCCACATTGCCATTTTGTTTTCCTGTTGATCTGTCAAATCAATTGTTGAATCATTTCTTGTCATTCAGTTACAGTTTCAAGGCCATTCATTGAGTTGTGAAAGCGGTCATCAAAGAAGCACTGTCTTCCTTCATCTTTGCAAGATCCTTCTTGAGTTCATCAAATTTCTCTGCAGCAAGGTGGCTTCTGGGATGCTTCTCATCTTGATCAATTGAAGTCGGAAGTTGCAAATGTTTCTTCCTCTTTTATCGCAAGTCAGCTGACTTGAAACAAACAAGTAACAATGGGAGCGCCTTGGTTCAGGCCTGAGGAAGGTGGCACAGTTGTTGCCTTCTTTAAGAGAAAGACAGGCCTCACAGAATTGTCCCCACTCATTGTCTTCATCACACACTCTTCAGTTGTGTGGGTCATTGCACACAACAGGCTTGCCATTGGAGCTCCCACATTTTGTTTTTGTCAGACAAGAACATTCCTTGATAGAAAAGAATGAGCTTCTTTGGGTCATCAACAGACTCCAGACAAAAAGCATGATCTCACAAGTCAGAAATGGATGATTCTCATCACACCATCACTGCTGCCATTCATCCACATCGCTGTTCAACGTGTCAAGGTCTGTCTCTTTGTCTTCGTGTGCATCTGAATCCGTCAATTCAAAACAATTGGCAGACATGACATCGGCAAAAACAGTCAACAGAGAGGTGGAGGTGCCGAGATACATTATGTAGTGCTCTCTGAACCAAGATGGGGAATCAATGGAGATTCATGGATAATCATACCAGCAGGGGTGAATTGACTGAATTGGGACCTGACCATCGACGTAGGGTAATAATCCAGTCGTGCGTAGCGGTAAATCACGCCGCACATAATTAATTGATGTCGCCATCGAAGTCCACTGACACGTCTGCTGCACATGTTCCGCACAACTCAAAACGTTGTGATGTGAAGGAAAGAGAACCATCATTCATTTTGAGGGATGACATCGCACATCAACTTCAAATCAAGAACGGTACGTAGTGTCATTGAACGTTAACGTTATGTTTCGGAGGACGGCAGCGATGGACAAGTACAACAAAGCTATCATCATAAAAAACAACCAACAACTGGATTAATAACCAGAAACCAGCGACCAGAAGAGTTCATAATTATTGTTTCTGTACAGTTTAGTCAGTGAAAGCATGAAATTCTGGACATCGTTTTTCTGCATTGCCTCGGTGATATTGGTGGAGGTGACGAATGCTTTTGCGCCTCAATCGCCTTTGTTTTCTTCCAAAAGATCCACCGCTGTGGCATCGTCGTCGGCATTGTTGCCTGATACATCCGTTGGCGCACAACCTCCTAGTAAGGACAGTAATTTTTGGATTCCTCCAGAGAAGTTGCGTTTCAAGGTATTGAAATTTGGAAAGGGCGGAAAGCTGAAAATTTTGAATCTATATGGACTATGGGTCATTTTGGTGTCGTTGCTTACCTTTCCACCTTGGATTTTGGCTTTGAGTCTGGAACAAATCCATGGAAAAATCAACAAAAAGTGGGATGAGAACAGATCGGTGTTTGACAAAATTGGAAAAATCTGGTCCAGGGTATGGTTGAAAATGATAGGTTCCTACCCCACACAATCCGGAAAGGTTGAAATGCTCAAGGGCAAAGGAATCGGGCCGTGTTTGTATGTTGCGAATCATGGATCATGGCTCGATATAGCCATCATTTGCACTGTCGTTCAGCCAGTTTTTAAATTCATCGCGAAGGGTGATCTGAAACATGTGCCAGGCATCGGACAACAGCTTCGAGGGGTACGTTACGTTACGTTACGTTACGTTACGTTCTAAATGAATATGCGTGTTTTTCTTTGTTTCTCCAAGATGAGACAATTTCCCTCGCTCAACAACATCGTTTTGCTACGCCATACTGCTTGTTTCTTTAGGGGAAGCATATTCTAATTGACCGAGAGGACAAGAAATCCCAATTGAAGACTTTCAAAGACGGCATTGCATGGCTCAAAAAGGGGGTGCCGTTAATGGCCTTTCCCGAGGGAACAAGGTCCAAGACTGGTCGTTTGCTGAAATTCAAGGGAGGTATGTTTGCCATGGCACGAAAGACAGGTGTCCCGATTGTTCCCCTTAGTATCAGTCACTCCTACTCTGTGTGGCCAGCATATGCGCTGCTCCCAGCACAGCTAGGTCGCAAAAAGTTGCATGTACACGTTCATGAGCCTATTGAGAGCGAGGGAAGGACAGAGGAAGAATTGTTAGAATTAGTGCGGAATGCTTTCAAGTCGAAACTTCCAGCAAGCCAATTGCCGCTTCCTGAGGAAGAAAAAACCGATGAGAACTGATCGGTTGGTTGTTGATTCTTCGTCAGTCTTCGTGTGATTTTCCATTGCATGCGAACAAATAGTTGAGATAATTTTGTGCAGTTGAAAATGAAACTGTAAAATCTTAAAAACAGCATGTTTGTGAAGATTTCTAATAATAGTAGATATACCATCGATTCATCCTTCACTACTGTACTAGCTAGTAGGTACTATGAATACTAGCACTATCATTCGCAATTTACCCCGTTAGAATATGCTCTGAGCACTGCTCTGAGTACCCACTCCAGGTGGACCTCGTACGTTGCACATCGTACAGTTGCGTACTGTAGTACACATGCAACATTAGGAGTACGGCAGTAGATCCAAGTTCAGGTTTTCGTGTGAAGCGATCTTTGTTGTTTGGTATCTTGCAACAAGACGCTTCATCATAAAAAGTTAGAACGCACAAATTAGGTTCGTCTATTTCCTTGCAAAATAAAAGATTGCTACTTCAAACAATGTTGCGTCGAGTGCTGATGTCGCGGATCAAAGTAGTAGGCATGCTCTTCATGCCCTTTCTACTAGCCTCTTTTGGCTTTGCCTACAGCGTCCGCGAGGCCCGCCCGCAAAATCTACACGTCGAAATTGCTGTCGGCAACACGATTGCGAAGATTCCTGCTTCCAAAGCGAGAC
>Ga0163148_10007148_pt1 | contig 10581 bp, 20 predicted proteins | sample OliLakLV19MP7P2_FD_148606 | JGI IMG/M metagenome (GOLD analysis project Ga0163148, IMG submission 148606) | Freshwater microbial mat bacterial communities from Lake Vanda, McMurdo Dry Valleys, Antarctica- Oligotrophic Lake LV.19.MP7.P2 | ecosystem: Environmental > Aquatic > Freshwater > Lake >... | reverse complement strand
CTGCTACTGTTGGCGTTATTATTACTAAATTTATACTTGGATAGATTTGGGCTGTTACGGCAGTGGAAGTATTGTTTACAACTCCAAGTTGTCTATCTCGATAATTTATTTGCTTGATTCCGCTAGCCATTAGATTTTGTTAATTCTCTCTAATTGTAAAACGTGTTCAGCGTCTCTGGCTGTTGCAACGTGTTCCTTGTGTCTTAGACGGACTGTCTCCCCTTTAAAGATAATAAACGGGATACGAAAATTATGGTGAACCATTGATTGAACAAAACCTGTCAAAGCCCCTGGACTTGCAATTCTAGCTTGAGTGATCTCATTACCTGCTGTGCCAGTAGCGACCTCGACTATCTTATGAGAAGCAGTCGTGGCGTTCGGGTCAGAGACTAGTCCTGTGACGAGGTAGTCGTCATCAGCGGTGGCAGCCCCATTAATATTTACAGTTACATAAGAACCATAAGTCGCTGCTGTAGCAGAACAAGTTGTTACTACATAGTCACTAATTTCAGAGTGAAATTCTCCAACTCCTCGGATGTACTCGTCCCAATTAATCAGTTGTCGGGATAAAGCCAACTGAGCTGGATCATAAGCCACTCCATAGACCGCTGACTGTCTACCAACGGCACTCGCATCGTGGTGTTGGTTACGAAATGAAAGACGAGTTGAAGCGGGAAGTAGAAGCGGGGCACAGGCTTTAAAAAAGGAACCAGTAGCTCCTGCTTCAACACTTGTTACCCCATCTGTATTACCACTGACCGAAATACTGGCACTATTAGCAAATATTAGCTCCTGAATGTTAACTTCCGAAGCCGCAGCTCCTGTAGCAAGTTCAACTTTAGTTAATCTCTGAAACAGAGCGAAGCCATTAGCCGTGGCTGTGGCTAAAGCTCTATGCCAAGAAAAAACACCAACCAGGACTAGGGGAAGGGTACCAAACTCGGTAGTACTACAAATTTCAGCATAAGCAGAGTTAGTATCGGCAGCGGCATTAGCACTTGCTATTCCTGGAGTCATTCCTGTACCTGTTCCCGCATCGGGCAGGATCAACTCTGGGGAGTTACGTCTAACAGGTAGCATAAGCCCACCAGTAATACCTGCTTTAATCTTTCAACTCCTCGCCTTCAATCCAAACTTTTAGAGTAGTCGCTGTATCCGACCCCATTTCTATCTTATCGCCTGCATCTAAATATCCTATTATATCGACTCGGTAAGGTTTGTAGTCAGGGGAGACAGGGAAAGAAGCAATTTGAGCGGCTGAACCGCCAGAGGGAGTTATTTGGACATTAAACTTAGCCCCGACTGTACCGTAATTGACCACCCACAATCCAGTGATATGAACACCAGCTTCAGAAGCAGGAGCGGTAAAGGATACACCCGTAGCTGACGTTGTTAAAATAGTAACGTCTAATAGGACTTTTGGATCTAATATTGATGGTGTTAAGCCTGCTGCCATTTAATTTATTATACTATGTTTTTGTAACCTTAAGCGAAATTAAACATCTCGTTGCTGTTGAAACACTATCTATATTAAAACGTAGGATATCACCTGCACTTATTGTAACATTCCAACCTGTTAAAGTAGAATCTTGAGCTTTTGTTGCGGTTGAAACAGTTGGTTTGGCACTGGCGGTTATGGTATCGGCTACCGTTGGAGGGTAGTTCGCATACGTGTCTTTCCAAATGTCAACTACAATAGAACCAGACTGGTCAAGTAAGGTTGTCACTTGGTTAATTGTACACGCAAAAGGTATTTCTAAGTCACCCTTAATTCCTGTGGTTAGAACAGAACCACCACCGTCAATGATAAAGGCAATATCAACTGTGCCTGTGTCATCACCTGCTAGAATTATCTTTTTGAATCCTGCCATTTTTTACCTTCTCCACTATTGTAACAGGCTGTTTGTAAGAAGTTTCGAGAACCTGTTTAACCAAATCCTGTTTAATCATCTCAAGCACTAAAACAGCATCAGCTACTTCTATTTTCTTAGTATTGAGGTGACGAACGATAGTTGCGGTTATTAAGTTATGGAGTTGCTCCATATAGCTTTATGCTTGATAAATATAAGGGTGCGAATCGTCTGAATCGTAATAGAGTGTTCCAGCTGTTGTACCCGTGCCTGTAGTCTTGGCGGTTAGAATAATCTGGGAAAATGCTATGTCAGTTGCGGTTTCGTCAATCTCGGAAGCCTGCACAGCATTTGAGGCTATTGCAGCCGCATCTACCACACCTGCCGCAAACTTATTAGCGTTGTCTATGAATCCTGTAGCTGTATCGTGAACATGGTCATCTTTGGAAGCTGCCGTACCTGAACCCGCAGCAGCCGCTGTTCCAACATTTGCAGGGGCGTTAGCAGAAAGAGTTGCGATATTGCCTGCACCTCTTGAAAGCTCCACCCATGCACCAGCGGTGTCTAGCCCCGCATCAAAAATCAAGGTTAGACAATCATCAATATCATCCATTGCATAATTGGTATCAGCGTTTAGAAGAATGTTATCGCCAGCGCCAGCGCTTTGGTTGTGGGCAACTGTGATAGTTACAGTATCAGACGATGCTCTTAAAATAAGAAGCTGTCCATCTACACCACCTGCAATTTTATCAAGCTGATCTGCTACTCCACCTTCACCTGCTATCGAATGATAAGAGTCCGTGGCGGTTACTGAACCTGTGGCAACAGTTAAAAGAACATCGGGACCAAAGCGAAGATCACGAATAGTTGCGGACTTTGCAGCGGTAGTAACAGTTAAATCACCAGTTAAGGCGAGTGTTGCTGCTGCTTCGACTTCTATCTCGGCATCACCTGTTAAGAGTATTTTTATAAATCCAGCCATTTTAGTTTATCTTTTCTCCCTTTAATTCTAACATGACTTCGTTACGTTTAGTATTTAAGTTTTCCTGTATTTGTTTAATTTGTTTCTGCGAGTTTTCAATATCTCCCTTAGTAATATCGTCAACCAACATCAAAAGTATCTTATCTGTTAAAAAATCCTCTATGTTCCTAAATCCGTTAAGTTCTGCTAATGGTTTAAGCTGTTTTTCGGCAGCATTACTAAGTTCTAGCTTAACCATGATTTCTTCTTTTTAGGCTTATCCTCTACTTCTTCTGTGTTTTCAGCGGGTGGATATTGATTCCATTTTCGGCAACCTTGGCAAACAAAAGATTTTACAGCGGTTATGTTTTGTTCGTGATTGCATTCGGCACAGATGACACTGATAACATTAACTTCTGGGGCTGGTAGAGGTTCTTTTACTTTCACTTCTTCGATTATGTCTTCTTCATCAGTCATTTTATTAAGTATAGCACGTTAACCTTGGTCAAGATATAAATTATTATCTGTTGTCAAATAAACCAAACGACCCTTGTTCCCTCCTAATGGTAAACTGCCTAAATTCTCAACTCTAAATTCAAGTATCTCGAAAAGGTTCATGTCTAAATTAGAAGGCATTGAACTTAGGGCAAAAGTTCCCGAAGTATTGGGAAAGGTGAAGGTTTTATCGGAGGTAGCCAAAGTTGCAAGGTTTAAGATAGCCGCAATTCCTGCACCTGCTTGACCTAATCTTATCGTGTCTACCAACTCACTATTAATAAAGGCAGCAAACGCGTCAAGACCAGTATTTATTCGGATTGCCCCACCCTCACCAAGGATAAAATCAAAACCTCCCAAATTAACATCAGCAGTCGCTCCTGTGTACGGAACAAAGCCTGCGGTGCCTGATGATGCTATTATTTTAGGCATATTAGTTTATAGTTAAGAATGAGATGCCTTCTCCATTAGTTTCCGCATCAATGTAAATAACATTTGAGTTTGAAATATCTAACGCAACGGTGTCTCCTGCGGAGAGTTGGAATCCATTTGCGCTTGAAACAGTAACACTTCCAACGAAAATTTTCCCTAAGTTTGTTGATAACGCCTTAATCACGATAGACTTACAAGCATTTGAAGCTAGTTGAACTCTTGTTCCAGAGGTGGTTACGGTTGTTTTTGCATGAGATACAGTAGTTGGAGCAACTTCCCCAGCAATATGAACCAGCATACCCCGAGTGGTTGGATCATATTGAAATGCTCTAATTGAAGAAGGCGAATCAGTTAGCGAAGATACACCGCCTATAGCGGCTATGAAGTTAGAGTCTTTAGGTAGAATTCCAGCACTCATTTAAACAATAAATCCCGCACTTAACGGGATAAAATTCCTTGTTTACATTGTAACACTCAAAGACTACCGAGGTATTTGTCCACTCTAATTTGATCGTTTTTCAACTTTTCCTCTTTAATTTTTAGCATTTGTTGCATATCTCTGGCATTTTCTGTTCTTTTATTGAAGATTGCCCTATCACCTGTTAGAGCTAATTTAGCTTTTTCAAGTTCAGTCTCTTTTGTTTTTAATCTCAAGGTTTCTTTAGTAATTTCGATTGTATCGTTATCTAATTTCTCCCTATCAGTAGTCATTCGTAACCATTCGTTTTGGAGTTTAGCTTGTTTAGCCTCTATTTCAATTATTTGCTTCTCATTCGTCCTTCTAACATCTTCGATAACGTGAGTTTCATCTAAAACCTTAGATTCACGCTCGGCTACCTTCCTCTCACGATTTGTTAAATTGTTCTCTTTGTCCTTTAATTCTGCATCTAAAATTTCAAGACTCTTTACTATAACCTCAAGATTGATGAGTTCATTATTTAAACCTTCCGAAAGCTGTTTGATTTTGTCAAAATTCATTTTAAGTCATGGCTAACTCGCACAAGTTCAAATAAAGCCTTACGTCTTTTATCCATATTTTTATTCGCTGGTGGGCTTTTCCATAATTCACGCTCTACTAGAGCCTGTTCTAGTATCTCGGCTACATAATCTGGAAATTCCTCTACTGCGCCCGCTTCAAGTGTATAAACTTCTGGGTGTTCACCCATTTTGTCTATATCAGTGGTTATATCTTCTAACGAGAAATTGTAAAGGTAGCGTAGGACTTTTGGTTCGTCATCTAGCATTAAGTTTATTCTTTTTTAAAGTTAAAATTATTGTCGGGTTTCCAAACGATAAAGGTATTAACTCTACGTCCACAAGCCCCTTTTTGATATTTGCCAATGCCTCATTTATAGTTGGCTCTTTTTTGACATCCCCTTTGTCATAGATAATATGGCAATCAAAAGCTATCTTCATTTATCATCAATCTTTGTTTCAAGTTTAGCAAAAGCTATAAGCAGTTCTTGAATGATATCCGTTTTAACTTTAGATGTTACCCCACCAGTTCCCGATATAGCGTCCATTTTCGCTCGTAAACTATCTGGTGTAACTCGATAATTCAAGATATTAGATACCGCTAAATATAATTCATCAGATATTGTCATGTTTCGCCCCCTTCGCATCATTTTTCGCTTGAGTCGCTTTAGATACATACACGGGTGGTTTCTCATCAACGTCTGTTACATCGAGAGTGACAGTCTCTGGCTTTTTTGGTGTCGTTGAGGGGCTAGAAGTCTCATTAAAAACGTCACCTGAGTCAAATTCCTTTATATTCTCCTTTTTATCGGTTGGTGCAGGTGTTTCTGCTCCAATACCATACTCCTTGTGTAGTCCTTTAACCAAAATAGCGGCTATTTGATTTCGTTTACTCATCATGTTCTTGATATTCCTACCTTCAAAACGAGGTTGTTCGGTGTGAAGATCCATTTTTGCAAAACCCTTAGCTTCACGCTTTTCATTTTCTTCAATGATTGCTTTATCTGATTTGTTATAAATAATTTTATCTGCCATTTCATCACGATACTTTTCCGCTACATACCACGGGACAATTAAATCACTCTTTGCGGGTACAGTCCAAACTTCGGGAGAGATGGCTGCATTTAAAACGACTTCGAAGTCTTGATTTGTGGGATTGTAAATCTTATAAAGATCACGCTTTTTGCGTTCGAGTTCAGCCCTAACTATATCTTGGGATTTACGTGATTCTGCTTGTGCTATTGGATCCATTAATTAACCTCAGCATTAGCTGGTTTAGCCTCATTAGCGTGAATCGCAACGATCCTTGGCGCACCAATAAGTATCTGTCCCTTATCTGTTTGAGATATTTCAGGAGGCGCAGTACCAATTAAGATATTATTATCCTTTAAGAACTCGTTAAGAATTATCTGTGCGGATTTCTTTTCAGTTGGGATTGGTTTTCGTGATTCGTCAGCCATTGGTAAAGTCCTATTGCTTTAACACTATCACCTTTTTACTATTTAAGCAATTTCGTGCCTATTTTTCCACAACTATTAACTTTGCTGTCGCCACTTCTTCTATAAAGTTAACCGCAGCTACACCGATTGGAACGAAAAATTGTCTAGTAGTATTTAGGGAGATAGCCTCATCAAAAACTGTTGTAGAGGCATCTGCCGTTCCCCAATTCATAAGAATTGTTCTATCTATAGCAGAAACTTCAATAAGGGTAGTTGCGGCATTTAATGTAATTTCTGTAGAAGTGGAGATTGTAGCATCATAGGTGACAGCTAAGGCTTGAACCGCAGGGGTCATGCCGTCTTTAAATACAAATCTTGCCATGTTATTCGTCCTCTGGGTGTGAGCAAACTAGAGCTGTAACTACTTTAGTATTATTCATAGGTTTAGGCAAATATACCAGATTGAGCAACCATTCTCCAAACAGTCCCGTCACAAACGAATGTGATGGTATCGTTGACAACGGCTGTTCCTTGTGTGTTTGTGAGTGTAGTTGTTGATAATGTAGTACCTGTAGCAGTTGTTTTGTATTTCATCGTTCCGCCTGTGATTGTGAATCCTGTTGTAACACTAGAAACAGTAAATGTAAACCAGAGCCCGTTTGCTGCTGTTGGTAGTGTCCAAGAAGGTGAGCCTGAGGTTGCTCGGTTGTTAAATGTCTGCCCACACTGTGCGGCCGTAAGGACAACTGTTGCCCCAACCAAAGCACTATCGGTAACTGTTCTTAATGCACCTGCACCAGCTGACGCTGCGGTAAATGTAGCTACTCCTGTAACAGCAAGAGTACTTTGAAAGACAACCGCGCCTTGCACGTTGAGTGTAGAATCAAAGTCAGCAGCCTTATCGGTCTTCAAACCGTACTCCCGAACTATTGGTGTTACGTTTTCTATGTTTTTATTTCCAGCCATATTAAAAAACCCCGCCTCTATTAGCTTTTGGCGAGGCTATTCCTTTCGTTTAAAAAACTATTAGTCAATCATCAGCCAAATAGGTGATACCTTTGCCGATACCCCTAAGATGGATGCTGTACCGATATTCTCAACCAAGGTCACTTGTTTTGTGACTGCTCCTGCAGTAGTAGTGGATGGTGAAATTCCTTCTCCTAGAGCTGCAACAGATGAGTCTGAGAGAGCTGAGGCTGATCCGCCTGATTGAATCCAACCATATTCGGAAGCTGCAATTCTAAAGATTGCTACACCAACTGTTTTACCAGTTCTGGTTGTAGGTGAGACAACTACGCTTCTGTGATCGTTCATGTGAAGTGTAACTTTGCTCGTTGTCGCAAGTGCTACCCGTACAGGTTCAGCAATAGTAACAGTTAATACCGCACCTGATGTTGCTATATCATTAGCAGTAACAGTAAAGACTTGCCCGATACCAGTTGAGGTTGTAATTGTAATTGTTCCCCCTGCAAATTGATCTTTAGTCGTTGTCGTTGTGCCGTTTGTTAGCAATATTGTTCTTGCTCCGATTGCTACTGCTGCTGGAACTGCCATTTCAGTAAATTGGGTGTCTCTTGCAGATGATTGAATAAGATTTCCTTCAACCAAAGCTGTAGCACCATTAAGTACATATCGGTATCTGTTGCCTTGAGCGTCTCCGACCAGCATACCGATATCAGCACCTCGAATGGCTGAGCTTGAATATAGCTCCTGTGTTGTTAATTTTCCTATTAAGTTACTCATATTATTCGATTCCGTCTATGTTAAATAATTGTCCGTTTCTTCGTGGTTCCCATGCACATACATTTCCGACTAGTGCGAAGTATGCAACTGTTCCAAGTTGAGTTACCAAAGATTCATCTTTTCTGTAGAACCAACCTACAGGTGAAGGTGGCATATCAATAAGTGCTGCCGTTGATTCGTATGATTGTCCTTGTCCAAGCTCAACCTTTTCGTAACGATCTTTAAGTCTTGCAGGTACTCGATCATTGCCAGCCCAACCAAAGGTTCTTTCATTAAGTGCGTAAAGTGATTCTGCTTTTGCGCTGTCATCTTTAATTATAGGTACGTTCCTGTAGAACATGGTTGTGAAACCAGCTCTTGCTCCAAATTCGCCTGGGGCTAGAACTTCCAAACCTCTAAGTGGAAGTTTAGGCATTTGGTTAGAGCTAAATTGATTCTGCAGGAATGGTGTCAAGATTTCTTCAATGAAACTCCAAATTGTTTTGGTGGTTACTTTGATAGTAGGTGAGCCTTCAGCTGATCCCGAAGCTGAGATAGCATCATCAAGTGCGGAAAGTTTAGCTGCTGTAATAATGGTCGAAGCGTCTGTGTAAGTTCCTTTAAGTATTGTGTAGGTTGTTTTTGACTGTCCACCGATTGTGGTTTTAAGTGTTCCGTTATCTGCGAATGAATCAAGACCTTCTGGCTGATCGCCCGTTCCTGCTCCGAAAATTACAGTTCCGATCTCCTGAGTTACAACCGCTGCTGCTTCTTTATATTTGAAAGATTCAAGATCAATGGCGTTATTATCACCGTCATTGGCAAAATCTTCAAAATCAATCATAGCTTTTGGCTGAACACCCATTGTTCGAGCGTAGTTCAATTCGATTGTGTTGTTAATTGCGGATGCTGATAGTTCTTCACCGCCACCGCCAAGCCATCGGAATTGATTGTCTTTAGAATGTGTGATTGTGAAAGTCTTGTATTTACCTGAAAAGGATTTCCCCATTGAGAGGACTCGTGAAGCGAAGGTTGTTGCGACAAGTACGTTATCTACAACTTTGCGATAGAGATCTCTATCGGAGAAGTTCTCTACTCTATTAGATAATGATATTCCGTCGTAATTTGCTGTAAATGCGCCCATTTATTATCAAAAAAAATACCTCACCCGTTTGTGAGGTAAAATCCTTTGTATCTTTATACTAAGCAGCAACTGGTATTCTGTCAATACCTCAACTTTCCCGTTTTGCCTTTATTAAATCTTCAAGTGATGTTTTGTTTAACGCTTCGTATGCTAGTCCAGAGTTAGGTGTTGTTGCTCTACCACCGCCTGAGATGGGAGCATTAGCACCAGTAGTTGTTTCAATTCTTAGGATATCAGTATTTTCATAGAATACTTCCTTTAGGGTAGGGACGTAGTCAATACCATTTGCTTCATTTTCGTTAAGGATGGTTCTTAGTTTGGATAGGATTTTCGCTTTCGCTATGTTGCCAGGGTCATTAACATCAGTAGGGGTTACTATTTTAGGTACTCTGCCACTTTCGGCAAGTTGACTATATTGATCTGTCCATAGTTGTTTAAACTTTTCTGCGCCAGAGGTTAATTCCTGATCTCTTGTCTCTTGCTGTTTTTGTGCTGCATTCTCCCGTTCTGATAAAACACTCTCGGCTGTTTCTCTTGTCTTATTCTCAACCATTTCCAATAACTCAGCGGGGTCGGTTGGTAGTGCTTCTTCTTCCTTTTTACCCAGACCTAACGCTTCGGCTATCTTAGCAATAACACTCTTTTGTACTTCACCTGTAACACTCTCGGATATTTCCTTTTTAAGTGCTTCTGTATCTAATTGTTGTGGTTCTGGTGTAACGGCTGGTGGTGCAGTTGGTTCTGGTGCAGGAGTCGATACAGGATCAACTGGAGATGGCGGTGCTGGTGGTGTAGCGGGATCGGTGATTTGTGGATCGTCTGACATTGGTAAAGTCCTACTGAATTAAGATTACCCTTTATAGATGGTATCTGTCAAGTTATTGTTGCTCTTGATCTAACGCTTGTTGAGCCGCCTGATACTCTGCACGGAGTTGGGAGGTGGTTTTGGTTAGTTTCACCTTACCTGTATTCCAAATGAATAAACTCGTCGGATTGGAAACATCACCAGCTTCAATGACTTTAATCCCGTCATAACCAAGTTTTTTTGCTGAAGTTACTATTGATGGTATCTGGTCATTCATTTGCCAAGTGATAATAGACTTGTTCAAATTATCAGGATTGCCTAATTCACGCCTTAGTAGGTTTATTTGTTGCTGGGTATTTTTTGTGTCTTTTAGTGCTTCTTCTAATACCTTTCTTGCTTCAGGTGTATCGGATTTTACTATTTTTGCAGATTGAATATTATATTGTGCGTTATTAGTTCCTATCTCTGTTTTAGCATTAAAATAATTTGGATTGTAAGAACCTTTTTCTCCAGCTGAGAAATACGCTCCATTTTTGTCAATCTCGCCAAATCTTGTAGCAATACCTTCCTTTTGTCCCTGCCCCTTCACATACTGCTCCTCTGTCATTCCTTTAGCGATGGCTTCTTGTGCTGATGAAGGTTTTACTCCTCCTGTAGCTTGGGTGGGAGTAAGTGTATCTTCTAAACCAACCCACTGATCGCCATACTTTTTTAAGGCTTCCTCTTTAGACAAAATATTAACTTCTATTGCACTCTTA
>Ga0163148_10007147_pt1 | contig 10581 bp, 7 predicted proteins | sample OliLakLV19MP7P2_FD_148606 | JGI IMG/M metagenome (GOLD analysis project Ga0163148, IMG submission 148606) | Freshwater microbial mat bacterial communities from Lake Vanda, McMurdo Dry Valleys, Antarctica- Oligotrophic Lake LV.19.MP7.P2 | ecosystem: Environmental > Aquatic > Freshwater > Lake >... | reverse complement strand
ATTTTATGGTGGAATCTAGGTTATTTCTTAGAAAATCATTTTTATTTGTATTTACTGCTATTACAGGTAGTCTAAGTGCATTAAGTTTAGTTACTGCAAGTTTAAATTTAAAATAAGTGGGATCGGCATATGTGTAAATAACAATTTCTTTTTTGTTTTTTGTTATAAATTCTAAGGTTTCGTTGTAAATATAATTTTGACTTGTCAGCTCAAAAAGTGCTTTAATTTCTTTTAAGAGTCCACTTACATTTTTTAAACCAAGAATTTTAAGTTGTCTTTTTAAACTGTGGGGACCATTATGTTTGGATTTTTCGTAAGCGCCGTAAAAGTCTTCAGAAGGTATTTTATAGGTGTTGTAAAGGTATTCGCCTACATCTTTATGGAATAGGTCAGAATTAAACAATGTACCGTCAAAATCTACTAATAATAATCTTGTCATACTTAATTAAGTTTTTAAGTGTTAAGTATATTACACTGCAATAGTTTCGGTCAATAGGAAGCTTATGTGTATTAAGCAAATCCATTTTTGAGATGTCGTACTTAATTATTTAAATTTTAAAACAAGATTTGCAAATACTTTCGTAAAGTACTAGAAATGTTATATATTAAGTAGATTATCTAGTGCTAAAATCATAAGTAAATTACAAAAATATTATGCTAAAAATCTTTAATACATTAGGCAGAGAACTTCAGGTATTTAAACCTATTAACGAAGGCAAAGTTAGCTTTTACCATTGCGGACCTACGGTTTATTGGACTCAACATATTGGCAACATGAGGGCAGTAGTTATGGGAGATTTAATAAGAAGAAGCTTAATGTATTCAGGTTACGAAGTTAAATATGTACGTAACTATACAGACTTTGGACACTTAACATCCGATGGCGACGAGGGCGAAGATAAAATGGAAAAAGGTGCAAAGCGTGAAGGCATAACACCAAAGGAAATAGCAGATAAATATATTCATGAATTTGAAGTAGATGTAAATGCTTTAAATGTAATGACTCCAACTGTTACAGCAAGAGCAACAGATTATCTAAATGACATGGTTAAAATGATTCAGGTGTTAGTAGAAAAAGGTATTGCTTATTCAACACCTTCTGCTATTTACTTTGATATTACAAAGTTTCCTGAATACACAAAACTAAGCGGTCAAAAACTGGAGATGAATAAAGGTGGTGAAGGTCATGGAGATGTAACAGATAATAATAAGAAAAATCCAGCAGATTTTGCTTTATGGTTTTTTAGAACTGGCCCACATAAAAATGCGTTGCAGTATTGGGAATCACCTTTTGAATCTACCGAAGTTGAAAATGGTTATGGCTTTCCTGGTTGGCATATTGAATGTTCAGCAATGGCAAAAGCTAATTTAGGCGATACAATTGATTTACATATGGGTGGAGTAGAGCATATTCCTGTTCACCATACCAACGAAATTGCACAAAGTGAGTCTGCAAACGAAGCTGACTATGTACATTATTGGGTACACAATGAGCATTTAGATGTAGATGGGACAAAAATGAGTAAATCTTTAGGCAATGTTTACAATTTATCTAGTGTAATAGAAAAAGGTTACAACCCTTTAGTTTTAAGATTCTTCTTTCTGCAGTCACAATATAGATCTAAACAAAACTTTACTTTTGAAGGTCTAGACGCATCAGCTAAGGCATACGAAAGATTACAAAACTTTGTAAATACTTGGGCTAAAGAAGCAGAAGGTAATATGGATATGGCTACTGTAGATTCAGATTTTAAAGCTAAGTTTGTTGCTGCGCTTGACGAAGACTTTAATATTCCTTTGGCACTAAGTATTGTATGGGAAGTTACTAAGTCTAATTTAACAAGTGCTACTAAATTAGCTACTGTGTTAGATTTTGATAGAGTTTTAGGTTTAAGCCTAGATAAGCCAATTAACAACCCTGATGCTTTAGAAATACCTTTAGAGGCTCAAATTTTAATAGAAGAAAGACTTCAAGCCAGATTAAACAAAGACTTTAAAAAATCTGATGAGTTGAGGGATAAGTTAAAAGCCGAGTTTGGATTGGTAGTTAAGGATAAGGCGAATGGTCAGGAGGTGAGTAAGTAGATAATCAATTATAAATATAGAAGTAATGTCACTCTGAGGTTCTCGAAGGGTTCAGCAAATTTTCAATAAATGAGACTGTAGTAGAAATCTTCACTATCAGTCATTTCTATCCAATCAATTAACTCAAGTATTTCGAAACTAGTTTTTGATTTAGAAATTATTAAATTCTCAATATATTTTGCAATTTTCTGTATATCTCTAACTAGAAATTCTACTGTAATTCTATTATCAGTTATTGCAATTTCATTACAGCTATTAATGAAATCTTTTATTTTAGTATAATTTCTTAATGATTTGCCTGTCTTTGGGTATTTTAGGTCCAAAGTACTACTACTACCCTTAGATTGTACTCCCATATGTGAAATTTTATTTCTCCAGTTGTCCCAAACGTCTCCTAATCTATTCTTATCATTTTTCCACTCCTCAGGTATTATTAGGATATTTTTTAAATCTATACCTTGGCATAGTCTGATAAATGATTCTTTCTCGTTAATTTCACCCAGATGTGGTTTTTTAATGAAGTATCTCGCTTTTCCCCAAAGTTTTACTTTTTCTAAATCTCCTTTCAGTTCTAAGTAGTTATCTATACTTGTCTGATCGCTAAAAATTCGCCTACTTGAATTCAGAATGTTGTGAACTTTAGCAAGAAAATTAATTGCATTAAATATATATCCTGTTGATATTATATTTCCTCCACCTAAAGTATAATTTTCTTTATATTTATTTTTTAAATATGTTGGCGTTGTTCTTGCCCAAATATAAGTATTTGTATCGTAAGCAGTTATATTTGCAATAGTATTTACTTTGGCAATAATCTTTTCTTTGTCAGTCATTTTATATAATTTGGTTTTCTCATAGACTTCAAATCTCCTTCGCCACCCCCATCAACTTCCCTTCCTCAAACTCCTTACCCATAATCTGTAAACCTATTGGCATTCCGCTATTATCAACCCCTGCAGGAATTGCAATTGCTGGTATTCCAACAAGATTAGCGGTTACAGAGTAAATATCTACCAAGTACATTTGAACAGGATCATTAGCTTTCTCGCCAAGTTTAAATGCTGTAGATGGACTAACAGGTGTTAATAAACAATCAACTTCTTCAAATACTTTTGCAAATTCTCTTTTTAATTTAGTTCTTACTTTGCTTGCTTGCTTATAATATTGATCGGCATAACCTGCACTTAAAGAGTAAGTACCAATCATAATTCTTCGTTTTACTTCTGATTCTAAAAATTGACTTCTAGATTCCACCATATTTTCTTCGTAATTATCGCTTACTTTTTGACCATATCGTACTCCGTCGTAACGTCCTCTGTTAGATGATATCTCTGCAGGAACTAAAATGTAGTAAACACCAAGTGCATATTTTGTACTAGGAATAGACACTTCTTTAATTTTTGCTCCTTTTACTTTTAATTCCTCAACTTTTTTATCAATTGCTTCTTTTACTGCTGGGTCTAAGCCTTTGCCGTAAAACTCTTTAGGTAAACCAATAGTTATCTTGCTTAAATCTATATTTTCTTCTGAATAATTAGACACAGCAACTTCTTGAGTTGTAGCATCATTAATGTCCTTACCTGCCATAAGTTCTTCAAGTAATGCCATATCGTTTATATTTCTTGTAAAAAATCCTGGTGTATCAAAACTTGAACCCATTGCACCAATTCCATATCTTGAATTTCTACCGTAGGTAGGTTTTATTGCATAAAGTCCGCAAAAGCTTGCTGGTAACCTTACAGATCCACCTGTGTCGGTTCCTAAACTAAAAAATCCAACTCCAGCTAACATACTTGCTGCGGAACCTGAACTTGAACCTCCAGGTGTTTTAGTAAAATCGAGTGGATGTTTAGTAGGACCAAAACCTGAGTTTTCACCAGATCCACCAAATCCCCAAGGGTCACAATTTGTTTTTCCAATTAAAATAGCACCTTCGTCTAAACATTTCTGTAAAACAGTTGATGTGTATGGAGCAACAAAATCTGTCATTAGTTGAGAAGCAAAAGTTGTTCTCACATCTTTTACTAAGTATAAATCTTTAGCTGTAAATGGAATTCCTAATAGTTTTAATTTTGATAAATCCTCACCTGATTCAATTCGTTCATCTAATTGTTTTGCAACTTTAATAGCATTGTCCAGTATAGTTATGAAGGCATTTATACTAGGGTTAATATTGTGAGCTCTTTTTAAATGTTCAGCTACTAAATCAGCAACTTTAATTTGTTTATTTCTAATTTTTTCAACAGTTTCAGTTAGTGAATCAATTTGGGGAATCGTTAATGAGTTTTCCATTTATTTTATAATTATATAGTCACAAGAATTTTAACTTATTGAGCTAAGTTTTTACAGTAGTTATTAAAGGTGTGGATATCAATTGTTAAATGCAACATCATACTTATGCACCTACCGATTTAATCAGTATTAATGTTACATGGCAAAGTTAACATTTTCCCACTGCTGGATAAGTATTCATATTGTATTTAATAATAAATTTAATACAAATGCTTAATTTTGACGCCTTGTATTGCAAATAAATATTCAATATACTATTAAAGTATTTGTTGTAATTTTTACGTATCTAATATGGGATTGCTTGATTTTTTCAATAAAGGTGGAAACGCCAACCCGCAAAGTGATAATACAAATCCACCTGCGGTTCCAGATTTTGCTGGTATTCAACAAAGTTATACTAATCAGTCTTTAGCTAATGTTTCTTATCCTATGGCAAATAGTAATCCTTATGCAGCAACAAACGCTGTAGCACCACAAGTAAGTCCTGCAATTCAAGACTTAAGTACTCAATTTAATCCCGTACCACCACCTATGGCAATATCGCCTTCACCTGGAGTAAGTACAATGCCACAAGTTAATCAATCTATGCAAACACCTCAAGTTGAACCCATGCCAGTTGCTATGCCCCAAGCATTAATACAGCCTGAATTACCTGCTGGTGAGTATGTAGACCCTAGTAAGCACCCTGTTATTCCTTCCGTCATTCCTGATCAGGGACATACTGAAACTATGCCAGAAGGTATTAAGGTTACAACTTTTGAATCTAATGGAGCAGTTCCATATAATCCACAACCACAAGAACCAGTTACTCAAGTAGAGCAATCCCAAGATGTTACACAAGAACATGCGCAGGAAACTCCATCTGAACAATCACAAGTAGTACATAGCGAGCCTCTAACAACAGGATTTATGCCAATTACTAATTCCCTTGACCAAACACAGCCAGACGAAAATCCAGTTAAAGATATAATGGACATGCCGCAAAATAGTATCCCTGTTCAAAATCAAATGCCAGTAAGTGAAACTGTTCCTGAATTAAATTCAACTGAAGTTGCTAATACATCATCTGTACCAGAAGTTAATTTAACACCAATGGTTAATGAACAACCTCAACCTGGTTTGGATACAACTCCCGGAATGCCAGAACTTCCAACGGAAGGTGTAATTCCTGTTGTACCAGTTATAGTTCAACCAGAACCTGTTATAGATATAAATAATATAGGACTTGAAATTGGAGTAGGATTAGAAGGAGCAAATGGAACAGATGTTACACCTTCAACAGAATTGCCTCAGACTTTACCTGAAGTTGCAGAAGTAGCTGAACTTATTATGGAAACTGAGCCTAAAATAGAAACTACTCCCGTAATTGAGCCACAAGAGAATGTAACAACAGAAATTGCGATGCCTGAAGCTCAAGTTGAGTCTCCTGCAGAGGCCGCATTAAATATAGGATTACAAACAAAAGAATCTTTAAGTGAAAAGGAACCTACTGTACAAAATACACCATTTGAAATGTCTTACTTTAAAACGGTAGGTTTTATTGGTCTTAATGTTCATCAAACAAATATAAAAGTTGTTGAAAAAATATCAGAGTTATCAAAAAAACTATCAGAACATGCCGAAGTATTCATTCTCGACTCTGCTAAAGGTTATGCAAAAAGTATTTACGATAATGCTAAAGAAAAACAAATCGAATTAATGGGGATGTTCCTAAAACCATTTCACTCGGGTTACTCAGACGAAGCTGATTTAGGGGATTATGACGATTTTACAGTTATGATGTTCTCAAATTCAGGAGATAAAATAAAAAATATCATTAAAGAATCTGAATTGTTGATTATGCCTGAAGTGACTGGATTAAATAATATTAGTACGCTATTTGATATTTGGTCTACAAATAGCATGTACCCAGGTCAAAATAAGCCATTACTTTTAATAGGTAAAGGATGGACAAACATATTAACTCAACTTAAAAGTTTATTTAAACTTTCAGAAGCTGACTTAGCATTTGTAACTATTTGTCAGACTACAGAAGAAGCTTTGGCTAAGATTACTGAATTAGATAAAGAATTTATTAATAAAGAAGTAAAACAGCAAAGAAAGGTTATTGATTTAAGAGAAGAGGACGATGAAGAAGGTTTATTTGTGTAATACAAATTAGTTGGATAGCTAAAAATAGTAAAAGGAAGCAAAAGCTTCCTTTTTTTGTGCTTAAATATTATAAGTCTTTACTTAATCTTCAATTCAAATTTATATAAATTATTTACAGTAGTTCCAATCTCATTTTTCTCCTGTATTAAAGCGTAGATTTCTGTGCTGTTGTTGGTAAATAATAATTTACTTTCAGTAAAATTAAAATCAGTAAGTATTGAATTAGCGTTTAAACCATCATAATCCATTAGAGTTAGTTTATTGTTAGTGAATAAAACAAGATTTTTACCTGTTGCTGCAAACTCCAAATTATCAAAAGTATCTTTGTTTATTGCTAAATTATAATTTGAGGTGTCTAGTGTATTAGCATTAAAATTATCTTCTACATGATAAGAATGCAATACATCATTTTTAAAATAAGTAATTAATCTTCCGTTACTTAAAGATTTATGAAATGTTGAAAGGGTATCAACTAAATCTAGAAAGTCTTTCTGAATATCAACATATATTAATGTATCATCTGTGGATAGTATTAGTATATTTGGATTCTCTAAGGGAGTGTATATTTTTGAAAGCGCCGAAGGAATAATTGCAGCTAATTTATCACTAAATTGGTATTCCTGCACTACTTTATTAATGTAAACCATTAATTTATTGTCTTTAATAAAAAACACATTATTTGCAGATATTGCATAATTAGGAATGCCCTCCGCATTGTAATTTATTAAAGAGATTTCCTTGCTGTTTATATCATACTCAAATGCATGCTTATTATCTTGAGTAAAAATAATGGACTGAGAATCCTTAAACCACTGAACATTTTCAATTGCAAATCCTAAGGTATTGTTAAGATCTACTCGATTTGTGGTATCGGATAAAGTATATAAGTAATGATTAACTCCAACTGTTAAAATTAACTTATTATTATCGTTTGAACTTTCAATTGAGTATTCATTTTCTAGTAATTCATTTTTTTCTGTATCGGTAAACTTTATAATTTGACTGATTTGCTGGGTATTTGAGAAATCGAGTAGATTTCTAGTTAATTTAAGTCTCCAAATTCCATCTACTGAAGTGCCATTTAAGACAGTATAGTATATGTATTGACTGTCATCAGAAAAGAATGTTTTATTGATATTTGTGTCGGATACTTTTGTAAATGGGATTGTATTAGGGTATAACTGGGCATATACATCTTTAACAATGCCTGATTCAACTTTTATTTGTTTTTCCCAAGGAGAGTAACCTTCCTTTGTAAGCTTTAAATTAACTATTCCAGGATTTATATTTGTAATTCTAAATTCCGAGAAGGGCACTTCATTATTATTAATAGATGCTTTTACATCCTCAGTGGGAATCGAGTTAACTCTTATTATTCCGGTTTGAACAAAACTGCCGTCATCCTCAAGTTTTTTCCCTTGAGATATTACAAGCACAATTAGTGATGCTACAAGAAAAAACCCTAGTGAGGCTAGGGGTAATATAATCTTTATTATTGAATTAGTGAATTTTGTCATGTCTACTTAATTGTAGAGCAAATTTGTTTAAATTTCATCTTGTAATTTGCTTTTCACTCCAAGTAACTCTTTTTGTATGCTCTTGCCCAAGCATCATTCGAGTTGTAGATTCTATGAAAGGCAGAAACCCAAAGGTAAACAACGAAATAATATTTAAAGGAGCCTCAATAATCAATATCAAAATTAATTTAAATAAACTCATTTTCTTGGGCCGTTTAGGGATAATAAATAATTTTACAAGAGTATTAGGAATAAGGAATAATGTAGCTAGAGTAAGCAAATTTGAAACTGTTTGGGGTACAGTAATTGAAATAACTTGTCTACTTAACTCATAGTTAACGAAAAACACTATTGGAATTCCGAATGCGATTAAGAAACCTAGAACTTTCCAAAAGACAAAAACTTCGAATAAATGATAGATTTTTGTTGCCCTTTCAATAAATGGAATTTTAGTATTATATATAAGTTGTTTTACTGCTAGTGGAAAAGTAATTACTCCCCAACCCCATCTAACGTATTGCTTATATTGATCTACATGATTTTTGAAATAGTTTGTATTATATACAGCATCGGCACTCAAGGGCGTAAAAAAGACTTCACATTTCCAGTCACCATTAAATAAAAAATATGGCCTCCAAAAGAAAGTTGTATCATCTATTCCTAATGAAGTATCCCAATAATTTACAGCTTTCATTACTCCTAAATTCAGAGTGAAGCAGGACCAGGTCTCTCTTTTATTTTTTTCTAATACCGACGAAGATAGCACAGGCAAAGTTAACCCCACCATTAAAATTCTTACAAGCATGGGAACATCCCAATAGTTATTGTTAAAAGTGTACAACGCAGTCTGATAAAATCGTTTATTTCTTTTTTCGATTGTTAACCATCTAAATGTTAAAGAAGCTAAGTAGTCAGGACTAAATACCAAATCTCCATCTGGTGCCGTTATAAGAAATTCATTTATGTTTTCACCTCTTTCTTCAAGTATTTCAACACTTTTTTTCGCTCCCCAAGCTCTATTTGCGGCGGCACCAATAGCTTCACCTTCTATATTTTCAGGATGTACAAAAAAAAACAACCTATCTTTAAAGTCTTCACCATAATCGCGAGTTAAGTACTCACCACGTTTGGCATAATCAGCATCCTTTTTGGCTTTCCTTTCTTCTATAGAAACTGCCAAGTATATAAGTTCCTTAGGATAGTTTTGCTTAAGTAGAGCGTTTATTGATCTTTTGACAACGGCATATTCTTCTCCGTAGTTTGCTATTACAATAAGTTGTTTAGGTAATAATCCATCCTTAGGTAATGTTTCTTGTTCAGGCAATTGAGATCTATCTAAAGATAAGCATTCTTCAAGCCAATTTTTTTTAGAAGCCCTCCAAACAAAAATGTAACCGATTACTGTACCAATAGATAGTATAAATGCTCTATATACCCAATATACGGATAATACTACCAGGATATTGATTATTAGGTATGGGAAAGAAAATCCTAGCCATAATGGGGATAAAAGTAGAATCCAAATAAGAATTCCGGGTATTATTTCTAAAATTCTTTGTAAAAATCTATCGTTGAATGCTCGTTCTTTGCTCATTTTAGTGTAAAGATCTTTGTGTTAATATTTACCTGTTAACTTACATAAATAGGGTTTTCTTATGCAAAATGATGTCAATGCTGTTGCTGATAATACTAACGCGAATTCACCCAAAGTTCAAGGCTCAAGCAATAATCCGGCTTTAGAGGAGATAAAAAAGAAGGTGTCTATTGAAGAACTATCTGAAGGAATTTTCAGGGCTACAACAAACTCAAGTAGCTATATTATTGAGTACGATATTAATAAATGTATTGGTGCAGCCTCATGTGCTGCAATTGCACCTTTAACTTTTTTTATGAATGAAGAAAACAAAGCAGAGTTAGTAAAGGATGGTGAAGCATGGGATGAAGATGATGTTATATTATCAGCGGCGCAATCTTGCCCTGTATTTGCAATTAAAATTATAGAGAAATCATCGGGAACTATTCTCTTCCCATTGGAAGAGATGGACTAAAATGTATACAATTCTAAATAAAATAAAGAAAGTACAGCACTTAATTCTTGCAATAGTTATTATTCTCCCCGCTTTCTTTTTGTTCTACCCTAAAACTTTTACGACTATAGATGAGCACGACTACTTATATAATGCTGAATTACTAACTAAAGGAGAATTAAAAACTGATTGTACTTTAAACATTCCTGGTCAGTGGCCGACTAATTTAGGTTATTGTATTTCAAAATATAACATAGGTACAAGCTTTTTTTTAATACCTGCATCTGTTATAAACAAAGAGCTTGCAGCATTAACAACACTAATAGTTTTTATTTTAGGAATAGTAATTTTCTATAAAATTCTTGAAAGTTACAAAATAGATACCAAGTTAATATACCTTTTTGCATTATTCCCACCTTTTATTTTCTTTTCAAGGACAATTCTATCTGAAATGTATTCTATGGTAATGCTATTAGGAGTATTTTATTCACTATTAAACATAAATAAGT